>Ga0114939_10003314_pt1 | contig 11366 bp, 9 predicted proteins | sample AshMeaCrysSpring_FD_87196 | JGI IMG/M metagenome (GOLD analysis project Ga0114939, IMG submission 87196) | Groundwater microbial communities from Big Spring, Nevada to study Microbial Dark Matter (Phase II) - Ash Meadows Crystal Spring | ecosystem: Environmental > Aquatic > Deep subsurface >... | reverse complement strand
GCCGAGCGCGTCGGCGGCGACCTGCGCCGCGGCAAGGTCCGGCGAGTCCTGCAGGCCGATCGCGAAACTGTGCAGGCGCGGCCACCACGCCTCGCCCTTGTCGTCGTCCTCCACCCGCTTGCGCGCGAACTTGGCTGCGCAGGCCGCGACCAGCGAGGAATCCAGCCCGCCCGAGAGCAGCACGCCGTAGGGCACGTCGCTCATCAGCTGGCGATGCACCGCGCGCTCGAACGCCTCGCGCAGTTCGGCCCTGTCCGCGGCCACGCCCTGCACCGCGTCGTAGTCGCGCCAGGCGCGCTGGTACCAGCGGCTCAGTTCGCCGGTGGCGCTGTCGTAGACATGGCCGGGCGGGAACGCCGCCACGTCATCGCAGACCCGCACCAGCGACTTCATTTCCGAAGCGGCCCACAGGCGGCCGTCGGCATCGTGGCCCCAGTACAGCGGGCAGATGCCCATGTGGTCGCGCGCGATCAGCACGCGCTTCGCGGCCGCATCCCACAGCGCGAACGCGAAGATGCCGTTGAGCCGGTCCAGCCACGTCTCGGGGGCTTCACCATCGCGATGCAGGGCGTTGATCACCTCGCAATCGGAGCCGGTCTGGAAGGCATAGGGCCTGGCCAGGCGGCGCTCGAGGTCGCGATGGTTGTAGATCTCGCCATTCACCGCCAGCGCCAGCCCGCCATCGGCGGAATGGATCGGCTGCGCGCCGCCGGCGGGATCGACGATGGCCAGGCGTTCGTGCACCAGCAGCGCATTCGCGTCGACATGCACCCCGCTCCAGTCCGGCCCGCGGTGGCGCTGGCGCGCGGACAGCGACAGCGCCAATGGCCGCAGGGGATGCAGGTCCGCGCCGGGGCGGAGGTCGAAGACGCCGAGGATCGAGCACATCGTGGAGGTCCTTGTGGAGGTGTGTTGCGAAGGGGAAAACGAAAAGGCCCGCACTTTTCAGTGCGGGCCTCGGGACGATCAGCGTGTGACGCGCGCGCTAATCGCCGACCCGCGGGGGGCTGGCGTTCAGACGATTATTGTCGGCGGCGCGCTGGAAGCTCATGCGGCGACTATTGCACGCAACTTTGGCGGCGTGCAAGCGGGACGGGCCAGTTGCGCGGTCGCCAGTGCCCGTTCGATGTCCGCCAGCAGGTCGGCCGTGTCCTCCAGGCCGGCCGACAACCGGACCAGGCCATCGGGGATGCCGGCCGCGGCGCGCTCCTCCGCGGTGTAGGTCGAGTGGGTCATGCTGGCGGGATGCTGGGCCAGCGATTCGGCATCGCCCAGGCTGACCGCGCAGGCCACCATCTGCAAGCCATCGATGAAACGCATGCCCGCCTCGATGCCGCCCTGCAGCTCGAACGCGATCATCCCGCCGGGCTGGCGCATCTGCCGCTTCGCCAATGCATGCTGCGGATCGCTTTCCAGTCCCGGGTAGTGCACCTTCGCCACCGCCGGGTGCGCCTGCAGCGCGCGCGCCACCGCCATCGCGTTGGCGCAGTGGCGGTCCATGCGCAGCGCCAGCGTCTTCAGTCCGCGCAGCAGCAGGGCCGCGTCCTGCGGCGACAGCACCGCGCCGGTCATGTCCTTGAGGCCCTGCAGGCGGATGCGTTCGGCAAGCTCGGCGCTGGCTGCCACCGCGACGCCGGCGGTGACGTCGCCATGCCCGCTGATGTACTTGGTGGCCGAATGCACCACCACGTCCGCGCCGAGCGCCAGCGGCTGCTGCAGGTAGGGGCTGCAGTAGGTGTTGTCGACCACCACCAGCGCGCCGGCGCGATGGGCGACGGCCGCGACTGCGGCAATATCGACCAGCCGCATGTTCGGATTGGCAGGGCTTTCGAAATAGACGAGCTTCGGCTTGCCCGCCATCGCCCGCTCGACCGCCGCCGGATCGGTCATGTCGACGTGGGTCACGCGCACGCCGAACTGGCCGATGCCGTGGTGCAGGAAGGCGAAGGTGCAGCCGTACAGGGTCTTGTCGACCACGATCTCGTCGCCGGGGCGCAGCAGCGTCCACAGGGTGGCGGTGATCGCGCCCATCCCGGAGCCGAACGCGATGGCGGCAGCGCCACCTTCCAGCGCGGCCATCCGCGACTCCAGCAGGACCAGGGTCGGGTTGGAAATACGCGTGTAGATGTAGCCCGGGGCCTCGCCCGCAAAACAGCGGCCGCCCTGCTCCGCCGATGCGAAGGTGAAGGTGGAGGTCAGGTAGACCGGCGGCACCAGCGCGCCCTGGTGGTCGCGCGGGTCATAGCCATGGTGGATGGCTTTGGTGGAGAAACCGGACATGGCAGGGCCTGCGATGGAATGTGGATAGCCTATGCCTTTGATCGCAGCAGCCGTTGCCAAAACGGTCGCTTGATCCGACGAATCTAGGTAGATTATTCCTCCCGGGCCCCATATAAGGGATGGAAATGCCATGCGCGAGATACTTGACCGCGCCGACCGTCGCCTGCTGGCCGCCGTGCAGGACGATGCGCGCCTGACCGTGGCCGAACTCGCCGAGCGCGTTGCGCTCTCCACCTCGCCCTGCTGGCGGCGCGTGCGCCGGCTGGAACAGGCGGGCTACATCGAGGGCTACCACGCGCACCTGTCGGCGGCGAAGCTCGGCTACGGGATCACCGCCTTCGTCAGCGTGGTGATGGGCAGCCATACCCAGGACGTGGCCCGCGCGTTCGAGGCGGCGGTGCAGGACATCCCGCAGGTGGTCGCCTGCCACAACGTGTCGGGCGAATACGACTTCCTGCTGGAAGTCGTGGCCACCGACCTGGCCGCCTATGGCGAGTTCGCGCGCAACGTCCTGCAGGGACTGCCGGGCGTGCGCGAACTGCACTCGAGTTTCTCGCTGATGTCGATCAAGGCGCGGCGGCGCCTGCCGCTGGCCGGCACCTGAGCGCAGTCAGGCCAGCAGGCGCTCCAGCAGCATCCGGTACAGGCCGGGCAGCGCCTCGAGGTCCGCGACTGACACATGCTCGTCGACCTTGTGGATGCTGGCGTTGACCGGGCCGATCTCGATGCACTGCGCGCCCAGCGGCGCAATGAAGCGCGCGTCCGAGGTGCCGCCGCCGGTGCTCTCGTCCGGCGGTGACCCCGCGAACTGCGCCAGCACCTCGCGCACGGCCGCACGCAGCGGGCCTTCCGGGGTGTGGAACGGCTCGCCGCCGCGATGCCAGCGGATCGAATGCTCCAGGCCGTAATCGCGCAGCATCGCCTCGCACTCGGCTTCCAGCCGTTCGGCGCTCCAATGCGGGTTGTAGCGCAGGTTGAACTGCACCTGCAACTCGCCCGGGATCACGTTGTTGGCACCGGTACCGGCATGGATGTTGGAGACCTGCAGGCTGGTCGGCGGGAAGCTCTCGTAACCGGCATCCCACTGTTTCCAGGCCAGTTCCGCCAGCATCGGCATCGCCTGGTGGATCGGATTGCGCGCCTTGTCCGGATAGGCCACGTGACCCTGGATTCCCTTGACCGCCAACGTGGCGGACAGGGTGCCGCGGCGGCCGACCCGCAGCAGGTCGCCAAGCGTCGCCTTCGACGACGGCTCGCCGGTGATGCACCAGTCGATGCGCTGGCCACGCTCGCGGAACACCTCGGCGACCCGGCGCACGCCGTCGATCGCGTCGCCCTCCTCGTCCGAGGTCAACAGCAGGGCCACCGTGCCGGGATGCTGGGGATGCGCGGCCACGAACTGCTCCAGCGCGACCACGAACGCCGCCACGCTGCCCTTCATGTCCGCCGCGCCGCGGCCGTACAGCAGGCCGTCGCGCACCTCCGGCGCGAACGGATCGCTGCCCCAAGCATCGCGCGGACCGGGCGGCACCACGTCGGTATGGCCCAGCAGCACCAGCACCGGCCCGTCGCTGCGCCCGTGGGTCGCCCACAGGTTGTCGACCTCGCCGAAACGCAGGTGCTCGATGGCGAAGCCGGCGCGTTCCAGTCGCGCCGCGACCAGCTGCTGGCAGCCGGCATCTTCGGGGGTGACGGAGGGCCGCGCGATCAGTTCGCAGGTGAGGTCTAATACATCGCTCATGAGCTTGTCCTGCGATAAGGGCGGCTTCAGCCGCGACATGGCACCTGTGGTCGCGGCTGAAGCCGCTCCTACAGTGAGATCCTGAACAACTTCTTGAATCCGTGATCGCTGAAACCCTGCGCAACGCTGCCGTCATCCAGCACCACCACCGGCCTGCGCACCAGTTGCGGATATTCCGTCAGCAGCAGCTTCCACTCGGCATCGCTGCCCGGCGCCTTGCGGTTGGATGGCAATTCACGCCAGGTGGTCGAGGACTTGTTGATCAACGCGTCCCAGCCACCCACCGCATCCTTCCACGCCACCAGCGTGTCCGGCGCCTGCCGCTCGTCGCGGTAATCGACGAAGCGATGCTCGATGCCGAAACGCTTGAGCCAGTTCTGCGCCTTCCTGCAGGTATCGCAGTTTTTCAAGCCGTATATCGTCGTCATGACGCGAGTATCTCCGGGGGCGGAGCCGGTATGCGGCCTGCGCGACCTTCGGCGGCATGGACGCCGCCGAAGAGCCTACATGGACGTACTTGCGGCGTGTCGCGCAGGCCGCGTGCCGGCTGCGACAACTCGATGGGCAAATACCTAGTCCGCCAAACCACGCAACAACTCGTTCACGCTGGTCTTGCTGCGCGTCTTCGCATCCACCTGCTTGACGATCACCGCGCAATACAGCGAATGCGAACCGTCCTTCGCCGGCAGCTGCCCGCTCACCACCACACTGTATGGCGGAACCCGGCCGTAGCTGATTTCGCCCGTCGCCCGGTTGTAGATGCGCGTGCTCTGGCCGAGGAACACGCCCATGCCGATCACGCTGTGGTGGCCGACCACGAACCCCTCCACCACTTCCGAACGCGCGCCGATGAAACAGTGGTCCTCGATGATCGTCGGCGACGCCTGCAGCGGCTCCAGCACCCCGCCAATCCCGGCGCCGCCCGACAGATGGCAATGCTTGCCGATCTGCGCGCAACTGCCGACCGTGGCCCACGTGTCCACCATCGTGCCTTCGCCGACATGCGCGCCGATGTTGACGAAGCTCGGCATCAGCACCACGTCCTTGCCGATGTCGCTGCCCGCGCGCACCACCGCGCCCGGGACCACGCGCTCCCCGAGCTTGCGGAAATCGGCCTCGTCGAAGTCGGCGAAGCGTGCCGGCACCTTGTCCCAGAACGGTGCCGGATAGGCTTCAAACAATTCCATTTCCTGGGTGCGGAAATACAGCAACACCGCCTTCTTCAGCCACTCATTGACCGTCCAGCCGCCCTTGCCGTCAGGCTCGGCCACCCGCAGGCGGCCCTTCTCCAGGCCCTCGATGGCGCGATCCACCGCCGGCCTGGTGGAGCCTTCGATCTCCTCGGGGGTCAGCATCGTGCGACGGTCCCAGGCGCTCTCGATCTCGAAGCGCAGGGCCTCGAGTTCCGCAGCGCGCGCGGCGGCGCGCAGCTTGGCCGGCGACGGCTTCGCGGCAGCGACTTCGGCAGCGGTCTTCTTCTTCGGCTTGGCGGGGCTCATCGCGGATCTCCATCGAGTACGGCCAGCAGCGCATCGCGCAATGCCTGGCGTTGGTGGTCGTCATGCAGCGGGCGGTCGCGTTCATCGCTGACCTGGAACATGTCCTCCGCGCGCTCGCCGAAGGTGGCGATGCGCGCATCGTGCACGCGCAGGCGTTGCTCGCGCAGCACGCGGGCGATATCGGCCAGCAGGCCGGGGCGGTCGTTGCAGACGATGCTGACCAGGGTCCGGCTGCCGTTCGCCTCCGCAAACTCGACCTGCGGCGCGATCCGGAAATGGCGCAGGTGCCGCGGCTGGCTGCGGCGCGCTGGCGACACGCGGCTGAGATCGCCCGCGAGGACGCGTTGCAGGCCGGCTTCGATCTGGGCCGGCGCAGGCGCATGCCGCGGATCGTTCGGCAACACGTGGAAGCTGTCGAAGATGGTCGCGTCCGGGCCGTCCAGCGCGCGCGCCTGCAGGATGGCGAGGCCGGCGCGATCCAGGCCTATCACGATCGCCGCGAACAGGCCGTCGCGATCCGGCGCGTGCACCATCACTTCATAGCCACTGCCGCCGAGTTGCCGCGCACGCACCACGGTCTCGCCCGCCGCGGCATCGCGCAATGCATTGGCCTGCCAGGCGATCTGCTCCGGCCGGCTGCGCAGGAAATTGTCGCGCGGCATGCGCGCGAACATGGCGTCGATCGCGGCATCGTCGTGCCCTTCCGCAACCAGCAGCGCGCGCGCGGCGGCGCGATTCTCGTCGATGCGTTCGTCAGCCGCGACCGGATGCTCCAGTCCGCGGCGCAGGGCCAGCCGCGTCGCCGTGTGCAGGTCGGCCAGCAATCGATCCTTCCACGCGTTCCACAACTTGGGCGAGGTCCCGGCGATGTCGGCGCAGGTCAGCAAGTAGAGGTAATCGAGGCGCTGGCGATCCGCCACCAGGCCGGCGAAGCGATGGATCACCTCGGGATCGGTGATGTCCTGCTTCTGCGCGGTCACCGACATCAGCAAGTGCTTGCGGACCAGCCATTCGACCAGCGCGGTGTCGGCCTCCGACAGGCCCATTGCCTCGCAGAATTCGCGTGCATCCACCGCACCGAGTTCCGAATGATCGCCACCGCGACCCTTGCCGATGTCGTGGAACAGGCCCGCCAGCAACAGCAACTCCGGCTTGCGCAACGCGGGCCAGACCGCGTGGGCGACGGCGAAGCGTTCGTCGGCCTCGCCGGACGCGAACGCCGCCAGGTTGCGCAGCACCGCCAGCGTGTGCTGGTCGACCGTGTACACGTGGAACAGGTCGAACTGCATGCGCCCGGACACCTGCGCGAACGCGGGGATCCAGCGCCCGAGCACGCCGAGCCGGGTCATCCGCTCCAGCGTCTTCACCGGTTGCGGGCCGCGCAGCAGTTGCATGAAGGCTTCACGCAATCGTGGCGACGCCTTCGTGTAGTCGCGGATGCCCGGCAGCGCGCGGGCCAGTTCGCGCGCGGTCTGCGAATGCAGTCCGCGCAGCGTCTTGTCCACGGCCCACGCGGCGAACAGTGCGAACACGTGCGCGGTGTCCTCGATCAGCCAGCCCGGCCTGCGCGAAGCGAGGTAGCCGCGGCGCAGCTCGAGATCGTCGTCCAGCGGCTGCGGTTCGGCGGCGCCGTCGAAGTGCTCCTCGAAGCGTTGCAGCAGGCGGTCGTTGATCCGCCGCACGATCGCCGCGCTGCGGTAGAAGCCCTGCATCATCTTCTCGACCGCCAGCGAATCGGCGTCGTCGGCATAGCCCAAGCGCTCGGCCAGCAGCTTCTGGTAATCGAAGCGCAGGCGTTCCTCGCGGCGCCCGGCCACCAGGTGCAGGCCGAAGCGCAGCCGGCCCAGCGCACGCCGTTCGCGATCGAGCGCCACCGCCTCGTCGGCACCGAGGTGATCCAGCCCGACCAGCGGATCCAGTTCGCGCACGCCGAAGCTGCGCAGCGCCATCCAGCCCAGCATCTGCAGGTCGCGCAGGCCGCCCGGGCCGTCCTTGAGATTGGGTTCCAGGTTGTCGCTGGTATCGCCGAAGCGCGCGTGCCGTTGCGCCTGCTCGCGCACCTTGGCTTCGAAATACGCGCGCGCCGGCCAGACACGCCCCGGCGCCACCGCGTCACGCAACCGCTGTTGCGCGCTTTCGTTGGCGCCCAGCGCGCGCGCCTCGATCAGCGCCGTCAGCACGGTCTGGTCGGCGGCAGCCTCGGTGCATTGCGCGGGCGAGCGCACGGCCTGGCTGGCCTGCAGGCCGGCATCCCACAGCAGCGCAAGGAACCGCGCGAGCTCGGCATGTCGCGCGTGCTGGACCTCGCTGTCGGCGAGCACCAGCAGGTCGATGTCGGAATGCGGGAACAGTTCGCCGCGGCCGTAGCCGCCCACCGCGAACAGCGCCAGCCCGGCATCCGACGGCAGGCAGCGCTGCCACGCATCGAGGATCACCTCGTCGACCGCGCGGGCGCGCAACGCGACCAGCTTGTCGACGATCTCGCCGCCGTCGAAGCGCTTCGCCAGTTTCGCGTCGGTCTGGGCCAGCGACGCCCGGGTGGCCGCGGCCCAGCCGGCATCGCCATCGGGCCCAGCGGGCAGCTCAGCCGGAACCGCCTGCGGGTCGGCTGCCGGCTGCGTGCTCACAGGTCGTTGTCGTCGCCCGGCACGCGGGTCAGGATCTCCACGCCGTCGCGGGTCACCGCCACCGTGTGCTCCCACTGCGCGGACAACTTGCGGTCCTTGGTGACCACGGTCCAGCCGTCCGGCAGCAGCCGGGTGTGGCGCGCGCCTTCGTTGATCATGGGTTCGATGGTGAAGGTCATGCCTTCCTTCAGCGCCACGCCCTCGCCGGGGCGTCCGTAGTGCAGCACCTGCGGGTCGTCGTGGTAGACCTTGCCGATGCCGTGGCCGCAGTACTCGCGGACCACGCTGAAGCGCTCGCCCTCGGCGTACTGCTGGATCGCGTGGCCAACGTCGCCCAGGGTGGCGCCAGGCTTCACCGCGCGGATGCCGCGGAACATCGCCTCGCGGGTCACGTCCACCAGCCGCCGGGCCATGACCGACGGGGTGCCGACCAGGTACATGCGGCTGGTGTCGCCGTGCCAGCCGTCCTTGATCACGGTGACGTCGATGTTGACGATGTCACCGTCCTTCAGGACCTTGGCCTCGCTGGGGATGCCGTGGCAGATCACGTTGTTGACCGAGGTGCACACGGTCTTCGGGAAGCCGCGATAGCCGACGTTGGCCGGGATCGCGCCCTGCACGTTCACGATGTGGTCGTGGCAGATGCGGTCCAGTTCCTCGGTGGTCACGCCCGGCTTCACGTACGGCGCGACCACCTGCAGCACTTCGGCGGCCAGGCGGCCGGCGACGCGCATTTTCTCGAGGTCGGCGGGGGTCTTCAGGTTGATCATGGGCGGATTATCGCGCATCGGCTGTACGCGCGGGACTGTGAGGCATACCGCACCGCGTCGAGGCTGCCAGCCTCAAACCCGGGAGGATTTGCCCCGCCCCGCCATTTGCGCCATACTTTCAAGGCTTTATCGCCGCCATGTCGGGCGACACCGACAAATCCACACCTGTCGACAACCCCTGCGCCGGGGTGCTCCGCAAGGAGTTCGGACGCAGTGACGACAGGGAGGCCCAACCCCGGGATCCAGCGCTCCATGCCGTCGGCATGCGGCGCAGCGCCTCCATCCAACCGGCGCGGGTTCCACCCATCGGAGTGTTGCAATGCCCCAGATCACCATGCGCCAGATGCTGGAAGCCGGCGTCCATTTCGGCCACCAGACCCGTTACTGGAATCCCAAGATGGGCCCGTACATCTTCGGCGCCCGCGGCAAGATCCACATCATCAACCTCGAGAAGACCGTCCCGCTGTTCAACGACGCGATGAACTTCATCAGCGGCGTGGCCCAGAAGCGCGGCACCATCCTGTTCGTGGGCACCAAGCGCAGCGCGCGCGACCCGATCAAGGAAGAAGCCACCCGCTGCGGCATGCCGTACATGACCCAGCGCTGGCTGGGCGGCACCCTGACCAACTTCGCCACCGTGAAGAAGTCGGTCGCCCGCCTGAAGGAACTCGAGGCCGCCGAAACCGACGGCACCTTCCAGAAGCTGGTCAAGCACGAAGTGATGGGCCTGCGCCGCGAGCGCGACAAGCTGGAAGCCTCGCTGGGCGGCATCAAGGACATGAACCGCCTGCCCGACGCCCTGTTCGTGATCGATATCGGCCATGAAGACATCGCCATCAAGGAAGCCAAGAAGCTCGGCATCCCGGTGATCGCGGTGGTCGACACCAACTACGACCCGGCCCTGGTCGACTACGCCATCCCGGGCAACGACGACGCCATCCGCGCCGTCCAGCTGTACGCCGGCGCCGCCGCCGACGCCGTGCTGGAAGGCAAGGCCGCGTCCCCGTCCGCCGCGACCGTCCGCGAGGAAGACTTCGCCGGCGCCGAAGGCGACGACAAGAAGCCGGCCCGCCGCGCGCCGGCCAAGAAGGCTGCGCCCGCCGCCGAGTAATCGCCGCGTCACGCAGCCGCGCCACAGTGCGCGGCTGCAACGCGTCCAACGCGACACACCGGCGGGCCATGCGTCCGCCCGACTCATTACATCGAAGGTATCCCCATGGCTGAAATCACCGCTTCCCTGGTCAAGGAACTGCGCGAGCGCACCGGCGCCGGCATGATGGAGTGCAAGAAGGCACTCACCGAAAACAACGGCGACATCGACGCCGCCGCCGAATGGCTGCGCAAGTCCGGCCTGGCCAAGGCCGACAAGAAGGCCAGCCGCGTCGCCGCCGAAGGCCGCATCGCGGTCGCCCAGGACGCCGGCAAGGCGGTGCTGGTCGAGATCAACTCCGAGACCGACTTCGTCGCCAAGGACGTGAACTTCGTGGCCTTCACCGACGCCGTCGCCCAGGCCGCCCTGGCCTCCGGCGCCACCGACGCCGAAGCGCTGAAGTCCGCCAAGCTGCCGAGCGGCGAGACCGTCGAGGAAGCCCGCGCCGCCGCCATCGCCAAGCTCGGCGAGAACATCCAGGTGCGCCGCATCGCCGTGATCAGCAGCAGCAACAACGTGGCGGCCTACTCGCACGGCGGCAAGATCGGCGTGCTGGTCGAAGTGGCCGGCGGCGACGCCGACTTCGCCCGCGGCGTGGCCATGCACGTGGCGGCGATGAACCCGCCGTACAACAAGGCCGCGGATGTCCCGGCGGACTTCGTGGCGAAGGAAAAGGAAATCGAACTGGCCAAGATGTCCGAGAAGGACAAGCAGAAGCCGGCGGAGATCCTGGAGAAGATCATCGGCGGCAAGATCGCCAAGATCATCAACGAAGTGAGCCTGTACGGCCAGGCGTACGTACTGAACACCGACCAGACCGTCGAGCAGGCCGCCAAGGCCGCCGGCGCCGACGTGGTGTCGTTCACCCGCCTCGCCGTTGGCGAAGGCATCGAGAAGGTGGTCGAGGACTACGCCGCGGAAGTGGCGAAGGCCATGCAGGTCTGAGCCTGCCCGCCACCCGATCCGCGAACGACCCGCCGCAAGGCGGGTTTTTCGTTTGCGGGGGCACGCCGGGTGGCGCGATGCCGGGTGCCCATGCCTGATCCGGCCCGCCATCGGCTAGACTTCCGCTGTTTGCCCGCCAGCCTGGAGCTTTTCGCATGTCGCAACTCGCCTATCGCCGCGTCCTGCTGAAGCTCTCCGGCGAAGCCCTGATGGGCGACGAGGACTACGGCATCGACCCGAAGGTGATCGGCCGGCTGGCGCGCGAGGTGATCGAGGCCCGCGAGACCGGCGCGGAGATCGCGCTGGTCATCGGCGGCGGCAACATCTTCCGCGGCGCCGGCCTGGCCGCGGGCG
>Ga0114939_10003313_pt1 | contig 11371 bp, 9 predicted proteins | sample AshMeaCrysSpring_FD_87196 | JGI IMG/M metagenome (GOLD analysis project Ga0114939, IMG submission 87196) | Groundwater microbial communities from Big Spring, Nevada to study Microbial Dark Matter (Phase II) - Ash Meadows Crystal Spring | ecosystem: Environmental > Aquatic > Deep subsurface >... | reverse complement strand
GATCCCCTTCGCTGCGTCCCTGCATGAAGGCTGGTCGCCCACCGTCAACTGTTGCTGTCATCTTTTCTGGGCTCCTTAGGCCCGCGCCGCGGTCGCAACTGGAGCGCTTGTTTGGGAACCGTTCCCAGGCCCGTGCCGGCCAGGGGGATCTGCGAAATCCAAGACATCGATCCCTGGCCCCCGCCTTGGGAGACACTCGATAGGGGGGCAAACGCGTGCAGACTACTTCGCCCACTGCAAGACAGGACCCTGGTGAGGACAACGGTCCTGGTCATGAAGGCGCAGTTCGCCCCGTATCCCTCGCCTTCTACTCGATTTCCTCGCCTCGCCTGTTCGTTGACCCGCCCTCGGGACTTGCGGTAAGCGACGGGTGGGTCCGCCGACTGCGACGGGCCAGGCTGGGGACGGCGCGTAGCTTGTCGAGCATGTGCAAGAGGGAGAGCCAGGGGTGGCGCAGGGGCATGCGCGGACCGGCATAGCGCATCACCTCACGCACCTGCTCGCGCATGGACCGGCTGTAGCAGTGGACCTCGCAGCGATTGCACACCGGCTTCTCCTCCTGGAAGGGGCAGGCATCAAGCCGCCGGTGGGCATAGTCCTGGAGACGAGCGCAGGACGCACAGAGCTCGTCCCGGCTCCCATGGAGGTCGCGGCAGTAGACGCCGAGCATGGCGTCGATGGTCCGCTTCTCCTGTCGAATGCGGGGCCCAGTGGGCGCCTCAGTTGCGGTCATGGGGCGATCCTCGGATCCTGGCCGCGGCTCACCGCGCCTGGCCTCTGGCGACGCCTGCCTGGCATGGATTCCTGGCACCCCACCCCGAGCCCTTCGCCTTCGACGTCCGCTGGGCTGTAACGCCTGGGCAGAAATAGGAAACATCCATAGGTAGATCTCGCTGCCCTTGGGCTGTTGCGGCGAAGGTCCAGACGACCACCTCGGTCCGCGCGGCCCGCGCCGCCTCGTCGGATCGAGTGAGCGTCCGGACGCCCCGGCAGTTAAAGGTAGAACTAGGAGACCATCGCAAAGAAGATCATCGCCGACAAGATGTCGTTACCGGTGGTGATGAAGACCCGGTGGCCGTCGTCTTCATCATCGCTCAGACCCTCGTCGGCGCTTAGCGTGCTCATGATAGCGACCTTCAGTGGCGACAGGCGTTGACGTATCCGCGGGACGTCCCGCAGGTGACGACGAGATCCAGTGTACCGCGGTGGACCAAGACTCCCGCCAAGGACCGATTCGGCGGTCGCATCCCGCGGCGAGCATACCAGATAGCCCACAACGGCCATGGCGTGCTGCGAGGCGGAACGGCCCCGGACAATCGCGGTAGAATCGCGGGCAGGGAACGACCTTGCCGTCGGCCCCGCAGCCCTTGTCACCATTCCTTCGACGTCGCCCCCGGCCCGCAGGCCGTGGGCCAAGCCCCAAGATCACCTGCGCGGGTATCCGCGGGAGTTGCACCATGAGCCTACGCTGGAAGCTACTTGCCCTGGCAGCAGCGGTGACCCTGATCCTCGGTGCCGTGGCCCTTCTGCCAAAGCCAGTCGAGGTCGACGCGACCTCGGCGGCCGGGAGCCAGGCCGAGTCCGGGACCGCCACCTCCGCCGGCGCCGACGGAGAGGAGGTACCAGCGCCGGTATCGACGGCGCAGACGGGGTCGGATGCTCCGGCCGCGGCGGGAGGGGTCGGTCCAGTGTCTGCGGGCTCAGAGGTGGGGGCCGCGCCGGGCGGGGCGCCTGGTGGGCCTGCCGTCCGAGGGACCGAGGGTGGGCACTATGTCGTGCAGCGCGGTGATACCCCGGCATCCATTGCCCGCCGCTACCTGGGCGAGGCTGCCCGCTGGCCGGAGATCGCCAGCGCCAATCCGGGATTGGATGCCCGGTCGCTTCAGGTCGGGCAGGTGCTACGCCTCCCCGCCGGCGCCGTACCGGTCGCCACGGAGGCCCAGCAGGCGAAGGTCGGCAAGGGGCCAGCCACGGGGCCAGGGGGGGCTGTGGCAGGCGGTGCACCCCTGGCGACCCATCGGGTCGCCGACGGGGACTCCCTGTACAACCTGGCGCGCCGTTACTACGGCGACGCGAGCCATTGGAAGCTGATTCAGGACGCGAATCCTGCCCTGCTGGGAGAGGGGGTCAAAGGGCTGCGGCTCGGCTCCGAGCTGGTCATCCCCGCCCTGCCAGGCCCGGGGCGCTAGCGCTTGAGGGAGTCGCAAGGGCGCGGTCCGACACCCGAGGCCGAAGGATCGGCCTAACCCGAATCCTTGGCGTGGACATCGCCCTTGAGGGTCTGGCGGAGTCTAAGGTCAACTCCCTGACTATCCTGCTGGTGGCCGTCGCCCTGGTATCCCCGCCCGCCCTCAAGCTGTTTCGGCCACTGGGCAAACTGGTGCAGAACACCCCCTACGAGGAAGGCCTGGACGTCTTGCTGGAGGGGGAATGGGAGCAGGCGGAGCGCGCCTTCGCGGCCATCCTCGCCGAGCCCCGGGACGATCCGGCCCTGCGCCTGATGGGACGGCGCTGAAGTACCCCCAGCGCGCTGCCCTGTCCGGCCGGCGGCGACCCGGACCAGACGGCATCGACGACATGGACCGCAGCGTCGCCCTGATGCCGGCGATCCGCGACCGGATGCGCGCGATCGGCGAACGGGTCGACCGCATGGGCCAGGACGTGGGGGGGATGCGGGGCACGACCGCGAGCATGGACGGGCGCATGGACGACCTCAACACCGGGGTCCTCGAGATGTCCATGGGCTTGCGTGGCCTGAACCGCAGCGTCGCCGAGATGGGGGGGACCTGGATCAAGTGGTGCGGCCCCATCCCCTGAGCGGCAGGCACCATACTCTGATGTGCGGCTGTCCTTTAGACTGCCACCTCTGGCAGTGTTGACCTTCAATCCGCGCCAACGGCGCCTTTCATACCATGTCGGGAGGGGTTCGATGAGCTGGAAAGAACAGTTGGACAAGGCCATTGCTTCGATCAAAGAGGCGGCCGAGAGCGAGCAGGCGCGGGACATCGCCGCCAGGGCAAAGGCGACCGCCACTGTCTTGGCCCGCAAGGTCAGGGAGGGCGCCGTCGGCGCGGCAGATGCGGTGGTGGAGGCCAATCGGGACCCCTCGGTCCTGACGGTGCGCTTCCTCAACGCCGACCTGACCGTCATGTCGCCCTCTGAGGGTATCTCCATCACCCGTCCGGACGCCGCCACCCTGGTGGTCTCCGATGGCCAGGGCAATGGCCTGGTCGTCAACGCCGCGGCCGACCCCGCCTTCGTCGCCGAGCTGATCGGAAATGTCGGTCGGCTTAGCGGCAACACCTTCGATCTCGGCCCGGAGGATGGGATCAACGTGGTGGTCACCAAGTTCTGAGCAACTTCTCAAGGCGACGGCGCCTGGGCCCTGCCGGCGGGGGCCTGACTCCATCAGGCGATCGGCAGGACCATGGCGCCGCCGCACCTGCCCGTTTTGCTGCCGCGGTCATGGTCTCGGCGCGTGGCGTCGATGCTCCCGGGGGGCTTACTCGAATGCCGCCGCCTCGCGGTGCAGGTAAGGCGTCGATCCAGCCCGCGCGGATAATCGGCAGCACCGCTAGCAGGCACCCGCCATGGAGCGGGCCCCCGGCCAAGACCAGGTTGTCCCCCGCCACCCGCACGATCCGTTACCCTCGGCATGGGCGCAGCCCGACCGAGGCCACTCTCGCCTGCCCATGGCGTGCCTGGAAAGCATCAGGCGGGCGGCCGTAAAGCGAGATTGCGCGGCTAACGGTGGGCCTGGGCCGGGCAAGGAGTTGGATGCCCTGGATTTGCGGTTGCTGGGGCTGATCGATGCCCGGTACACGCGCCGCCCGTTCTACGGCAGTCGGCGCCTGGTGGCGACCGGGGCAGCGCCATGACGCTGCGCGCAACGGTGCGCTACAGCTTACACTCAGGTCAAAGCTGTCCTGGGCTTGGGATTCACCATAGACCGAAAGCGTGGAGGGATGAGGATGGGCTCGATGACGCAGGTCCATTACAAACAGAATCGGCTGAAGCAACTACGGGCCTTCTGCCACGCCGCCCGCACGGGTAGTGTCAGCGCCGCCGCCGACAAGATCTTCCTCAGTCAGCCCACCGTGTCCCTCCAGATCCAGGCCCTGGAGCGCGAGTTCAGCACCATCCTGTTCGAGCGACGCGGGCCTAAGATCCGCTTGACTCCTGAGGGTGAGCTCCTCTACCAATTGGCCGAGCCCCTGGTGGAGGGCATGGACAAGCTGCACGAGACCTTTGCGGTACAGTGCGGGCGGGTGGATCAGGGGACGCTTGGCATCGCCGCGGGCGAGTCGACCATCCTCTACATCCTGCCGGAGCCCGTCCGCCGCTTCGCCGACCAGTACCCCGGCATCGAGCTCAAGCTCCACAACGTCACCGGGCGTGACGGGCTGGCGATGCTGCGGGCGGATCAGGTAGACCTTGCGGTGGGCTCCCTGTTGGAGGTCCCCGACGACGTGAGCTACCGCCCCGTGGTGACCTACAGCCCCACCCTGATCACGCCGTTGGACCACCCGCTCGCCGGCAAGCAGGACATCTCACTGGAGGACATCGCGCCCTACGGCCTGATACTCCCTCCGCGGCACCTCAGCACCTGGCGCATGGTCGATCTCGTGTTCCGCCAGCACAATCTGAGCTACCGCGTCGCCCTGGAGGCGGGGGGTTGGGAGGTCATCAAGGTCTATGTCGAGCAGGGGCTCGGCGTTTCCATCGTCACAGACGTCTGCCTGACCGGCACGGAGCGCCTGGCCCGCATCCCCCTTGACCGATTCTTCCCCAAACGCAGCTATGGGTTGGTCCTGCGCCGCGGCAAGTTCATGTCCGCCCAAGCGAAGTGCTTCATCAAGGTGATCGAGGCCGCCTTTGCCAACCGGGTGGTCGAGCCCCAGTGCCAACCGGCTGGGGAGGCACCCTGGGACGATGCCTTCCTGGGCTGAAGGGAAGCCGGGGGCTGGCTCCATAGCCGACTGGGCCGCTCGCAAGCGACGAGGCACACGGGTCGTCGCGTCGGGCCTTGGGTCCGCAAGGCGGGGCAGGCATCGACGCGGCAGCAACGACCGCGGGCGGCGGGGGCACATCGGGGCATTCCAATGTCACCTGGCGGTGACGCCGCACTCGCGCCGGGGTGCCCTATAGTTATGCGGGCGAGCCAACCGCTGACCCTTGCGACCCAGGGGGCACAAGACCGAATCGCACAAGCACAGGAGACCAGCCCCATGACCAAGAAGGCCCTCTGCATCGGAATCAACGACTACCCGGGGACCGGCAGCGATCTGGCCGGCTGCATCAACGACGCGCACGACTGGGCAGCGGAGCTGACCAGACGCGGCTTCGCAGTCACCCACCTCCTGGACAGCCAGGCCACCAAGAGTGCAATGAGCGATGCCATCCGGGGTCTCATCGCTGGCGCCGGTGCCGGCGATTCCCTGGTCATCACCTATTCGGGCCACGGAACCTGGGTCCCGGACAGCTCCGGCGATGAGCCGGACGGGCGCGACGAAGGGCTCTGCCCATACGATATTGGGACCTCCGGACCCCTGCTCGACGATCAGATCCGCGGCCTGTTTGCCGCGCGGGCGGCCGGGGTGCGCATTCTGCTCCTCTCCGACAGTTGCCACTCTGGGTCGGTGACGCGCGGCAAGGAGGACGACCTGGACCCAGGCGGGGCCAGGGCTCGCTTCCTGCCGCTCGCGGCGTGGATGTCCCAGGAGGAGCTCCCCCCCGCCGCATCGCAAACCCCCCACCTCGTCAGTGGACTGCGACGCAGTGGCGGGGACCTCCTGCTCAGCGGCTGCAAGGACACGGAATACTCCTACGACACGAGCTTCAAGGGCAGACCCAACGGGGCCTTCACCTACTACGCCCTGAAGTGCCTGCGCGATCGCAGACCGACCAACTACGACGCCTGGTTCAATGCCATCCGCGAATACCTGCCGAGCACCCGCCTGCCGCAGACCCCCCAGATCCTGGGGACGGCCGCCGCCCGGCGTTTCGGTGTGCTCGACTAGGGGCGTTTAGCGACGAGGGGCGGTACTGGTTCAGGCCAGGTCCGGCACTGGGACGCACCAGCACCGAGATCCGGGTGGCTGACCGCCGCCGAATGCGTAGGCCCCATCACCACCGAGCGACCAGCGACCATGGCATCGCACCAGAGCTACCGCATCCGCGGTGACGTGCAGGAGGTCGAGGCACCCCTCACCCATAGGGTTGCCATCCTCAGTCCCCGCCGCCTGGTGTCGGGGGCCCGACGCGAGGCCGGGGCGGGGGCGGTGGACCTTGGCGCGGACGAGCTGGTGCGGGTCACACTCGCCAACGGCTTCACCCTGTGGACGCGGGCCGACGACCTGTTGCATGAGCGCGGTACCAGAGGCCAGGCCCGCGGGGGCGAGGCGGTCTGGGACATCGACATGGGGCCGCCAGCCCGGGTGCGGGGGGGGACGCGCGGCTGGCTGGGGCTCGGGATACAAGCCATCGAGCTGTTCGGCGTCGACCTTAAGGGGATGACGGCAAGGAGGCTGGGCGTCTGGCTGGAAGAGCGCCAGCTTGGCCGCCCCCCCGGACTCTATGCCTGCTCCCTCGACGATGACCTGGTCCTGACCCCCGTGGCAAAGGACGGCCTCGCCGCGGACCAAGGCCCCTGCCTGATCTTCATCCATGGCACAGGTTCAAGCTGCCAAGGTTCGTTCGGAGCCCTCTGGGCCCCCGAGAACAAGGCCGGCAAGGCGGCAAGGGAGGCCTTCAAGGCGAGGTACGGCCAGCGCGTCTACGCATGGGAGCATAGATCCCTCACCGAGAGCCCGATCAGCAACGCCCTGGCCCTGGCCAGTCTGCTTCCTTACGGGGCGGATCTGGACCTGGTCACCCACTCCCGGGGCGGTCTGGTGGGCGAGCTGCTCTGCCTCGGTCAGCGCGAGCGCAACCCCGACCCCCTGGGGCAGGAGCTGCTGCAAACCCTGTTTGCCGCCGACCGCACCGTTGCGGAGCAATTGGGCCTGAAGCCCCTGGACAAGGTGGCCATGCAGGAGCGGGAGCGCTCTTATGGCGCCGACCGGACGGCCCTGAACGACCTGCTGGCCGTGCTGGACAAGTGCCAGCCGAAGATACGCCGCTATGTTCGCACCGCCTGCCCGGCACGCGGGACCACACTCGCCTCCGGGCGGCTGGACCGCTGGCTATCGGTCCTGGACTACCTGGGAGGCGTGGAGCTGTTGGGCGACGCACTGGACTTCCTGCTTGCGGTCGTCAAGGAGCGCACGGACCCGCGCACCCTCCCGGGACTGGAGGCAATGATGCCGGGGTCGGCCCTCACCCGATTGCTCAACCATCCAGATCTGGTCACGGGTGCCGACCTCACGGTCATCGCCGGTGACACCGAAGGCGAGTCGACCTGGGGCCAGCTCAAACTCTTCGTGGCAGACTGGTTCTACGGGGCCGACCACGACCTGGTGGTGAATACGGGGTCCATGCTCGGCGGCCTGCGGCGACACCCAGACGGGGCAAGGTTTCAGCGCGACCAGGGGCCTGAGGTCAACCATTTCCGCTATTTCGGAAATGAGAGGAGCGTGCGCTGGCTGATGGCGGGGCTGGGCCGGGTGGATGGGGCCGATGGGGGATTCCGCCCCATCGCCGCCGCGCTACCGGAGGCGCCGCGCTGGCGCGATGCCGTCCGACGCAGCCGTGCGGCGGGTCGGCCCCAACCCCTGGTGGTCGTGATCCCCGGCACCATGGGCAGCGCCCTGCAGGTACAAGGTCGAGAGGTGTGGCTCGACTACTGGGCGCTCCTACGTGGCGGACTGAGCCGGCTGCGCCTGGATGCGGGGTCGTGGGTGGAGCCCGTCGATCTGCTGGATGCATTCTACGGCCCCCTGCTCGCCTTTCTCGCCCGCAGCCATCGGGTAGAGGTCTTCCCTTACGACTGGCGCCTGTCGGTGCGCGACGCCGCCCGCCAGCTCGCCCGGCGCCTGGAGGACTGGCTACCGGAGGCGGAGCGCGCCCAGCAGCCAGCGCATCTGGTAGCCCATTCCATGGGCGGCCTGGTGGTGCGGGCCATGATCGCAGATGGCGGGGCCGGCGCTTCGGCCTGGCGGCGCATCGCGGCCCTTCCGGCTTCGCGCCTGCTAATGCTGGGGACACCCAACCTCGGGTCCTACGAGGCACTGCGCTGGCTGACCGGCACCAATCCGACCCTGGCCAAGCTGGGACTGCTTGATCCGACCCAGGGAACCGACGGCATCATCGATATTGTCCGAGCCTACCCGGGATTGCTGGAGCTGCTCCCCTGGGGTGCCGACGACCCCGACTTCAGCCGCGCCCAGTTCTGGAAGGACCTCAGGCGCGACCTGGGGGCGGTCTGGTCCACCGCCACGGCGGCGACCCTGCGCCAGGCCAGGGACACCTGGTCGGTGCTGCGGCAGGCGCCGTTGGACCCGCAGCGCGTTGTCTACGTCGCCGGCTGTCAGGTCGCCACGGTCACCGGTTACGCGCTTGCCCCCTACGAGGAGTCACACCTGGCCGGCCGCAAGCGTCTGAGTTTCCTGGCCACCGCCCAGGGGGATGGCACCGTCACCTGGAAATCCGGCGCCCTTCCAGGTGTCGCGACCTGGTACGTCCAGGATACGGCCCATGATGCCCTGTGCACCAGGAAGGCCGCCTTCCCGGCCTACCTCGACCTGCTCATGACCGGGAAGACGACCCGCCTGTCTCAGATACCCCCGGGCCAGGCCAGAGACCTGGCAGGGGCGGCCGCGTCCTTCCCCCTCCCGGCCGTGGCACCCCTGGACGCAATCCCAGACGAGGCAGAGGTCAGCAGACTCGGTTTCGGTCCTGGGGAGCCGCTACAGGCGGCCGCGGAGTCTGCACTGCCCCTCATCCGGGTCAGCATCCGCCATGGCAACCTGGCCTATGCCCGGCACCCGGTCCTGGTCGGTCACTACCTGGGCGACACCATCGTGAATGCCGAGCGGGCGCTGGATATCCACCTGGGCGGCATTCTAAGCCGACGCCTGCAGCTCGGTCTCTATCCGGGCCAACGCGGCACCCACGCCCTGTTCCTCAACGAGCGTCCCAGGGGGAGGCCGGCAGGAGCCATGGTGATCGGCCTCGGACAGGTGGGTGCCCTCTCTCCCGGGCTGATCGAGACCGAGGTGCGCGACGCCCTGCTTGACTATGCCCTGCGGATCACCGAGCTCCCGGACGATCGGTTCGGCGATCCCAAGGCGGTCCGCTCCGCGGCCCTGACCTGCCTCTTGGTGGGATCCGGGTCAGGCGGGGTGACCATCACCGATTCGGTGGAGGCCATCCTGCGTGGGGCCGTGGTTGCGGCTGGGCGTCTGACGGAGGCGGGACTGGACGACCGCGTGGTCATCGATCGCATTGAGCTCGTCGAGCTCTATCAGGACATCGCCATCGCGGCGGCGGAGGCGTTGGAGCGGGTGCTTGAGGGTGCCGAGCTGGCTGAACGCGTGGTCTGGGAGAGGCGCGTCATCGACGAAGGCAAGGGAGGACTGCGCCGCCTGCGTTGCGAGGAGCCGGCCGGCTGGTGGCAGCGGCTGGAGATCCTCGAGGAGGCGCAGACGGGGATCCTGCGCTTCATCGCCTCCACCGACAGGGCCCGAGCCGAGGTGAGCCTGGCCACTGGCCAGCTGCGTCTGGCCGATGCATTCATCGCCCAGGCGTCCCGGAGCGAGAAGACCAACACCGAGGTATCCAAGACGCTGTTCGAGATGCTCCTGCCCACCCAGCTCAGGGAGATGGCGCACCGGCAGGACGACTTGGTCGTGCTGGTTGACGAGGTCTCTGCGCGCTTTCCCTGGGAGCTGCTGGAGGACCGGTGGAGTCACGCCGGGCGCCCCCCGGCAGTGACGGCAGGCCTGGTGCGGCAGCTCAAGACGCCGGACTACCGGCCGCACCCGACCCATGCCACAGCGGCCAAGGCCCTGGTGATCGGCAACCCGGACCTCGACGGCTGGTCGGAGTTTGCCGACCTGCCGGGGGCACGGGAAGAGGCGACCCGGGTCGCACAGTTGCTGCGGGATCAGGGTTTCCAAGTCCTCGACGTCATCGACGAGGGATCGGAGGCCATCTTGCATGGCCTACACAAGGATGCCTGGCGCATCCTGCACCTGGCCGGGCATGGGGTGCATGAGCACATCGTGGCCACGCGGGCCGGCAGCGACTGTCCTGCCTGTGGCCAGGCCGCCGAGGTCCGCGAGGCGCGGCTCTCCGGCATGGTAATCGGCAAGGACACGCTGTTAGCCCCCGGCGATGTGGAGCAGATGCGCTGGGTCCCGGAGCTGGTATTCGTCAACTGCTGTCATCTTGGCAAGACCAGACTGACTCATGCGCCCCGTTACAACTGGCTGGCGGCGAATCTGGCCGTCCAGTTCATCCGCATGGGGGTCAAGGCCGTGGTGGCGGCAGGATGGGCGGTGGACGATCGCGCCGGGCACGCCTTCGCGGAGGGCTTCTACTCCCGCCTGCTCGCCGGCGAGCAGTTCGGCGATGCCATCCGTGCGGCACGAGAGGACGTCTGGACCCGCTACCCGGACGTGAACACCTGGGGCGCCTACCAGTGTTACGGCGATCCAAGCTACCGGATGCGCGGCGAGGCGGCCCGCGCCTTGGGGCCGGCTGTGCATCGGTACCACAGCCCTGGCGAGCTGGTGGCCGACCTGGGCAATCAGAGCGAGGCGATCCGCATGCAGATCCGCGACCAGGGCGAGGACGAGGAGACCCTGGCGTGGCTGCGTCAGGGGATCGACGCCTTGTTCGTTGGGATACCCGACGACCAGCGTGACGCTTGGCTGGCGCGCGCCGATGTGGCGGCCGCTGTCGGCTTTGCCTGGGGCGAGACGCGCGCCTACGCCGAGGCGGTTACCTGGTTGGACAAGGCTCTGGGGGCCAATGCGGGCGACTGCCCACTGCGCGTCCTAGAGGAGCGCAACAGTTTCCGCATTCGCCTGATCGGCGAGCAATGGCAGGCCCTGCGGGGTGGGCCAGAGGGTCCTGAGAAGGAGGACCGGCGCCAGGCGTTGGTCGATGAAATCGACGAGAGCATCCGCGAGCTGGCCGTTGTGTGTCAACGTGCGCCATCAGTTGACCGGCTGACCTTGCTTGCCGATGCCTGCCGGCGGCTCGCCTGGCTCGAGACCCACGCACGTGGTCGGCTCGAGGCACTGGTCAACATGGCCAGGTACTGTGATCTGGCGATCGCCCAGGCAGGGGGGGCGGACCCCCTGCGCTTCCCCAACTGGCTGGCCGCCAAAGTCTTTGCCGCGCGCCTCGACCCGAGGGACACAGGGGCCTTGCCGGCAGATCTCGCGGATACCTGTCGGCAAATGATCGAGCGCGCCGCCGCGCT
>Ga0114939_10003311_pt1 | contig 11372 bp, 12 predicted proteins | sample AshMeaCrysSpring_FD_87196 | JGI IMG/M metagenome (GOLD analysis project Ga0114939, IMG submission 87196) | Groundwater microbial communities from Big Spring, Nevada to study Microbial Dark Matter (Phase II) - Ash Meadows Crystal Spring | ecosystem: Environmental > Aquatic > Deep subsurface >... | reverse complement strand
GGCCATGCTGACGGCCGCCGCGGCCAGCGGGCAGCCGATCATGTGCTTCCTGCACAACCGGAGCATCGTGCAGATCCACTCCGGCCCGGTGCACAAGCTGGTGCGCACCGGACGTTGGTTCAATGTGCTAGATCCGAGCTTCAACCTGCATCTGGACACCGACGCGATCTCGTCGTGCTGGGTGGTCTGCAAGCCGACCCGCGACGGTTGGGTGACTTCGCTCGAGGTCTACGGCCCCGACGACGTGCTGATCACGCAGTTCTTCGGCGAGCGCAAACCCGGCAAGCCCGAGCTGGCGGCGTGGCGCGAGTTGATGCGCGGGCTGTGCGCCAAGCCGCTCGCCGCATGACCTGCGCCGAGCGGAGCAGGTCGCGCCGGCTGCCGCGGCTGCTCGGCGCCGCGCTGTTGCTGGCGGCCGCCGCACCGGCGCTGGCGCAGCGTGTCGTGACGCTGGGCGGCGCGATCACCGAGATCGTCTACGCGCTCGGCGCCGGCGACCAGCTGGTCGGTACCGACGCGTCGAGTCAGTACCCGGCGGCGACCGCGGCACTGCCGAAGGTCGGCTATTACCGCGACTTCTCGATCGAAGGCGTGGCCAGCCTGCGGCCCGAACTGGTGCTCGCGTCGGACCAGGCCGGCCCGCCGAATGCCCTGGCGCAGCTGCGCCAGCTGGTGCCGCGTGTCGTCGTGTTGCCGGCGGCACCGACACTGGAGGCACTGCTGCAGCGCATCGACGGTGTCGCCGCGGCACTCGGCCGCCCGGTCGAAGGCACCGAGCTGGCTGCGCGCATCCAGGACGAGGTCAAGCGTGTCGCGCGCGCGCCAGCGGGCAGGCGCGTGCTTTTCGTCAGCAGCCGAGGCGGCCGGCTCGAGGCAGCCGGCAGCGAAACCGCGGCCGACCACATGCTGCGCCTGGCGGGCGCGAGCAACGTGATGGCCGGGGAGCGCGGCTACAAGCCGATCTCCGGCGAGAGCGCCGCCGCGCTGCGCCCCGACGTGATCGTCACGACGACGATGTCGGTGGCCGCGCGCGGCGGGCTCGACGCCTTCGTCGCGCAACCGGGCATTGCGGTGACGCCGGCGGGGCGCGCGAAGCGCATCGTCGTGATGGATGACCTGTTGCTGCTCGGCTTCGGCCCGCGCCTGCCCGAGGCGCTGCGCCAACTGCAGGCCGGCATCACCGCCGCGCCGTGAGCACCGTGCTGCAGGACGCACCGGCCTGGTCGCCGCAGCGCCACGTCGCGCCGCAGGCGCTGCTGTTCGCGCTGTGCCTCGCGCTGCCGCCGCTGGCGATTGCGGCAGCGGCCAGCGGCGCGGTCTCGATACCGCTGTCGCGCGTCGCCGGGTTGCTCGCCGGCGTGCCGGCCGGCGACGACCAGGCCGCTCTCTGGCGCAACGTGCTGCTCGAAGTCCGCCTGCCGCGCATCGCCTTCGCGCTGGTGGTCGGCGCCGGCCTGGCGCTGGCAGGTGCGGCGATGCAGGCGCTGTTCCGCAACCCGCTGGCCGACCCAGGGCTGATCGGCGTTTCGCTCGGCGGCGCACTCGGCGCGATCGCAGCGATCGTGCTCGGCGCGACCGCGCTCGGCGTCATCGCCCCGGCCGCGATGGTCGGCAGCTTGGCTGCGACCGCGCTGGCCTACCGGCTCGGCAGCCGCCAGGCCGGTGTCGCACCGCTGCTGCTGGCCGGCGTCGCGATCAACGCGATCTGCGCTGCGGCGATCGGCTACTTCAGCTTCCGCGCCAACGACACGCAGTTGCGCAACCTGACCTTCTGGAATCTCGGCAGTCTGGCCGGTGCGCGTTGGGATCTGCTCGCCTGGCTCTCTCCATGGGTCGCTGTGCTCGGCACGCTGCTGCTGCGCGACTGGCGCGCCATGAATGCGCTGCTGCTCGGCGAGCGCGAGGCGCTGTCGCTCGGCTTCGCGCTGAGCCGCCTGCGCCGCCGGCTGATCGTGTGGTGCGCGCTGCTCGTCGGCCCGCTGGTGGCCGTGACCGGCACGATCGGCTTCGTCGGCCTGGTCGTGCCGCACCTGGTGCGGCTGCCGACCGGTGCCGACCACCGCTGGCTGCTGCCGAACACGTTGCTCGGCGGCGCCATCGTGCTGCTGCTCGCCGACTGGCTGGCACGCATCGTCGCGCTGCCGGCCGAACTGCCGATCGGCATCGTCACCGGGCTGGCCGGCGGGCCGTTCCTGTTGTGGTTGCTGGCGCGGCGCGGCAGCACATGAAGGAGGACGGCGCATTGCTGTCGGTGCGCGAATTGCAGTGCCGGCGAGGCGGCCGCGAGGTGCTCGCCGGCGTCGGCTTCGATCTGCGCGCCGGCGAAGTGCTGGGCGTACTCGGCGCCAATGGTTCGGGCAAGTCGACTCTGCTGGCGACAGTCGCCGGGGAGCTGCCCCTGGGGGGCGGGCGTGTCGCGCTGGCCGGCCGGCACCTGGCCGAGTGGAAGGTCGAGGCCCTGGCACGGCGGCGCGCGCTGCTGCCGCAGTCGCCGTCTCTTTCCTTCGACCTGGACGTGCGCACCGTGGTCGGCATGGGCGCCTATCCGTTTCCCGCGCTGAGCCCGGCCGAACTGGACACGCTGGTGCGGCGCGCGCTCACGCTGGCCGATGCGCAGCTGCTGCTCGACCGTCGCTACCTTGCGCTGTCCGGTGGCGAGCAGCAGCGCGTTCAGTTCGCGCGCGTGCTGGTGCAGGCCCTGTCGGCGCGCGGCGTCGCAGAAGACCGGCTGCTGCTGCTCGACGAGCCGACGAGCAGCCTCGACCCGCGCCACCAGCTGCTGCTGCTCGGCACGGTCGCGACGCTGGCGCGCGACGAAGGGCTGGCTGCACTGGTCGTGCTGCACGATGTGAATCTGGCCGCGCAGGGGTGCGACCGGCTGCTGCTGCTGGCCGGCGGCAGTGCGGTGGCGCTCGGCACACCGGCCGAGGTACTGACGCCGGCCTCCCTGCAGCGCGTCTATGGCGTCGCCGCGCGGGTCTTCCCGCACCCGCTGCGCGCCGGCTTGCCGCTGGTGCTGTTCGGCGCGGCGTGATCGGTCCGAGGCCGTCAGGAACCGTGCGCCGGCTTGGCCGCGTTGCCTGCTTCCGGTGGCCGGTCGCCGTCCGCGCGCGGTTGCTTGCCGGCCATCTCGGTGGCCGGCCCGAGTTGCGGCGTCACCGCGTCGATCTTGTTCTCGCGCATGTAGTCGTTCATCTCGCGCCAGCCTGCGAATACCGCCGCCCGGTCGGCCTTGCGGTTGAGCGCGTAGCAGTCCTCCAGCGCGCGCCCGGCATGGCGGCAGGCGCCGCCGACCGCCTTGCCGTCGGCCTCGCGGCGCTCGGCCACGGCCTGCGCGGACTCGATGCCGAGCATGTCGCAGCCGCTGACCAGCAGCAGGGCCGCAAGCGCGAAGGCGGGACGAAAGAGCGTCATGGCGTGAGGGCGGCGAAGAGCTTGACGCCTTATCGGCGCCGCCCGGCCCGGACTTGAGTCAGGCCGCGGCCGGGTCTGCCGAGGGCAGCACGCGGCCCGGCAACGGCGCTCCAGCCGGCAGCGACTGCAGAAAGCCCGCCACCGGCAGGCGCCGCCCGCCGGGCCGCTGCAACTCCAGCAGCGCCAGCGCGCCGCGCCCGCAGGCCACGACCAGTTCCGCGGGCCCGGCGCGCAGGACCGTGCCCGGCGCGGCCGGCGCGCCGTCGCGCAACGCGGCACGCCACAGCTTCACGCTCTCGCCCTGCCAGCCGAAGGTGGCGCCGGGGAAGGGATCGAAGGCGCGCACCCGCCGTTCGATGTGCGCCGCGTCGTCGCGCCAGTCGATCGCCGCTTCCGACTTGAGGATCTTGTGGGCATAGCAGACGCCCTGCTCGGGCTGCGGCCGGCGCACTGCCGTGCCGCGGGCCAGCTGCTGCAGTGCACGCAACACCAGGTCGGCGCCGAGCTCGGCCAGCCGCTGCGACAGTCTGGCGCTGGTGTCGGCGGCTTCGATGGCCAGCCCCTCGGCCAGCAGGATGTCGCCGGTGTCCAGGCCTTCGTCCATCTGCATGATGCACACGCCGCTGCGCTCGTCGCCGGCCTCGATGGCGCGCTGCACCGGCGCGGCGCCGCGCCAGCGCGGCAGCAGCGAGCCGTGGATGTTGATGCAGCCCAGGCGCGGCACGGCCAGCACCCAGGCCGGCAGGATCAGCCCGTAGGCCGCCACCACCATCACGTCGGGGCGCGCCGCAATCAGCGCCTGCCGTGCGGCGCGCGCGTCGTCGGGGTACTTGCCGTCCAGCCTCAGGCTGCGCGGCTGCGCCACGCTCAGCCCCTGCGACTGCGCCAGCTGTTTGACGGCCGAGGGCTGCAGCTTCAGGCCCCGACCGGCAGGCCGGTCCGGCTGCGTCAGCACCAGCGGCGGCCGGTAGCCGGCCTGCAGCAGGCGCTCGAGCGCGGTGCGTGCGAAGTCCGGCGTGCCCGCGAAGGCCACGCGCAGCGGCTCTGCACCGGCCGCCGGTTCAGGCGCCACGCCGCTCCTCGCGCTGGCGCTTCAGCAGCTTGGTACGGATGCGGCTGCGCTTGAGCATGCTCAGGTAGTCGACGAACACCTTGCCCAGCAGGTGGTCCATCTCGTGCTGCACGCACACCGCCAGCAGGTCAGCCGTCTCCCTCTCGAAGACCTGCCCGTCGCGGCCGAGCGCGCGCACGTTGACGCGGGCGTGGCGCTTGACCTCGTCGTAGATGGTCGGCACCGAAAGGCAGCCCTCCTCGACGAACACCACCTCGTCGCTGCGCCAGGTGATCTCCGGGTTGATCAGCACCAGCGGCTGGTCGCGCGACTCGGACACGTCGATGACGATGACTCGCTCGTGCACGTCCACCTGGGTGGCCGCCAGGCCGATGCCTTCGGAGGCGTACATGGTCTCGATCATGTCGCCGACGAGCCGGTCCACGCGCGCGTCGACCTCGGCCACCGGGCGGGCCACGGTGTGCAGGCGCGGATCGGGATATTGAAGGATGTTCAGCTTGGCCATGCTCGGCGTGGTGCGAGGTGTCGATCGACCGCCACGGCGCTCTCGAGGCCACAGCCGAGGAATGCGTGACAGGCATCACAGGCTGTATCTCCGACCGCCACTTTCATTGCGATATCAACGGTTTATGGGCAGAATCTGATGAAGTTTTTGAGCATTCCGGCGCCGCTTAAGCTAAGGTGCGACGAGGCCGAAAACATTCGAACACATGGCGAGATTGTGGCACCCGCAAGGGGCTTCAAGGTCCGCCGGGAGCTTGATCCGATGAACCCACGACACACCCGACGCCGCCTGGGCGCCCTCGCCGCCCTGTGGGCCGGCACCTCCCTGCTGGCCGGCCCGGCGCCGGCGGCGGAGCCGAACTTCCCGGTCACGCCGCAGCAGCGCAGCACCGCGCAGCAGGTGGCGCAGGCCGGCGTGCCGTTGTCGGAACTGGCCCCGAACGCCCCGGATTCGTACACGGTGCAGAGCCGCGACACGCTGTGGGACATCTCCAAGCTGTTCCTCAAGAGCCCGTGGCGCTGGCCCGAGCTGTGGGGCATGAACCTCGACCAGGTGCGCAATCCGCACCTGATCTACCCGGGGCAGGTGCTGGTGCTGGAAAGGACCGGCGACCGCGCGCGCCTGCGCGTCGCGCAGTCGGGCAGCGGCGCTCCGGACAACACCGTCCGGCTGTCGCCGCGGGTGCGCGCCAACCTGCTCGACAGCGGCGCGATCGGCTCGATCCCGCTGCACCTGATCGCGCCCTTCCTGACCGAGGCGGTGATCTTCAACACCGACGAGCTGAATCGCGCGCCGCGTGTCGTGGCGGCGCAGGAGGGCTACGTCGCCATGTCGCAGGGCCAGCTGGCCTACGTGCTGGGAGACGTCCAGCGCTCGTCGGGCTACCGGCTGTTCCGCGAGCCGCAGCCCCTGTACGACTGGGACAGCAAGGAGCTGCTGGGCTACGAGGCACGTTACGTCGGCACCGCGGACTTCGTGCGCCCGGGCAGCAGCTTCGAGGACGACGGCAAGCCGGTGGTGGTGCCGGCCACGGTGCTCATCAAGTCGGTGCGCATGGAGGTCAGCGCCGGCGACCGCCTGGCGCCGCTGCCGGCACGCGACCTGGATGCCTATGCGCCGCACCATCCGAACGCGCCCATGTCGGGGCGCGTGCTGCAGATCTACGGCGACGGCCTGAGCGCCGGCCAGAACCAGATCGTGGCGCTGAACCGCGGCGCACGCGACGGCGTCGAGCGCGGGCACGTGCTGGCGCTGTGGCGCCACGGCGAGCGCAGGGTCAAGCAGATCGATGGCGAGCGCACCGTGATGCAACTGCCCAACGAGCCCAACGGGCTGCTGTTCGTGTTCAGCGTGTTCGAGCGCACCTCCTACGCGCTGATCCTTTCCGTGAACGTCCCGGTTTTCCCCGGAGACAATTTCACGCAGCCCTGAGGCCTGGGCCGGCGTGCTGGACGCCGAAGAGTTCGAAGCCTGGTTCCGGCTGCTCGAAACACCGGGGCTGGGCCGCGAAGGCGCGCGGCGCCTGCTGGCCAGCTTCGGATCGGCCCAGGGCGTGCTGGCGGCCGCTCCCGCGGCCTGGCGCCAGGTGGTCGGGGCGCCGATGGCCGAGGCGCTGTCCAGCGAGCCCGACGAACTGCCCGCCAGGCTGCGCGCCGCGCGCGAATGGCTGGGCGGCGGCGAGCGCCGCCAGGTGCTGACCCTCGGCGACGCCGACTATCCGCCGCAGCTGCTGCAGACCGCCGACCCGCCGCTGCTGCTGTACGTGCAGGGCAAGGTGGAACTGCTGGCGCACCGCAGCATCGCCATCGTCGGCAGCCGCAATGCCAGCGTGCAGGGCGTGGACAACGCCAGGTCCTTCGCGGCGCACCTCAGCCAGGCAGGCTGGACCATCGCCTCCGGGCTCGCGTTCGGCATCGACGGCGCCGCGCACGAGGGGGGATTGGAGGGCCCCGGCAGCACGATCGCGGTGGTCGGCACCGGGCTGGACCGCGTGTACCCGGCGCGCCACCGCCAGCTGGCGCACCGCATCGCCAACGACGGCGTGCTGGTCAGTGAATTCGCGCCCGGCACGCCGCCGCTGCCGCCCAACTTCCCGATGCGCAACCGCATCATCGCGGGCCTGTCGCAGGGCACCGTGGTGGTGGAGGCCGCGCTGCAGTCAGGCTCGCTCATCACCGCGCGCCTGGCCGGCGAGGCCGGACGCGAGGTCTTCGCCGTGCCGGGGTCGATCCATTCGCCGCTGTCGCGGGGCTGCCATGCGCTGATCCGGCAGGGCGCCAAGCTCGTGGAAAGCGCGCAGGACATTCTCGAGGAACTGCAGGGCAGTGCCCCGGCGCCGCAGGCCGCGGGCGAAGCCCTGGCCGTGCCGCGCCGCGACCCCGTGCTGCAAGCGCTGGGCCACGATCCGGTGACGCTGGATGCGCTGTGCGCCCGCACCGGCTGGAGCGCGCAGGAGCTCAGTGCCCGCCTGCTCGAGCTGGAGCTCGACGACCAGGTGGCGCGGCTGCCCGGCGGCCTGTACCAGCGCCGCAGCCACGCCTGAGAGCCGCCCGGCCGCCGCCAAGGCCGGCCCGGCCTTCGGCCGCGCATGCTGCGCTATAGTGGTTCCATGTTCGACGTACTCGTGTACCTGTACGAAAACTACTGGCGACCGGACGCCTGCCCGAGCCACCAGCAGCTGTCGCGGAAGTTGTCGGCGGTGGGCTTCGAGTCCGACGAGATCCAGGATGCGCTGAAGTGGCTCGACGGGCTCGCCAGCAGCGCCGAATCCTGCACCGGCGAGCAGCGCGAACAGAGCATGCGCGTGTACACCGCCGACGAACGCGAGCTGCTGGGCGAGGAGTCGATCGGCTTCATCAGCTTTCTCGAATCGGCGGGCGTGCTGCCGCCGACGATGCGCGAGATGGTGGTCGACCGGGCCACCGCCATCGGCAACGGCCCGATGAGGCTTGACGATCTGAAGATCATCGTGCTGATGGTGTTCTGGAGCCTGGGCGAGGAGCCCGACGCGCTGATCCTCGACGAACTCTTCGTAGCCCCGGAAGAGCGCCTCATCCACTGACCGGGTGTGCGGCGGACGCTCGCAGGCGTCAGGGCTTTGCCGAGGTTCGCCAAAGGCCGGTCTCCGGCCTCGGTTCGGTGCAGCGCGCCGGGCGCGCGGCCTGCTTTCCGCCCGCTGCGCCGCGGGCCCTGGCTGCCGATAATCGTGCACATGGAACAACCCGTGGCCCTGTTCACCGCCGCCGGCAGCGGCATCGGCGCCGCCGCAGCGCGCAAGATGGCCATCGACGGCTGGCAGGTGGCGATCCTGTCGCCGTCGGGGCGCGGCGAGGCGCTGGCACTCGAACTCGGCGGGCTGGGGCTGACGGGCTCCAACCTGAACCCAGACGACCTGCAGCGCCTGGTGGACGGCGCGCTGCAACGCTGGGGGCGCATCGACGCGGTGGTCAACAGCGCCGGCCACGGGCCCAAGGGCCCGCTTCTGGCATTGAGCGACGCCGACTGGCAGTCGGGCATGGAGTACTACCTGCTCAACGTGGTGCGCATCGCGCGGCTGGTGGCGCCGGTGATGCAGCGACAGCGGCACGGCTCGATCGTCAACGTGTCCACCTACGCCACCTTCGAGCCCGAGGCGGCCTTCCCGACCTCGGGCGTGTTCCGCGCCGGGCTGGCGGCCTTCGCCAAGCTGTTCGCCGACACCTATGCCGCCGACGGCCTGCGCATGAACAACGTGCTGCCCGGCTTCATCGACAGCCTGCCGGAGAAGCCCGATCGCCGCGAACGCATTCCGATGGGCCGCTACGGGCGGGCCGACGAGGTGGCGGAGCTGATCGCCTTCCTGGCCTCGCCGCGCGCGTCCTACGTCACCGGGCAGAACATCCGCGTCGATGGCGGCCTGACGCGCTCGGTCTAGCGGCCGGCAGGGCAGGGCCGCGGGTCGTCCGTCACCGAGGATGCGAGCCCGCAGCATGGCGTTCTGGGCCACGCTGGCCGGGCTGATCGCGCTGGGAGGACCCGCCTTGCTGCAGGACCGTCTGCTGTACTTTCCGCAGCGTGCCGCGGTCGCGGAGATGGCGCAGGGCGGGCTGCAGCCCTGGCCGGCATCGGATGACTTCCGCGGCCTGCTGGCCTCCGCGGCGCCGCCAGTGCGGGCCACCGCGCTGGTGTTCCATGGCAATGCAGGTCACGCCGGGCACCGCGCCTTCTATGCCGAGGCGCTGGGTCCGCTCGGCGTGCGTGTCATCCTGGCCGAGTACCCCGGCTACGGGCCGCGCGACGGCGAGCTGGGTGAGGCTGCGCTGGTGGCCGATGCGGCACGCAGCATCGAGCGGGCCTACCGGCAGTTCGGCCCGCCGCTGCTGGTGCTGGGCGAATCCCTTGGGGCGGGCGTCGCCGCCGCGGCGGCGGCGCAGCAGCGCGAACAGGTCGCGGGCTTGATGCTGATCACGCCCTGGGACACGCTGGCCAACGCCGCGGCATTCCACTACCCGTGGTTGCCGGTGCGCTGGCTGCTGCGCGACCGCTACGACAGCGCGGCCCACCTGAGCCGCTTCGCCGGCCCGGTGGTGGTGGTCGTGGCCGGGCGCGACGACATCGTGCCGGCGCACTTCGGCGAGGCGCTGCATGACGCCCTCACCGGGCCGCGCCAGCTGCAGCGCCTGCCCGGTGCGGGCCACAACGACTGGCCGTCGCATGTCGACCGACCGTGGTGGCAGCAGCGCATCGATTTCCTGCTGCAGCCGATGTTCGCGCGCTGACCCGGGGCCGGCACGCGGCGCCCTTGCCCCTTGCCGACGCGCTGCGTGTGGCGGGTGGACGGCTCTGCGCGGCGCGGCCCGAAGGCACGGGCGCGGCGACGAAGCATCTTGCTCGGCCTGTCCGTGCAGCGCCGATGCGCGCTCGCGCCGAGCAGCCGGATCAGCGTGCTTCGAGCCGCTGCACCGCCTCTTCCGCCTGCTCCAGCGAGCGCAGGATCGAGCGCCTCAGCGTCGGCAGGTCCACGCCCTCGGCGCTCTTCTTGCCCTCGAGATAGCGCGCGTACACGCCGTGCACGATGGCCGCGCTCTTCCAGCGGTTGAAGCCGACGTAGTAGTCCAGCAGCCGCAGGTCGCGGCCGGTGCGGGCCGCGTAGCGCTCGGCCAGTTCGCGGCGCGACGGCCAGCCGGGCAGGCTGGTGGGCGGCGTGCCGCGCACCGACGGCGGGTCGCCGGGCTCGGCCCACTGGTTCAGCGCGTAGCCCAGGTCGGCCAGCGGGTCGCCCAGCGTCGAGATCTCCCAGTCCACCACCGCGGCGATGCGGCCGTCCTTGCCGACCAGCGTGTTGTGCAGGCCGTAGTCGCCGTGCACGATGCGCGCCGGGCCCTGTTCGGGCACGTGCTCCAGAAAGTACTTCTGCAGGTCGTGCGCGCGTGGGTCGTCCAGCTGCGCGCCGGCGATCGACGCCGTCCACGAGCGGTACCAGGTCTTCAGCTGGCGGCCGATGTAGTCGTCCTTCTTGCCCAGGTCGCCCAAGCCGACGGCATCGGGGTCGATCGAATGCAGCTCGGCCAGCACGTCGATGAAGGAGTGCGCCACCTCGCGGCGCAGCGGCAGCGGTGCATGGCGCTCGGCATCGTCGGCCGAATACAGCGCATGGCCGTCGATGCGGCCCATCACGTAGAACAGCGCGCCGGTGACCGACAGGTCCTGGCAGAAGCCCAGCGCGCGCGGCACCGGCACCCTGGTCTTGCCCAGGGCACTGATCAGCGCCCATTCGCGCCCCATGTCGTGCGCCTTGGGCAGCAGCTCGCCCATCGGCGGCCGGCGGATCACCGCCTGCCGGCCCAGCGTGCCTTCGATCAGGTAGGTGAGGTTGGAATGCCCGCCCTCGAGCCGCGTCCACTTGAGCGGTGGCGTCAGCTCCGCGATGTTTGCGGCGATCCAGGCCTCGACGCGCTGCACGTCGTAGCCGACCGGCGCGGCCTCAGCCGAGGCTGGCATGGCGTTCCAGGTGATGGTCGGCATCGCCGAAGCGCTGGCCGATGGTGGTCAGCCGCCGGAACGTGTGCGAGACCTTCAGCTCCTCGGTCATGCCCATGCCGCCGTGCAGCTGCACCGCCTCCTGGCTGACGATGCGCGCGGCATCGGCGATCTTCACCTTGGCTGCGGACACCGCGCGCTGGCGCTCGGCCGGGCTGGCGGCGCCGTCCACCTTGCTGGCTGCCAGGATGGCCATCGAGCGGGCCTGCTCGGTGTGGATCACCATCTCCACCATGCGGTGCTGCAGCGCCTGGAACGAGCCGATCGGTGCGCCGAACTGCTTGCGCGTTTTCAGGTATTCCAGCGTGGTGTCGTTGGCGAAGGCCATCGCGCCGATGGCGTCGGCGCACTGCAGCGCGATGC
>Ga0114939_10003310_pt1 | contig 11372 bp, 13 predicted proteins | sample AshMeaCrysSpring_FD_87196 | JGI IMG/M metagenome (GOLD analysis project Ga0114939, IMG submission 87196) | Groundwater microbial communities from Big Spring, Nevada to study Microbial Dark Matter (Phase II) - Ash Meadows Crystal Spring | ecosystem: Environmental > Aquatic > Deep subsurface >... | reverse complement strand
CTGGGACACTCCGAGCGGCGCCAATACTATGGCGAGACCGACGAGATCATCGCCGCCAAGTACGCCCAGGCCCTGGCCGCGGGCCTGACGCCCGTTCTATGCGTCGGCGAGACCCTCACCGAGCGGGTGAACGGAGAGACCGAGGCCGTGGTGTTCCGGCACTTGGATGCGGTCCTGGAGACCGCCGGACCTGAGGCCATCGCCCGGGGTGTCATCGCCTACGAGCCGGTCTGGGCCATCGGCACGGGGATGACCGCCACACCGGAGCAGGCCCAGGCCGTACATGCCTTCCTGCGTGGCCGCGTCGCCGCCCTCGATTCTGGGGTGGCGGCGGGGGTGCGCATCCTCTATGGCGGCAGCATGAAACCCGACAATGCCATAGAGCTGATGGCCCAGGAGGACATCGATGGTGGTCTGATCGGTGGTGCGTCCCTCAAGGCCTCGGACTTCCTGGCCATCTGCCAGGCGGGCGAGGCCAACGCCTGATAACGGAAATGCAGACCATCCTAACGGTTGTTCATCTGTTCCTGGCCCTCGGGCTGATCGGGCTGATTCTGATCCAGCACGGGCGCGGGGCGGATGCCGGGGCGGCATTCGGCAGCGGGGCCTCGGCCACGGTATTCGGGGCACGTGGCTCGGGCTCCTTCCTCAGCCGGACCACCGCCATACTGGCGGCCTTGTTCTTCGTGACCAGCGTCGTGATGGCCTACTATGCGCAGAAGGTGGAGGCCCCGAAGGGGCTGATGGACGGGGCCGAGGATACGGTGCGCATCGAGGTTCCGCCCGTCCCGCCGATGGCCGTGCCGACGGCACCCGTGGCCGCGCCAAGCGCGGCATCGGGCGACGTACCCCAGATCGGGCTGGCGACGGATGCCGCGGCCCCGGTCAAGGCCGTTGAGGCCCAGGGGCCCGCGGCTGGCGATGTGCCGGTCATACCGGCCGGGGGGCCGAACCCGGTGCCGGCGGGCGCACCGGAAGGGGGCGCCAAGGCCCAGCCCTAGGGTCGCCCGGGGGAGCCCAGCAGACAACGCAGCCGATGTGGTGAAATTGGTAGACACGCTATCTTGAGGGGGTAGTGGCGCAAGCCGTGCCGGTTCGAGTCCGGCCATCGGCACCAACGCGAAAGACGGTATCCGCACCCGCGGGACCGTCTTTTTTTTGCCTGCCGTCTGCGCATAACTCCATGAAATACATGATAATGCGGCGGGGTCTTCGGGTTGACACCGGGGCGCCGGGGCTCTACCATCCGCCCCCACGCCGCCTGACAGCACACAAGAAGCGGGGAGGACAGGGTGCTCGAAAACTATCTGCCGATCTTGATCTTCCTGGTGGTCGGGATCCTGGTGGGTGTCGTCGCCGCCGCCATGGGCTATTTCCTCGGCCCTCGCCGTCCCGGCCGCGAGAAGGATTCCCCCTATGAGTGCGGCTTCGAGGCCTTCGAGGCGGCGCGCATGAAGTTCGACGTGCGCTACTACCTGGTCGCCATCCTCTTCATCATCTTCGACCTGGAGATCGCGTTCCTCTTCCCCTGGGCGGTGGTCCTCGACCAGATCGGCGGCTTCGGTCTCGTCGCCATGATCCTCTTCCTCGCCATCCTGGTGGTGGGTTTCATCTACGAGTGGAAGAAGGGGGCCCTGGAATGGGAATAGAAGGCATCCTGGAGAAGGGCGTCGTCACCACGACCGCCGACCAGCTCATCAACTGGGCCCGCACGGGCTCCATGTGGCCCATGACCTTCGGGCTCGCCTGCTGTGCCGTCGAGATGATGCACGCCGGTGCCGCGCGCTACGACCTCGACCGCTTCGGCATCGTGTTCCGCCCCAGCCCGCGCCAGTCCGATGTCATGATCGTCGCCGGGACCCTGTGTAACAAGATGGCCCCGGCCCTGCGCAAGGTCTACGACCAGATGGCCGAGCCCCGCTGGGTGATCTCCATGGGGTCCTGCGCCAACGGTGGCGGCTACTACCACTACTCGTACTCGGTGGTCCGGGGCTGCGACCGCATAGTCCCGGTGGACGTCTACGTCCCCGGGTGCCCGCCGACGGCCGAGGCCCTGCTCTACGGCATCCTCCAGCTCCAGAACAAGATCCGCCGCACCAACACCATCGCCCGCTGAGTCGTTCCCACCATGGCAACACAGGATTCGAGCACCGGCGACGGCCGGTTGGACGCCCTTGCCGCCGCCCTGGCCAAGCATCTGGGCGGCCTTGGTTGCGAGACCCTGGCGGGACGGGGCGAGCTCACCCTGGTGGTCCCGTCCCGGCATTGGCTGCAGGTCGCCCTGATCCTGCGCGACCACAGGGACTTGGCCTTTGCCCAGTTGACTGACGTCTGCGGCATCGACTATTCGGCCTACGGCAAGGCCGAGTGGGAGACCACCGAGGCATCCGCCAGCGGCTTCGGGCGCGGCGTGGCGCGGGGTCCTGATCTGGCGGTCGACGACCCCAGGCGCTTTGCCGCCGTCTATCACCTGTTGTCCCTGGTCCAGAATCGCCGGCTGCGGGTGCGGGTCTATGCCGAGGTCGAGGCCGGTGGTGAGCCGCCCATGGTGGATTCGGTGGTGGGGCTCTGGCCCGCCGCCAACTGGTTCGAGCGTGAGGCCTTCGACCTCTATGGCATCCTCTTCCGCGGTCACCCGGACCTCAGGCGCATCCTGACCGATTATGGCTTCGTCGGTCATCCGTTCCGCAAGGACTTCCCCATCAGCGGGCACGTGGAGATGCACTACGACCCGGACCTGGAGCGGGTGGTCTATGGACCCGTATCCATAGAGCCGCGGGTCCTGGTCCCCAAGGTCATCCGCGCCGACAGCCGCTACGCGAACCAGCCGCAGCGGACCGACGTCCCCCACCGGACGGATGCGAGCAATGCCTGAGATCCGCAACTACACGCTCAATTTCGGCCCACAGCACCCGGCGGCCCATGGCGTGCTGCGCCTGGTGCTGGAGATGGACGGCGAGGTCATAGAGCGCGCCGACCCCCACGTCGGCCTGCTCCACCGCGGCACCGAGAAGCTGGCCGAGACCAAGCCCTACAATCAGTCCATCGGCTACATGGATCGCCTGGACTATGTGTCCATGATGTGCAACGAGCACGGCTATGTGCGGGCCATCGAGAAGCTATTGGGGATCGAGGCCCCGATCCGGGCCCAGTACATCCGCACCCTGTTTGATGAGATCACCCGGATCCTCAACCATCTGATGTGGCTCGGGGCTCACGGGCTCGACATCGGGGCCATGACGGTGTTCCTCTACTGCTTCCGCGAGCGAGAGGACCTCATGGACTGCTACGAGGCCGTGTCGGGGGCCAGGCTGCACGCCACCTATTACCGCCCCGGCGGGGTCTACCGCGACCTCCCGGCCCGCATGCCGCGCTATGAGGGCTCGTCCAAGTGGCACAGCGAGGCGGAGATCGCCCGGCGCAACGGCGCGCGGGACGGCTCCCTGCTGGACTTCCTGGAGGACTTCACCCAGCGCTTCCCCGGCTACGTGGACGAATACGAGACCCTGCTCACCGACAACCGCATCTGGAAGCAACGCACCGTGGATATCGGTGTGGTCTCCCCTGAGCGGGCCATCGCCCTGGGCTTCACCGGCCCCATGCTGCGCGGCTCGGGGGTCGCCTGGGACCTGCGCAAGAAGCAGCCCTATGCCGCCTACGACAAGGTGGACTTCGACATCCCGGTGGGGGTGAATGGCGACTGCTACGACCGGTACCTGGTGCGGGTCGAGGAGATGCGCCAGTCCAACCGCATCATGCAACAGTGCATCCGCTGGCTGAGGGCCAACCCGGGTCCGGTGGTGATCGACGACCACAAGGTCGCTCCGCCCCCCAGGGAGGCGATGAAGGACGACATGGAGGCCCTGATCCACCACTTTAAGCTCTTCACCGAGGGCTACTGCCCGCCCCCGGGGGAGGTCTACGCGGCCGTGGAGGCCCCCAAGGGGGAGTTTGGCTGCTACATCGTCTCCGACGGGGCCAACAAGCCCTACCGCCTCAAGGTCCGGGCCCCCGGCTTCCCCCACCTGGCGGCCATGGACGAGATGGCCCGTGGCCACATGCTGGCGGACGTGGTCGCGATCATCGGCACCATGGACATCGTATTCGGGGAGATCGACCGCTGATGGGCTTCAGAACTGCACCCATGTCCGGCCTGGCCATCGCCACCGAGGCGGTGGATCGGGAGTCCCTGTTCACGCCGGAGATCCGCGCCGAGATCGAGACCTGGTGCGCCAAGTACCCGCCCGAATGGCGCCAGTCCGCCGTGATCCCGGCCCTGCACATCCTGCAGGCGGCCAACGGCGGCTGGCTCGCCCAGGAGCAGCTCGACGACCTCGCCGCCTATCTCGGCATGCCAGCCATCGCCGTCTACGAGGTCGCGAGCTTCTACTCGATGTTCGACCTCGAGCCCGTCGGGCGACACAAGGTCTGCGTCTGCAACAGCGTCTCCTGTCTCCTGGGGGGCTCCGAGGCGCTGATCCATCACATCGAAGAGAAGTACGGGGTGGGGCTCGGCGAGACCACCGCCGACGGGCGATTCACCTTCAAGGAGGTGGAATGTCTGGGGGCCTGCCGCGACGCCCCCGCCGTCCTGATCGGCCGGACCTACCACGAGAAGGTCTCCCCCGCGGCCCTCGACAAGCTGATCGACGATCTGGAGTAAGGGCATGGAACAGAATCAGGTCTGTCTGCGCACCCTGCTCAGCGCCGAGCACCGCGACGCCCCCTGGACCCTGACCGCCTACCGCAGTGTCGGCGGCTATGCGCAGTGGGAGAAGATCCTCAAGGAGAAGACCGACCCCGCGGCCCTCATCGATGAGGTCAAGCTCTCGAACCTGCGTGGGCGCGGTGGCGCCGGCTTTCCCACGGGGCTAAAGTGGTCCTTCATGCCCCGCAATGCACCGGGTCAGAAGTACATCGTCTGCAACTCCGACGAGGGGGAGCCCGGGACCTGCAAGGACCGCGATATCCTGCGCTTCAATCCCCACCAGCTCATCGAGGGCATGGCCATCGCCGGCTACTGCATCGGCGCGACCGTTGGCTACAACTACATCCGTGGCGAGTTCTACGAGCCCATCGAGCGCTTCGAGTCGGCCCTGAAGGAGGCCTATTCGGCGGGGCTGATCGGCAAGGACCTGCAGGGGTCTGGGATCGACTTCGACCTCTACACGCACTTGGGTGCCGGGGCCTACATCTGCGGCGAGGAGACGGCGCTCCTGGAGTCCATCGAGGGCAAGAAGGGGCAGCCGCGCTACAAGCCCCCCTTCCCGGCCCAGGTTGGCCTCTTCGGCCGGCCCACCACCATCAACAACACGGAGTCCCTGGCCTCGGTCCCGGTGATCCTGGAGAAGGGCGGGCAGTGGTTCCTGGAGCAGGGCAGGCCAAACAATGGCGGGACCAAGCTCTTCTCCGTCACCGGCCAGGTCAACAGCCCGGCCAACTTCGAGGTCCCCCTGGGGACCCCCTTCGCCACCCTCCTGGAGATGGCGGGCGGGGTCAAGGACGGGCGCAGGCTCAAGGCCGTGATCCCCGGCGGGTCGTCGGTCCCCGTGGTCCCGGGAGAGGTCATGATGGGCGTGGACATGGACTATGACTCGCTGGCCAAGGCCGGCTCCATGCTGGGCTCCGGCGCCATCATCGTCATCGCCGAGGGGACCTGCATGGTCAAGGTTCTGGCTAACCTTGCCCACTTCTACGCCAACGAGTCCTGCGGCCAATGTACCCCCTGCCGCGAGGGGACCGGTTGGCTGGCCCGGTTGGTGCATCGCATCGAGCACGGCCAGGGCCGGTCCGAGGACCTGGACCTCCTCGATAGCGTCGCCGGGCGCATCGGCGGGCGCACCATCTGCGCCCTGGGGGACGCCGCCGCTATGCCGGTGCAGAGCTTCCTCAAGCACTACCGCGACGAATTCGAGTATCACATCGCGCACGGCCATTGCCCCGTGTAAGCGGCCTGCCTGGTGTGAGAGACCTGACTATGGTTGAGAAGATCAGCATCGAGATCGACGGCCGCATCTGCGAGGCCAGCCCCGGCGAGATGGTCATCGCGGTGGCGGACCGCGAGGGCATCGCGATCCCGCGCTTCTGCTATCACGAGAAGCTCTCCATCGCCGCCAACTGCCGCATGTGTCTGGTGGAGGCGGAGCAGGGCGGTCGCCCCTTCCCCAAGCCGGTCCCCGCCTGCGCCACCCCGGTCGCCGCCGGGATGAAGATCCAGACCCGCTCCCCCATGGCCCTCGAGGCCCAGCGCGGGACCATGGAGTTCCTGCTCATCAATCACCCCCTGGACTGCCCCATCTGCGACCAGGGCGGGGAGTGCGAGCTGCAGGACGTCGCCATGGGCTACGGCGCCAGCGCCTCGCGCTACGCGGAGGGCAAGCGGGTGGTGATGGACGAGGACCTGGGGCCCCTCATCGCCACCGAGATGACCCGGTGCATCCACTGCACCCGCTGTGTCCGTTTCGGTGCCGAGATTGCCGGGGTCCGCGAGTTGGGGGCTACTGGCCGTGGCGAGACCATGCGCATCGGGACCTTCGTCGCCCACACCGTGGCCCACGAGCTCTCGGGCAACGTCATCGACCTCTGTCCTGTGGGGGCCCTTACCTCCAAGCCCTACCGCTACACCGCCCGGGCCTGGGAGCTGACCCAGGCCGAGGGCATAGCACCGCACGACGCCCTGGGTTCCAACCTGAAGCTCCACCTACGGGGTAATCGCGTCATGCGGGTCCACCCGCGGGACAACGAGGCGGTGAACGAGACCTGGATCTCGGACCGCGACCGCTTCAGCTACCAGGGCCTGGCCAGCGACGACCGCCTGCTCAGGCCCATGGTCAAGCGCGACGGCTCCTGGCAGGAGACCGATTGGCAGGAGGCGCTGAAGCTGGCGGCCGAGGGCCTCAAGGGCGTCGCCGGCGCGGACCCAACCCAGATCGGCTGCCTCATCTCCCCCAGCGCAACCCTGGAGGAGCTGTACCTGGCGCAGAAGCTGGTCCGCGGCCTCGGCAGCGCCAACATCGATCACCGCCTGCGTCGCCGCGATGACCGCGCCGACGCCCTCGATCCCCTGCTGCCCTGGCTGGGGCTGCCCATCGCCGAGCTGGAGCGCCTTACCGCGGTCCTGCTCATCGGCAGCGACATCCGCCAGGAGCAGCCGCTCCTGGCTCACCGCATCCGCAAGGCGGCCGGGGAGGGGGCCTCCGTGGTCCTGGTCAACCCCGTGACCCTGGACCTGACCTTCCCCGCGGCCCAGCTCGTGGCCAACCCGACCGGGATGCTCACCGAGCTGGCGGCGATCGCCAAGTCCCTCAACAAGCGCGGGACCGGGACCGTCAAGGAGTTGATCGCCGCTGCAAGTCCCAGCGAGACCCACAGGCGCGTGGCACAGGCCCTGACCGAGGCCGGCCAGGCTGGCCAGCGGCGGGGCCTCATCCTCCTCGGGGCCTTGGCCGAGGCCCACCCCGACTACGGCCTGCTCAGGGCCCTGGCCCAGGTCATCGCCGAGGCGACCAAGGCCAGGGTTGGCTACCTGCCGGCCGGCGCCAATGGCCTGGGTGCCTGCCTGGCCGGTGCCCAGCCCCAGTCCCTCCCCGGCGGCACGCCCGCCAACCCTGCTGGGCTGTCCGCGGCGGCCATGCTGGCCCAGCCCCGCAAGGGTTATCTGCTGTGGGGCCTGGAGCCCGGCCTGGACCTTGGCAACCCGGCCCAGGCGGCCGCGGCCCTGGGGCAGGCCAGCCTGGTGGTCGCCTGCACCGCTTTCCGCAGCCCCTCCCTAGAGACGGTGGCCGATGTGCTGCTGCCTATCGGGGCCTTCGCCGAGACCTCCGGGACCTTCGTCAACGCCGAGGGGGCCTGGCAGGGCTTCCGTGGGGCCGTCGCCCCGCCCGGCGAGGCGCGGCCGGGTTGGAAGGTCCTGCGCGTGCTGGGCAACCTGCTCGGCCTGCCTGGTTTCGACCAGGCCGATTCCGCCGAGGTGCGCGAGGAGCTGCGCGCCCTGTGCACCGAGGTCAAGCTGGACAATGCCCCCCGCGGCGACCTCAAGGGTCTGCCCCTGGCGTCCCAGCCGGGCGGGGCCTGGCGCCTCGGCAACGTGCCCATCTATGCCGTCGATCCCCTGGTCCGGCGCGCCCGGGCGCTCCAGGCATCGCCCCTGGCCGTGCCCTTCGGCGTCTGGCTGAGCCCTGCCGACGCGGCCGGGCTGGGTCTTGCGGCGGGTGACAGGGTCGAGGTCCGCCAGGACGACGCCGCCGTCCAGGCGGATCTGGGGCTGGACCCCAGGCTGCCACCGGGGTGCGTGCGGATCCCGGCCGGGGTGGTGGGGAGCGAGTCCCTTGGCGACCAGATCGCCGCCGTGACCGTAAGCAAGGCCAACGCCTGAGGGGCCGTCGATGGAGACACTGATCCAAGTCTGGAACCTCCTCCCCCTGGCCCTCCAAATCCTGCTCAAGATCGGGGTCATCGTGCTGCCCCTGATGGGCGCGGTGGCCTATTACACCTATGCCGAGCGCAAGGTGATCGGCTACATGCAGATTCGCATCGGGCCGAACCGGGTCGGTTGGCGCGGCCTGCTGCAGCCGATCGCCGACGCCGTCAAGCTGCTGATGAAGGAGATCGTCCTGCCCACCAAGGCAGACAAGGGGCTCTTCCTCATCGCCCCGACCATCACCCTGGCCCCGGCCCTGGCCGCCTGGGCGGTCTTCCCCTTCGATGAGGGGCTGGTCCTGGCCGACGTCAACGCCGGGCTCCTGTACGTCCTGGCCCTGACCTCGCTGGGGGTCTACGGGGTCATCATCGCCGGCTGGGCCTCCAACTCGAAGTACGCCTTCCTTGGGGCCATGCGTTCCGCCGCCCAGATCGTCGCCTACGAGATCGCCATGGGGTTCGCCCTGGTGGGGGTCCTGGTGGCCGCGGGCAGCCTGAATCTCGGGGAAATTGTCCGGGCCCAGAGCGGGAGCCTCCTGACCTGGTTCTGGCTACCCCTGCTGCCGCTGTTCGGTGTCTACTTCATCTCCGGCGTGGCCGAGACCAACCGCGCCCCCTTCGACGTTGCCGAGGGCGAGTCCGAGATCGTCGCCGGCTTCCACGTCGAGTACTCCGGCATGGCCTTCGCGGTCTTCTTCCTGGCCGAATACGCCAACATGATCCTGATCTCCGGCCTCGCGGCCCTGATGTTCATGGGCGGCTGGCTGTCCCCCTTCCAGGGCATCCCGTTGCTCGAGGGGCTGTTCGCCTGGGTCCCCGGGATCCTGTGGTTCCTGCTCAAGATCTTCTTCTTCATGTTCCTGTTCCTCTGGTTCCGGGCGACCTTCCCGCGCTACCGCTACGACCAGATCATGCGCCTCGGCTGGAAGGTGTTCATCCCCATCACCATTGCCTGGATCCTGGTGGTGGCCATTGCCGTGGTCTACAAGCTGCCCCCCTGGTGGGCGGCCTAGGGGTGCCAGCCATGCTGCAAGGCGCGCGCGACTACCTCAAGGGCCTGATGCTCACGGAGCTGCTCCGTGGCATGAGCCTGACGGGGCGCTATCTCTTTAAGACCAAGTTCACCGTTCAGTATCCGGAGGAGCGGGCGCCCATCTCCCCTCGCTTCCGCGGTCTGCACGCCCTGCGTCGCTACCCCAACGGCGAGGAGCGCTGCATTGCCTGCAAGCTGTGCGAGGCCACCTGCCCGGCCCTGGCCATCACCATCGAGGCGGAGCCCAGGGCCGACGGGTCGCGGCGTACCACCCGTTACGACATCGACCTGTTCAAGTGCATCTTCTGCGGCTTCTGCGAGGAGTCCTGCCCGGTGGACTCCATCGTCGAGACCGGCGTCTACGAGTACCACTTCGAGAACAGGGGCGAGAACATCATGACCAAGGACAAGCTGTTGGCCATGGGGGACAAGTACGAGGCGGAGATCGCCGCCGCCCGGGCCGCGGATGCCCCCTATCGCTAGGGTTACTTGGGCGACCACCATTCGCACGGATGAGTCAAGGTTCAGGCGATGCTTCAGCCGTTCGACGGCGTGTTTCAGCATCGGCTAGGGCCTGTGCTCAGGGTCCCCATGCGGACAGACCGGGCAAGAATTCGCCGCGACATCCCCGTAGCCCGGATGGAGTCTCAGGGGAATCCGGGGGAGTCCCAGAAATTGCGGGTACATGAATTGGCGCCCGGCAACACCTGGATTCCGCTGCGCTCCATCCAGGCTACCAGGCTGGCCGAATGACGGCTTGACGGGATGGCCTTGGTGCCGCGGCCATTCAACAGACGACCAGGATAGATCATGGGCTTTGAACAGATCCTCTTCTACCTCTTTGGGGCAATAACCGTGGTCTCGGCGGGGATGGTCATCACCAGGCGCAATCCGGTGCATGCCGTCCTGTTCCTGGTCCTGACCTTCGTCAGCACGGCGGTCCTATGGATGCTGCTGGAGGCGGAGTTCCTCGCCATCGCCCTGGTCCTCGTTTATGTGGGGGCCGTCATGGTCCTGTTCCTGTTCGTGGTCATGATGCTGGACGTGGATCTGGCGACGCTTCGGGCCCAGTTCATCCACTACCTGCCCCTGGGCCTGGTCATCGCCCTGGTCATGGCGGTGGAGATCTTCCTGGTGGTTGGGCCTGCACAGTTTGGGCTGGCCGAGTACCCGCGGCCGGACCCCGCCGCGGCGGGCTTCAGCAACACCGAGGCCCTGGGCCTGGTCCTCTATACGGTCTATGTGTACCCGTTCGAGATCTCGTCGGTGATCCTGCTGGTGGCCATCGTCGCGGCCATCCGCCTGACGCTCCGCCACCGTCCCGAGACCAAATACCAGCGCCCGGAGCGCCAGGTCCGAGTGAAGAAGGGCCCGGGTCGCATCCGCCTCGTTCAGATGCCCGCCGAGGCCAAGACGCCCGCGGCCGCCAGCACCCAGGTGACGCCAGAATGATCTCGCTGTCCGAATATCTCCTGTTGGGGGGCATCCTGTTCTCCATTGCGGTGGCCGGGATCTTCCTCAACCGCAAGAACGTCATCATCCTGCTGATGTGCATCGAGCTGATGCTGTTGGCGGTAAACACGAACTTCGTCGCCTTCTCGCACTTCCTCGGGGACAAAACGGGGCAGGTCTTCGTCTTCTTCATCCTGACGGTGGCGGCGGCGGAGGCGGCCATTGGCCTCGCCATCCTGGTGGTGCTGTTCCGTAACCGCAGGACCATCAACGTCGAGGACCTGGATACCCTCAAGGGCTAGGCCCTTCCCTGGACGACGCCTGTGGGGCGGATGGAGATAGGAGAGGATTAACAGGATTTCACAGGATTCACAGGATTTTTTGTGAGGGGTCTGGATTGGCGTTGCCTGACGCAGATTTGACGGAGCGGATCATCGCCTGCGCCTACCGGGTACACAATGCGTTGGGT
>Ga0114939_10003308_pt1 | contig 11381 bp, 10 predicted proteins | sample AshMeaCrysSpring_FD_87196 | JGI IMG/M metagenome (GOLD analysis project Ga0114939, IMG submission 87196) | Groundwater microbial communities from Big Spring, Nevada to study Microbial Dark Matter (Phase II) - Ash Meadows Crystal Spring | ecosystem: Environmental > Aquatic > Deep subsurface >... | reverse complement strand
GGCTTTAGCCGAGGTGCCGATCAAACAGGGCCTGGCTGTTACCGGATCCGTCAACCAACATGGACAGATTCAACCAATCGGTGGGGTCAATGAGAAGATAGAGGGTTTCTTTGATGTCTGCGACGAGCGCGGCTTAACCGGCGAACAGGGGGTCCTGATCCCTGCCGCCAATGTCCAAAATCTGATGCTTCGTCAGAACGTCGTGAATGCGGTACGATCAGGTCAATTCCATATCTACTCGATCGCCACAGTTGACGAGGGTATCACCATTCTAACCGGAATCCCTGCCGGTGATCCGGACGCTCACGGCGATTACCCTCCGGACTCAATCAATGGCAAGGTTGTTGCCCGTTTATTGGATTTCACAAAAAAACAGCAGGCTTTCAGTAGTTCTAAGAATCACGATGATCAGGAGAAGATGGGCGAAGAAGTAGCGAAATTGGCATGACTGGGAAATCAGTATTCGGATGAAGTCCATCGTGACAACGATCGATGTCCTTCACCATTACTAGGGCTAAGAAATCCGGCATGAGTGAAAACGAGGTTAATATAACTCAAGACCAGGCAGTCGATGGCGAGCGTATCTCCATAACGGAAGAACGATCCGGCCACAAAATTCGCCATATTTTGGTTGCACTCGATGCGTCCAAACACAGTCAGGCTGTTCTGGAGACGGCGGCCAGCCTGGCCGCCAAATTGGAATCTGAAATCCTGGGTCTCTTTGTTGAAGACATCAACTTGTTACGACTGGAAGAATTGCCTTTTGTTCGGGAGATCAACTTCCAAAGAATGGTTGGCCGAGCTTTCGAGAATGGTGAAATTCAAAGAAAGCTTCGAGCGAGGGCGGCCTTGGTCCGGCACGAAGTAGAAGATATAGCCGAGCGATATCAAATCCGTAGCACCTTCCGGGTCGTCAGGGGGCCGGTGGATACCGAGTTATTAGCCGCTGCCTTGGAAGCCGATTTGCTGGCTATCGGGCAGCTTGGTCATTCGGTTATCAGGCGATCGCGTCTGGGATCAACGGCTCAAACGGCGGTCGCCCAGGCGTCATCGGCCGTCCTGGTCGTTCGAGCCGGATTCGAGATACGCCAACCCATCCTCGTTATCTATGACGGCTCGGAGGTCGCGCTTCGCGCCTTGGCTTTGGCCGTGAATTTGGCCGGTAAAAAAGGCGATATCCGGGTTCTCATATGGGCGGTGGATGATGAAGCTGCCTATGCCGAACGCCAAACCGTCAGCACTTTCCTAGAACCAGCCGGTATCGAAGCAGAATATCAGCACTTCAAGAGCGATGATTCGGCGGTTATTCTGGAATTGATTCGCAAACAGACTGTTGGGATGATCGTCCTGGGCACAACCGACGCCCACCTGCAGCCATCAATCATCCAGATGATTCTCGAAGATGCCCCCCAGCACGTCTTAGTTGTCAGGTAAAACAGATAATTTGTGCTAATATCGTGAGGATCGACATCAACCGGCGATCTGATGATGTCGAGGATCGAACACGATATGAACTACACGCCGCCCGAACGCATAGGCGAAATTTTGGGGACATTGCCGGCCAAGACCGGCGTCTACATCCATAAAGATGCCGATGGGACCGTCTTGTATGTCGGTAAGGCAAATAACCTGCGGAATCGTGTCCGCTCTTACTTCCATTCCTCGGTTGACTCGAACAAAACACTCCGCCTCCGGCGCCAGATCGCTGATATCGAAGTGATCACTACCGATTCGGAGCTTGAGGCATTGCTGCTTGAAATGAATCTCATCAAGCAGTACCAACCACCGTTCAACGTTCGCCTTAAGGATGATAAACGTTACCCCTATATCAAAGTTCATTGGTCTGATCCATTCCCAAAAGTAACTGTTACCCGTCGGATGGTTCGCGACGGCGCGCGCTATTTTGGGCCTTACACTTCTGTATGGGCAGTGCAACAAACCTTAGACCTGCTACGCAAAATTTTTCCGTTTCTTACATGCGATCGGGTGATCACCGGTCAAGATGAGCGGGCATGTCTCTACTATGATATTAAACTGTGTAACGCGCCGTGCATCGGCGTTGTTAACCAGGATCAATATCGAGCAACGATCCATCAACTGATGGATTTTTTAAACGGGAAATCTGACCATATTGTGAAGGATATCCAGAAGCGTATGGAAGCGGCGGCCGCTAACCTGGACTTTGAAAAAGCGGCCGACTATCGCGATCAGTTAAAAGCGATTGAGCGTATCGTCGAACGACAGAAAGTTATCGGCACAGCGGAAACCGATCAAGATGTGATCGCTTTTGCCCGTGAGAATAACGATGCCTGTGTCCAGGTATTTTTCATTCGCCACGGCAAGTTGATCGGTCGGGAATATTTCATGTTGGATAACACAGAAGGCGAGAGCGATCAGGATGTTCTGCGGGATTTTCTGACCCAATTTTATGATGAAGCTGCTCACGTTCCGAAAGAGGTACTGTTACCGGCCGAGGTGGAAGAGATTAACATCATCGAGGAGTGGTTGCGCCGAAAGCGTAGCACCAAGGTGACAATTCAAGTACCCAAGCGAGGTAAGAAACGCGATCTCGTTGATATGGCGGCGGAAAATGCGCAGGATACACTTGCGGCGCTTCGGCAGCAATGGGCGGCCGATCGATCTAAACACGTCCAGGCTATCGGCGAATTGCAAGACGCACTCAAGTTGCCGGGTCCTCCGGCACGGATAGAATGTTACGACATAAGCCATACGCAAGGGGCACAGACAGTCGGCTCGATGGTTGTTTTCATTCAAGGCGCGCCGCAAAAAAGCGACTACCGTCGTTTCAATGTTCAAACATCGACCAACGATGACTATAGTTCCATGCGCGAGGTGTTGACGCGCCGGTTTCAGCGGTACAAGGATACCTTGGCCGGTGAGTTGCACGATCCGAGCCAGATTAAACCCCGCACAGAACGACCGACCGCATGGGCTATCCTGCCCGACCTCCTCATCGTGGATGGCGGCAAGGGGCAATTGTCCGTCGCCCAAGAAGTTCTGCAAGCGTTTGATCTCAGTGATGAGGTCCCGCTCGTAGCACTGGCCAAGCAGGAAGAGGAGCTATTTTTACCCGGCAACGCCCGTCCGGTGATTTTGCCGCGCCGTTCCGAAGCCCTTTACTTGGTGCAACGAGTCCGTGATGAGGCTCATCGCTTCGCCAATGAGGGGCATCGCAAGCAACGCTCCAAAGTGGGAGTAGCCTCCATTCTTGACAGTGTCCCGGGAGTAGGTCCAAAGCGCCGGCAGGTATTGCTTAAGCGTTTTGGCTCTCTCGAGGCGATTCGTGAAGCGTCAGCCGAAGAGCTTTCAGCCGTTCCGGGAATACCCATCGAGGTGGCTGAAGCAATAAAATCCTATCTTGCCTGACCTGCTGTGCCACACGGCCTAACCCTGAATCGCTATCGCTTCGAGCTTTCCGGCGCACATGAGCAGCGCGAGAGCCGATGGACCGTCAGCGATCTGCAAGCTTCGGGCCATCGCTAACACTTCAGCGATAGGCATAACATGGATCTGGATGACCTCGGCCGCCTCATGATGATGACGGCCGATCGTTACGCCGGTGGCCAGATAGATATGCCCTACTTCGTTACAAATGCCATTGGCCGGATAGTAGCGGCCGATATATTCCAATTTAAGCGCTTCGCCGCCAACCTCTTCCCGCAATTCATCTCGCACTGCCTCTTCCAGGGATTGGCCCGGTTTCACGCTGCCGGCCGGGACCTCCCAGCACCAGTCATCGACGGTGTAGCGATATTGAAAGATCATCGCGATGTGCCCGTCGCTTGTCACCGGCACGATCCAAACAGCATCCTCTTTGACGACGGTATTATAAATTCCCGACTGGCCATTGGGCAGCCTGATCTCGTCTTGTCGCACTTGGTACCAGGGACATGACCAGGCGATTCGGCGGGACAGTGTCTGGAAAGGGCGTGGAAGTTCAGTCATCAATCGGTTCCATCCGGCAAAGACGCACGTTTTGCATTGGTGATAAAAGCTTGTACGAGGTCGTGGTCTTTGCGGCCGGGGCTAGATTCAATACCGCTGGCGACATCGACTGCGAAGGGGCGAACTCGGCTAACTGCCTCAGCGACATTCCCGGCCGTCAATCCCCCGGCCAACATCATGCCAGGCGTGCGCTTGGCCATCAGAGCACTGATTTCCCAGTCACCTCGTTCACCTGTTCCGCCGTATAACGTCCCATGCGGTGTATCCAGCAAGATTCTAGGATGCGTCAACCTGTCCGGTAACTCGTAATTGGTCAAATAGCGCTCGAATGCCTCCTCGGCTTCGCCGATTGACTTTGGCCGGATGGCTTTGTAACCCCGGCCGAAGAGAGCAGAATGAGATTCAGTCAGTTGTTCAGGCGGTTCATCTCCGCTTAACTGGGCAAGGTCGAGACCGGATTCTTCGAGGATCTTCGCCGCTGATTCCGGGGTCTCGTTGACGAAAACACCGACCATCAGCGGCCGGTTGGAACGGGTGAATGCCGGCGCGGTAGTGGGATTTTCCCGCATTTTTGAAATGATCCAGCCGGCTTTCTCTGGTTCAACGGCTCGTGGGCTGGGGGGATACATAATGAATCCCAGGAAATCAGCCCCGGCCAATAAGGCGGCTTCGGCGTCTTCGAAGTTGGTGAGTCCGCAGATTTTTATTTTGACCATCGACATTAGACGGGTTACTTGTTTGCTCTATGTTTTTCTTCGCGACCTGAATCTGAATTCGTCGAAGTCTGTTATCGGCTCGTATCCAATAGTCTGATAAATGTGGTTGGATGTTTCGTTGGTGCGGTCGGTGAAAAGCGTGCAAAATTCCCAACCGCTGGCCAGCAGCAGTTCAGTTAAATGAGCGACACAAGCAGAGGCATAGCCTTGTCGGCGATATACGGGAGGGGTATAAACGAGATTGATCGCGATGCCACGCGTTGTTGGTCGGGCTTTTGCGGCCATCGAAACACTGTGTTCTTCCCCGTTCAGCTTCATTTGCCAGGCATAGAGATCATTGTTCCCAATCAACCGATCGACAATAATGCGGGCTGTCTCAAGGTCACCGGCTTCACCCGGCAAGGCTTCCGTTTGAAAATCGAGTACCCATTGACTGAATAACTCCCGATCCTTAAGTGGGGCGACGATCAACCTTCCGTCCGGCCAATGCGCGGCGTGAGTGACCGATGAGGCTTTGTACAACCGTTGCTGCATGCCGGGAATGAGATCATCCATGGTAACCTCTGCCCATAATCGACTAAACCTTGCCACCAAATCGGCCGGTCCTAGTATCGATGGGATGGAAGTCCTCCTATCAATTAATTCGCGAACGAGCGTATTTACTGCTTCGCCATCATCATTCCCGGCAAGCAGCATCTTGTGATTCGCGGGCATCATCGCTACTAGGACCGTCTCACTATCCTTTTTGACCGACATCATAAGGGGAGGATGCCTTCGTCTGGGTATGAGGTGCCTGGTGAGGTTGCGAGCGACACCCAGTACAAGGCTGTTTGTGACCTCATCGGCCGTTAGAAATCGCTCAATGTCCGAGTAGTAAGCTTCGGCATCTGAGAAAAAAACAGCAGCCAGCTTCATCCGATCTTGGCGGGTCCGTGCGGACAGAACGCTGGAACTAGGGCATCTTTGCCTCAGGGAAAATGGCGTAAGTCCCGACCCAATTGGCTGATTCGAGGATGTGGCCTTTCATCGCCAGGAGCGCATCCGCACCGTCAAAGGCCCCCGTTAAGCCAAGGGAAGGTACATCCAGCGCGTACAGGGTGAAGACATAACGATGAACCCGCTCGTCATTCCAGGGTGGAAACGGCCCGTCGTAACCACCGTAATCCCCTTCCATGGCGGGATTTCCCGCGAACCAGCTGGTGTAGCTGTTTATCCCTCGAAGTCCGTAAGGAGTTGAGCCAACCACCTTACCGCGCGGGGTTACACCTTCACAGTCGCAGCCGGCCGGTAATTCATTGACGTCCGCCGGAATATCTACCAATACCCAATGATAGAAATCTGCCCGCGGTAAATCATAGGGAACGGTTCGGCCCGGTTGATTAACATCATCACCGACAGTCGGCGCGTCCGGGTCATGACAAATGAGCGCGAAAGATCGGGTTCCTTCCGGAGCATCAAACCACGCCAGGTGGGGACTGCGATTCGGGCCAAATGTTGCCGGGCCATCTTCCGCCGGTATGCCCATCGCGAATTCAGCAGGAATCGTTTGTCCATCGCCGAACGATAAAACGGTGAATTTCATGCCTTGCCTCCTGTTATCCGATTTTGTCTCGCGCTAGATTTTCTCGCGATCAAGCCGGGACGGCAAGGGTTGGAAAGTTGGTGTGGGTGAGCTGCTCGCTGATCTCCCACAGCCGTCTGGCTGTTTCCACGTTGTAACTTTCGGGGGAAGATTGAACCGGCTTGCTGTCTGTGAAGTATTTGCCGCTGATCCCTTCAACGTCTGGTGACGACGCTAAATAGACCGAAGTAGCCGCGCCCTCGGCAACAGACCGGCCGAACCACGGCACGATCCGCTTCATAAAAAAGCCCACCATCCCGCCGTTGTTTTGGCCGAAATTGCTGGCGACGAACCCCGGATGTAATGCATTGACCGTAACATTCGTGCCCTGCCGGCGGCGATCAAGCTCATAGGTGAAGAGAACATTGGCCAGTTTGGACATTCCGTAGGCGGTAAACCCTTGATATCGTTTTTCGCACTGTAGGTCATCGAAGTTGATCTTCGCTCCTCGGTGGGCATCCGATGAGACATTGACGATTCGGGCCGGTCCACCCGCGGCGATCACATCCCAGAGAAGGATGGTGGGCAAAAAATAGCCCAGATGGTTCAACGCAAAAGTCATCTCCAGACCATCGACTGATACCTGGCGGTTGGAGAAGAAAACGCCGGCATTATTCACCAGTACATCAAGCCGATCGTAACGGTTCTTGAAAGTATCAACCATGCTGCGTATGGCCGCTTGTGATGATAAATCCGCGACCAACAAGTCGACCAGTTTGTTTCCGGTTTGGTTGATGATTTCTTGGCAAGCCGCTTGGCCACGCTCCTCACTACGGGCAACGAGGACGACATGCGCGCCTAAACCGGCCAATTCAAGCGCAGTTTGTTTTCCAATGCCGGCATTTGCGCCGGTGATCATACAAATTTTCCCTTTCAAAGCTTTACCCCTTTATTCGATGTGTGGCTGGTGTTGAAAAAAGTTCACATCGCTCTAGATGCTGCGCTGAAGTTTTTAGCAAAATCCACGGTCCATTGCACGGGCGATTCGTGCCATTTCTCGTTGGTAAGCCGGCAAGAGTGCTAGTGGAAGGGCCTGGTCGCCATCCGAGAGCGCTTCCGCCGGTTCAGGATGGAATTCCACCAATAGGCCATCGGCTCCAGCGGCGATCGCCGCGCGGGATGCGGGAATGACCAGATCAGCCCGCCCGGTGGCATGACTGGGATCAGCCATAACCGGGAAGGTTGTTGCCTGTTTGAGATAAGCGATGGCGTTGGTATCAAGCGTATTCCGGGTCACCGTTTCGAAGGTTCGGATGCCGCGCTCGCAGAGAATGATGCGTTCGTTTCCCCGGCTAATGATATGTTCGGCCGCTTTTAACCATTCATCGACAGTAGACATAAAACCGCGCTTGAGGAGCACCGGCTTATCCGTTTCACCGGCAGCCCACAACAAGGGATAATGTTGCATGTTGCGGCTACCAATTTGGATGATGTCGGCATATTCAACGACCAGCGGAATGTGTTCAACGGCCAGAGCCTCGGTGATTACCAACAAACCGAATTCTTTAGCGACATCATGCAGAATTTCCAGACCGTCGAAGCCTAACCCCTGAAAGGTATAGGGGGACGTGCGCGGCTTGTAAGCCCCGCCGCGTATAACCCGGCCGCCTTGCCGGGCGATCGCTTCGGCGATTTCTCTCGTTTGCGCGTAGCTCTCGACCGAGCATGGACCGGCCATGAGAATGATGTCCTCACCGCCAATAACCAGGTCTGGTCCGATAGCTACCGGAGCCGTATCCGGTATTGTTTGCAGGCCAATCGACTTGTTTGTGACATTTCGAAAATCATCTGGTTTCATGGACGAATTTCCTGATTTTTCAACTCTTTGCTATAACCCATTGTATGGTTGATAAGGCATCGGAACAGTCGCGGTTTTCAGTATGGATGAATGCCGCCCGCCCGCGTACCTTGCCGCTGGCCGTAGCCAGTATCATCATGGGAACTGCCCTCGCGATCGCCGGCGGGACTTTTAAACCGTATGTGGCCTTGTTTTGCATATTAACGGCCATCTTCTTGCAAATCCTTTCAAACCTTGCCAACGATTACGGAGACTCACTCCACGGCGCGGATCATGTCGAACGACGTGGACCCCGTCGTGCAGTTCAAAGCGGTCTGGTCACGCCGGGGGCCATGAAGCGGGCTATCGCCATAACCGTGACCCTATCGATCATCTCCGGGTTAATCTTGTTATGGTTGGCATTTGGCCGAGATGCCTTCTCATTCGTTTTGCTCTTTATTTTGTTAGGTGCGGCTGCAATTGTCGCGGCAATCACCTATACTGCCGGTAAATTGCCGTATGGCTATGCCGGTTTGGGTGATATCGCCGTCCTCATCTTTTTCGGCTGGGTCGGGGTACTCGGTAGTTACTTTGCCCAGATCCCGTCGCTCGAATGGCGGTTATTACTTCCGGCAACGGCCTGCGGCTTGTTGGCTGTGGCCGTTCTCAATGTTAACAATATCCGCGATCTTGAGTCTGACCGCCAGGCGGGCAAACATTCCATTCCGGTTCGCCTTGGGCTTGATCGCGCCAGACTCTATCATTGGATTTTACTCATTCTTGCCCCGGTCTTGACCGTAGCCTATGTCTTATTAACCTTCTCTTCCTGGTGGCAATTTCTCTTTCTGTTGGCCATTCCGTTTCTCATCCGAAATGGCCTGGCCATCAACCAGACGGACGATTTGCCGTCATTAAACCCCTGGCTCAAGCAAATGTCGTTGGCGACTTTGGTCTTTGTCCTGCTGTTCAGTGCCGGACAAGTCTTGCCAGTGTGGCTGGGGCTGAGCTAAAAATTCCTGAACCACGGTCAAAAAAATATCCGGTTGTTCCAAATGGATTGAATGTCCAGTGCCATTGATGATGATCAACCGGGCGTTCGGAATCTTCTCGGCCATCCGTTGATTGATGGTTGTAAATTTATGATCGTACTCTCCGGCCAGTAAAAGGGTTCGAACCCGGAGTTCCGGTAAGTTTGCCCAGAGGGACGGTTGCACACCAGTTCCCATCCCGCGCAGGCTCGTCGCCAGGCCATCCGCCGTGTTTTGCAGCCGCCGCCGGCGTAGTGCGTTCCGAACATCGGCCGGCAGGTTTTTTTGGGAATCAAAAAGAGGAAGTCGCTCCCAGTCGTCAACAAACGCCGCCACGCCGTTGGTTTCGATGCGCTTGGCCAGAGATTCATCCTGCTCGCGACGCATGCGTCGTTCGGCGGCCGACGCCAGGCCGGGTGAAGCACTCTCCAGGATGAGAGACTGGACAAGGTGTGGCTTGTGCAGGCCAACGTACAGAGCCAAACGCCCTCCCATCGAATACCCCAGCCAATGGGCAGGAACAGCTTGCCTTTGATAGAGTATCCTTTCAAGCTCATCCGCGATACTTGCTATGTCGACGCGAATCCCATTCGTTGCCGGCTGCGTCTGTCCATGGCCGGGAAGATCGACTGCTATGACTCGGTGCCCGGTTGCCAAATCAGGAATAAAGGTCTTCCACTCCGCGCTGCTACCAGTAAACCCGTGGAGGAGAATGAGCGGAGTCCCATATCCTTTTTCGATAAGGTGATAGGTTGGCTGGTCGAATTGAAATGCGGTCATGTTCGAAGCTCCAAACTTGCCAACTCATTGGCTACTACAGAACGCTGAATCTTGCCCGACCCGGTCTGAGGTATTTCATCAACAAAAACGAATTGTCGCGGCTGTTTGTACCCGGCAAGATGCGTGCGGCAGTAAGAAACAAGGTCAGCCTCAATTGCAACGTCAGGCGAATCGGCAACGATTGCGGCCACGACTTGCTGGCCCCATTCAGGATGAGGTAGCCCCACAACACATACTTCACGTATTGCCGGGTAGGCGCGTAAGACGGCTTCAACCTCAGCCGGATACACGTTTTCGCCTCCACTGATGATCAAGTCCTCCCGGCGGTCTAGAACCCACAAATCACCATCGCTGTCCAAATAGCCCATGTCACCCGATAGGAGCATCTGATTGCGCATAGCCATCTTCGTCGCCTGTTCATCGGCGTAATAGCCAACCATGACCGTTGGACCGGAGATCGCGATCTCGCCAATTTCACCTGTGGGCAAGGGGTTTCCATTCTGATCAAGGATACGAATGCTGGTAAATATCTGCGGTCGACCGGCACTGCCCGGTTTTTGCCTGACTTGATCGGGCAGGGCAGTGGCTACCTGTGACGCGGCTTCGGTGAGACCATAGGTCAGGGCCACGGGTAAGCCGCCGAGTTCCGCTGAATTCAGGAGGCTGATGGAAGCGGCCGCGCCGCCGAGCAAAACCAACCGCAACGCGGGCGGGATGAAATTATCATGAAATTCGTGTAGCAATCGATAGAGCATGGTCGGTACCAGGGAAACAAGAGTAGCCCGGTATGATTGCAGACTGTCAATCACCTCGCCCACATCGAACCCATGGTGAAGGATCACCGCGGTCCCATAGAGACATGATCGGAACAAGATCGCCAGGCCGCCGACGTGGTACAGGGGCATACAGGCCAGCCAGCGATCAGACGGATTTACCCCAATTCGAAAAGCTGAAGCGGTTGCGCTCCAGAAGTGATTGGCATAGCTCAGCGAAGCTCCTTTTGGAGTACCGGATGTCCCGGAGGTGAAGATTATTGTTTGACAGGCTTCCATCGGCTGGGCCTTGATCTCCGGAACAATTGACCGAGTATTCATCTCGTTCAGTAACGCCGAGAATTCCTCCGGGTTTTCCGGCACCTCGATAATTTGGCAAAAACCGTGGGAAGCCTTTAATCCCTTTTCTCTCATGGAAGAAGAGCAGACCAATGCTGCGCAGCCAGCCATTGCGACTTGGCGTTGAAGTTCGCCTGCTGTCAGACGTGTGTTTAGTGGCACAAGTTTTGCGCCAATCCGTATGAGCGCGTAAATATGGACAACGTATGCCAACGAGTTGGGAAGTAGCATGGCGACATTCATTTCCGGCAGCACGCCTAGACTGGTTAGGTGCCGGCATAATTGCCACACAAGTCCGTCTAGCTCATCGTATTGCCACATTACGGTCTTCTTTGTCGTGCGGTCGATGAGAGCGATGGCCTTCGGCGTCGAGGATGTTGG
>Ga0114939_10003307_pt1 | contig 11392 bp, 11 predicted proteins | sample AshMeaCrysSpring_FD_87196 | JGI IMG/M metagenome (GOLD analysis project Ga0114939, IMG submission 87196) | Groundwater microbial communities from Big Spring, Nevada to study Microbial Dark Matter (Phase II) - Ash Meadows Crystal Spring | ecosystem: Environmental > Aquatic > Deep subsurface >... | reverse complement strand
GGTCTTGCAAAGGGCGACCGCGTGCTCGATTTCATGGCCGGTGCCGGCTATTACAGCGAGATCATGGCGCGCGCCGTCGGCCCCCGCGGTTTCGTGCTTGCCTGGAATCCGCGCGGCTTTGCCGGTTCGGAACGCGTCACCAAGGCCTGGGCCGGCATCAAGGGCCGTGTTGCCAATGTCGGCACGTACGTCAGCGACCTGCCCGACATTTCGCTGGCGCCGGCGAGTTTCGATTTCGCCATGCTGCACCTTGTCTATCATGACGCCTACTGGGAAAGCGCCGAGTTCAAGTTTCCGCGCGCTGACCCCGACGTCGCGCTTGCCAAGCTGTTTCGGGCCATGAAGCCCGGCGGCATCGTCGGCGTCGTCGACCATGTCGGCAACGCTGGCGACACGCGCGCCATCGTCGAAGCGACGCACCGCATCGATCCGGAAACAGTGAAGGCCGACTTCGCGCGCGCCGGCTTCGTCCTCGACGGAACATCCGACGTGCTGCGGATGACCGGCGACGACTATGCAAAAAGCGTGTTCGATCCCGCGCTGCGGGGCAAGACTGACCGCGTCGTGTTCCGTTTCGTGAAGCCGGTCGGCAGCGAGACCGCTGCCCGGCCCGACGCCGACGTATGCGGCGCCGTCAGGGTGGCAAGCGCGGTCGGCAAGCGGCTCGACGCCGCGCTGCGGGAGCAACTGCAGCGCGAAAGCAGTGCCAGAGCGATGCGCATCTACAAGACCGGCGATCCCGTGACGATGGATTTCAATCCGACACGGCTCAACGTCGAAACCGATGCCGCAGGCACCATCGTTGCTGTCAGCTGCGGCTGACAGCGGCAGCGTAGCAGGCCACCCCGCCGCCAGAGCTGTCAGCCAAGCGGCAGCGCCGTTGCCGTCAGCGTGGCAACAAGGAAACCGCCCATCACCAGCCGACCGGAGAGGCGTGGCACATCGGCCCGCGCGGGGCGCGCCGTCACTTCGTCAAAGACACCGACATAGTTGGGATTTTCCGTCCCCATCAGCTTGTCCCAGAAGGTGAAGTAGAAGCCGTAGTTGGAATTGAAGTTACCTGAATGGTGGAGGTCGTGGTGGGTCGTCGTCGACACCCATTTGAGGACCGGATGCGACGCCCAGCCGCGCGCGTGCAGCTCGAGTCCGGCGTGCGCCATGACATTGCGTACGATCATGATCGCAAGAAAGACGAAGATTGCCACCTCCGGCGTCGGCACCAGGAACAGCCACAACGGCATGAAGAGCGCCATCACCAGCGCCTCGGGCAGATCGAAAGCATAAGCGGCCCAGGGCGTCGGCGTCACCGAGCGGTGGTGGCTGCGGTGAAAGGCACGGAACAGCCGCGGATGGTGCATGGCCCGGTGTACCCAGTAGAAATAGGCGTCATGGGCGAACACCATGGCCAGCACATAAAGCGTGATCGCCAGGCCAGATGCCGTCTGCGGCTTGCCGGCAAGCCAGCCCGACATGTGGCCGATGTAGGTGACGACACTGACCACGACGAACACCACGACCGTCCGTAGCGACAGCAGGATCTCGCGCCGGTAGTCCGCGTTGGTTGCCCTCCGCGCCTGGATCTTGCGGCTGCGCCAGTCGCTTTTCATCAACAGCCAGACGATCGCCGACATCAGGGCGGCAGCGACAAGGTAGCGGCCAAGGTCGAAGATGAAGCTGCCAATGACGACGTCGACGACGTCCGCGATGCTGCTGTGTTCGGTCATGCGATTCGCTCTCCTGTTTTCGTCCCGGCTGCAGACATGCCGAACCCGTGCCGCGGCCGCCGCGCGGGCTTCGAAAACGCATGGTCGAAATTGAAAACCGATCAGGCGACGCCTGGACCCTCGCCCTTTCTGGCCTGCTCTCGGTACTCGCTTGGGGTCATGCCCTCGGCTTCGCGAAAGGCGCGGTTGAAGGGCGCAAGGCTGCCAAAGCCGGCGTCGAGCGCAATGGTGAGGATCGGCACACCGGCCTGCGCCGGGTCGGCCAGCGCGGCTTTCACGTCGAGCAGGCGGTAGCTTGCCAGATAAGCGGCGAAGTTCCGATGCCCGAGCCGCTGGTTGATGAGCCGGCGCAGCCGATATTCGGGCACCCCGACCTTGTCGGCGAGCCGGGCGATCGACAGGGCATCATCGCGGTAAAGCCGCTCTTCCTGCATCAGTCGGGCGAGCGCGGCGAGCATGCGCGGCTCGTCGGCATCGGCAGGTGGCGGCGCCGCGGCAGCCGCGGCGGCAACCGCTGCGGCGGCGCGGCGCAGCAGGTCATCATCGCGAAGTCCGACCAGGAACCAGGCGTTGACCAGCGTGACGGCAAGGATCGTCGCCGCCGAAACGGTCAGCGACCATATTGGCAGCAGACCGGCGAACAGAAACACCTCCATGGTGGGAATCGCAAGCGCAAGGATGCCGATCGACCAGATGAGAAGGTCGCGCAGCCGCCGCCGGTCTTCGACGAGGTCGTCGGCGCGTCCGCGCCAGGCAACGACGAGCGCGGCGATGACGAAGCCGAACATCGCCGACCGCAGCAACGCGCCGGCCGGAAGGCGGAGTGTGTCGCTGTGAAGCAGGACAGCGATGAACAACACCCCGTAGAGACTATGCGCGGCAGCCAGGACAACGTGCAGCGGCCGTGGCCGATAGTCGTCGACAAAAACAGCTAGCGCCACCAGCCAGAACAGTGGCGGCACCGTAATCGACGCGATCTCGAACGGCAGGTCCCAGGGGTTCATCCCCTTGGGCACCGCTGGAGCGACCGCGACGAGATGAGCGATGACGGCCAAACAGAGCAGGCCGGTCAGCCGCGCGGCGAGCCGGTGCGTGCCGTCGCGCCAGATCGTCCAGCCAAGCACGAGGATGATGCCGCCTGCAGCGGCCCTGATCGCCGTGTCGATGAAAAGCCAGGTCATCTGGCCGTGGATCCGCCGCGTCTTCGCATGGCAACACCTATGGCGCGTGCCGCGGCGAAGGCGCAACGGCTTTGTGGGTGGCGGCCTAAAGGATGAACTTCGACAGGTCGTTGTCGCGGACGATGTCGGCAAGTTGCGCGCGGACGTAGTTGGCACCGATGCGGATCGTGCCAGCGGCGCGTTCGGAAGCATCGAAGCTGATCTCTTCTAGCAGCTTTTCCATGACTGTCTGCAGCCGGCGCGCGCCAATGTTCTCGACACGGTCGTTCACTTCGGCCGCGAGCCTTGCAATTTCGGCAATGGCATCGCCGGTGAAGTCGAGGACCACACCTTCGGTACCGATGAGCGCTGAATACTGCTTCAAGAGGCTGGCGTCAGTGTCGGTGAGGATGCGGCGGAAGTCGGCTTCGCTGAGGCCCTTCAGCTCGACGCGGATCGGCAGCCGCCCCTGCAATTCGGGCAGCAGGTCCGACGGCTTGGCGACATGGAACGCGCCCGATGCAATGAATAGAATATGATCGGTCTTCACCGGCCCGTACTTGGTTGCAACCGTTGTCCCCTCGATCAGCGGCAGCAGGTCGCGCTGCACACCTTCGCGGCTCACCGAGCCGCCGCGTACGTCGGAGACCGCGATCTTGTCGATCTCGTCAAGGAAGACGATGCCGTTCTGTTCGGCAGCAGTGATCGCCTCGCGCGTGACCTCGTCCTGATCAATGCGCTTGTCGGATTCCTCGTTGACCAGCACCTCCCAAGCCGCGCGCAACTTCAGTTTGCGCTTGCGGGTGCGGCCACCGGCCATCTTGCCGAACATGTTCGACAGGTCGATCATGCCGACCTGGCCCGACATGCCGGGAATTTCAAAGGGCATTTGCGGCGTGTCGACAATGTCGATCTCAACCTCCTTGTCGGAGAGCTCGCCGGCGATGAGCTTGTCGCGGAAACGCGCGCGCGTTGCGGCAGAGGCATCCTTGCCGACGAGGACGTCAAGCAGGCGTTCGCTCGCCGCCGCTTCGGCCTGCGCGCGCACGCCGCGCCGCTTGATGTCCCGCACCAGCCGGATGGCTTCCTCGACAAGGTCGCGGACAATCGAATCAACGTCGCGGCCGACATAGCCGACCTCGGTAAACTTGGTGGCTTCGATCTTCAGGAAGGGCGCGTCGGCAAGTCTGGCAAGGCGCCGGCTGATTTCGGTCTTGCCGCAGCCGGTCGGCCCGATCATCAGGATGTTCTTTGGGCTCACCTCCTCGCGCAGCGCCTCGGGCAACTGCTGGCGCCGCCAGCGATTGCGCAGGGCCACGGCGACGGCACGCTTGGCAGCCGCCTGGCCGACGATGTAGCGGTCCAGAGCGGCGACGACAGCCTTGGGCGTCAGTGCGCCATTGTCGTCGGCCTTGACTGGTATTTCGACGTTCATGGCTTCGCCTCCAGCGTTTCAACGGTGAGGTTGCTGTTCGTGTAAACGCAGATATCGGCGGCAATCGCCATGGCGCGGCGCGCGACATCCTCCGCAGAAAATCCATCGACTGCGACCAGCGCACGCGCCGCGGCAAGCGCGAAATTGCCGCCCGAACCGATGGCAGTGACGTCATGTTCGGGTTCCAGCACGTCGCCGGTTCCCGTCAGGACCAGCGTCACCTCGGCGTCGGCGACGATCATCATCGCTTCCAGGCGGCGGAGGTAACGGTCGGTGCGCCAGTCCTTGGCAAGCTCGACAGCCGCCCGCTTCAGCTGCCCCGGAAAGCGCTCGAGCTTTGCTTCCAGCCGTTCGAACAGGGTGAAGGCGTCCGCCGTGGCGCCGGCGAAACCGCCGATGACGCTGCCATCGCCGAGCCGGCGGACCTTCTTGGCGTCGCCCTTCATCACCGTGTTGCCAAGGCTGACCTGGCCATCGCCGGCAATGACCACCCGGCCGTTCTTGCGCACGCCAAGGATGGTCGTGCCGTGCATCATCTGCTCTGCCATGTTCGAGGACGTATCTTTCGCAAGCGATTGTGCTATTCCGCAACATATAGGCGTCGGCGAGCAGGCTTCAATCGCAAGGGGGATCAATGGCTGCAAGGTCAACGGCTTGGGTTGCGGCAATGGCGCTGTGGCTGGCGGCGTGCGGCGACGTGGCGACGCTCGACGTGGCCGACGGCAGCGGCAGCGACCCGAAGCTGCCGGCACCCAACGCAACGCTGCTGCCGACCGTCAACATCGCCGAGGCTGACGCCTGGGGTGCGGGCGAGGCGCCGACGCCGGCAGCCAGTCATGCGGTCAGTGAATATGCTGGCGGGCTCACCCACCCGCGCTGGCTCTACCGCCTGCCGAACGGCGACATTCTCGTCGCCGAGACCAACAAGCCGGCGAACGCGTCGGGTGGCGGCATCATGGACTGGATCGAGGCGAAGGTGATGGAAGCGGCCGGTGCCGGCACGCCCAGCCCCGACCGCATCACGTTGCTGCGCGACGCCGACGGCGATGGCGATGTCGAGGCGCGGCATGTCTTCCTCACCAGCGCCAATGGTCTCGCCTCGCCGTTCGGCATGGCGCTCGTCGGCGACCGGCTCTACGTTGCCAATTACGCGAACGTGCTCAGCTTCGCCTATGTGCCGGGGATGTCGCAGATTGCGACGACCGGCGTCAAGCTTGCCGACCTGCCGGTGCGGGGCGGCAAGGCCGGGCACTGGACGCGCAACCTGCTGGCAAGCCCCGATGGCAGCAAGCTCTACATCGCCGTCGGCTCCGTTTCCAACATTGGCGAGACTGGCATGGCGGTGGAGGAAGGCCGCGCTGCCATTCACGAGATCGACCTTGCCACGGGCAGCATGCGCCGGTTCGCCAGCGGCCTCAGGAACCCGGTCGGCATGGACTGGAATCCAGTCACGGGGGCGCTGTGGACGGCGGTCAACGAGCGCGACATGCTGGGTTCGGACCTGGTTCCCGACTATATGACAAGCGTTGCGGACGGTGGCTTCTACGGCTGGCCGTACAGCTATTTCGGGCAGATCACCGACAGTCGCGTCAAACCGCCGCGCCCCGACCTTGTCGCCCGGGCAATCCGTCCCGACTATGCGCTCGGCCCGCACACGGCGAGCCTTGGCCTTGCCTTTGCCGCCGATGGCAGCGGTGCCTATGTCGGCCAGCACGGTTCCTGGAACCGGGAACCGCGCGCGGGCTACAAGGTGGTGTTCGTACCGTTCCGGAACGGCAGGCCCGCCGGCAAGCCGGCCGACGTGCTGACCGGTTTCCTTGCCGGCGATACGGCAAGGGGCCGCCCGGCCGGCGTCGCCTTTGACGGAACCGGCGCGCTGCTTGTTGCCGACGATGTCGGCGGCAAGGTCTGGCGGGTGACGGGGGTACGACTGCGTCAAGCCCGGCGCGCAGGGCTTGAACCGCCGCCCAAAGCCGCTACAGCGGCGCCATGAGCCGTACCGCCAATATCCACCGCAAGACCAGCGAGACCGATATCGCAGTCGAGATCAATCTTGACGGTACCGGCGTCTATCGCATCGCCACCGGCATCGGCTTTTTCGACCACATGCTGGAGCAGCTGTCGCGCCACTCGCTCATCGACATCAAGCTGGCCTGCACCGGCGACCTTCATATCGACCAGCATCACACGGTCGAGGATTGCGGCATCGCGCTTGGCGAGGCGGTGGCAAAGGCGCTTGGCGACAAGCGCGGGATCCGCCGCTATGGCGACGCGCTGTCGCCGATGGACGAGGCGCTGACCCGCGTCGCACTCGACATTTCGGGCCGGCCGCACCTGTCCTGGACCGTTTCGATCCCGCAACAGCGGCTTGGCGAGATGGACAGCGAACTGTTCGTGCACTGGTTCCACAGCTTTGCCGGCAGCGCCGGCATTACGCTCCACGTCGACAATCTTAAGGGCGAAAATTCACATCATATTATCGAATCCTGCTTTAAGGGTTTGGCAAGGGCCTTGCGGACAGCGACTGAGATCGATCCCCGCAAGGCAGGCAGCGTGCCGTCGACCAAGGGCACGCTCTAGGCTCGGGGTCCGTTGGGTTATGGCTGAACGCATTGCCGTCATCGACTATGGCGCGGGCAACCTGCGCTCGGTTGCCAAGGCGCTTGAGATGGCCGCCAATGATGCCGGCATTGCTGCGCAGATCGTTGCCACCGACAGCCCGTCGACCGCTGCCAAGGCGGACCGGATCGTGCTGCCGGGTGTTGGCGCCTATGGCCAGTGCGCAACATCGCTGCGCTCGATCGCCGGCATGGAAGATGCGCTCAGCGAGTTCGCGCTTGAAAAGAAGCGGCCGTTTCTGGGCATCTGTGTCGGCATGCAGCTGATGGCCAAGCGCGGCGAGGAGAAAGGCATTCACCAGGGCCTTGGCTGGATCCCCGGCAAGGTGGTGAAGCTCGATCCGCTCGACCCGAATCTCAAGGTCCCGCACATGGGCTGGTCGCAGGTCAGCCTCAAGCTTGCCGGCATCAATCATCCGGCGCTCGCCAGTCTGGAAGACAATGGCGAAGCCTACTTCGTGCACAGCTATCATTTCGAATGCGCCAAGCACGGCGACCTGCTCGGCACCTGCGACTATGGCGGCACCATCACCGCCATCATCGGCCGTGACAACATCCTTGGCACCCAGATCCATCCGGAAAAAAGCCAGCACTACGGGCTGGCGCTGCTGACCGCGTTCCTGCGCTGGATGCCTTGACGCGCTGCGGGCCCTAACGGGTCTGGACGCCGGCGCCCGGCTCGTGCAGATGCGCGCGGCCATGTCGCTCACCGTCTATCCCGCCATCGACCTCAAGGCCGGCCAGGTCGTGCGCCTTGCCGAAGGCGACATGTTGCGGGCGACCATCTATGCAGACGATCCAGCCGCGCAGGCGGACAGGTTTGCGAAAGCCGGCGCGCAGTGGCTGCATGTCGTCGATCTTGACGGCGCCTTTGCCGGACGCAGCGTCAACGGCACAGCGGTCGACGCCATCATCGCCGCCTTTCCCGGACGCGTGCAGCTTGGTGGCGGCATCCGCGACATGGCCGCGCTGGATGGCTGGTTCGCGCGCGGCATCACCCGCGCCGTCATCGGTACGGCGGCGCTCAAGGATCCTGCCTTCGTGAAGGCAGCGGCACGCGCCTATCCGGACCGGATCGTCGTTGGCGTCGATGCGCGCGACGGCTTTGTCGCAACCGCCGGCTGGGCCGATGTGTCGGATGTCGCCGTCGCCGACCTTGCCCTTCGCTTTGCCGATGCCGGGGCGGCCGCCTTGCTGTTCACTGACGTCGGCCGCGACGGATTGCTGAAGGGCGTCAATGTCGGCGCGACGCTCGCGCTGGCACAGGTGCAGGCGCTGCCGGTGATCGCCAGTGGCGGCGTCGCCGGCATTGACGATATTGCTGCGCTGCGGCCGCTGGCGGGCAATGGCATCGAGGGCGTCATCTGCGGCCGCGCGCTTTACGATGGCCGGCTCGACCTCGCCGAAGCGCTGAGGCTTGCGGCGTGACCACGGCCGTCCGCATCATTCCCTGTCTTGACGTCGCCGACGGCCGCGTCGTCAAGGGCGTCAACTTCGTCGCGCTGAGGGATGCCGGCGATCCGGTCGAGGCCGCGCGCGCCTATGACGCGGCCGGCGCCGACGAGCTCTGCTTTCTTGACATCACCGCCAGCCACGAGGCGCGCGGTACGCTGCTCGACATCGTTGCACGTACCGCCGAGCAGTGCTTTGTGCCGTTGACCGTCGGCGGCGGCGTGCGCGGCATCGACGACGCGCGCGCGCTGCTGCTGGCGGGCGCTGACAAGGTCGCGGTGAACAGCGCCGCGGTTGCCGATCCCGACGTCGTTGCGCGGCTGTCCGATCACTTCGGTGCGCAGTGCGTCGTCGTTCCCATCGATGCGAAGGCCATCGCCCCCGGGCAGTGGGAGGTGTTCACCCATGGCGGGCGCCGTGCCACCGGCATTGATGCCCGCCACTTCGCCGAAACCGTCGTCGCCAGAGGCGCTGGCGAAATCCTGCTGACCTCGATGGACCGCGACGGCACCCGGTCGGGCTTCGATCTGGCGTTGACCCGGAGCATCGCCGATGCGTTGCCCGTGCCGGTCATTGCCTCGGGCGGCGTTGGCAATGTGCAGCACCTCGTCGAGGGTGTCGCCGAGGGTCATGCCGCCGCGGTGCTTGCCGCGTCCATTTTTCATTTCGGCGAGGTGACCATCGCCGAGGCGCGTGCCGCCCTCCGCGCAGCCGGCATACCGGTACGCGGCCGTTGACGCCGCGCCACAGCCGGCGCAGGAAGGCACACATGACCACGATGCTCGACCGGCTGGCGCTCATCATCACCTCGCGCCGTGGCGCCAACCCGTCGGCGAGCTATGTTGCCGCACTGCTGGCCAAGGGCCGCGCTGGCATCGCCAAGAAACTTGGCGAGGAGGCTGTCGAAACGGTGATCGCCGCTGTCGCTGACGACCGCGCCGGGATGATCGCGGAAAGTGCCGATCTGTTGTTCCACCTGTCGGTGCTGTGGGCTGATGCCGGCATCACGCCGGATGACATCGATGCCGAACTTGCCCGGCGCGAGGGCGTATCTGGCATTGCCGAAAAGGCCGCGCGCAAGGGAGACTGACATGGCCGTCGACGCGCTTTCCCCGTACGATGACAACAATATCTTCGCTCGCATCCTGCGCGGCGAGCTTGCGTGCCGGAAAGTCTTTGAAGACGCGCATGCGCTCGCCTTTCATGATATCAACCCGCAGGCGCCGACACATGTGCTGGTGATCCCCAGGGGCCGCTATGTCAGCTGGGCGGACTTTTCGGCAAATGCCAGCGAAGCGGAGATCGCCGGCTTCATCCGCGCGGTCGGGCAGGTTGCGCGCGACCTCGGCCTCGAGGCGCCGGGCTACCGCCTGCTCGCCAACGCCGGCCACGATGCGCATCAGGAAGTGCCGCATCTCCACGTACACATTTTCGCCGGCCGGCCGCTCGGGCCGATGCTGATGCGCTGAGCGGCAGCGCTTTTTGAGGTTCTCGCACCCGCCAAAAGCCGCTAGACCGCAGTCCTAGGAAACCGGCTGCTGCCGAGGGGAAGGCGGCCGTCGCGATGGGGAGAGTTTATGATTTTCGGTCGTATCAAGCCGCTCGACGCCATTCTCGCGACAGCGGAGAAAAAGGCGCTGCACCGCACGCTCGGTGCCTTTCAGCTGACCATGCTCGGCATCGGCGCCATCATTGGCACGGGCATTTTCGTGCTGACTGCCGAAGCTGCGCAAAAGGCGGGGCCCGGCATGATGATCTCCTTCGTCATTGCCGCCGTCGTCTGTGCCGTGGCGGCGCTTTGCTACGCCGAACTTGCCTCGATGGTACCGGTTTCGGGCTCCGCCTACACCTATACCTATGCGGTCATGGGCGAACTTCTCGCCTGGATGGTCGGCTGGGCGCTGGTGCTGGAATATGCCGTCGCCGCCGGCGCCGTGTCGGTCGGCTGGTCCGGCTACTTCGTCGGCTTGCTCGACAATTTCCTTGGCATTCACCTGCCCGATACGTTGACTGCGGGCCCAAGTGGCGGTGGCATCATCAATCTGCCGGCAATGATCATTGCGCTGCTGGTCACCTGGCTGCTGGTCATCGGCACGACGGAAAGCGCCTTTGTCAATTCGATCCTTGTTGTCATCAAGGTGGCGGCGCTGACACTGTTCGTGATCCTTGCTCTGCCGGTCATGAACGCGCAGAACTTTGAACCGTTCGCGCCACTTGGCTTTGCCGGCATCTCGGCGGCCGCAGCATCGATCTTCTTTGCCTATGTCGGCTTTGATGCGGTGTCGACCGCAGCGGAGGAGACGCAAAACCCGCAACGCAACATGCCCATCGGCCTCATCGGCTCGCTGGCCATCTGCACGATTTTCTACATGCTGGTTGCTGCCGGCGTCGCCGGCACGGTCGGCGCGCAGCCGCTTCTCGATGCCGCCGGCAAGGGGCTGCCGCCGGGTTCCGCGGAACTCACACAGGCCTGCAACACGATCGGCGAACAGGCGGTCGTCTGCTCGAAGGAAGCGCTGGCCTGGACCTTGCGCGAAATCGGCTGGCCGCAGATCGGCAACCTCATCGGTCTTGCTGCCGGCCTGGCGTTGCCTTCGGTCATTCTGATGATGATGTTCGGCCAGACCCGCATCTTCTTCGTGATGAGCCGCGACGGCCTGCTGCCGGAACGACTGTCGGCGATCCACCCGCGCTTCCGCACGCCGCACGTGATCACCATCATCACCGGCCTGTTCGTGGCGCTGTTTGCCGCCTTCTTCCCGGTCGGCGCGCTGGCCGACATTTCAAACTCGGGCACATTGTTCGCCTTTGCAATGGTGTCGATCGCAGTGATGGTGCTGCGTCGCACCGATCCCGGACGGGCGCGGCCGTTCCGCACGCCGGCCGTCAACATCGTCGCGCCGATTGCCGTGCTTGGCTGCCTCTATCTCTTCTTCAACCTGTCCGGATACACGCTGGCGTTGTTCGCCGGCTGGGCGCTGGCCGGGCTGGCCGTCTATTTCC
>Ga0114939_10003306_pt1 | contig 11392 bp, 10 predicted proteins | sample AshMeaCrysSpring_FD_87196 | JGI IMG/M metagenome (GOLD analysis project Ga0114939, IMG submission 87196) | Groundwater microbial communities from Big Spring, Nevada to study Microbial Dark Matter (Phase II) - Ash Meadows Crystal Spring | ecosystem: Environmental > Aquatic > Deep subsurface >... | reverse complement strand
GGCTACGGCGATCTCGGCTGTTACGGCGCGACAAAGATCAAGACCCCTGAAATCGACCGGATGGCAGCGCGGGGAATGCGTTTTACAAACGCCTATGCTGCGGCACCGGTCTGCTGTCCTTCGCGCTATGCGCTGATGTCCGGAACTTATCCGTGGCGCGCGCTGAAAACGGATCAGGCGCAACTGTGGGCCACTCACGTCTCGGCCTGCCTGATCAAGGACGGGCAGCCGACGCTGGCCTCCGTGTTTCAAAAAGCCGGATATAAAACCGGCGCTGTCGGCAAATGGCATCTCGGCCTGATGAATGCCGACAAGGACTGGAATAAAGAATTGTCGCCCGGCCCGCTGGAACGCGGCTTTGATTATTTTTTCGGCGATCCCTCAAACCGCTTTCAGTTTTACATCGAGGGTCATCATCCGGCCGGATTCGATCCGGCGCAGCCGGTCCGGGAAGAAGGAAAAAAACTCATCGTCCCGCCTTCCGTTCAAAAAATGAATCACAGGGCAAACGCCCGGGTGCTCAATGACAAAGCCCGCGCGTTTATTGCCGAACAGGCCGGCCAGGCGCCGTTCTTTCTATATTATGCGCCGAATCATGTTCACATGCCGCTGACTCCCGGAAAGCCGTTCGCCGGAAGCAGCCAGGCCGGCGCATACGGCGACTTCGTGCAGGAACTCGATTGGACCGTCGGCGAGATTGTGAATACACTCGAAGCAACCGGCCAGCTCGGAAACACGCTCATGATCTTCACCAGCGATAACGGCGGGCGGCTCGATCCGGATTCCCGGAAAGCCGGGCATCTGACGAATGGAAACCTGCTGGGGCAGAAAACCGATGTCTGGGAAGGCGGCGTGCGCGTCAATTTCATCGCGCAATGGCCGGGAGTCATCCGACCCGGGACGGTTTCGGATGCGCTGATCTGCCTGACGGATATTCCGGCGACGGCTGCGGAAATCGTGAATGCCGACCTGCCTGCGGGCGATTTTGCGGACGGGGAGAATCTGCTGCCGGTTTTGAGTGGCAGCGGGACCCTTCCGCCTGATCGCAGCGTGGTCTTCAACTGGGGCCGAAGGGACAAGACCTTCGCCATTCGTCAGGGGGACTGGGTGTATATCGATCGTCAAGGCTCCGGCGGCTCCAGCGCGGGCAATGACTTTGAGCAGCCGGAGGGACACTACATCAGCTATGCCGAAGCCGGTTTTAAAAACAGCGATGTGAATGCGGATGGGACGGTTCGGGCGGACGCGCAGCCGGCGCAACTCTACAATCTGAAAACCGATCCTGCCGAAGCGGTGAATCTCTTCAGCCAGAATCCGGAAAAAGCGCGCCAACTAAGCCGGTTGCTGGAGCAGGAAAAACGCGGAAAGTAGCATGTGACCGGCAGAAACCTGTGCGCTCTTCAAGGAACAAACCGGCCCGCTGAGGCAATTCCGCGACCGCAGCCGGTGACGGGAGCGGATCGACCGGCGCAGAGGCGGATTTTTCGAGCAGCGCGCCCTGCCTGCGTATCTCTGAAAGCGGTGCATCAACCGCTTATCGGCGCGATGCTGGGCGATCAGCGCCGGTTCCACTCCACCAACTCCCTGTAGCGCAGCCCCGCGCCGCCGAAGAGATCCAGCGCGCTGCCCACGGTGACATCCACTCTTCCCCGCCCGGCGCTCTCCACCAGCAGCACGTCCTCCATCGTCGCCGCGCCGCCGGCGTAAGTGACGGGAATCCGCCCCCACGAGCCTAACAGCGAAACCAGCTCCGCATCGATTCCGCGGCACAGGCCCTCGACATCCGCCGCGTGGATCAGGAACTCCGCGCAATGCGGCGCGAGGAGGTCGAGCGTGGCATGGGTGAGCGGCAGATTGGTGAGCGTCTGCCAGCGGTTCATCGCCACCGTCCAGCCGCCATCGGTGCGGCGGCAGGAAAGATCGATCACGAGCTTGTCCGCGCCGACGGCCCCCGCCAGCGCGGCGGGCGCGTCCGTTAGAAACGCGCCGTCCGCGCCGAACAGCGCCGAGGTGACGATGACGTGGCTGGCCCCCGCGTCCAGCCAGACGGCGGCGTTGTCCGCGGTGATGCCGCCGCCGATCTGCAGGCCGCCGGGCCATGCGGCGAGCGCCTGGCGCGCGGCCTCGTCGTTGCCGGGCCCGAGTTTGATCACATGGCCGCCGGTGAGCGCGTCCGCCCTGAAGGTTTCCGCGAACCATGCGGGCGGCTTGTCCGAGACGAAATTCTCGCGCGGCCCCGCGCCGCCATCGCGCAGGCTGCCGCCCACGATCTGCTTCACCTTGCCCTGATGGAGGTCGATGCACGGGCGGAACTTCGTCATGACGCGGGCAGCATGCGGATGCGCGCGCGCCACGCCAAGCGCAATAGGCGCCTTGCCAATCCGACGCGGGCGATGAAGATTCCGCGCGTGACGGGTTATGCCGAGGAAAAACGGGCGATGAATTTCTCCCTGGCGGTGGCGGTGGTGCTGCTGGGCGCCAAGGTGACGGCGGCGGTGGTGACGGGCTCCTCGGCGGTTTATTCGGACGCGGCGGAGTCCGTGGTGCATTTTCTGGCGGTGTGTTTCGCGGCCTGGGCGCTGCGCCTCGCCCACAAGCCGGCCGATGAAACGCATCACTTCGGGCACGACAAGGTGGCGTTTCTCTCCGCAGGCTTCGAGGGCGCGATGATTTCCGCCGCAGCCCTGTTGATCATGTATGAAGCGGTCCGGCAGATGATCTTCGGCGTGGGCATTCGGAACCTGGGCTTCGGCATCGCCGTCACCGCCTCGGCGGCGGCGTGCAATCTGGTGCTGGGCCTTGCCCTTGTCGCGGTCGGGAAAAAGGGCGGCTCCCCCTTGCTGCGCGCCAATGGCATGCACGTGCTCACGGATGTCTGGTCCAGCGCGGCGGTGCTCATCGCGCTCGGGCTCTACAAGACCACCGGCTGGGTGTGGTGGGATCCGCTCGCAGCCATGCTTGCCGCGCTCAACATCCTGCGCATCGGCTATCGGCTCATCCGCAATAGCCTCGGCGGCCTGCTCGATGAGAGCGATCCGGAACTCGAGCGGCGCATCCGCGGGTTGCTGGACCGGGAGGCCGCCGCGCGCGGCCTGTCCTGGCACAATCTGCGCCACCGCCACTCGGGGCGCACCCACTGGGTCGAGTTCCACCTCGTGTTCGACGATGCGATGACGGTCGGCCAGGCGCACGCGGCGGCCACCGGCATCGAGGCCAGCGTGGCGGGCATGCTGCATCCGGACGGCCGGGTCATTTCCCACCTGGAGCCGCGCTCCGCGGAGCATGATGAGGAAAGCTGGGAGACGGCGCGCTAGTCTCAGCCGCCGATCTCGGTGCGGCCGGAAAGCTGGGCGCCCTCCTCCATCGAGAAGACCTTGGACTTGATGTCGCCGTTGATGCGGGACTTGTCCTTGAGTTCGCAGCGCTCGGAGGTGATTTTCCCTTCGATCTTGCCATAGACCTTCACCTCGCCGGCGGTGACGTCGCCCTTGATTACGGCGTTCTCGCCAATGGTGACGCGGCCTTTGTCAGAGGTGATTTCACCCTCGACTTTGCCGTCAACGATCATGTCGTTGGAAAAGCGGATGGAACCGGTGATTTCGATTCCGCTGGAAAGAACGTTGGTCGGATTGGCCATGGCCGGGAAGGGAGCAAAGCCCGGAGCGCTTGGCAATGGCAAAGATTGTCCGCGGGAGGCGTCCGGATTTAATCAGGAATCGCCGATGTTTCGCTTTGACGAACTACGACGCGCTTCGTAAAAATCCGCACGCATGATCCCATGAAGTGTCCGCGTTGCGTCCAACGAATCCACCGAGCCGCGCCGGGATGCCCGCACTGCGGCTTTTCGATTGCGGATGCGGACGGCCGCTTCGGCGGCGAGGAGCTGAGCCTGCGCCTTCTGACCGACAGCGCGGGGATTCTGCGGCGGGGCGAGCGCGAGCGGGTGGAGGCGGCGATGGAGCGCGTTTCGCGGCGTTTTCCACAGCTTTTCGTGGCGGTTTACACCGGGGCGTTGGGCGAGATTTCCAACATCCGGCAGTTCGGATTCTGGCTGCTGAACCGATCCGCCTTCGAGGATCTGCCCGCTGACAAACCGAATGAGGCGGGCATTCTCCTGACGATCGATCCCGAGTCCAAGGCGGCGGGCATCGTGTTCGGATACCTGCTGGACGCGTTTCTGGACGAGGCCGATACCTTCGAGTGCCTGTCCCGCGCCCATGCCTATTGGCTGGAGGAACGTTATGCGGACGGATTGGTGAGGGCGCTGGGGCATCTGGAGGGCGTCCTCCGCAAGCGCAGCCGGCAGGCGCGCCGCGATCCGGAGCATTTCCAGCGCAAGGTGGTGCCGCCCGCCATGCTGGGCGATCTGGTGCGCCGGATCCGCGCCGGGCATTGCAATGTTTCCACGCAGCAGCCGACCGTGAAAGAGGAGGTGGGGAAATGATGTTCCGGCGGGCGGTCCTGTTGTTCTGCGCGGGTGCCGGCATCGCGGCCGCGGTCGAACCCGCGCTTCCCGGCTGGGACGATGGCGAGCGCGACGCGCTGGAGTCACAGGGCTGGGTGGCGGGCGGCATTCTGCTGACGGACGAACCGCCGCCGGAGGCAACGGCAACCGCCGAGCCCGCCGCGCCCATCGAAATGGCCCAGCCAACCGCCGCGGAAACCGCCGGGGAGGAAACGCCGCCGGATGAAATCCCGGAAAAATTCTGGCCAGCTTACTTCGGCGAGCGGCCGAAGAATTTCCTCGTCGATCCGCAGGGCTTGCTGAGTCCCGCGGACCACCGCGACCGCCTCGGATTCCTGAACTATCATGCGGGCGACTCGATGATCGATCTGTATGTCTATGTGTTCAAGGGCGAGCAGGAAATCCCCGGCGAGGTGCGCGAGGAGGAGTTGGTCGAGCGCTTCTTCTCACAGGGCCGCCCGGCGGCGGTCGTGTACTATTACATGAGCGCGCCGCAGCGCTCGGTGCTGTATCTGAGCCCGTCCCTCACCGACACGGTTTCGGCCGCCGAGCAGCGGCGGGCGCTGGAAAGCTCGGTGATGCAGGCGTTCAAGGATGTGGACCCCGCGCGGCAGATCGAGGGTTTCCTGGTCCAGATGTCGATTCGGATATACTGGATGGAGCGGATGCTTGGCGGGGCCTCCTCGCCGGAAGCGGCGATGCCGGTGATGGTGCGGAGGCCCAAGGCTCCCGATATCCCGGCGGTGCCGCTGGAAAAATACCGGCCGTTTCTCGATGACCTGCGGCGTTTCGTGATGCCGGCCGCGCTGATCGCGCCGCTGGCGCTGGCCGCGCTCGCAGCGGGCTTCTGGCAAAGGCGGCGCGCACGCCATCTTTTCCCCGAATTCGATGTGGAACCGCGCCTTGGCGGTGCGCACGCCGCCGGTGTGGGCGCGGTGATTTCGTTCGCCAGCGCCACGCTGCCGCCTGCCTCGCAGCGCGACCAGGTGCCCGATTACCTGCGGCGGGCCTGAGGCGGGGCTTGCCTCACCAGTCCGTGCCGAGCCCGTATTTTCCGGCCAGTTCGAGCAAGTCCCCGCGCATCGGCCATTCGTCCGGGCGCTCGCTGGTCTGGTGGCGCTTGCTGGCGCCTTTGAGCATCATGCAGCCGGTGTTGTCGCCGATCTTGCGGACAGCCTCGACCTCATCCGCAGTCAGGCGCACATCGGGCAGGGCGGCGAACTCGCGGATTTTGTCCTCGATGCACCGCGCGCCCTCGCCGGATTCCTGGATGAAGGTGGGCACGACGCATTCCACCGCCGGATGGCTGAGATTCCAAATCGAGGCGAACTGCAAGAGCGTGAGGCCGTGCTTCTCCGCGATCGGGAGCATGCGCGCGGCCTTTTCCATTCCGTGCCGGACCCAGCCCTCCGGCCGGTAGGTCCGGTGATCGCCGGGCTTGAACTCGTGGCCGGGCAGGCCCAGATCGCCGTGAAACACGCCGCCGTGATCCACCACGCGGGTCATCACCTTCACGCCGTGTTGCGCACAGGCGGGCAGCGTGAGAGCCACCGGCCAGGGTTCCAACGGATTGAGAATGAGCATCGCCCAATCGATCAGCCCGCCGAAACGCTCGAAGCAGCCGATCAGATCCAGCGAGAAACCGTTGGCCGGGCCGGGCGCGATGCCGAGTGTTTTCGTCAGCCCCTCGCCCTTTGCCTGATGGAGCGCGTTCCAAACCGCCTCGCTGGTGTAGCCGATTTCGTCGGGATTGTGCAGCATCAGCAGATCGAAGTGATCCGCGCCGCAGCGATCGAGTTCGTTGGAAGCTGCCATGCGGACGAAATCCGCGTATTTGCCGGGCCCGCGCAGCTTTGGATCCGTGAAGCGCGGATAGCCCCGGCTGCCCTGCCGCTCGCCTTCGTAATAATCGTGCCCGATCATGCCCACCAGGCTGTAACTGGCGCGGTCGATGCCCCGCAGCGCGCGGCCTAGCAATTCATCCGCCCTGCCGTTGCCATAGACGTCGGCGGTGACGAACGTGCGGATGCCCGCCCCATACGCCGTCTCGATGCAGCCGATGAAGCGAGCCTCGGTGAGGGTTTCTCCGAAATGCATGAAGCGTCCGCCGCTCCATGTGCCGTATGCCGTGTTGGTGGGTTGCATCGTCGTGAAGCGGATGACTATTCGGCCGACCCCGCGCGGTCAACCCCAAGACAAAGCCGGCCAATTCCGCGCCTTCGCCACCAGCCCCACACGCTGCGGATTCTCCCGCATTTGGCTTCCACTTGTCCGCGTGCGGCTCACTGGATGGAACCGGGTGATCAAAGCCGTCCTCCGGGGCACCGGGATATCAAAAACACATGTTCACGACGCTTGCGGGAACCGGGCGGCCGCATTTCAATGAAATCCGCCGCAAGACCCCAGCCATGAATCCCAAGCCCGTCCGCCTCGCCTTTCTCGCCGCATTGGCTTTCACCGCGTGCGCACCGAACGGGCTGCCGCCCGCGGAGGGTCCGCACCGCTCCGCCGTGACGCGTTTGAGGGAGGCGCGAAAGCAGTCCCTCACCGCCGAACAACGCGCCGCGCTCTATCTGGATTCCGCGAAAGAAGCGGCCGGGATACTCGACAACCGCGAATCCGGCGAGCCCGCCCGGACGATTTACAACAACGCCGCCGCCGATCTCACCGTGCTGCTGCGCTCCGCCCGCAATGGCGGCCTGTGGAACCGCCCGCTCACCCTCACTCACGGCGCGGCCAGCTACCGTCTGCGCTTTGCCAGCGGAACACGCGACGGAGTTTTGAATCCGGACTGGTTCACCTCCTTCACCCGTGCCGACCAGGTGGATCTCAAAACCATCAAACGCCGCAACCGCCTGGATGGCATCGGCGGGGCGCTGGTCGGCGTGCGCAAGACGGATCCCCTGGAGCGCTTCTCGCCCGTGGTCGGCGTCACCGCGCCGGTCACCGCCGTGCTCGATTTCAAAGGCCATGACGTGACGCTCTCCCTGATCGATCCCACGGAAAAAACCACGGCCCGCGTCGCTGCCAGGCAGCGGCAACTGGATGCGGATTTCTCCGCCGCGCTGGCCTACTACCCTCAGAAACCGGAGCTTTGGGAAGGGTTCATGGGAGCCATCCGCGTGACCGATTACATGAAAACCACCGGGCTCTACATGCTTCAGCCCTACGACCCGGACCGCATTCCGCTCATCTTCGTCCACGGCCTGATTTCCACACCGCGCATGTGGCGCAACGTCATCAACGAACTCGAAACCGACCCCGAACTCCGCCGCCGCTACCAGTGCTGGGTCTTCGGCTACCCCACCGGAAATCCCCCGCTCTACTCGGCGTTCCGCCTCCGTGAGGAGCTGGAGCAAGTCCGGCTGCGATACCCGGATTCCAAGAACATGGTCCTCGTCGGCCACAGCATGGGCGGCATCCTCTCGCGCACCCAGGTCACCACTCTGACCCGCGATGACTGGGATGTCATCGGCAAGGACAAGGCCGCCCGCTTCTTCGCCAATGTCAAACCCGGCGACCTCGTGGATCGCTGCACCATCTTCCAAGCCAACCCCCGCGTGGACCGCGCCGTCTTCATCTGCACGCCACACCGCGGCAGCGAAATGGCCATCGGCACCATCGGCGAGCTTGCCGTCCGCCTGATTTCCCTGCCCGTCGATATCGTCTCCACTGCCGCCGGCACGCTTGGCAGCGCGGTTTCGGCCGTCACCGGCGATCCAAAGCGCATGCCGACCAGCATCGACGGACTCTCTCCTGGCAATCCCACCCTCAAGGTGCTCGACACGCGCCCGCTCACCGTGCCGCACCATTCCATCATCGGCGACCGCGGCAAAGGCGACACCCCCGGCAGCTCGGACGGCGTGGTGGAATACTGGAGTTCCCACCTCAAATCCGCCCGATCCGAAACAATCGTTCCGGGCCCGCACGGTTCCTGCGAACTGCCCGAGACGATCCGTGAACTCCGCCGCATCCTCCACCAGCACCTCGGGCGGAACTGACGGCCCCGCTCGCTTGAACCCGATCCGGATCGCCATCCGGTGCCCGGCATCCCGCCTTGCGGAAACCAGCGCGCCGGTCAGCGCGCGCCGTAAACCTCCACCTCGATGTAATGGTTCATCTCGTTGGAGGTGTTGCCATTGCTGTAGAGGCGCACATAGCGGCCCTTCGCGCCCTTGGCATCGACCGGCAGGCCGAAGCGCGACTCGGTGTAGGGGCGGTCCGCGCCCTTGCCCATTTTCGCGCTGTCGTCGTAATCGTTGTTATAGATGGTGGTGACGGCGGATTTGAATTCCGGATCGTCGGAAAGCTGGACGATCACGTCGTTGTACGCGCGTTTCTGCGAGTGGAAATGCCAGATCCAGACGGTGGAAACGGCGGAGCTTTGCTCGAGATCGATCTGCACCCACTGCAGGCCGTCGAGCAGTTCGGTGTAATAGCCCTCGCCGGCGTCCTTTTCGCCGTCGGTGATGAGTTCGAGGCTGCCGATGATCGGGTTGTCATCGCTGGAACTGACTTTTTTGCCCTTGGAAAGCAGGGTGGTGCCTTCCGGCACGAGCACTTCCGGAGCTTTGGCGGGAGCCTGCACCAGGTTGGGCACGTTGATCGGCTTGGGCGTGCCTTCGATGAGTTCCGGCGGGAACTCGATGGAGAGCGGCACTCCACCGGCGGCCGCAGCCGGGGCGGCGGCCGGTGCCTCGCCGGGGACGGTGGATTGGGCGGTGGATTCGGATTTCCTGCCGCAGGCCGCGAGGGCGAGGGCGGAGACGGCGCAGAGGGCGGGAACGGTCAGTTTGGTTTTCATACGGAGAGGTGTTCGGCGGTGAATTGGATGGGTTGTTTGCTGAGAGCGGAGGGATTGACCCAGTAGATGGGCGCTTCGCTTTCGAAGGCGTGGCGGGCGTCGCAGTTGAGCTTCGCCTTTCCGCGCACGGCGTCGAAGAAGTTTTCCAAATGCGGCTGGTGGGCCGGTTTGTTGAAGCCGCCGGGCAGCTCGAAGCCCTCGGGCGCGGCGGACTCGTAGGAGGCCACCGCGTCGGCGGAGGGCGCGGGCTTGGGCGGCGCGGGGGAGCGCTTGAGGATGCCGCGCTCGACGAGCCCGTCCCACGGCGGGGCGCTGTCCTCGCGGTAAATCGCGGAGGCGGAGGCGATTTCGGAAATCTTGATGGTGGCCTCGGTGCCCATGAAGCTTTCCCAGAAGCCGCCGCCGGCGCTGGTGGTGGTGAGCACCTGATAGAAGGCGCGCACGCCGCCCTGCGGGGTGTCATATTCGAAGATCGCCATCACGTTGTCAAAGTGCTCGCGGGTCTTGAAGAAATCGTTGCCGCCGGAGGCGAATACCGACTTGGGAGCCACGCCGAGGAACCAGCCGAAGATGTCGATCTGGTGCGCGCCGAGGTCGGAGATCGGGCCGCCGGAAAGATCGCGGAAGGTGCGCCAGTTCATGAACTGCTGCATGTCCTTGAAGCCGTATTTGGCGAGGATCTCCGGCTTGATCGAGAGCTTCGGATTGAACGCGATGTCCTGGGACGAGGCGACGGCGCGGTTCCACTGGCCGTTGATGTTGACGATCTGGCCGCAGATCTTGTGGCCGTTGATGAGCTTGTCGCGGGTGTAGCGGTAGCGCGGGTTGCTGCGGCGCTGGTGGCCGATCTGGCAGAGCTTGCCGGATTTTTCCATGGCGCGGACCATGGCGCGCGCGCCGTCGATGGTATTGGACATCATTTTCTCGCAATACACGTTGAGCCCGGCTTCCAGGCACTTCACGGTGTGCGGCGAGTGCCAGAAATCCGGCGTCGCGACGATCACCGCGTCCAGCCCCTTTTCGGTGGCGAGCATTTCGTCGATGTCGGAGTATCCTTTGGGCGTGTGGCCCTGGAGGGCGCGGACCTTGGCCATGCCGCCCTTGAGGTTGTAGTCCCAGATGTCGCAGACCGCCTGGAAGTGCAGGCCGGGAATGTTGGACATGGCCTCGAAGAGCACGCGGCCCTGTTTGCCCATGCCGACGAGCGCGACGTGGAGCTTGTCCGAACCGTCCGCATTGGCGGCGCGCAGCAGGTTGGGCGCGCCGAGCACGAGTCCCGCGCCGGCTCCGGCGGCGGTCCTTGCGAGGAAATCCCGGCGGCTGATGGGGAGTGATGGCGGATTCATGCGCTTAGCCTTTCTTGAGCACGGAGAGGCGGTTGTGATCCGCCAGCATGAGGGCCATCACGATCAGGATCATGTGGACGCCCAGCCAGGAAACGCCGTCGTCCTGCTTGATGAGAACCAGCCCCCAGGTGAGGCTGATGTACAGCAGGCCCAGCAGGAACAGCGAGGTGCGGTAGGCGATGCCGAGCAGGATGGTGAGACCCAGAATGATCAGGGCGGGGCCGAGAACCTTGTCGTAGAGCGGCAGTGCGAACTTCAGCATCAGCGGCTCCGCCTCGAATTTCTTCATCAGCGCCTGCGGCACGCCATGATAGTTCTCCAAGGCATATTGTTTCACCGCCCCGGCGGCGGTAAGCCCGTATTCATTGGGCGCGCCATCGACGTTGACGACCTGCTCGGTCACGCTGGTTCCCGCGTATTTTTCAACGCCGGTCTGGATGGCGCGCACGGCGAGCCAGACGCGCAGGAGAAGCGACCCGTAAACGAGGGCCAGTGGATTGGTGGAACAGCAGCGGGGTTCTTCGGTGGACATGGTCGGTGGGTTTGGAATGGAGGTCTCACGAACGGATGTAGGCGTCCATGAGCATGGCTCGATACGGCGGGTTTAACGGCGGGCTTTCAGAAAAATCTCCCGATTGCCCGCAGCGCGTGCGGAAAAGTCCATGACCGTCAGGCGCGTTTTGCAAGCCACAAAACGCCGCGTTTCTCAGCGTTTCCTGCGCAGCCGTTTGCCGCTGAGGCGCGTGGCGATCAGGTTCGGACAGCGGCCATTGAGGC
>Ga0114939_10003305_pt1 | contig 11392 bp, 13 predicted proteins | sample AshMeaCrysSpring_FD_87196 | JGI IMG/M metagenome (GOLD analysis project Ga0114939, IMG submission 87196) | Groundwater microbial communities from Big Spring, Nevada to study Microbial Dark Matter (Phase II) - Ash Meadows Crystal Spring | ecosystem: Environmental > Aquatic > Deep subsurface >... | reverse complement strand
CAAGCCGCGAGAACTTCCACCCCCTAAAGTAATTTGTTCTGTTTCAAACTGGTGCAAACCAATCATCAACAGTCCTAATTCCCATTCCTCTGCATTTTCTACTATTGCTTTGAAGTCAAAAACTGTCCCTGCTGGTACAACCTGAAAATCATAAAGTTTACCGTCAGCAGCAGTTTCCGTATCTCTATCAATCGAAACCCCATCTCTTTCTTGATATTGTCCAAACCAAGCATCAGGTTGTACAGTTAAATCTCGCACTTGAAATTTACTGGCTATCCAAGGAGAACCGAAAAGGAGGGAAGCTAAATCTGTTTGTTTGAGAATTTCTCTAGTTAGTTCAAAATCATTTGCATAATCTTCTTTGAGTTTCTTAATTTCCTGTGATGTGAGTGACCATTCCTCTTCTATTGCGGGGTTTGCAACAAATTTACGGTCACTTCCTAAAATTCCTCGTAAAAAGCTTTCTAAGCGCGATCGCAACGCACCCTTAAAACTAGAACCCGGAATCAAAGGTCTACCCAAAGCATCTTTAATTACAGGTAAATCCGATCCAATTGGTTCAGTAGAACGACCTGCACTAATGCGGAGTGCAGTTACAGTCCAAAGCGTTCCTGTAATTTCCAGTCGGTTTTTGAATGTATCAAACATAAACTTATCCAGATAATTAGATTAATTCAACATTAACCAGCTAAACACATCTTGTGCAGATAGCTGTAGTTGATTTTCCAGAGAACTCAAAACAGGCAGCATATCTCCATCTTGCCTAATTTCCGGTTGCTGTCCTGGTTTAAAAGTCATTATCATTCGTTCTTGAGGATCAATAAACCAGCCAAGATCTGTTCCGTGGTTTAAACAGAATAAAATATTGTTGATGACGCGAGTTGAACTTTGGTCTGGTGATAAAATTTCTATTGTCCAATCAGGGTGAATTTCAAAAGTATTTTCAATTTCCCCGTTGCTATCCAAAGGAATTCGTTCCCAGGAAAAGACAATTATATCTGGGACAATTGACCTGCCACCAAAAGTACACCGCAACTCTGTAAAAGCACGAGCTATTCGTTGAGGAATAGCAACTTGATTGATTGTCGGTGCTAAAAAAGTTTGGACAGCACTATGTTTTCCTTTAGGCATGGGTTTTTGGTAGATTTTTCCATCAATGTATTCGCTAGCAGGTTTGGTTTCTGGCAGTTCCAGAAATTCAGCTAAGGATAGTTTAGGTGGAGATTGGATGGAGGTCATAATTGTGAGGAAGTTTAACTAACGGTATTTGGGAAAATGGAGAGCGATCGCAGTGCCTTCTTAAAACTCCATCAGGCATTACGTGGGCTATGAAGATTTTGACCGTAATGGCGCAGTATTAGGACATTTCCCGAAGTTACACAACTAACTCGTAATGCTTTTGTCACTCTAAAATGAGCAAGACCATCTATTTGTTTGCTATCTTCCTTTATATACACGTCATATTGCAAACCACCATCGCTCTTTAAAGGAGCAGTATCACCATTATGCTTAATTAGCAAGTGAGATACTTTAGCCAAGGTTTCTTGTAATTTAACTCTCTCGTTTTCTTCTTTAGTGTTTTCGTAGTCTCTTTTAAAAGAAGATTCATACTTAAGTCTGGGAAATTGCAATAATTCTCCAGACATCAAATCTACTTTGCTGCGATTCCAGATTAACCGTCCCCAAGTCGTTAATGTTGCCGTATTATCAACTTTAAATATTAGTGTTTCAGGTACATCATGTAGTTCTGAAAGATTGACCCATTCACCCGCTGCCATCAGAGCAAATTGAACGGGCTTAATTACTGAGCTATCAACTTTGATAGGTAAGCGAGGGATTGTAATAATCTCATTGCTGCCTTCAAAAATGTAAATAATCTCATTAGCGTAAAACATACCAATAGTATTGGTATACCCTTGCAAAGCCTTGAAGCCACCGACCAGATTGAAACAAATGTAATAGCCAGAATCTCGATAACCAGGAATTATCTCATCAAACCATCTTAAAAGCTCATCAATACCATTTGTGAAACTTTCTGTACTGACTGTTGACAAATCCTTCGGTGTAAGGATATCAACTACAAGATGATTTTCTATTAAAAAATCTCTGATGAGTTCTGCTGAGACTTGTCCCTGTGCAGTGTCTGTAGTAATCAACCAGTGTATATCTTGATTCCCTTGATTTAACTGCTCGCCATACAATCCGTAAATTCCATTGAGTTCAGCGCAGGTACGCCGAATTTCATCAATATCATCATTGATAATTTTCTGTTCGGGGTCACTATAAAGTTTCTTCTTAGCTCTACAAGTCAATTCTTCAATTGCCTCTAAAATATCTTCACCATCAAGTTCCTTGTCATTAGCTCGTTCTTCTAGTAAATCAGACCAATCTGATTCAGACCGCATATTTATCTGATTAGTTAATATGCTTGTACCAACCGTTGAAATCACTAATCGTGGCATAAAACTTTATTCCTGATAAAAAAATAACGACAAACTATGATTTGCCTTTGCGTAAATAAGTTAAATGACGAACGCCATAACCCAAATAACGCCGAATCAATTCTAGCCAAATTGGTTTAAAGTCAGTTCGAGAAGATTCTGCTACTTTTTGAGCGGCTTTCAAGATATTTCCATTAATATCTTTAATTAGCCTTTCAGCTAAAGATTCTTCCCCTCTTCCCCATTTGTTATCTCTACCTACTTGATAGCGGATAAAGTTCTTGATAACTTCTGCACTCTCAGTTGTCTCAGAAACGCGCAATAGGTTGCGAAATTGAGATTCTTCTAAGTCCCCATATTTAGTTTTATTTAAAGCATCTTCAATCCAAATTACCAAATCGTCTTCAGCTTGACGAATTCCTTTTTGGACTTGTAACTCTATTTTTTGTTCTGTTGCATAACTCATACAGCATCCTCCCTAAATACAGTGTGAAATTCATTACAAAATTGTATTTGTCCAAATCCTTCACAAGTCCGTTCTCCCACACCCCTCATTTCCATATCTTCTACAATTTTAAGCCAAGTATCTTGTTTAGTAGTGCTAAAGAGATATACAGCACCTTTATTGGTAATTAACTCCACATCTTTCATCAATCCCCAAGCCGTATTCCATCCAGAGCGATAGTCATAGCTGCTATAAGCTGCATGAAGTTGTAAAGATGGGTCAGTTACACCTGCAAACTGACATAGCATCTCTGGAGAAATAACAGTGGTACGTCGCCATTGTTCCGTCAAAATTGCATCTGATTGTAAATCTATGGTGAAATAGGTGCGACCGCTTGGCAACTCCTGATTAGGATGACCAAAAATTTTCCATTTTCCCCAGCGTTCTTTTAACTTGGTATTGAACTGCTCAATTCGCGTCTTTATTTGGGGTTTACTATCTACTATTTTGGCCGTAATCTCAACTTTTCCTAATCCCCGCGAAGCCGAACCACCCAAGCGAAAATCTTCTTTACGAGCGTTGATAAATTGACAAAGAGAATCCACTAAGCTGTCTGGAACTATAACCGCTCCATAATAGCGGATAGGTTTCTGTTTTTTATGTTGAGACTCACTCAGAACTTCAATACTATATAATATTTGCTCTTCTGCTGTAGCTCTTCGTCGATTTATACCTACCCTTGTTAGTAAACGTTTGCTAACCGAATGACTGTAATAGTTTCCACCAACTTTGTTATAGAAACAAGTATATGGTTCAACTCTTCCTCCGTCAGTTGGACAAATTGGATCGTAGAGATGACCGTAACCTTCAGCACAAAAACGGTCAATTAAAGTATCAAAGACACCATTTTTATCTTCGTTCTTAAAGCCTTCTTTAGTTTTAGAGCTAAGTGCAGTTGCAGGCAACACCCAGATGCCATCAATTCGACGAGTCATATCTGTTTTTACAGGATAAGCATTTTGAAAAATTGCTGGAGTATCACTTAAAAACAAAGTTTGAAAGTCACCGCCATTTTCTACTAGATTGCTAGACTGATGACCAGATAGCCGCAGGATTTCAGCGGCAATTGAGCCTCGAATCACGGAACCAGGAATATAGTCCTCAGCCTCGCTAACTGAACCTCCTGGTTTCTGACGACCAATTGCTAGGGGAGAAAGTGCCTTAATTTCGAGTCGAATACGTTTCATTTCAACTCTCCTTTTGCTAGAAAATCCCAAACGGCTTCATCAACCTGAAGAGGAGAAAGTTCCTTCCAATGTAGCCATCCCAACCCAGCAGATTTACTCCCACCTAATGCTTTAATATGTTTTAATCCAGCCCAAATTAATGCTTTAGCGTAATCTGGTAATTCTGGTTTTAGGTTTGGTTTCAAGTGAATCCTGCCCTCAAATTCGAGTTTGACATTAGCTGGAGAGGTTTCTACAAAGTAGAGTTTTTGGTCTTCCGCAGTGCGACGGGCGCGATTGATTGTGACACCCGGACGGAAAACTTCAGCAGGTAAGTTATCGGGGTCTTGATTATAAATTAAATCATCAAAAACTGCACGGGAGGGCAAGGTAGGATTACCAAAAATCTGACAAATTAAGCAGTGGTAAACTTTTTTGTTAGCGATTGCATCTGTAAATTCATATTCTTCCCGCTCAAATACTACTCGTTATAGAATACTTCAGTAAGTTTTTCTTAGGGAAGATTTGCGCCGAACGGGATGCTTTGCCAATTTCTTCAAGCCGTTTCGCTTCTATAACAAAATTTTCAGGAATACCTAAATAATACTCTTCTTCACGTCCAGAATCATATAGAAATTGCTTAAACTTACTCACCCAACTTTCAACAAACCCAGGTTCCCAGTTTCTTTCTAATTCTGTGTCCTGATACCATTGACTCTCTTGCTCTTTTTTCGCTTTATCCCCCATAATTCGTTTACGTCTTAAAGATTCTGATAAATAAGGTCTTCCTGGTAACTTATCTTCTCGAATCACGGCAGAACGATGTTCATTTTCATCCCGTATGAGGTAAGGATGAGTTTCATACATTGGAGGATAACGGCGACTGCTTCGATTAACTCCCAAGCCATTATTACCATTACGCCGTTTCTGGAAAAGTGCTGCTAGCTTACTTGCTAACTCGTTAAAGTTCTTGCGGTCTTTAAAAGCCTGAGTAAGCTGCTGAACAGTTTTATTTTTTTTTGTTTGCTTATCTCGCGAACTACCAAAGTATGCTTCTACTAGAGGATTAGTGTGTACGTTTTGTCGAAGATACCAATCTAACCAATGCTGTCCTTCATCACGCAATAAACCAAAGCGAATTTCTAATAATTTAAAAGTATCTCCTACAGCACAGGAATTAGCTGTTAAAGTCCTCTCCGTGTATCGCTTTTCAATCGCATTAGCAAGGTCATCAACAAAAGCAGCCGGGCAGAAAGCTAAAATATTTCCACCCGTAGAGTAAATTATTAGTTCTGGAATTAAAACTTCGGAAAATTTAGGATAATTCGCCTTTGCTAAAAAACAGGTATCTAACCATTGCCTAACTTGTTGACACCAATTTCTAGCCTCTTGGCAATCTGGGGAATTTGGAGATATATCGCATAAACTTGGTTCTATACCAAAAAATGCCGGTAAGTCAATTAGATTAATCTGGTCTAATAATGCTGATGCACCTCGTATATCTGGTAATTTTGGTGCTTCAAACACATACTGCTTAATCTTAGTCGCACCACCATAAACCAAACCAATCTTAGTTTCTTGATTCCATAAATCAGGATACTTACTCTTTAATTCCTCCAAGGTTTGTGGAAAGTAGTCTCGCTCAATGCTTTGCAGCATTTGGACTTGGTTAACCAGTAACTTTACCTCCTCAGGCACCTCCTCCCCCTTCTCCAAAGCTTGTCGCATTTCCTGCAACACACTTAAAGGGAACCTCGGTTCCCTTCCCTCTCCCCAAGCTAAACACCAAGCGATCGCAATTGTTATTGAATGGTAATTATTGGTCATAATTTGTAATCATCCCTATTAACCTGATTTTTCTACCCATTACTCAGCTTCACCAACAACCCCGCTAACCTCTGCACCATCGGACGCTGGGATACATCAACCCCGCGTTGCAGGTGATGAATACTACCTGCAAGTATGGGTGATTCTGATTCTATGCAGTCTGCATTGCCGTGTAAATTACTACGGATAATGGCAATAATTTTCAGCTTCAAATCTAAGCAAAACTCTTGCCATGCAAGGATTTTATTAATATCTCCCGCTAGGATAACGGCATGAGTTGCATGTTGCATAATTAACCGATTTTCATCAGTTATTTTTCCACCTACGTCAATAATGTTTAAAGGTAGCGATAAATTTTTTACAGCCTTAGCCTTTTCTTGTGCAAACTCCCAAGTAAACTTACGCTTGTAGGCTTGTTTTAACTCCTTTGCTAACTGAGGATTATTCCTAACTGCTTCTGCATACCACGCACCCTCACCATCAGGACAAGCGGTAAGTACATAGGGATAGGGTGCTTTCCCCACTCTTTCCAGTGACAAAATAGCCTGTTTCAACCCAGAGCGCAAACAAGATTTACCCGACTGAGGGGGACCGCATAAGACTACTTTCACTGGTTGACTCATCGCATCAATCCTACTTCACCGCCTCAATCAACTAAGTCTCCCAGTTTATAAGCCGGATTATGGGTGATACAAATCACATACTTACCCAACTTCGGATCGAAGAAACCCACAGCACCAAAAATATGAGCAACCTTATGTGCGATGACAAAAGCTACTGGAATTGATACGGGTCCATTTATCTTCAGTAAAACTCCCCCAGTCAGTTCTCCAGAAGCAGCCATTTCCTCTAATCTCATCGCTGCATCCCTGACAATTTGGTCATTCTGCGCTGGTTCCCCAAAACCTACCCGCAAAATTCCGGCTTTGAACTCCATGTTGTATGTGGTCATTACTATTACCTCTTCCTGTCTTGCTCTATAATAACTACCCTTGGAAGAAGCTTATTCCAAACTATCTTACTCTAGTGGTTCATGGTCTTAATTCTGATGGGTTCGTAGTGAGCGATTTATCGCTCAATTAGAGGACGCGCATCCTCACTACAATTTGTTGCAAGGGCACAACACTGTTGTGCCCTAAAGCACCTACTGCACTCAACTGAAAATCGCTATATGTGTGTAACTCTTAATATCGGAGCATTTGACTAGTGTTTGAGCAAATATTTCTCGATATTCCCCAGGTAGAACTATTGCAATGGTTAGCACGCGGTTCCCTCAAACAAAATCTGATGCGTGCTATTCGGTTGTGGGTATGGTTGCGTTCTCTCTACGGAGAAAGTCAACATCGCTTGCTTTTGGATGACCCTTTCACCTATGCTCAATGGCGAGATGCATTCTTCACTTCCACTCACCCCAAAACAGACGCAATCCCTCGGATGCATGACCAACATTGCCCTTGTGCAAAAACTACATCAGAGTGGTTATTTACCAGCACCGGACTTGCACCATCAGATTGGATGCGATCGCTTGTGACTCACACAGGTATAGATGCATCTTTGCTAGAACAACTGTTACAACAACGCCTGTTTGGCGTAACTCGTCGTTCTCTACAAGCAGATTTAGAAATTTTAGCCGAATTGGGCTGGTTGGTCTACAAAAATCAGAAATACCATCGCGTGCAAGCTTTGCCTCATCGTCCCACAAGTACCAAGGACGAAAACTCAGCACAGAAGCAGGAAACATATGCTGTTAATTTTCTGCATCCAGATTTAGCCGCGATCGCAGACAATCATTCCCGACAAATCAATGGTGTGCAACGCTTTGCGGTGAAGCTAGATTATGTGATTCCCCGACTCACCCTGGATTTAGTTGATGATTGGCAATATGAGCTAAAACAACTGTGGACGCAAACCCCAGTACCACCCATCAACTTAACTTACAATAGCGCTAGGGTAGGAAACACTGTTGATTGTATAGTTTATCCAGTCTGCATTTACTACGTCCAAAGAGCAGTGTATCTTTGTGCCTATGGCGAAAGTCCCAACCGAGAAACTGATTGGTACAATTTTCGCCTCGACCGGATTCACAAGATGGTTCCCTTGCAGTGGACAAACCCTGGTATTCCCACTCATTTGCAACTTTCCTATCAAAAGGCCTCCTTACCGACTCCAGACTATATTGCCCTAGAAATGTCCAAAGCTTGGGGTTTTGATTTCTACCTACCTGCAAGACTGATGCTAGTGCGATTTGACCGCGAGTATCATGACCGTTACATTCAAAATACCTTTCGCCATGAAACTTTTATTTCGATTAGTTACCAACAAGCACAACGCCTGATTCACCGCGCCGAAATCCCCCTAGAACAGCAACGAGGGCTACTAGAAGTTCTCGCCAACCGTTCACCTCAAGATGCTTACTACCGCGTCTTCTACCGCCACAGAGATAACAATGTGATGATGCGTCTGCGAGCATGGCGTCCCAAATGTGAAGTTTTCCTTCCCTGGGATTTACGCCAGAGTATCGCCGCTGATGTTACCGCAGAATTCCAACTTTACCATCAACTGCTAGCCTTCTGACACCTATTCGCGTACTCCCAACAGACTAAAATCAATCTGTCTACATCTGTAGTTATTACTTTCACGTTAGAAGTAATATCAACACGTATTAAACTAATGCAAAACTTGAGTTCGCAAAATGCCATCGAAATACATTGATGTCCGGGAATATACTGTCCGAGCGCACAAACGTCTACTGCGTAGTAGAACCTATCGGTTTATCTGTAAATCTTGCAACCAGCCCTCAGTCCGCGAATCCTACGCTACCATGTGTCCCCTGTATTGTGAAAGCTGCCGACCTAGCAAAAAAAAGCTCGAAGATGCAAACCAGAAGAAAAAACCTCAACCCATGACTTATCAATCAGGTGAAGATGGGAATGAATAAGAGTATGTTTGCCTCCGCTATCGCCAAACCACCTTTCCTTAGTGGTAGACAGTTACACATATCTGCGAAAGTTTCAGTAGTTTTAGCACCCAGGGATTTTCAGGATGACAAAACACATCTGAACTTTATTCGATGTGGTCGCTTAGGTCAGGTCGCTGACGAATACCGACCAGTATATAAAATCAGCGCATCATTAGAGAGAGTGGTTGCAAAAGTCCAGAAAACCTCCCTCAGCAGAGGTGCGGTTGCTTTAAATTTTGTAGGACATGCCAATCAACTGGGAAGACCTTAATTTTTCGTAACATTTTGGTTAGGACATTATATTTTGCTTTAAAGGGAACTCTTAACTCTTAACAGGCAACAGAAAAATGTCCTAACAATTGTGGGGACTGCTATATTATTGCGCCTAATGCACCTTAGATGGATTTATTTTTGATTGATAAACATCCTCTTTGTAGAAAGTAAAAGATGATAAATCTTTGATAATCTCAGTGATAAATTTGGGATGATCCCAAATGTGTAAATTTTTTTGTAGTGCGGGCTTCTAGCCCGCTTCCTTGACATTAGGGAGCAAGATGCTACAAATTTATTCAGGGCAAAATTGGGATGCTCCTGATAAATTTTCACAGTACTGACACAAAATTGTTAATAATTGTTTTGATTCTTACAGCTAATTAGCCATATTCTCTCCAAAGTAGCGATACGACAGCGGCGAATAGCACTCCGGTATGCTTTACCACCTAATAAGAAGATTAGGATAAAAATGACGATGGAATATCCCATCAGAGAGCTAGCAGATAGATGATTCTGATTTTGTGAATAAATATTAACATAGTTAGTTGTCGCTTGATTGGTTATATACGCTCGCATAGAATTACCTCGAATTGCACCTATCTAATCTAAAAGAGGATACAAGAGTGGCAGCCCGAATTCCAGAATTTTAAATTGATTTAACGGAAAAATAATACAGAATAAAAATTTCTACATAATATCTTGAAATAAAAACAGAGAGAAAATGGGATTAAATATCAGTTACTGGATAAATAAGACATCTATCTTTAGGAAGATTATATAAAATAGATTTATTCCTATATTTTGTATAGTTGATTTGGGACAAAATTTAACATTATTTTAAATAAAGTTTTGACAGTTATTTGGAGATTTAAAGCAATTGTCCAACGGACTTCCAAATCTTTATCTTCTGCCGATTGCAGCGGTGTTTCAACTTATAAGATAATGCGGCATGGGTGTTGAATTATAGGCAATAAGGAAGACCTTATACCCATGACCCTTGACCCGTGACCCATGACCCTTGACCATAGAAGATGTCCCCTGGCTTGGTGAAATCATGGTTCAGTACACACTCGCTCAATGTCCAGAAGTTATCCTGTCGGTTGCTGGTAAAGATTCCGCAAAAGCACGAGATAAAGCGATGGATCAGCTGATGGAACTGATGGAAGCTGGTAAGTTACCCACAGAACTAGAGGAGGGGTTTGGTCCCAAACAACTGATTGAGGTGAAGGAACAGTCAAACACTGATACTGCTAGCGATGAGGACGCGATCGCTCAAGCGGTGCAGATTCTCAGCAACCTTGCTACCCTGAAGTTAAAGGTGCAGGAAACACGCACAGAAGCGCTAGAAGTTCGCAAGACAGTTGATATTTTATTTACTGATGAAACGGTGAGTGAAGAGGAAATCAACCGTCTCAAGGAAGGTTTTAAAGTCCTGAAGAATTTTGCTCAAGCTAATCTGCGTTACCATGAAGCGCGAGCTAAAGCCGAAGGTGCGCGTAAGGTTTTGGATGACGCACTCAAATCACCGGAGGGTTAACTGACATCTTGCACTATTCGAGTGGAACCGTCCCACCCCTGCGACCCTAGGTAAAAATAAGGATTTGAATGTGTATTTAGGCAGTGCCCACCCGAAAAAATTCTCAATAATCATGGTGATGCAAGATATGAGTTAACCTCACTACCCCTCTTCTTAGCAAGGAGAGGGGTAGGGGGTGAGTAATGTCCTAGTAGTCTATTTCCCGGACAAAACCCGACATTTATTGACAATTCCCTCTCCAAAACTATCCACGAACGTTAAGAAAATTTATATAAACCTCCTAGACTTACTCGGAAAAATCATGTAATTATTTTAAGTGTGGTGGCTAAATAACTATTAGTAATTTGTGTTGTTAACTTCCATCAAAACCAAGCTAAAATTGACATCACAACAAAAGATTCTGATGTCAAAACATGCTGGCATCTCCCGGGTTACATATAATTGGGGATTAGCAACATGGCAAGCTTTGTACAGGGAAGGATATCGACCAAATCACTTAATTTTAAAGAAGTTTTTTAACAATCAAGTCAAACCCGCTTTCCCTTGGATTAAAGAAAAAGGTATTTGTCAGAAGATAACAGAATTTGCTTTTGACAATTTAGGAAAAGCTTTCAAAAACTTCTTTAATCGACGAGCAGATTATCCCAAATTCAAGAAGAAAGGGATTAATGAGAGTTTTACTAT
>Ga0114939_10003303_pt1 | contig 11396 bp, 5 predicted proteins | sample AshMeaCrysSpring_FD_87196 | JGI IMG/M metagenome (GOLD analysis project Ga0114939, IMG submission 87196) | Groundwater microbial communities from Big Spring, Nevada to study Microbial Dark Matter (Phase II) - Ash Meadows Crystal Spring | ecosystem: Environmental > Aquatic > Deep subsurface >... | reverse complement strand
GGATAATTGGAATAATTTAGAGAACTTAGAAAGTGTAGATACCAGAGAATGGCTATTGACCAATGGGTTAGGCAGTTTTGCCAGTGGGACAGTGGCGGATGTTCGCACACGCACCTATCACGGTTGGCTGATAGCGGCGCTGGAACCCCCTACACAACGCACCCTACTGTTGTCGCACCTAGAAGCAAGTCTGGAACTACCAGGACGAGTTGTGGCACTGGGGACGAATTTCTGGGGGAGCGGTGAAATTGAGCCAAAAGGCTACCAATGTTTACGCTCTTTCCAGATTAACCCAGTACCAGAGTGGAATTGGGGTGAAGATAATTGGCAGTTAACCAGACGGTTGGTAATGCCTTATGGGGTAGGAGATTCGGGACTGGGGGGACAAAGGCAGGAAAACTCTGAGCAGGGAGCGGGAGAGCATATCTCCCCAATCCCCAATGCCCATTTTTCCCATCGCGTCCTGATCCAGTATCGCTACGAAGGTAGTCAAGTGGCTACACTGAGGCTGCGGTTATTGGTGGGCGATCGCGATTTTCATCACCAACAGATAGCCTCCAGAGAATTACAATTTTCCCAGTTAGTGATGCAAGAGCAAGTGTGTCTGCAAGCGATAAATTCTGGGGAAGCAAAGACAGCATGGCACCTGCGCTGGACTAAAGGAGATTATCAAGCAGACGGAGTATGGTACTGGAACTATAAACTATCCCAGGAGACAAAGCGGGGACTAGCTGACCGGGAAGACTTGTATAGTCCAGGGTACTTAACAGTCACCTTGAAACCAGGGGAAACAGTAACGCTAGAAGCACGCTTAGGCTTTCCCGATCAGACTATAACCCCCCTAACTAGGGACACCTTTGACCAAATTGTAGCCGCAGAGGAAAGGCGGTTAGAGGGGACTTTTAGATGGGGAAGCGAAGACGGGAGCATGTCTGAATGTGGGGACCAAAAGAGTAATTCACAATCCGATATTTGCAAGCAGTTACTCAAAGCTAGCGACCAGTTTATCGTCTATCGCGCCTCGATTGCCGGTCCGACGGTGATTGCTGGGTATCACTGGTTTAGCGACTGGGGAAGGGATACACTGATAGCCTTACCGGGGTTAGCGCTGTTTACAAAACGCTTTGAGTTAGCGAAAGGGTTGCTGCGAACCTTTGGTAGTTATTGTCGTTACGGGTTGATTCCTAATGGCTTTCCCGATGCGGGAGGGGAACCATTTTACAACTCAGTCGATGCAGCGCTGTGGTGGATAGAAACCCTGGGATTGTATCTAGAAGCAACCCAAGATTGGGAGTTTCTGGCGGAACAATACCCAGTGGTACAGCAAATTTACAAATCTTTTGTAACTGGGACTAACTACAACATCCAGATAGATGCAAGGGATTGGCTGGTGAGTTGGGATGCACCAAGAGTAGCCCTTACCTGGATGGATGCAGTCGTTGGGGGTGAAGCGGTGACACCCCGTAAGGGAAAACCCGTAGAAATTAATGCTCTCTGGTATTCGACGTTATGTTGGGCTGCTGGGTGGGCAGAACGCTTGGGTAAGCAAGCAGGGGAGCCAGGACGGTTGCTCAAGCAAGCACGGCGGTATACAGAGCAAGCACAACAAGTGAAAGCATCGCTGCAAAAATTTTGGAACCCGCAGATGAAGTACCTTTATGATACTATCGAGCCAGATGACCGACCCAATGCCCAAATTCGCCCTAATGCGGTGATTGCGCTGTCGTTACATCATTGTGGGTTTGAATCACAGCAAGGGTGTCAGGTATTAGAAAAGGCGAGGTCAAGTTTACTCACACCCTACGGACTTCGCACCTTAGACCCTGCTGACCCAGAATATGTTGGTAAGTATCGGGGAAATCCCTTGCGTAGGGATAGAGCGTATCACCAGGGTGCAGTCTGGGGTTGGCTGATTGGTCCTTTTATCCGGGCTTGGGAGCGGTTTTATCCTGCCGAACCGTTGCCTTTTGATTGGCACCCCCTTTTACAACACTTCCTGTCTGAGGGCTGTATAGGGTCAATTGCTGAGATTTTTGATGGGGATGCACCGCACAAACCAGGGGGTGCAGTAGCGCAAGCTTGGTCTGTAGCGGAGGTGATTCGGCATTATCCGGGGTCAAATCTTCCTGATGTCAGGATACTGAGGACGGAATAAGAGTCAGTAGATGCACCTTGATAATTCCCTCAGCTACGGCTGGGGGTTTTTTTTATCTAGAGAGTTTTGCGATCGCAATAGGGGGATACTGGTAAACTAAAATCTTGGGTAAATATAATTAACCGTAGATGAACGCAGATAAAAGCCGATAAGAGAGTTTATTGAGAATTATTCGCTAGATGTGCTAGCAGTATAAAGTCACTATCTTTGACGGGTTAGGTTTCGCGCCAAGACGCAAAGGCGCAAAGAGTAATAAGATTGTAAATGGCTCAGGTCAGACTCGAACTGACGACCAAGGGCTTATGAGTCCCCTACTCTAACCAACTGAGCTACTGAGCCGTGTTGGGTGTTTTCTTCACCCGATTTATAAATGTAGCACAAAGATTTGGTAATTGCTACATGTTGAAGAAAAAATTTTTTGGGGTTGGGTAATGGGGAATTCACCAATGCGATAGACTTAGGAAATTGAAGTAGTAATTTATACTGAAGCGTAGAGGTAAGAAATTTTGTGCCTCGACATTTAGTATATTTGCGTGTATTGAGAGCATCTTAATCTATGCAAGCAAACACAGTTAGAAAAGCGGTAATTCCAGCAGCGGGTTTTGGGACTAGGTTTTTTCCGGCAACCAAGGTTGTGAAAAAAGAATTGTTTCCAATTATTGATAAAGATGGTAGGGCAAAGCCGGTAATTTTAGCAATTGTGGAAGAGTTAATTAGCGCCGGAATTGCTGAAGTAGGAATTGTAACACAGGCAGAGGATAAAGAAATTTTTGAGGAATTATTTAAACAGCCAGCTAAAGCAGAAGTTTTTCAGAAGTTATCACCACAGAATCAAGAATATTGTCGTTATTTGCAAGAATTGGGTGAGAAAGTTACCATCTTAACCCAAGAGGAACAGGAAGGCTACGGACACGCGGTATTTTGTGCTAAAGATTGGGTGAATGGTGAGCCATTTTTGCTTTCTTTGGGCGACCATGTTTACTCATCTTTTATGGAAAAATCCTGTGCCAGTCAACTTTTAGATATTTACGAAAAAGTGAATCAAAGTGTTGTGGGGTTGACTGTAATGCCAGCGGAAGTTATTTATAAAGCTGGCTGTGTCAAAGGGGTTTGGAATCAGGGAAGCTCGCTGCTGAAGATAACGCAAGTATCGGAAAAACCCAGCATTGAATATGCCCGTCAGCATTTACGGGTTGAGGGCATACCGGAAGATGTATTTGTGTGTATTTTTGGTTTATATGTCCTAACGCCGAAAATTTTTGATTTACTGGCTGAAGATATTAAAAATAATGTGCGGTTTATGGGAGAATTTCAGTTAACAACCTGTCTGGATAATTTACGTGCTGTTGAGGGAATTACCGGCTATATGGTGAAAGGTAAGTGTTTTGATACGGGCTTACCTGATGCTTATTTGCAGACGATGATTGATTGGAGAAATTATCGTTAGGGTAATGGGTAATGGGTAATGGTGAGACAGCGCTGCGGGAGGGTTTCCCTCCGCAGGCGACTGCGAACCCGAAGGGGTAATGGGTAATATCAGCAATTGTAGGATGTGTTAGCGAAGCGTAACGCATCTTACAGTTTTGAGCATGGTAAGGACAATAATTCATCTGTGTTCATCTGTGGTTAATTTCAAAATATCAGTCCACGTTTCACCAATAAACTAATTATCTATGGCAATGAAACTAGAAAAAGTCGTTCCCTTTGGACGTTCGTTAGATGAATATATTAAAATGTTCAATCTGACGGAAGCAGATTTACAAAAGCAGATTCTTGGTGTGGGTGATGGTCCAGCTAGCTTTAATGCTGAAGCGACAAAAAAAGGTTATCAAGTCACATCTATTGACCCAGTATATCAATTTAGCGGTGCGGAAATAAAGCAGAGATTTGATGAAGTTGTTGATAATATTATTGAGCAAGTTAAGACAAGTCCTAATGATTGGGTTTGGTCGTATCATAAATCTCCAGAAATTTTAAGAAATAATCGAGTTAAATCTATAAATGAGTTTATCAGTGATTATGATCAGGGAAAACATCAGGGAAGATATCAAATAAAAGAATTGCCTAAGTTGAATTTTATAGATAAAGAATACGATATTGCTTTATGTTCCCACTTATTGTTTTTATATTCGGAACATTGCGATTACCAGTTTCATTATGAATCAATAAAAGAGATGCTGAGGGTGAGTAATGAAGTCAGGATTTTTCCGCTGTTAACTTTGATGTTACAACGCTCTCCACATCTTGATAGTATTATCCAGGAATTTCGGGAACTGGGATATTCGGTGTCAATTGTGAGGGTGGAATATGAATTGCAAAAAGGTGGGAATGAAATGTTGGTGATTACATCATAACATTCAGAACCCCACCCCAGTAGGGGCATGGGAATGCCATTCCCCTACGAAATAATCAATGACTTTTCTTCGGTGCGCGGTGGTGAAATAATCGCAAAATTAAAGCAAAAAATCACATTTTTCTCGCGTGATGAACCTACTTGTGTTCTATTTACTGGGCATATTGGTTGTGGTAAGTCTACAGAACTGTTGCGGTTGAAGACAGAATTAGAAAAAGATGGTTTTCATGTGGTATATTTTGAATCCAGTGATGACCTAGAAATGACGGATGTTGATATTAGTGATGTGCTGTTAGCGGTTGCACGTCGGATTAGTCAAAGTTTGGACAAAATTACCTTGGAAGAACCTAATAAACTGAAAGAATTATTGCAAGGTGCCGTTAAGGTTTTAAACTCTGATGTGACGGGGATGAAAGTTAAGGTTCCCGGAGTTGGTGATGTGGGGGTAACTGCAGAAAAAGAAAAGTTCTCTCTCCAACTTGGTATTGGTGAAATCACGACAAAGGTGAAAAGTGATGCTACGCTACGGGAAAGACTTAATCAATATCTTGGTCCCCAGAAAACTAAGTTATTAGAAGCGATTAATCAGGAATTGATAGAGCCTGCTATTATCAAACTGAAGCAGCAGGGTCAAAAAGGGTTGGTGGTGATTGTGGATAATCTCGATCGCCTGGATAACCGTCAGAAGGCTTGGGGACGAGCGCAACAGGAATATCTGTTTGTCGATCAGGGTGAGTATTTGAGTAAGTTAAATTGTCATCTCGTGTATACAATGCCACTGTCGCTTAAGTTTTCCAATGACTATGGCAACCTCACCCAGCGTTTTGAAGAACCTAGGGTATTACCTATGGTTCCGGTGCGGACAAGGGATGGAAAGCAACACGAACAGGGAATGGCTTTGCTGCGTCAGATGGTGCTAGCAAGGGCTTTTCCCGATTTTGATGAGTCAGAGCGCCTCAGTAAAATTACAGATGTTTTTGATATTGACGGTAGCCTAACTCGCTTATGTTATGCCAGTGGGGGACATGTCCGGGACTTGCTACGGTTGCTGAATACATGGATTATGGAGGAAATGCAACTTCCCCTTTGTGGTGCAAGTTTGGAAAATGTGATTCGTTCCCGACGTAACGAAATGGTGATACCAATTTCCGATGAGGAGTGGGAGTTGCTGCGTCAGGTTAAACAACGGAAAAAGGTAAGCGATGACCAAGGATATCAAAAACTAATTCGTAGTAGATTTGTATTTGAATATCGCGATCGCGGTGAGTGTTGGTTTGATATTAATCCCATTTTAGCAGAATCCGAAGAGTTGCAGTAGTTGTATGTAGTCAGCACTAACGTGCTGAATTGAGCGCTGAAGCGCTGACTACGTACCTCAATCAGTAGTTGTATGTAGTCAGCACTAACGTGCTGAATTGAGCGCTGAAGCGCTGACTACGTAACCAATCCCCAATCCCAAATTGATATGAGTGAAGCGCAACCACCAGAAAGTATATCTGCTCATAACGAACGCGCATTGCAACACCTTGCTTGGGCTATTGAAGCATCCCTGGGACAGTTTAAGTTATTTGTAGCGCGGTGCAATTATACTGGGTTGCGATCGCGTTTGATAGAGCGGCTGCAAGTACTGACAGAGGTAAATATTCGGGTTCTACATTTGCAGGAGTCGGAGCGGACGCTCTATGCTACGATTCGGAGGGAATTGGGAGAGGAACAGCCAGATGCTTTGATGGTTTTTGGTTTAGAAAATGTGGGTGATATTGAGCAGTTGTTAACAGCAACTAATCAAGTACGGGAGGAATTTCGCAATAATTTTCATTTCCCGTTGGTGCTGTGGGTAACTGATCAAGTATTTAAGGAATTAATGCAGTTTGCTCCTGATTTTGAAAGTTGGGGAACGACGGTTACATTTAAAATTTTAACTCAGGATTTAATTGCATTTATTAAACAAAAAGCTGAGCAATTTTTTGCTGGGAATTTAATCTTAAATTTAGAAGATATACAGGAAATAAGGCAAGCTTATCAGGATTTACCAAGCCGCGAACAGGTTTTAGACTGGGAATTAAATGCTAATATAAAATCGCTGCTCGGCTTGGTGGAATATCTGGATAATAATTTAGATGTAGCGCTGTATTATTACCAACAGGCATTAGGACATTGGCGGGAAAATAAAAATTTAGATAATCATTTAGATCGCCAAGGAAAAATTCTCCAAGAAATCACGTTTTGCTATTACCTCAAAGCACGGGAATACCAAGAAATACACCATCATGATTGGCAAGCTACTATTGATTATTTGCAACAATATTTTGCAGTTATTGAACAGTCTAAAAGTTCAAAATTCCTAGCAAATTCAATTTTCAATCTTGGCAGAATTCTCCGCTGGTTACAGGATTGGGAAAAGTTACAGATTTTAGCCCAGAAAGCTTTACAGGTACATCAAACTCAAAACAAGTCTCTAGAAATAGCTGAGGATTATGGTTTTCTTGCTGAGGTAGCTTTAGCTAAAAAACGTTGGAGTGAAGCGCGGGATTTGGCAGGGGAAGCTTTAAAAGTTTCAGAAAGAATTACTACAAAATCATATGCTCCCAGTCTCTATCATTTCCTGCTGGCTCAAGCACAACACAATTTAAACCAACCGCAAGATGCTATTAGTAATTTAGTATTAGCTAAAGATGTGGGTAGTCCGGAATATGACACCCAGTTATATATCGATATTCTGGTTTATTTGCACAGGCTTTATTTTGAGGAAAAGCAATATCTATCAGCTTTTGAAATTAAATTAGAGCGGCTATCAATTGAGCAACAGTATGGATTGCGGGCTTTTGTTGGTGCAGGAAGAATTCAGCCACAACGACAGGCAAAATTAGCAAAAACCCAGGTTGTAGAGACGTTACATGTAAAGTCTTTACAAGAAAATATTGCGCCAGAAATTGCTGCTTCTGGGCGCCAGTTGGATGTAGAACGGTTAATAGAAAGAATCGGTCGCAATGACTATAAATTGATTGTAATTCATGGACAATCTGGGGTGGGGAAAAGCTCGCTGGTAACTGGGGGGTTAATTCCAGCACTGAGAGGGAAAGCGATTGGAAGGCAAGATGTTTTACCTGTTATTTTGCGAGTTTATACGGATTGGATTGGGGAGTTGGGGCGGTTGTTGATGACCTCACCCCCAGCCCCTCTCCAAGGAGGACAGGGGAGTCGGACCGTTGCTGATTTACTGGAGGGATTAAAACAGAATGAGTTGCGGAATTTGCGGACGGTTTTGATTTTTGACCAGTTTGAGGAGTTCTTTTTTGTTTATCCTAATCCTGGGGAAAGGCGGCGGTTTTTTGAATTTTTGGGCGAGTGTTTAAACATTTTATCTCTAAAAGTTATCCTGTCGTTGCGAGAGGATTATTTGCATTATTTGCTGGAGTGCAACCGCTTAGACAGCATGGCAATTATTGGTAATGATATTCTCAGCAAGAATGTGCTTTACCCAGTAGGAAATTTTGCTCGTGATGATGCACGAAAGATTATTCAGGAGTTAACAGAACAGGCTAATTTTAACTTAGAATCTGATTTGATTGCGGCACTGGTGGACGATTTAGCGGCGGAGTTAGGCTCGGTGCGTCCGATTGAGATGCAGGTGGTAGGGGCACAGTTGCAAACAGAAAATATCACTACTTTGGCAAAATATCGCCAGAGTGGAACTAAGGAAGAATTAGTTCAGCGCTACTTGGATGAAGTGGTGAGAGATTGCGGTAAGGAAAATAAGCAACTGGCTGAGGTGTTGCTGTATTTGCTGACGGATGACAAAGGAACTCGTCCTTTGAAAACGCGGGGGGAAATAGAGCGGGATTGGCAAGATATTTATCGTAGAGAAGAGGGAACTGTTTCCTCTCTCGATAAACTAGATTTGATTTTACAGATATTTGTCGGTTCTGGTTTGGTAGTTTTAATCCCAGAAAATCCCGCCGACCGTTATCAACTAGTCCATGATTATATTGCCACATTTATCCGCCAGCAACATGAACCGCAATTAAAACAATTAATGGCGGAATTAGAACAGGAAAGAGAGCAAAGAAAACGGACGCAAGCGCAGCTAAATCGCACTCTCAAACGTGCCCTTTTTAGTTCCATTGCAGCGGGGTTGGTGTTAGCTGGGTTGTCAGTGGTAGCAGTGCAAAAGGCAATTGAAGCAAATAATCAAACCAGAAAAGCTAAAAGCAGTGAAATCGAAGCTTTGACTAATTCTAGTGCAGCATTTTCTGCCTCAGACCAAAACTTAGATGCGCTCAAAGAAGCTTTAAAAGCAGGGAGAGAAGTAAAACTTGCCCCTTGGATAACAGCAGATACTCGGATGAAGACAACCGCAGCATTACGACAAGCTGTGTACTTACAGCCACCAAAGTACTTATATCTAGAGCAGAAGAGATTAAAAGGACATAGCGATAGAGTATGGGGTGTGAGTTTTAGTCCCGACGGTCAGACAATCGCTTCTGCTAGCTCGGACAAGACGGTGAAGCTGTGGAGTCGCTCTGGGAAACTGCTACAAACCCTCAGTGGACATAGCGATAGAGTATGGGGTGTGAGTTTTAGTCCCGACGGTCAGACAATCGCTTCTGCTAGCGATGACGGGACGGTGATTTTATGGGATTTAAATTTTGAAGATTTATTGGCAAGTGGTTGTCATGTGCTGCACAATCACCTAATCTTCAATCCTGAGACCCTGGCAGAACTAAAGCAGTGTCAAAATCCAGATATCCTGGCTGCAGCGGCTCCCGAACTGGTTGCTCAAGGTGAGGAACTAGCGAGAAACCAGGATATTGATGGTGCGGTGGCTAAGTTCCGTCAAGCACAGCAATGGAACCCGAAATTAGATTTTGATCCAAATAAAAAAGCACAAGCTGAACGCTCCGTTGCAGAAGGTGAGCAACTAGCGCAACAGGGTAAAGTTAGGGAAGCAATAGCAGCTTACACCCAAGCCCAAAAGCTAGATCCGCAAGTGGAAATTGCTGACTCTTCTTGGAACTCCCTATGTAGGTACGGTAGCCTGAAAGGATATGCCAAGGATGCGTTGTTTGCCTGTGAAAAAGCCGTAGCGCTGGCTCCTAACGATGAAGAAGTTCGTGATAGTCGGGGTTTAGCGAGAGCGCTGACAGGGGATACTAAAGGAGCAATAGCAGACTTTGAAGCATTCATCGCCACGACTGACAATGAAGAGCAAAAATCACAACGTCAAAGCTGGGTGAAGGCTCTCAAAGCTGGGAAAAATCCGTTTACACCACAGGAATTGCAGAAGTTAGAGAAAGAATAGCTGGGTACGGTGATACCATTTCACGAAAATCGTGATACATAAAAATATCCGTAGGGGCAAGGTATTGCTTTGCCCTTACCTACCCACGCAGCCGGGGAACGAGCATTGGGAGGTTCTAGCTCCCGTGGTGCAAGATATCAGTTGACGGTGATATTAGGTGCGATCGCACAACCAAAGCTACTAGGTTGGGTAGAGGAACTCTAGCTGCGAGGGTTTTGTATCCCTCCGTTTCAAATACAATCACCCTTTTATTAAGTTTTAATAAGGTCATTAGTATTTCTAGGGATACCTACTATCGACGTATTCCCAACCCTACGTAAGTATGCTAATTATAAGTTATTCAGGGGGTTTTACCATAACTTAGTTACTAATCATCATTGATGATAGCTGGTATGAATTACTATCCGCTCAACATAGAAAGAAATGAGATTGCGGCGCTGGGTGCATCTTTAAGAGCCATTGACCCCAGATTTATCCGGTCAACTACCTCATCCGGAACCCGCAGAATTTGGTATCAAGGAGATGAGCCTTATTTTGACTTATTCTTGGATTTCAAGAATGATGAAATAATCTGGTTTCAGTTTACACTACGCGGCAAAACCCTTTCTTGGGATAGTAAAAAACCAGGTTGGCAAACTGGAAGTACCAACGAATACATGCTTGATGATTGCAACTACTATCCGGCGGGTAAGACAATTGACACAGACGATACCACAGACTGGGATTTTATTAAGTTAGTCAAATCCATCCTCCAAACCAGAGCTACCGAAGAACCTGTTTTCGCTCAAGCATTATCGTTGTTTGATGCGACTCTATCCGTTACAGGTAGTTAAGATTGTCAATATTTATATCTTGCTACCATTCTCCATAACCTCCGGGTGGGCAGTCTCATTATCTCAAGAAACACCTCAGCATGTAATCAGCACTGCCCACCCTACAAGATTGTACTTGATTCTGAACAGCGGGTATGAATTATCAAAGGAGTGGCAAGCCTGAACCAAGGAGAGTTCACAGGGCTTGCCACCCCCTCCGAGCCTACTTACTGATTGAGGGAACTAATGTACCTGTTCAGCGTTGCGATGTTTTCCTCATAGGCAGATTCATCACCCATCGAAACATTTCCACTCCGCACAAAAAACTTAAATGGTAGCTGTCGTTCGCCAAAGAAACTAACAAATCCGTCCGGCTCAAGGGTATCTCCGTTTAAACCAATTGCCCAGTACAGTTCTTTGTATTCCTTAAGTTCAGCGATTTTATATTCGCTTACCCTCTCCTGTCTTTGCCAGTTCCCCCACTCTTGCAACGGAGAAGTCTAGCATATCAACGTGAAATACTTCTCTCTGAGCAGATCGCTCTGCACAAAATCTCCAGAATAGTGGAATCACTCGCTACCGGCGCAATTGGTAATTGGCAAAAATCCAATTGACATTTTTGGCTAAACTAAATGCATCTGACGCTTGCTGCTCGAAATCCCTATGTCTCGCTGGTTTAATACCGCAGGTCCTTGTAAAGCTGATATCCACTATATGTTACCGCCGACGCTGCGGTTGCCTAACCTGGAACGGCTAATAGCCCAGGAGAACTAT
>Ga0114939_10003302_pt1 | contig 11398 bp, 10 predicted proteins | sample AshMeaCrysSpring_FD_87196 | JGI IMG/M metagenome (GOLD analysis project Ga0114939, IMG submission 87196) | Groundwater microbial communities from Big Spring, Nevada to study Microbial Dark Matter (Phase II) - Ash Meadows Crystal Spring | ecosystem: Environmental > Aquatic > Deep subsurface >... | reverse complement strand
TTCACCCATCACCCACGCCTGTCGTTCCTGAAGATGTTGCCGCTGGGCGCACGCGTGGCCGATGTGGGGGCCGGCGACGGTTCGTTGGCCTTGCTGAAGGATCGGCATGAGCCGGTGCGTACGGATATCCGCATGCATGCTTGCTCGCTCGAACCCGGAATCCATTTCGGTGCCTACGTGTCCTCCGAGATCGGGGACTGGAATGCGCAGCGCCCCGCGTTCGATGGGTTGCGATTCGACGGCATCGTCTGCGCGCACTTCATCGAGCACATCGACGAGCCCGAAAGCTTGCTCGCCTGGGCGCGCGGCAAATTGGCACTCGGCGGGCGGGCGTATGTCGAATGGCCGTCTGCGCGATCATTGCAGTTGCCGGCCGTAGCGGAACTCCGCACACACGGGCTGGACCTGATGATTTCCAATTTCCATGACGACTGCACGCACGCGGCCTTGCCCGATCGCACGCGGTTCTGCGAAGCAGCCGCCATGCACGGCATGGCGGTGGAGGCGCAAGGCGAGATCCAGATGCCATGGCTGGCCGAGGAAATGATGGCCCAGTATCGCGACGCGCAGGATCGCTTCCCGGTGCAGGCGGCCTTCTGGCTGTGGACGGGCTGGTCGCAGTACGTGGTGGTCCGCAAGGATTGAGGGTGGCCGTGAGAGTCCTGCGGCCGCCGGAAAGCGGACGAAGCGCATCGCAGCGCTTCCAGAGACGCTTCGCATTTGTGATGATTCAACCGTTCTGCATGCAATGGCAGCCCGCTGCATGCGCCCCCACACTGGAGTCGTGATGAAGATTTCGCGTTCGTTGTTGCCGGCACTCGCCATCCTGCTGTCCCTCAGCGCGTGCTCGGGCCCAACCGGCGGCGATCCGGCGGTGACTGCGCGCCCGGAAGGGGCTGCGCCGGCGCCGGCACCGCCACCGGCTGCCGTGGCGGTCAAGATCGAGGCCGAAGTGATCAAGGGCCCGAACACGCTCGCGATGAAGCCTGGTCATGTGTTCGCGTGTGACGGGCGTGACCGGGCGGTATCGACGATCACTTGGCGCAGCACAGATCCCAAGGTGCAGAAGGTGGCCATCAAGGTGCAGGCACCGGACGGCACCGAAGCCAAACTGTTCACGATCGGTGGAAACGAGGGTGTGGCAGAGACTGGCAACTGGGTGACCGCTGGCGTGCGCGTGCTCATGGTCGACCATGCCACTGGCACCGAGTTGGCGAGTCACACGGTCACCTCTTCGCCTTGCAACTGAAGTGGGCACGAGGATGACGCGCGTTGCGGTACTGGTGCCCTGCTACAACGAGGCGGTCGCGATCGCGCAGGTCGTGCGTGATTTCCGCGCCGCGCTTCCGGACGCGGAGATCTACGTCTTCGACAACAACTCCAGCGACGAGACGGCTCCCATCGCGCGGGCGAACGGGGCGCTGGTCCGGCAGGTCACGCTGCAGGGCAAGGGGCATGTCGTCCGCCGCCAGTTCGCGGATGTCGAGGCGGATGTCTACCTCATGGTGGACGGCGACGACACCTATCATGCGGCGAGCGCGCCGGCACTCGTGTCTTGCCTGCTGGACGGCCATCACGACATGGTCGTGGGCGTGCGGCTGGCTCAGGCGTCGGCAGCGTACCGCTCGGGACACGCGTGGGGAAACAGGATGCTGACCGGCTTCCTGAGCTGGCTGTTCGGGCGCAATTGCCGCGACATCCTCACCGGTTACCGCGCGTTCTCGCGCCGCTTCGTGAAATCTTTCCCGGTATTGAGCGCCGGCTTCGACATCGAAACCGAGCTGACCGTGCACGCCCTAGAGATGAAGATGTCGGTCGGAGAAGTGGAGACGCCGTACAAGGAACGACCCGAGGGATCCTTCTCCAAGCTCAACACCTACAAAGACGGCTTCCGAATCCTGCGCACGATGCTGCGACTGTTCAGCGCAGAACGTCCGTTGGTGTTCTTCGGCGGGTTAGCGGTGGCGTTGGCGCTGCTTTCGTTGTCCCTGGTGGCACCGGTGGTGGCCGAATACCTGCGCAGCGGCTTGGTGCCGCGACTGCCGACTGCTGTGCTGGCGACCGGCGTGATGCTGACCGCATGGCTCAGCGCAACCGTGGGCCTGATCCTGGATACGGTGACGCGTGGACGGCGCGAGACCAAGATGCTGGCGTACCTGGCGCAGTCGACGCGGCACTGAGTCCCATTTCTCGGCGTTGCAATACGATCCATGTGGGGACTCTTGGTGATTTTCTTTCTTGCGCGCCGATATGACTTTCGCTAAGTCGCTGCCGATAGGCGCGCTGCATGCGCTTCGACGTCCTGCAGTGGCGATACCGCTCCTGATGTTGGTCTTCTGGGCCTGCGCGATGCGCCATGTCGAGCTGCCGGGCTTGTACATGGACGCGATCAATCCCGACTACCTGGCTGCGCGCTGGTTGCAGCCTGAATTGTCAAATGCGGTTTGGACGATGCCTGGTCCGGAGCTGCCGATACTGGGCAATCTCTACCACGGGACCCAGAACCTCTACGTGGGCTTGCTGACGTACAGCGTGCTTGGCACCGGGGTGACGGCCGCGCGGATTTCGCATGCGCTGTTCGGCTGCGCCATCGTGCTGCTGGTTTTCCTGGTCGCACGACGTCTGACCGGACAACCGCTGATCGCTTTGCTCGCGGCCGCTGGCCTGGCCACCGACATGGCCTTCCTCGGTTCGTTTCGCACCCAGAGCTACATCATCATGGGCGGGCAGGCATGGGCTCGGGGGCATGCTGCTGGCCCTGCGTGCGGCGCAAGCCCAGCGGCAAATGCTCGTGTTGTTGGCCTCGGGCGCATGCATGGGCCTTGCCGTGTATGGCTATTTCGTGCATCTGTTTTATGCGCCGGTGGTGGCCGCCGCCGCGATCCTCGCCAATGGACGCGCCGGAGTGCCGGGCCGCGCCGCGGCGTGGTCCGCCGGATTCGCGTTGGGACTGTTGCCGTACGTGATCGGCTATGGCTGGGCGATGGCGTCCTTGGGTGGCTGGACTCCGTTCGTGGAGTGGTTGCAGCAGGCGCTGGCGTCGGTCAAGCCGATGGGCGACGACAGCAGTTACCCGGCCGGGCTTTCGATCAGCCTGCGCAACTTGCGGCTGGCCATGGGCGGCTTGGGCAATGAGATGATGATGACCGGCGAGGCGGTGTCCGTGGGCATGGATGCGGTGCGTCTTGCATTGCTCGCAGCCGGCACGCTGGTGTGCTTGGCGGCTGCCACTCTTCGATGGGCTTCGGATCGCGTGCAGGCATGGCACTGGATCTGCGTGGCGCTGCTGGCGCCGGCCTACTTGCTTGTCGCAGGCGTGTTCGGGGAGCGCCTGTGGGTCCATCACTTCACCGTGCTGGTCGCCGCGGGTTACCTGGTGATGGCGGTGGCTTTGAGTGCGTTGTTTGCCTGGCTGCCGCGTCCGGGGGTACGCGTGGTCGCCGGCTTTGCAATCGCATGCTTACTGCTAGCAACCAACTTGCAACAGCAGAACCGCTTCTTCGCCGCATTGGCCGTGACCGGGGGCGTTGGCAAAAGCACCGAGATGCTGGAAATGCTGGCCCGTTCCGCGTTGGCCGAGCGTCACCATGCTGTTTACTATTTTCCTGAGTGGGGATTCTTCATGCCGTTCGCATTCCTGACGGGGAATCAAGTCAGGTATGAACTGGAATTGACGCCAAGCACGATCGGTCGTTTCGACGGAGCGTACGACGAGTTGAGAGTTGTGTTCTGGGAAGCGAAAGACCGGCCGCGTTATGAAGCGCTCTTGCGCGATAGTGGAATCGGAGGCATCAGCCTCTACACCTTTGCCCAGCGCAATGGGAAACCAGCGTTTCACCTGTTGGCAGGCCGCCGCGAGCGGCTCTGAGGTTCGCTAGCGCCGGCATTTCGAGGGACTGGGTGCCACTTCCTGGCGAGCCAGCGGACATAGGCGCAGTCCCCCCAAACTGCTACGCATCCTGGTGCAGTTGCCCGCGACCCGAAGGCCATAACGCTCGTGCGCCACGTCTTGTCCATGCCTGCTTTTTTGCTGCGCTTCGCTCTCGAGCAGCCAAAAGGAGCCGGGGTGCGCGCGGATGCGCGCTTCGGCACGGACCTGCAGACCGGTGCAGCGTCTCGGGTTCATCACGTTGTTGGACAGCGCGATCGCCGGGATCCGGTCCGGCAGGCCCAGCATGAAGAAGCCAAGCGGGGCACCGCTGCTGGTCACCACCATCGCGTCCGCAGGCAGCGTCGGCCAGTCGGCGGCCAGGAAATGGCGGGTGAACGGGCGTCGGCCCCAGTCGGGGCGCACGGTCACGGCGACGAACGCCAGTGCCAGGATCGTGGCCACCAGCGGATAAACGCGCATTGGCAGGCGCGCCAGCACCGCCAGCAGCATCGCTCCGGCCAGCACTTCCAGGGGCGTGGTGTAGCGCAGGATGCCGTACTGCAGCACCCACAACCCGTACGAAACCAGGAAGAACGCGGCGACCATTCGTGCGCTGCGGCTGACCTCGGCGCCGACATCGCGTCGTGGCCAGGCCAGAATGACTGAGCACAGCAGACCGGCCAGCAGGCGTGGGTCGCGCGCGTCAATTTCGGAGAAGCGCATGCTGGTGCCTAGTAGCCGGACCGGAACCAGCAGCGCGTCAACCAGCGTCTTTGGGCGGAAGCGGGCATCCGTCATGGATTCCGCGGGCAGGTCTGGCGACTGGAAGATGTTGTTGAAATACGGGAACAGCGGGTTGCCGTGTGCCTGCCACAGGTACAGGCCCCAAGGCAGATAGGCCACCAGGAAGCCGGCCAAACCGCCAACGCCGAGCGCCGCCACGCGCGCCGGCAACTGGCGCGCGGGGCCCGCTGCGCAAACCGCGGCGAGCAGGCCGATGCAATACAACGCCGCGGTGAGCTTCAGGCCCGCGGTGAAGCCGGCGATCAGGCCGGCCAGCATCCACGTTCGCCACGACGGCAGCGGATGGCAGGCCACCGCAAGCGCGAGCAACGCGCCGGCAGCAACGTAGGAATCGTTCATCGAACTGCCGATGGTTGGCATGAACGCAGCGCCCGAGGCCGCGATCGCGATGAAGGCCAGGACTTCCCACACGCGTGCATGACGCTCGAGCAGGCGTTCCAGCAGGGCATGGCCGGCAAGCAGCGCCACCATCGCTGGAATGGTGAGCCACAGCCCGATCAGCAGGCTGTGCGCGTCGGCGCGCACCAGCAGGTACAGCGGAACGTCGAGCAGCGGGCTATGCCAGGTCTGGATCTGCGCAGGCGCCATGTCGGTGGCGTAGCGGCCGGTCAGCCACGCATGCGGGTTGTACAGGTGGTAGTTGGCCAGGTCCCAGTTCTGGTCGGCCCCCAGCCACACCAGGACGAGCAGCGGAACGACCACGCACGCGGCAAACACCAGTCGCCTGTCGGCGACGCTCATCAAGTGATTCATTTCGCCCCCTGCGAAATGCACGCAACCGCCGGCGAAACGCCGGCAGCTTGCGCCCCCCACCAGACTATCAGCCCAGCGCCGCTTCCAGCTCCGGCAGGATCGCGAACAGGTCCCCGACCAGCCCGATGTCGGCGATCTCGAAGATCGGCGCGTCGCCGTCCTTGTTGATGGCGACGATGGTGCCGGCGTCCTTGATGCCGGTGAGGTGCTGGATGGCGCCGCTGATGCCGACCGCGACGTACAGCTCCGGGGCGATGATCTTGCCGGTCTGGCCGACCTGCAGTTCGTTCGGCACGTAGCCGGCATCGACCGCGGCGCGCGAGGCGCCGACCGCCGCGCCGAGCTTGTCGGCGAAGTCGTAGATGATCTTGAAGTTCTCCTGCGACCCCACGCCGCGGCCGCCGGAGACGACGCGCTTCGCGCTCTGCAGGTCGGGCCGGTCGGACTTGCCGGCGGCCAGGCCGACATAGCGGGTGTGCGACGGCAGCGTGGCATCGACATGCGCGGCTTCCACCGCAGCGCTGCCGCCACGCGCGGCTTCCGGCCACGAAGCGGCGCGCACGGTGGCGACCACCGCGTGGCCGGCCGGGGCTTCGACGGTGATGATCGCGTTGCCGGCGTAGATCGGGCGCTTGAAGGTGTGGCTGCCTTCGACGCTCATCACGTCGGACACCTGCGCCACGCCGAGCAGGGCGGCCACGCAGGGCATCAGGTCCTTGCCGAAGGTGGTGCTGGGTCCGAACACGTGGCTGTAGCCCGCGGCGAGCGCTGCCACCTGCGGTGCCAGTACCTGCGCGATGGCGTTCGCGTTGGCGGCGTCGGCGACGGTGATCACCTTCGCCACGCCGGCGAGTTGCGCGGCCTCGCTTGCGACGCCGGCCGGGTCGGCGGCGAGCACGACGATATCGATGGATTCCGGATTCAGCGCCCGTGCGGCGGACACGCACTTGGCGGTGGACGCGTTGAGCTTGCCGTCCAGGTGTTCGGCGACGATCAGGACCTTGCTCATTACAGCAACCCCTTCTGCTTGAGTGCGGCGACCAGTTCGGCCGCGTCCTTCACCATCACCCCGCGGCTGCGCTTGGCCGGCGCCGCGTAGTGGGTGGTCTTGAGGGTGTCGCCGGCGTCGACGCCGAGGTCGGCGAAGGCGATGGTTTCCAGCGGCTTGCTCTTCGCCTTCATGATGTCCGGCAGCTTGATGAAGCGCGGCTCGTTGAGGCGCAGGTCGGTGGTCACCACCGCCGGCAGGTCGACTTCAAGTGTCTCCAGGCCTGCATCGACCTCGCGCACCACCGTGGCCTTGCCATCGGCGATGTCGAGCTTGCTTGCGAACGTGGCCTGCGGGCGGCCCCAGAGGGTGGCCAGCATCTGCCCGGTCTGGCTGGCGTCGTCGTCGATCGCCTGCTTGCCCAGGATCACCAGGTCCGGCTGCTCGTTCTCGACCAGCTTGAGCAGGGCGCGGGCGGCGGTCAGCGACTGGATCGGGCCATCGGCGACCACGTGGATGGCACGGTTCGCGCCCATCGCCAGGCCGTTGCGCAGGTGCGGCTGCGCATCAGCGGGGGCGATGGTGGCGACGATCACCTCGGTCGCGATGCCCTTGTCGCGCAGGCGCAGGGCTTCTTCCAGCGCGATGTCGTCGAACGGATTGGCCGACAGCTTGACGCCATCGGTGACCACGCCGGACCCGTCCGGCTTGACCTGGATGCGGACGTTGTAGTCCACCACGCGCTTGTAACCGACGAGGATCTTCATCGAGCGGGGAATCCTGGGGAGGAACAGACCGGCGATTTTACCTGAGGGCGATCTGCGTATTTGCTCGAAGGCTGCGCTGTTTCCCGCCTGGCGATGAATGCGGGGAGGTGGGAGGGCTGGCGGTTCGCGCAGCCGCATTCCGAGCGGCGTAGCGAACCGCCGGCCCTCCCGCCGACTGCGATGGGCCGGATGCCCGAAAGTACGGTGGGCGGGCGACGGCTTGCCGGTAAAATGCCGGTTCCCCGCACGCATGGAGCCGCGAACGTGGCTGCGAACAAGCCCGCTTCAAAGAAGCATTTCCCGAACGCCGCCGCCGCCCTTGCCGGGCTGGTGGCGGATGGCCAGACCCTCGCCGTTGGCGGCTTCGGCCTGTGCGGCATCCCCGAGGCGCTGATCGCCGCGCTGCGCGATTCCGGGGTCAAGGACCTCACCGTGATCTCCAACAACGCCGGCGTGGACGGCTTCGGCCTGGGTCAGCTGCTGACCACCCGCCAGATCCGCAAGATGATTTCGTCCTACGTGGGCGAGAACAAGGAGTTCGAACGCCAGTACCTGGGCGGCGAACTGGAGCTGGAGTTCAACCCGCAAGGCACCCTGGCCGAGCGCCTGCGCGCCGGCGGCGCGGGCATCCCGGCGTTCTTCACCGCCACCGGCTACGGCACGATCGTGGCGGACGGCAAGGAAACCCGCGAGATCGACGGCCGCCACTACGTGCTGGAAACCGCGCTGAAGGCGGACGTCTCGCTGGTCAAGGCCTGGAAGGCGGACAAGGCCGGCAACCTGGTGTTCCGCAAGACCGCGCGCAACTTCAACCCGGCGGTGGCGATGGCCGGCAAGGCCTGCGTGGCGGAAGTGGAGGAACTGGTGGAGATCGGCACGATCGATCCCGACCACGTGCACCTGCCCGGCATCTACGTGGATCGGATCGTGGTCAATGCCACGCCGGAGAAGCGCATCGAGCAACGCACCATTCGCCAGGAGGGCAACTGAGATGGCCTGGACCCGTGAACAGATGGCGCAGCGCGCCGCGCAGGAACTCAGCGACGGCGCCTACGTGAACCTCGGCATCGGCCTGCCGACGCTGGTCGCGAACTACATCCCCGCCGGCATCGACGTGTGGCTGCAATCGGAGAACGGCCTGCTCGGCATCGGCCCGTTCCCGACCGAGGACACTGTCGACGCGGACCTGATCAACGCCGGCAAGCAGACGGTGACCGCGGTGGCCGGCGCCAGCTATTTCGGCAGCCACGATTCGTTCGCGATGATCCGCGGCGGCCACATCGACCTGGCCATCCTCGGCGCGATGGAAGTGACCGACACCGGCGACCTGGCCAACTGGATGGTGCCGGGCAAGATGGTCAAGGGCATGGGCGGTGCGATGGACCTGGTGGCCGGCGTGAAGCGGGTGGTGGTGCTGATGGAGCACGTCACCAAGTCCGGGTCTTCGAAGATCCTGCCGCGGTGCACGCTGCCGCTGACCGGCGTGGGCGTGGTCAACCGCATCATCACCGAGCTGGGCGTGTTCGACGTCACCGCCGATGGCCTGAAGCTGGTCGAATTGGCCGATGGCGTGAGCCTCGAGGAAGCGGCGCAGAAGACCAGCGTGCCGCTGCACTGAGACTCCGGGCTGCGGGCCGGCAGGGCGCGTCCTGTAGCGAAATAAAGGAGGAGGCAGAGGCCGCAAGGCCTCTGCCGGGGGACATTCGCGGAAGGGCGCGCCCTGCCGGCCCGCAGCTAGCGGGATACTCCGCTTTCCTCGTCGGTGGTCACAGGTTCTGGTAGTTCGGCCCGCTGCCGCCTTCCGGCGTCACCCAGTCGATGATCTGGTACGGATCCTTGATGTCGCAGGTCTTGCAGTGCACGCAGTTCGCCGCGTTGATCTGCAGGCGCTTGCCGGCGTCGTCCTCGACGATTTCATACACGCCGGCCGGACAGAAGCGGGTGCACGGATTGCCGTACTCGGCGGTACAGCGGGTCACGCAGATGTCGGTGTCGGCGACCTTCAGGTGCACCGGCTGGTCTTCGTCGTGCTCGGTGGCGGCGTAGTACACGCTGGCCAGGCGATCGCGCGGGGCAAGCGAGCGTTCCAGGTAGTCGCGCTTCGGCTGTTCGTGTTCGCCGAGTTTGTCCAGCGAACTCCAATCCGCCTTGTTCTTCAGCGTCCACGGCGACAGGCCGGCGGTCACGGTTTCCCATGCCGCATTCAACATGCCGAACCACAGCCCGCGCTTGAAGCCGGGCTTCACGTTGCGGACCTTCTTCAGCTCCGCCATCGCCTCGGAGGCGCGCAGCCTGGCATCGAATCCGGCTGGTGCCAGTTGCGACGCCGCCAGGTGTTCGGCGGCCAGCATGCCGCTGCGGATCGCCTGATGGGTGCCCTTGATCTTCGGCACGTTGAGCAGGCCCGCGGTGTCGCCGATCAGCAGCGCGCCGGGCATCTCCACCTTCGGCAGCGACTGGTAGCCGCCGGTGACGATGGCGCGGGCGCCGGCGGACACGATGCTGCCGCCCTCGAGCAGCGGCTTGATCATCGGGTGGTTCTTCCATTGCTGGAAGGCTTCCCACGGCTTGTAGTCCGGATCCTGGTAGTCGAGCCCGCTGACGTAACCCAGCGCGATGCGGCCCTTGTCCAGGTGGTACAGGAAGCTGCCGCCGTAGGTCTTGCTGTCCGCCGGCCAGCCGAAGCTGTGCACGATCTTGCCCGGGCTGACGCGCTCTTCCGGCACCTGCCAGAGTTCCTTGATGCCGATCGAATAGCCCTGCGGTTCGCTGTCGGCATCCAGCTGGAAGCGCTTGATCAGCCGCTTGGTCAGGTGGCCGCGCGCGCCCTCGGCGAGCACGGTGACCTTGGCGCGGATGTCGATGCCTCCGGTGTAACCCGGCTTGTGCGATCCGTCCTTGGCCACGCCCATGTCGCCGATGCGCACGCCGAGCACGCTGCCGTCGTCGGCGTGCAGGGTTTCCGCGGCGGCGAACCCGGGGTATATCTCCACGCCCAGCGCCTCGGCCTGCGGTGCCAGCCACGCGCACATCGCGCCCAGGCTGACGATCACGTTGCCCTTGTTGTGCATGCCCGGCGGCACCGGCAGCTTGCGGCCGCCGGTCTTGCCGAGCAGCCAGAACTCATCGCAGCTGGCATCCACGCAGATCGGCGGCGGATTGCCGCGCCAGCCGGGGAGCAGGGCGTCGAGCGGCCCGGTTTCGATCACCGCGCCGGACAGCACCTGCGCACCGATGGTCGAGGCCTTTTCGATCACGCACACCGAGATGTCCGGGTCGAGTTGCTTGAGCCGGATCGCGAACGCCAGTCCGGCTGGGCCGGCGCCGACGGTGACGACGTCGTACTCCATCACGTCGCGCTCGATCTGCTCCGTCTCGCTCATGCCCGCCCTCCGCTGTCAATGCCGCGATTTTCCGGGGTTTGCGGTGCCCCGGCAAATCGGCACAAGCAGCCGGGTCAGCGCGCGCCGTGTGGATGCCCGGCTTCGTGCGCCTGGCCGGTCACCAGTACCCAGCCGGCGATGTCGCGGCTGGTGGCGCCAAGTGCCCGTGAGAAGGCGTCGGCGACCAAGGCCATGCCAGTGCCGCCCGCCGGTTGCGCGTGGCGGAAGCTGCGGCTGCCGACCACCGCCTGGTCGTGCGCATGCAGGAGCTTCGCGCTGACCTCGATCACCACGCTTGGCAACGCCGCTCCGGCGTACTCGGCCTGGAAATGGCGGATGTCCAGCACCAGCCGGTAGTCCGCGGCGATGCCGCTGCCCTGGCGTGCGGCGGCCGGGATTTTCCCGGAATCCTCCAGCGTGCCCAGCACGCCGTCCTCCAGCATTTCGGTGGGCGTGCGCGCCCACAGCGCGCCCTTGTACACCTGCAACTCGCCTGGCACCGGGCTGACCACGATGCGGCTGCTGTCCAGCATCTGCGCCGCGCCCGGGCGCGCGGTGCTCAGCTGCCAGGACACGCTGGGCCAGGCCGGGTCCGCGCTGCCCCGCGATTCTGGTGCGTAGATGGTCGGCGACGCCCTGGGGCCGCCGATAGCCGAACAGCCGGTCACCAGCAGCAGGGCCGCATAGGCCGCGGCGATGCGATGTAGGGTGCTCATTTGGGTTCGAACTCCTTGGGCGCGTCGCGGCCCAGGATGTAGCGGGCGGCGCCGCCGTCGAGGCGGTCGGAGACGCGGCGCAGGTCGCGGATCAGGGGGCGCAACTCGGCGAGGGT
>Ga0114939_10003301_pt1 | contig 11403 bp, 3 predicted proteins | sample AshMeaCrysSpring_FD_87196 | JGI IMG/M metagenome (GOLD analysis project Ga0114939, IMG submission 87196) | Groundwater microbial communities from Big Spring, Nevada to study Microbial Dark Matter (Phase II) - Ash Meadows Crystal Spring | ecosystem: Environmental > Aquatic > Deep subsurface >... | reverse complement strand
TGGCCACGAACGTTGCCGAAACCTCGCTGACGGTGCCGCGGATCCATTACGTGGTCGATCCGGGCGTGGCCCGGGTCAAGCGCTACAGCCCGCGGCAGAAACTCGACCGCCTGCACCTCGAGGCGGTCTCGCAAGCCAGCGCCAACCAGCGCGCCGGCCGTTGCGGACGCATCGCACCCGGCACCTGCTTCCGCCTGTATTCGGAAGCGGAGTTCCTGTCGCGGCCGGCGTACACCGACCCGGAAATCCGCCGCGCCGCGTTGGCCGGGGTGATCCTGCGGATGCTGTCGCAGGGACTGGGCGATATCGAACAGTTTCCGTTCCTCGAGCCGCCGGATTCGCGCGCGGTCGCCGACGGCTGGCAGCAGCTGGGCGAACTCGGGGCGGTGGATGCGCAGCGCAAGCTGACCGCCACCGGCCGCGCGATGGCGAAGCTGCCGGTCGACGTGAAACTCGCGCGCATGCTGGTGGCCGCGACCACCCATGGCGTGCTGCGCGAGATGCTGGTGATCGCCAGCTTCCTCGGCATCCAGGACCCGCGCGAGCGACCGGCCGATTCGCGCGGTGCCGCCGATGCCGCGCACGCGCAGTTCGCCGATGCCAGGTCGGAGTTCGTCGGCATCCTCAAGTTGTGGGACGCCTATCGCGACGCGCACGAAGACATGACCCAGTCGCAACTGCGCAAGTGGGCGGACAAGCACTTCCTCGGCTTCCTGCGCCTGCGCGAATGGTGGGAACTGCACCGCCAGCTAAAGCTGCAGTGCGAGGAGTTGTGGCCTGATGCTTCCTTCCCCCGCTTGCGGGGGAAGGTGCCGAAGGCGGATGGGGGCGCGCCGGGCGAAGCTGCCGATGTAGCCTCTGCCCGCCCCCGCCACAACCCTCCCCTGCAGGCGGGGGAGGGGGCACATCACTACGCGGCTCTGCATCGCGCGCTGATCGCCGGGTTGCCCACCCATCTCGGCAATCGCGGTGACCGCGGCGTCTACGACGGCCCGCGCGGCCGCAAGTTCCAGTTGTTCCCCGGCTCCAACCTGGCCAGCAAGCCGCCGCCGTGGGTGCTGTCGGCGACCCTGCTGGACACCGAGAAAGTCTGGTCGCTCACCAATGCCGCGATCGAACCCGACTGGGCGATCGCCGAGCTGCCGCACCTGCTGGCCCGCCGCCATTTCGATCCGCACTGGTCGCGCGCGCAGGGGCGGGTGCTGGGTAGCGAGCAGATCAGCCTGTTCGGGCTGGTGCTGGCACCGAAGAAGCCGATCCACTATGGCGCGCTGTTCCCGGAAGAAGCGCGTGTCATCTTCGTGCGCGAGGCCTTGCTGACCGGCCAGATCAACACCCGCAGTCCGTTCCTGCCGCGCAACCTGCGCATGCTCGAACAGGCGAAGGAAGAAGAGGCCAAGCTGCGCCGCGTCGGCCTGGTGGTGGACGAGGACTGGCAGGCGCGCTGGTACCTCGACCGCCTGCCACCGCATGTGCACAACGTGCAGGCGCTGGATGCATGGGTGGCGAAGTTGCCGAAGGAGCAGCAGGCACATCTGGAATGGTCGCGTGACGACCTGCTGGTGGTCGACCAGACCGACGCGGCGCGCTATCCGGCCTACATCGCGCTGGGCACCGTGCGGCTGGCGGTGCAGTACCGCTTCGACCCCGGCGCGGTGGATGACGGCATGACCGTTGCGGTGCCGCTGCACCTGTTGAACGCGCTCGACGAGGCGGGCCTGTCGTGGCTGGCGCCGGGCTTCGTGGCCGACAAGGCCACCGCGCTGATCAAGTCGCTGCCGAAGGCGCTGCGCCGCAATTTCGTGCCGGCGCCGGATTTCGGGCGCGCGTTCGCCGAAGCGCATGCCGCGCCCGAGGCCGATGCGATCGAAGGCGCGCTGGCGCGCTTCCTGAGGCGGCTGTCCGGCGTGGATGTCAGCGCACTCGATTGCGATCCCGCCGCCATCGAGCCCCACCTGCGCGCCAACCTGCGCCTGTTCGACAGCGACGGCAAGCGCGTGCTGGCGGAGTCGCGCGACCTGGACGACCTGCGCGCGCGCTTCGGCCAGCGTGCGGCTGAGGCCTTCGCGCGCCATGCGGCGCAGGGCATGGCGCGCGGCGGCTTGACCGAGTTCCCGGTGCAGCCGGTGCCGGTCAGCGTGCCCGGCGCGGGCGGCGTCCCTGCGTATCCGGCCTTGCAGGACGATGGCGAGTCGGCATCGCTTGCCGTGCATGCCCAGCGCGAGGTCGCCGAACGCCTGCACCCGCAGGGCGTGCGCCGGCTGCTGGCGATCGCGCTGGCGGACAGGATGAAGCAGGCGCGCAAGCAGTTGCCGGTGCAGCCGAAGATCTCGCTGCTGTACGCCGCCATCGAGTCCATGGATCCGCGTGAGGAAAGGGGGTCAGAGTCGCTGTTCCTCCGTTACGGTTCCGAGGCGGTGAAGCAGGGTTGGAAAAGCGACCCTGACCCCCTGTCCCGCGACCGCCTGCGCTACGACCTGGTCGATGGCGCTTTCGTCGCTTTGTCGGCCGACGGACTGCTGGCGATCCGCGATGCGGATGCCTTCACCCAGCGCCGGGAGGCCATCGGCAAGGCGCTGTTCGGCGAGGCGATGCGCCGCCTGCAGCAGGCGGACGCGATCCTTGCGCTGGTCGCCGAGGTGCGCGCGAAGCTGGAATCGAAGCTGATGGGCTGGGCGCGTGCCAACCTGGACGACATGCGCGCGCAGCTGGGTGCGCTGGCGCATCCGGGCTTCCTTCGCGAGGTGCCTGCCGAAGCCTTGGCGGAGTATCCGCGCTGGCTGAAGGCGCTGTCCCTGCGCGCCGAGCGCGCCCAGCGCGACCCGACCCGCGACCAGGCACGCATGCTCGAACTGAAGCCGTTCGCCGATGCCCTGGCCCACGCGGATCCGGCCGATGCGGAGGCGCAGGCGTTGCGCCGGGAGTTGCAGGAGCTGCGCGTGCAACTGTTCGCGCAGGAGCTGGGGGTCAAGGGCGCAGTGTCGCCCAAGCGACTGGCGGCGCGTCTGGAACGCCTGCAACGTCCATGACGCGATGCCCGCTTGTGGCTGGCCGCAGCGCAGCGTCGTCGCTACTGTAGCCGCATGCCCGCGACCCTGGCCGCCACCGCGACGCACTACCCAGACGCACTCTCGCGCCTGCCGGGCGGCGCGTTGCCGGAGCCGCTGGCGGCGCTATGGAAGGCGCAAGCCGAGGCCGGCGCGCCCATGCGCGACCGCGCCGACGTGCTGGCCGACACCCTGAAGATCCTTGCGTCGCTGAATGCCGATGCGGACGTGCTGGCGGCGGCCCTGCTGGATGCGCTGGTCGATGTCGATCGGCATGCGGCGGAGGCCCGGGTCCAGATCCCGGATCGCCTGCAGGCCCTGCTGGAAGGCCAGCGTGCGGCGAGCCGGGTGTGGGCCCTGCATCGCGACCATGGCGGCGGCCGCAACCCGGAAGGCATGCGGCGCCTGCTGCTGGCGCTGGTGCGCGACCTGCGGGTGGTGCCGATCGTGCTGGCGCGGCAGCTGTCGCGGATGCGCGCGGCCTGGTGCCTGCCGATGGAGCAGCAACGCGCGCTGGCCCAGCTGACCCGCGACATCCACGCGCCGCTGGCGAACCGGCTGGGCATCTGGCAGCTGAAGTGGGAGCTCGAGGACCTGGCGTTGCGGACGCTGGAGCCAGAGGTCTACCTGCGCATCGCGCGCCTGCTGGACGACAACCGCAGCGGTCGCGAGCGCTACATCGAATCGGCCAGGCAACAGCTGCAGGAGGCGCTGGCCGCGCAGGGCATCGACAATCCCGACATCGCCGGCCGGCCGAAGCACATCACCAGCATCTGGAAGAAGATGCGCAGGAAGGATGCGCCGATCGGCGAGCTGTACGACCTGCGGGCGCTGCGCGTGCTGGTCGACGACGTCGCCGACTGCTACGCCGTGCTCGGCCTGGTGCACGCGCTGTGGCTGCCGATCCCCAGCGAGTTCGACGATTACATCGCGCGCCCCAAGAGCAATGGTTATCGCTCCCTGCACACCGCGGTGGTCGGCCCCGGCGGCAAGACCCTGGAGGTGCAGATCCGCACCCGCGAGATGCATGCGCAGGCCGAGCTCGGCGTGGCCGCGCACTGGCGTTACAAGGAGGGCGGCGCGGCCGGCGGCGCGGCGATGGACAAGCGCATCGCGTGGATGCGCAAGCTGCTGGAGCAGGCGGCGGAGGCCGCGAAAGAGGGCGAGGCCTCGCCGCTGGACGCAATGGACAGCGAGCTGGTCGAGGATCGCGTCTACGCGCTGACCCCGAGGGGCGAGGTGGTCGACCTGCAGCAGGGCGCGACCGTGCTCGACTTCGCCTACCAGGTCCACACGATGGTCGGGCACCGCTGCCGTGGCGCGAAGGTGGACGGGCGCATCGTGCCGCTCAACACCCAGCTGCACAGCGGCGAGCGCGTCGAGATCCTCACCGGCAAGACCGCCGAGCCACGCCGTGACTGGTTGCAGGCGGGTTCCGGCTTCCTCGCCAGCAACCGTTCGCGGGAGAAGGTGCGCGCCTGGTTCAACAAGCTGGATCGCGCGCGCAACCTGCAGGCTGGGCGCGAACTGCTCGACCGCGACCTGCGCAGGATGGGGTTGCTGCAGGCCGACCTGCAGCCGGTGCTGGGCAAGTTCAACGTGTCCACCGTGGACGACCTGCTGGTGCTGGTGGCGCTGGGCGACGTCGGCCCCAACCAGGTGGGGCGCGCCTTGCTCGACCTCGAGAAGGCAGCGGAGGAACCGAACACGACGTTGCCATCGGCCCCGGCCAGCAAGGCGGCATCGAAGGCATCGGACGCCAGCGCCGGGACGGTGACCGTGCAGGGCGTCGACAACCTGCTGGCGCAGGTGGCGCGTTGCTGCCAGCCGCTCCCCGGCGAACCGATCGTCGGCTACCTCACCCGCGCGCGCGGGGTCAGCGTGCATCGGCCCGAATGCGCGTCGTTCCTGCGCCTCGCCACGAAGCAGCCGGCGCGCGTGCTGCCGGTGGAGTGGGGCGCGCGCGGCGGCGGCCACGACGTGGCGATCCGGATCGAGGCGATGGATCGCAAGTGGCTCCTGAAGGACATCACCACCCTGGTCGCGCAACTGGGGATCCACGTGCTTGGCCTGCACACCGAGCAGTTGCGCGATGGCCTCGGGCGCGTGCGCCTCAACGTGCGCGTGCGCGTCTCCGATTACGGACAGCTGGGCCTGCTGCTGGGGCGGCTGGAGGCGATGGCCGGCGTGGAATCCGCGCGTCGCGGCTGAGCAGGCTCAGCGGAAGCGTGGTCCCGACAGGAACAGCGCGCGCACCGTCGCCCGCGCCGCGTCGGCGGAGAAATGGCGGGCGACATTGGTGCGGCCATGCGCGGCGATCCGCTGCCACAAGGCCTCGTCGTCATGCAGGCGCAGCACCGCATCGGCGAAGGCGGCCGCCTCGTCGGCCACCAGCACGTCCTCGCCATCGACCAGATGCATGCCTTCGACGGCAGGCGAGGTCGCGACCACCGGCAGTCCGTGTGCCATCGCCTGGTTGACCTTGCCCTTCACCCCGGCGCCATAGCGCAGCGGCGCCACCGACACCCGGCATCCGTCCAGCCACGGTTGCAGGTCCGGCACGTGGCCGTGGATGTGCACGCCCCCGACGGCGGACAGCGCCTGCACCTCGGCCGGCACGTCGCCGCCGATGCAGTGGAATTGCAGGCCGGGCCGCGCAGTGCGCAGGCGCGGAAACACCTCCCGCACGAACCACAGCACGGCATCGACATTCGGTGGATGCCGGAAGCCGCCGACGAACAACAGGTCCTGCCGCTGCGACCAGCCTGGGCCTTCGCCGGCGATCTCGTGCAGGTTGGACAGCACCCGCACGTCCGCCTGCGGCGCGTCCGTCGCCAGCAGGCTGCGTTCGGTCTCGCTGACCACCAGCGTGGCGTCGGCCTGCGCAATCAGCGCGAGTTCCAGTTCGCGCGTCCGTGTCGCGGCACGCAGCGCCGTCGCGTCGCCCGACAGCTCCGCCGCGCGGCGTTCTCGCAGGTAGTGCAGGTCCACGGTGTCGAACAGCAGGCGCGCCTGCGGTGCGTGCTTGCGCAGCAGCGGCAGGAACTCGCTGGCGACGTAGTGGCGGCTCACCATCGCCACGTCGAAGCGCGGCCCGTGTTCGCGCAGCCAGGCCGGGATGCCCGCCGCATGCGGCGCATGCCAGCACTCCACGCCCAGCTGCTGCAGTGCCACGGTGTAGGCGCCGTCGGCGCTGCGGTTGGCGGGCAGGAACACCACGTGCGCGCCTTCCCTGATCAGCAGGCGCATCAGGTTCACCAGCCGAAGCGAGCCGGAATCGCGGTCCGGCTGTGGCGTCAGGGCATCGACGATCAGGATCTGCGGTTGCCTGCGATGCAGCAGCGCCGGCGTCGGCAGGGATCCCGTAGGCAGCTGCGCCACCAGCGCCTGGCGCCATTTCTGTGCGAATACGGACTGGTTGCGCACCTGCGCGGCCTTCGGCCCCTGCGCCAGGTCGGTGCCCGAGGTCGCGCCCTCGTCGTGCACCACCACCGCGGCCGGCTGGTACAGCACGCGCAGGCCGGCGGCGCGCACCGCGAAGGCAAGGTCGGTGTCCTCGTAGTAGGCCGGCGCGTAGCGCGCGTCGAAGCCGCCGAGGCGCTCGAAGAGTGCGCGCGGGATGGCGATCGCCGCGCCGCTGCAGTAATCGGCATCGCGCAGGTATGCGTAGCGACAATCGTCGGGCGATTCGTTGCGGCCGTAGTTCCAGCCAGATCCGTCGGCGAACACCACGCCGCCGGCTTCCTGCAGGGGACCACCGGGATACACCAGTCTTGCGCCTACCAGGCCGGCGTCGGCGTGCTGGTCGAAAGTGCCGAGCAGCGCGTCCAGCCAGCCGGGTTGCGGCACGGTGTCGTTGTTGAGGAAGACCAGGGCCTCGCCGCGCGCCATCGCCGCGCCGTCGGTACAGGCGGCGATGAAGCCGCCGTTGCGCGCGCGCGCGTGCACGCGGACGCCGCCGACCTGGCCGAGTTTCGCGAGGGTATCGTCGGGCGAGGCATCGTCGACCACGATGACCTCGAAGGCCGCCCGTGGCGGATGCGCGGCCAGTGCGCGCAGACAGGCCAGCGTATGCGCGAACGCGCCATGGACCGGGATCACCAGGCTGGCGCGCGGGGTGTCGGAGGTCGCCAGCGCAAACGGGGAGAACGGGGTTGCCGCGGGAAGGTACAACGCCTGCGCGGGCAGCATGTCGCGCCTGAAGTGCAGCCCCAGCCGCCGCCAGCTGGCCGCCACCCCGCGCGTGCGCAGGCTGGCCCATCCCCTTCGCCACAGGCCCAATGCGCGCGCGATCCAGAAGCGCGCCTCGGCGGGGATGGGCATGCGGCAGAACTCCGGCTGATAAATTCTGGCTAACGACGGGGAACTCGGCCTACGGCGCGCCGCGCAACGCCTGCGCTAGACTCGCCTCGACCGTTCCCGGCATTGTCGCATCCCGCGAAACCGCCGCCAGCCAGACTGCCCATGCCGCGCATCGAAGACGAAGACGACCTGTACGCCGATCAGGACGGCGGCGAAGAGGGCATCGACTGGCGGTCGCGCCTGCTGACTTGGGGACTGGCCGGCGCGGCGCTGCTGCTCGGCTTCCTGATTCCCTACATGCTGTACCTGAACCATCAGGTCGGCGAGCGCTTCGGCAAGCTGCGCTGGCAGGTACCGACGCGGGTGTATGCGCGTCCGCTGATCCTGCGCACAGGCCTGGCGATGGACGCGCAGACCCTGAAGACCGAACTGGACGCCGCGTCCTACCACGGCGGCGACGGCAAGCGGTCCGGGACTTATGCGCGCAATGGCGCGCGCTGGCGGATCTCCAGCCGCGGCTATGACGATGTCGATGGGCGCGTCGCGCCCGCGCAGCTGGACGTGACCCTGTCCGGCGGCGAAGTGGTCGCGATCCGCGACGTCGGCAGCCGCAAGGCGCTGCGCAGCGCGCGGCTGGACCCGGCGCGGATTGCCACCCTGTACGGCCAGCAGCAGGAAGAGCGCCGGCTGGTGCGCATCGAGGAGGTCCCCGAGCTGCTGGTCACCGGCCTGCAGGCCGTGGAGGACCGCGATTTCAACCACCACATGGGCGTGGACTTCAGCGGCATGCTGCGCGCGGTGTTCGTCAACGTGAAGTCCGGCGGCGACACCCGCCAGGGCGCCAGCACCCTGACCCAGCAGCTGGCGCGCAGCGGCCTGCTCGGGATCGGCAAGGAACAGACCTACACCCGCAAGTTCAAGGAAATCCTGTTCGCACTGCTGCTGGAGGCGCGCTACGACAAGAGGACCATCCTCGAGGCCTATTTCAATCAGGTCGATCTCGGCCAGCGCGGCGCCCAGGCGATCCGCGGCGTGTCCGCCGCCTCCGAGTTCTGGTTCGGTCGCGAGCTGCGCGACCTGTCCACCGAGCAGATCGCGCTGATGATCGGCCTCGTGAAGGGGCCGTCCTGGTACAACCCACGGCGCAACCCGGAGCGCGCCACCGAGCGACGCAATTTCGTGCTGGGCAAGATGCACGAGAGCGGGCTGATCGACGACCAGGAATACCAGCGTGCGCTGAAGGCACCGCTGGGGGTGACCGAGAACGCCGGCAACGTTGCCGCGAACCGCTTCCCGTCCTACGTGGACCTGGTGCGCAAGCAGCTGGCCCGCGACTACCCGGCCGGTTCGATCTCCGGCGCCGGGCTCAGCGTGATGAGCGGCATGTCGCCGTCCGCGCAGGGCTACGCCGAGGGCGCGGTGGCGCGTACCCTGAAGTCGGTGGGCAGCAAGGGCCGCCCGCCGTTGCAGGCCGGGCTGGTGATGACCGACGTGCACAACGGCGACGTGGTGGCGGTGGTCGGCAGCCGCAATTTCACCGAACAGGGGTTCAACCGCGCGGTCGACGCCAAGCGGCCGGTCGGCTCGCTGCTCAAGCCGTTCGTCTACCTGCTGGCGCTGGCGCAGCCGGACAAGTGGTCGCTGGCCAGTCTGATCAGCGATGCGCCGGTCACCGTCAGCCTGGGGCGCGGGCGTGAATGGAAACCCGGCAATTCCGACAATCGCAGCCACGGCACCGTACGCGTGCTGGACGCGCTGGCGCAGAGCTACAACCAAGCCACGGTGCGGCTGGGCATGGACGTGGGGCCACAACGGCTGGCGGCACTGATCAACACCCTTGCCGGCATCCAGTCGGAGGGCCAGCCGTCGCTGATCCTGGGCGCGGTCGACCAGAGTCCGTACGCGATGGCGCAGCTGTACCAGTTCCTGGCCTCCGACGGCGAGATCCAGCCCCTGCACGCGGTGCGCGGCGTGCTGGATTCGCAGGGGCGCACGATCAAGCGCTACGACAGCGCACCGCCGCCGGCGCAGAAGGGCGATGCGGTGGCCGCGCGACTGGTCGGCACCGCCCTGCAGTATGCGGTCACCTCCGGTACCGGACGCCCGCTGATCCGCGATGGCCTTGGTCGCCTCGCCCCGGCCGGCAAGACCGGCACCAGCAACGACAGCCGGGACAGCTGGTTCGCAGGCTACACCGGCGACCACCTGGCGGTGGTGTGGGTCGGCAACGACCAGAACCAGCCGACCGGTCTTTATGGCGCCACCGGCGGCATGCGGGTGTGGTCCGACATCTTCGCGCGCCTGCCCAGCGCGTCGCTGCGAGTGCCGTCAGACGGCCTGGACTGGCAATGGATCGAGGCGGGCCACAGCACCGATCCGGGCTGTCCCGGTGCGCGCCGTTTCGCCTTCGTCGCCGGCTACGCACCGCCGTACCGGCAATGCGTGTACGCGCCGGCGCCGGCGGTGGACGAGTTCGGCAATCCGTTGCCGCCAGACGACGGCAGCGCACCACTCGAACGCGCCGGCCAGGTGCTCCGCGATTTCCTCGGCCTGGGCGACGGCGACGATCCCGCAAGGCCGGCGCCGACGGACCCGCCGCAAGCGGCCGAGCCGGAACCGCAGCCCTGATCGCGGGTGCGAGTTGAGCCCATGTCGCGCCTGAGCCTTGGCGCCCGCGACGCGCTGTCCGAAGGCGCGGCGCTGGCGCAGCACATCCCCGGCTTCGTCGTCCGTCCCGCGCAGCAACGGCTGGCGATGGCGGTGGCCGACACCTTCGAACAGCGCGGCGTGCTGCTGGCCGAAGCCGGCACCGGCACCGGCAAGACCTTTGCTTACCTCGTTCCGGCGCTGCTGTCCGGCATGAAGACGATAATCTCCACCGGCACCCGCGCGCTGCAGGACCAGCTGTATTTCCGCGACCTGCCGCGCGTGCGCGACGCGCTCGGCACCGCCCTGAAGACCGCGTTGCTCAAGGGCCGTGCGAACTACCTGTGCCGCTACCGGATGGAACAGGCCAAGGGTGATCCGCAGGTCGCCAATGGTGCGTTTTCCTCGCGCGAGCAGGTCGCCCAGTTCCAGCGCGTGGTGGCCTGGAGCGGACGCACCAGATTCGGCGACATGTCCGAACTGGATGCGCTGCCGGAAGACAGCCCCTTGCTGCCGCAGGTGACCTCCACCGCCGACAACTGCATGGGCATCGAGTGTCCGTTCTGGAGCGATTGCTTCGTGGTGCAGGCGCGCCAGCGCGCGCAGGCCGCGGACCTGGTGGTGGTCAACCACCACCTCCTGTTGGCCGACCTCGCGCTCAAGCAGGAAGGCTTCGGCGAAATCCTGCCGGGTGCGCAGGCGTTCGTGGTCGACGAGGCGCACCAGCTCCCGGAACTCGCCGCGCAGTTCTTCGGCGAAGGCCTGGGCGCGCGGCCGCTGGTCGAACTTGCGCGCGATGCCATCTCCGAATGCAAGGACGTCCCGGGTTCGCTGGGCAGCGTGCAGGAACCGGCACGCATGCTCGAGCACGCGGCACGCGCGCTGCGTGCGGCGATGGACACCCTGCCGCAGCGCGGCACGCGCTGGCGGGCACTGGATGGTGATGGCATCGCGCCCGCGTTCGCGTCGCTCGCCGATGCCCTGCAGGCGCTGCAGCAGGTGCTGCACCCGCTGCGCGAAGCCGCCCCCGGGTTCGATGCCTGCTACCTGCGCGCGAACGACCAGCTGGGTCGCCTGCAACGCTGGATGGGCGTGCCTGCGCCGGTGGACGACGATGCCGGCGATGAAGGTGCTGGAGTCGCGTCGTTCGATACCGATACCAGCGTGCACTGGTACGAACTCACCCCGCGCGGTTTCCGCCTGCAACGAACGCCGCTGGATGTCTCCGCGCCGTTGCGCGCGCATCGCGAGTCCTCGCATGCCGCCTGGGCATTCACCTCGGCCACCCTCGCGGTGTCCGGCGGCTTCTCGCACATTGCGCAGCGGCTGGGCATCGTGGACGCCGCCGAACTGATCGAACCCAGCCCGTTCGAATGGGACCGGCAGGCGCTGTGCTACCTGCCGCCTT
>Ga0114939_10003300_pt1 | contig 11404 bp, 11 predicted proteins | sample AshMeaCrysSpring_FD_87196 | JGI IMG/M metagenome (GOLD analysis project Ga0114939, IMG submission 87196) | Groundwater microbial communities from Big Spring, Nevada to study Microbial Dark Matter (Phase II) - Ash Meadows Crystal Spring | ecosystem: Environmental > Aquatic > Deep subsurface >... | reverse complement strand
CTAAACCGCCTAAGCCGCCTAGCAAGATACTCATGTATGGGCTATAACCCAACAGGAAGTAAAAGGCGAGGATAAAAAATAACCAAAATTTTAGCCCCGCTGAAACGCCCTCATATAAGCCGATAACTTGGTTGCTGCTTTTTTTCTTTGCCATGAAAACAAGGCTAGTGCTATTGGCGAATTACTTCTTTTAATTGTGCCTCCAGAGGTTGCGTTGTGTCTAAAGTTTTAACTAATGGTTTTTCTTCTTCGCTAAAAGCTTCCGCTGCAGCTAGTTGGGACTCTAATAAATCAGCTGTCGCATCAGCAATATCTCCGGTGCGTGATGAGAGGCGATCGCGCAACACTTCCACGGGTGCGGTACAGTTGAGAATTGTCAGGGGAATTTGACGGGCTTGTGCTTGGTTGATAGCATCCATTCGCAATGCCGTGCGGTCATATTTGGCATCCAAAATCACTGTAAACCCACCACTTGCCAGCATCAAGCCCAATTCCAACAGTCGTGCGTAGGTTTTTTGGGTCATTTCCGGGGTGTACAAATCATCCCCACCGCGTTCGGAGAGGGGAACCCCACCCAGATGTTTCCGCACCGCATCGGAACGAATCAGAATAGCACCCACATGACGCGCCAACTGTTTAGCTGTGGTACTCTTACCAGAACCAGACAATCCCGACATTAAAAACAGTTGTCCTTGACGCGGCTTAGTATACTCCCAAGCCTGGGTATAATAACCAGCAGCAGTTTTTGCAGATTCTTCCTTCACCGCTGCTGGGACGCCGGGGTCGTCCAACAAAAATGAAGTCACCTTGGCACGCACGTAAGCTTGACGGCTGAGATACAATGGCAGGACCTGCAAGCCTTCCCAGTCACCAGTCTGCTCAACATAGGTGTTTAAAAACACATTAGCTAAATCTTTGCGTTGCCGTGCTTCCAAGTCCATCACCGTAAAAGCCACTTCAGACATCACATCTACAAAGCGGAATGGCTCGTTATACTCGATACAGTCGAACAGCAAAAGTCTCCCATCTTCCGACAGACACATATTTCGCAGGTGCAAGTCCCCGTGACATTCGCGAATGAAATTATTTTCTATCCGACTCTGGAACAGTTCCCCGCACTCGGCAAAAAGCTTATCCGTATAGGCTTTAGTTTCGTCAAATTGTGCCTGGGTTTGGGGTCCGCCGATATAGCTCAGTGTTTGCTCGTAGTTTTCATCAATGGACGCCCGAGCTTGCGGTACTTCCCCAAAGCTACGGATGTAATCATTAGTCGCTGCATTGGCATGGTACTGAGCCACTACACGCCCCAAATCTTCCATGCGGGAATCATTTACCTTACCCTGCTCAAACAGCCTACTTAAGAGCATGTCCTGGGGGAATTGACGCATTTTTAATACGTAATCTACTGTTTCCCCCGTACCTGCTAGATAGTATGTTTCCCCATCCTGGGTAATAGGTAATACTTCTAAATACAACTCGGCTGCACCCCGCTGATTCAGGCGCAACTCTTCCTGGCAGAAATACTGGCGCTTATCCAGGGTGGAAAAATCCAGAAAGCCAAAATTCACTGGCTTTTTCACCTTATAAGCATAATCACCCGTCAGCAGCACATAAGAAACATGGGTCTGAATCAATTCAATTGGTTCTTTGACTGGGTGGGGATAGAACCCAGGCTGCAACATCTGTTCGATTAAAGCTGGGATAGAAACGTCTGCCATATTTTTCCTCTGAGTTTTCTTTGATTCGCGTGGTTCTAATATATACAAAAAAACCAGGGACACGCATCCCTGGCTGTATTAGCAATTATCACTATCTGGAGGTAGCATTAATAACTTAATTTCTACCTGCATTAGCCTTTAGCAGCACAAAAGCTGACATGATAAACGAAGCCTTTTGCTGGATGGGTTTGGATTTCCTTAATCACGGTGGCACCGTTCCAAGGCATATCGGTAACGTTTAAAGAAAACTGGGTCTTGTCAACCTTAGCGCTTTTGAGCAACCGCTCAATGGTTTTCGCATCCACTACTAAGGAAACAGACTCGGTGCCATTGTAACCATACAAATTGGCAGGAATTAAGCCAGAACGGCGCAAAGCATTGGGTTTGCTACCTTCTGGACGCTTTTGACATTCGACTGTGATTTCCATACAAGTTGCTAGTTTTGTAATCGGTTAGGGTGTTGAAGTCCAAAGACTGCAGAGGAATTAATTGGTTAAACCCGCTGCTGCAGATGAAGCGGGTGTACCGTCAGCGTACAATAGAGCGCGCTTCGGTCCGTGGATCGGGTCTTCGACGATGATGGTTTGGTCGCGGCTGGCTCCTAAAGAAACGATGGCGATCGGAACTTCCATCAATTCGGCTAAGAACTTGAGATAGTCTAGTGCTTCGTTGGGTAAGTCTTCCAAGGAGCGACAGTTAGCCGTTGACTGTTGCCATCCCCGTAAAGTTTTGTAAATGGGACGACAGCGGGCAAAACGCCGGGAACTGGTGGGAAAATTGTTACATCTTTCCCCATCAATTTCGTAAGCGACACAAACCTGAATTTCCTCTAATTCATCGAGAACATCAAGTTTGGTAATCGCCAGACAGTCCAAGCCATTGATCCGCACAGCATAACGACCGATAACTGCATCAAACCAGCCGCAACGCCGTTTGCGTCCGGTAGTTGTGCCAAATTCCGCACCGCGCTGACACAACAGTTCTCCCACATCCCCATCTAATTCCGTGGGGAACGGACCTTCACCCACACGGGTAGTGTAGGCTTTGGCGACGCCAATCACCCGGTCTATCATTGTCGGTCCTACTCCCGTACCCACGCAAGCACCTCCAGCCACCGGGTTGGAGGAGGTAACGTAGGGGTAAGTACCGTGATCCAAGTCTAGGAGCGTGCCTTGTGCCCCTTCAAACAGGATATTACGCCGCCGCCCAATGGCCTCGGAGATTTTTAGGGAAGTATCGACTACATGGGGACGCAGGCGCTCGGCAAACTTCAGATACTGGTCAATTACCGCTTGGGGGTCAAGCGGTGGTAAATTATACAGCTTTTCGAGAATGACATTTTTATACTGAATCGTCCACTCCAGTTGGTCCGGCAGTCCATCGGAGTCCATCAAGTCCAGCATCCGAATCCCCGTCCGCTCGGATTTATCAGCGTAGGTCGGACCAATACCTCGACCAGTCGTGCCAATTTTATAGTTCCCACGCTTTTCTTCCGATGCCTGGTCAATCAACCTGTGATAGGGCATCGTTACATGGGCTGTCTCAGAAATCAGCAAATTGCGGGTGGAGATATTAAATTTTTCTAACTGGTCAAGTTCTTTAATTAATACCTCTGGATCGATGACCGTTCCGCAGCCAATCATGCACTCGGTATCTGGATACAAAATTCCCGAAGGAATCAAGTGCAGTTTAAAGGTTTGCCCCTGGACTACTATTGTGTGCCCAGCGTTGACACCCCCTTGGTAACGTACAACAACATCGGCGGAACGGCTGAGTAAATCCGTTATCTTACCTTTTCCTTCATCGCCCCACTGGGCGCCTATGACAATAACGTTAGCCAAGAGCTTATTAAAACAGCTAAAGTTTTCACAAATCTCTATTATCTACTGATTAAGAGATTTGTGTCAAGCACATTTTCTTCCGGTTTTGTCATCTATTTTAGCAATAAAAAGCTGAAATTATTTGAGCGTAAGGGTTTTTGATGTTTAATCATCTATCTTCGTTTTTAGCCTGGATACCAGATAGATGATTAATTTATTTCTCCAAAGAAATTGCGTATCATTATTAACAGTGTAAAATGTCATCTATCGTTAGATTGAAAATTACCTGAATCTCATAACGAATTCCCGCAAAAAAATATACATAACACAGCAAAGACAGCAAATATGAGTGCAGTACCATTATATACTGTTATTGACAGCATAGCTGCTGTATAAATTTGGGGATTTCTGTAAACTTAAAAACAGGTGAATCAGTGCTAACTACCTCGTCAGTTGGTAGTTGGGAGAGTTACTAATTGATTCAGAGTAGGCTTGCACTCCTTTAGCCGAATTGTAGTAAAACAAATGAACTGGTTGCTCAAACATAAACTTACAGGTGCATTTGTCGCAGCATTGGCTGTTGTATTTACTAACGCGCTTGTTTCCTATGAAAGCACGGTACAGCTAATTGAGAATGAGAAGCGGGTAACACATACCCACCAGGTGATTGGGGAACTCAAAGCTACCCTATCCACCTTAAAAGACGCGGAAACAGGACAGCAGGTCTACTTGTTAACGTGGGATTTCAATAATCTAGAGTTGTATTTGAGTGCTGTTGCTCAGACTAAAGTACGTATTAAACATCTGTTGCAATTAACTGCTGGTAATCAAGAACAGCAACGTCAGCTAGCCCAGTTGGAGCGGAACGTTACGGAAAAATTTCAGGTTTTGCAACAGGATATCATTACTCAACGAGGAACAGCCCTCACTCCCGCCCAGCAGTTAGAACTTTCTGCTCAGGGTCAACAGGTAATAAATGATATCAGGCAAGTAATTCGTGACATGGAAAACACTGAGAATGAATTACTACTTTCTCAGCGTCAGCAGTCGCAAAAAAGTTTGTATAAGACAATTACCACGTTTGCGATCGCTACTGTCTTGGCTCTGGTATTAATAGCATTATTGTATTATTTTGTGAAAAGAGACCTACATAAGCGGCAACAGACAGAAGCAAAACTCCGGGAAAGTGAACAGAAATATCGCTCTGTAGTAGATAACGTCAAAGAAGTAATTTTTCAAACAGATACCGAGGGTGTGTGGAGGTTTCTCAACCCTGCTTGGACAGAAATCACTGGGTTCACCCTAACTGAAAGCATCGGTACTAATTTCTTAAACTACGTCCATCCTGACGATAGGGAAGACAATTTAGCACTATTTAAACCATTAATTGAAAGAAAAAAAGATTATTGTCGCCACGAGATTCGCTATTTAACAAAAGATGGAAGTTATCGTTGGATTCAAGTTTTTGCTAGGTTAACACTAGCATCTGATGGTAGTATTATTGGCACTTCTGGAACTTTAAACGACATTACCCAGCGGAAATTAACAGAAGTGGCGCTGCAAAAATATGCAGCAGAATTTCAAGAATTATATGACCAAGCACCCTGTGGATATCATTCCCTAGATGCGGATGGGATGTTTGTGAAAATTAACGATACCGCCCTGAATATGTTAGGTTACACCAGAGAAGAATTGCTGGGGAAAAAGAAGTTTTATGAGTTGCTAAATACAGAAAGTGTAGCCATATTTAAAAAACAATTAACCCGCCTTCAACAGCTTGGTGAGGTGCGGGATATAGAATTTCAAATGATTCGCAAAGATAGCTCTATTTTGCCCGTGAGTTGGAATGCTACTGTTACCCAGGATGCCGTAAAGAACTATCTGATGATACGTTCGGTATTTGTAGATATTAGCGATCGCAAGCAAGCTGAAGAGAAAATCCGTGAACAAGCAGCGCTTTTGGACATCACTACGGACGCAATTTTTGTCCGCGATATGGATAACCAAATTTGCTTTTGGAATCAAGGTGCCGAACGCCTATACGAGTGGCAGGAAACAGAAGTTTTAGGTCAGAAAACATCGGCAATATTATCGAAAGAAACATCACCCGACTTTCAAGAAGCGTGGAAAATGGTAATCTTAGCAGGTGAGTGGCGGGGTGAATTAAATCAAGTCACAAAATCTGGTAGAGAAATTATCGTTGAAAGTCGTTGGACACTGATGCGGGACGAGGATAATCAACCCAAATCAATCTTAACTGTTAATACTGAAATTACTGAACAAAAAAAACTAGAAGCACAGCTATTGCGTGCCCAGCGGATGGAGAGTATTGGCACCCTAGCTGGTGGGATTGCTCACGATTTAAATAATGTATTGGCACCAATTTTGATGTCTTTACAACTATTGCAAAAGAAATATCCAGATGCAGGTAATCAACGTCTGCTAAAAACTCTGGAAAATAATACCAAACGGGGGGCTAGTTTAGTTAAGCAAGTTTTGTCTTTTGCTCGGGGAATGGAAGGGAAGCGCACCATTGTGCAAACGAGCCAGATGATTTTAGAAATTGAGCATATTGTTAGGGAAACATTCCCCAAGTCAATTGATTTTTTCACAAATATTTCACCACAACTTGGCAATATTTATGCAGATGCTACGCAAGTACATCAAGTACTAATGAATTTAGTTGTTAATGCTCGCGATGCTATGCCAAATGGTGGCAGTTTAACTATCTCGGCTGAAAATATAGTAATTGATAAACACTATGCTCAAATGAATATTGAAGCCCAAGAAGGTGCATATGTTGTAATTACCGTTGCGGATACAGGAATGGGGATGTCTCCGGAAATTCAAGAGCGGATTTTTGAGCCGTTTTTTTCCACTAAAGAAATTGGCAAAGGTACAGGTTTAGGTCTGTCTACAGTCAGCGGAATTATCAAAAATCACGATGGTTTTGTGAATGTTTATAGTGAGGTAGGGAGAGGTACACAATTTAAAGTGTATTTACCTGCTATTGCTGGCTATGAAAGGCAAGATGTTACCGAAGATAGTGAATTATTAAAAGGTAGTGGCGAATTAATTTTGGTGGTCGATGACGAAGCAGTAATTCGTGAGATTACTAAGTCATCCCTAGAGGCAAATAACTATTGTGTTATCACTGCTTGTGACGGTGTGGAAGCATTAGCAATATATGCCCAGTCTCATCAGGAAATTAGTCTGGTGCTGCTAGATATGATGATGCCATCAATGGATGGCTCTGTGACTATCCGGACTTTACAAAAAGTCAATCCGCAAGTGAAAATTATTGCTATTAGTGGACTGGCTTCTAATGAAAAAATTGCCGAAGCCAGTGGTGTTGGTGTGAGCGCTTTTTTGTCCAAACCCTGTACGGCGGAAGAATTGTTAAAAACTATTCATATTGTTAAGAGCGCTACATAAAAATTAGGTGAATATTTCTTCCCATTACTTGCGTAATTTTCCAGTTTTTGCTGTTAAGATAACTAAATATTTTTTATTATACAGAGGTTGCTGTGGCTTTATACGCTGAATTACACCGCCACCTAGGTGGTTCTGTTGTGCCTCGTATTCTTTGGCGCTACTTTCAACGTCATTCATCTGATAACATTTCCCGGTTTGCTGACTATTCCGAATTTGAAGATTTTTACACTCGACCACGCAACACCTTAGATGAGTATCTAGAGTTGCACACGCTGGTGGAAAGCGTGCAAACTGTAGAGACTTTGCCTTATTTTATTTATCGTCTGTTGCGCGGTGCTTATATTTTTGAGAATTTGGCTTATCTGGAACTGCGCTACACCCCTTATCTGCGAACTCCCGAACATTTGAGTCAGTCAGAACGCATCGACAAAATGGCAGAAATTGTCGAAATTGTCGGTAAAGCCAGTCAATTACCAGAATACCCAATTGTCACCAGCCAAATTCTTTGTATGCACTCTCGTTTACCCTATGAGGTAAATAAGGCGATTATTGATTTAGCAGCGCAAAATCGCCAATATGTCTGTGCTGTGGATGTGGCTGGTGGTGATAGTTATTATGCCGAAAGATTGGATGAGTGGATTGCTTTGTATGGTTATGCGCGATCGCTCGGTTTAAACACTACCGGACATCTTTACGAAACTACATCTGGTTGCTATCCAGAACTTTTGCCCTATTTAATGCGGATAGGTCATGGTATCCAAATACCCCTACTGCATCCTGAATTACTGCCATCTCTAGCACGGCGTAATCAGTGTTTGGAAGTCTGCCCAACTACGTACTTAAAAACAGGTACGTTACAAGATTTACGCCAACTAAAAGTAGTATTTGACCGTTGTTTTGAGGCTGGGGTAGATATTGCCATTTGTACTGATAACGCCGGGTTACATAACGAACGCATTACCTTTGAGTATGAAAAGCTGCTCACCTATGACATTATTAATTTTCAGCAGTTGCAAGCTTGTCAGGATGCAGCTTTCCGTCATGCGTTTGCTTGGCCTTACGGTCAGCGTCCAGCGTCGCTATTGAATGGGTTATTGCAGCCATCTAGCAATGGTAATGGTGTTTTGGTAATGCAGGAAAGGTAAATAAAGCCCCTTGGTGCAAAAAGCAATTCACTTTTCTCATAAAACAAATCGGTGGGTAGGGGCACAACAATGTTGTGCCCCTACGTTCTAGTTCCCAGGTTCAACCTGGGAACTAGAATGTATGGCAATGATGAATAGCTTCTTGGCATTTATTCTCAATTTGTTTTAGGAATAGAACAACAGCATCATCATATTGTTTTTTGTGCTTGCTGTGGTCTTGTATTATTGCACTCCACAATTGTTGCAACTCTTGCCAATTAGAGCATTTTTGCATTTGACAAGCAACAGCATTTTTCCAATTTTCTAGCTGACGATAGCTAATAAAATACCCTCCCCTATCCCGACGATGAACGAACAATACATAAGCCCAGGATTCAACTTTGACAATCATTGATTCCGCAATTTTGAGAAATTTCGCCATTTGACGTTTCGTAATGCGGAAGTTTTCAGCAGGTTTAATCTGGCGAAATAGTACTGTCATGATATTTGTGAGAATAAGACTGTGGCTGTAAAGGATTTTCTGCGGCAATGTCAAAAATAATGGTATGAGTAATATTCGGCACTAATTGTTTAATAATTTGCAGATGTGCCTCAGCATCACTGCGACGACGAAACCGAGCCATAACAAGCCGTTGCAAGTTTGGCAGCAGACGAATAATGCACCACGGAAGGAGTTTATTTTTGTAGTTCATGATGCTCTCCTGGTAATTGCATGGTGGATTGTGTACCCGCAGAATCCTATTCTGGGGCTATACAATCCAAGCCTGTCTTTGCAGGCTCAAACCTGAGTAATAAAATGATTAATCTGTTGGGCTAGCCAAATTCCCATAGTGGATTTGGCTACCACTTGCTCAGATGCTAAGTCTTGGATGAGTGGTAAGTTATGTAAGACACTGAGAAACGGGCAGACACCACAGAAGGTATCTGTGAGGGCAATTAACTAGCTGCAAGGCAGCTTTCGGGTTGCCTCCCTATTTTGTTGTTCTTTATATTATCACATTGATTAATTATTTTGTCAAATTAGTTTGATTTACTAGTTATGGTTAAACGAGGCAAATCTGGCTCAGGGGAAACTGATTCTCCATTAAAAAGACTTCGAGAGGCGGCTGGATTGTCTCAACAGGAGCTTGCAAGTAGGATTGGTGTAGGATTAGCGACGATTAGCCGCTGGGAGAGAGGTGTGTCGCCAGCAATGATGACAGTTCCGCAAATAAAGGCGCTTTGTAGGGAATTAGGGGTAACTCTAGAGGAATTACCCGACAACTTCGGTTCACCAAATGATGAAAAATGATAAATCTATAGCGGTTGTCGGTTGGGTGCAGTACATTGCGTTACCTCTCTCCAAACCTCTCTCTTATGAGGAGAGAGGCTTTGAGTAATGATGACACTCTCTGAGTTGATTGTAATTGGGGGATGCAATTGGCAGGATATAGAGTTTGCGATCGCGCTGTTGTAGCTTCCTTCTTAAGGTGCAAGCTTCCGTCTTAAAATCAAAGACAATTACTGTTAACGGGAGAAGTCCATTTGACATCATTTGGCAGCTATAAGGCAACAGCATCCAGGTGGATTACCTTCATAGACTCGGAATTTTACCCAGACTACTTAGACGAAGCTAAAGTCCTCTATGGAAGTGTTCTCCAAGAGTTTACCCAGATGGCAGGGGTAGCACAAAACTCTGCTGACTTGCTCAGAAATATCTCCCAAAAACCCAATCCATCGCGAACACAATTGCTACGAGTGTTCCGGAAGTACGTATCACCAGATACGCAGGGCGAACGCGATCGCACTCCACAAACCTAACAAAGACTATTCATAATGCTTGTTGTCAGATATTGCACTTAGCAAATTGTTTTGATGTGTGGATAGTTGAGAATTTTTTGATCGCAGGTCATAAGTTCTATATTGCGACGGTAGGCGATCGCTACAATAAGCCGATCGGCTGGATCTTTGTGGAAGTCGCCGGGTAATTGGGTACTGGTAATTGCATCGAGTGGATCGAGTGGTTCTATGGTAATTCCAGGTCGGGTTTTGGCAAGTGCAAACCATTCATTGATGGGAAGGGGGAGTGGTAGTTTCCCATTACTATGCTTAACTGCAATTTCCCATACAGAAATGGCAGAAACGATGAGAGCATTTTGATTTTCGCCTATGGTTAATAGGTTACGTCCACCCTCAGAAAGTTGATCTGGGGAATGGAGCCACCACAGCCAAATATGGGTGTCTAGTAAAATCATTGTCCCAAAGCATCCCACAATTCAGGTATGGGTTCATCAAAATCTGGAGGAATTGTCAAGGGGATTTTGCGTAGGGGATGCTCAGGAGTGCGATCGCTCGTTAAATCTATTTCATTAGGGGTTGGGGTTGGCTGTGATGATGGTAATGTCAGACTTTGAGCCAAAAGTTGAAGTATGCGTATTCTTTCCGCTAAGTCAAGGCTGAGGAGTTGTTGTTCTAGTTCTTGATTGCCCATAACTTTGCGCCTAATGACTGTGTTATTTATTTTAGCGGAACTTTCCAATGCTTCCGATGGCAGATAGCGCGTAACCGTAAGGCTTGTCGTTAGACTTCGCACTTTCCCACAAACCCAACAAGCGCGATCGCTGTATAACTCTAAATATGCTGAAACCAGAATCAACTAGCCGATAATACCTGAATGCAAATGATTTATTTCGCCTGATTACTATCAATATTTTGGGTATTCCTGATAGTGTACCTGAGACAACTGCTGCTGTATACCGCTCTAGGCTTTTGACTACAGTTAATAAATTTCTAGATGAAACTGGTCTTGAAAATATCAAGATTAATATTGGAACTGTATCTGAGTTACAAAGCAAAAGCGGTGAAAATTCTACTTCAATATAAAGCGAAAGTAACAATAAAAAACCTGACAACAATTTATCAGTTGAAGAGCGTGCGCGTAGTTATCAAGCGGTAAAACCTCTATTTGATTTTGAGCAGTTAATTGTCCCTGAACAAGTAAAATAAGACTTGCTTCTAGCAGTTGATTTAGTTGAACTGGAAACTCTGGTTTTTGATACCTGGGGTTTGAGGAAAATTGAACCTTTTCCTCGAACAGCATTAAACTTTTATGGTAAACCAGGAACTGGAAAAACACTTGCAGATCATGCAATAGCATCTAAAATAAACCGTCCCATTTTAGTCGCCAGTTATGCTCAAATTGAGAGTATGTATCATGGTGAGAGACCAAAGAATGTAGAGGCTATCTTTTTTGCAGCAGAAAGAGATAATGCTTTGTTATTTGTTGATGAAGCTGATTCCTTGCTTT
>Ga0114939_10003299_pt1 | contig 11406 bp, 6 predicted proteins | sample AshMeaCrysSpring_FD_87196 | JGI IMG/M metagenome (GOLD analysis project Ga0114939, IMG submission 87196) | Groundwater microbial communities from Big Spring, Nevada to study Microbial Dark Matter (Phase II) - Ash Meadows Crystal Spring | ecosystem: Environmental > Aquatic > Deep subsurface >... | reverse complement strand
TGCTGTGCAGGCGGTCCAGGCTCTCGGTGGCAAACGAAACCGCGGTGTCGAAACCAAAGGTGGTGAAGGTCTTGTCGAGGTCGTTGTCGATGGTCTTGGGCACGCCGATCACGCGCAGCCCCTTGCGCTGCAGCGCCTCGCCAATGGCCATGGTGCCGTCACCGCCCACGATCACCAGCGCGTCGATCTGCTCGCGCCGGAAGTAGTCCACGATTTCGTCGGAGCGGTCGCGCTCGCCCAGCGTGCCGTCGCTCTGCCGGGTGGGGAAGTGCAGCGGGTCGCCCTTGTTGGTGGTGCCCAGGATGGTGCCGCCCAAGTGGGCGATGCCGCGCACCCGGTCGCGCGTGAGGCGCTCCACGCCGCCTTGCGGGTAGTGCTCGGGCTGCAGGATGCCGTTGAAACCGTCGCGGATGCCCAGACATTCCCAGCCGCGGTTGGCTGCGGCCCAGACCACCGAGCTGATGACGGCGTTCAGCCCGGGCGCATCACCGCCGCCGGTGCTGATGGCAATGCGACGGATGGGCTGGCTCATGGCTGCGGTGGCTTCAGGCGCAGGACTCGCCCGGTTCGTGACCGCAGGAGGGCACGGCGGCGGCGTTGGGCGCGGCCCCGTCGCGGAAGGTCTCGGTGCTGGTGTCGTAGCCTTTTTCAGCCAGGTAGCCCACCAGGCCGGCGTCCATGCTCTGGGCGTGCTGCGGAAACCATTCCACCAGCGCTTCCAGCATGCTGTCGATGTAGGCTGTCTCGCCCTTGAGCGCGCGGCGCTCCACCTCGCGCATCACCTCCAGCACGCTGTTGTGCGCGCCAAAGTGGCAGAAGTCCGACGGAATACCGCAGGCCGTCATCCAGCGCTCCTCCTGCGCGAAGTGCTCCACCGTGTGGCGCAGCAGCTCCTGGTAGGTGGCCAGCCGGGTTTCGGGCCCGGCGGCGGCCGTGGCGTTGACCAGTTCCACAAACTCCTCGTGCGTGGTGTCGGTGCGGGCGTCGCCCAGCGCAAGCTCAGCGGTCCATTCAAGCGTGGTGGCGGTGGTCATGATCAGCCCAGGCGTTGTTGGTGGCGTGCGATCTGTGCCTTCACCTGCGCCGGCGCGGTGCCGCCCAGGGTGTGGCGCGCGTTGAGCGAGCCGCGCAGCGACAGCACGTCGTACACGTCTTTCTCGATGTTCGGGTTGAACTGCTGCAGCACGGTCAGTGGCAGTTCCGACAGGTCGCAGGCGTGGCTGATGGCGGTCTTCACCGCGTGCGCCACGGTTTCGTGCGCGTCGCGGAAGGGCAGGCCCTTCTTCACCAGGTAATCGGCCAGGTCGGTGGCGGTGGCGTAGCCCTTCAGTGCGGCCTGCTCCATGGCCTGCGCATTGACGGTGATGCCGCCTTCGAGTTTGCCGGTGTCGGGGTTGAGCTGGCCGCCCACCATCTCGGTGAAGATGCGCAGCGTGTCCTTCAGCGTGTCCACCGTGTCGAACAGCGGCTCCTTGTCTTCCTGGTTGTCCTTGTTGTAGGCCAGCGGCTGGCCCTTCATCAGGGTGATCAGGCCCATCAGGTGGCCGACCACGCGGCCGGTCTTGCCACGCGCCAGTTCCGGCACGTCCGGGTTCTTCTTCTGCGGCATGATGGAACTGCCGGTGGTGAAGCGGTCCGCAATCTTGATGAAGCCGAAGTTCTGGCTCATCCACAGAATGAGTTCTTCACTGAAGCGGCTGATGTGCACCATCACCAGCGAGGCGGCGGCGGTGAATTCAATCGCAAAATCGCGGTCGCTCACCGCGTCCAGGCTGTTCTGGCACACACCGTCCATGCCCAGGGTTTTGGCCACGCGCTCGCGGTCCAGCGGGTAGCTGGTGCCGGCCAGCGCCGCGCTGCCCAGCGGCAGGCGGTTGGTGCGGCGGCGCACATCGGCCATGCGCTCGGCGTCGCGCGCAAACATCTCCACATAGGCCAGCATGTGGTGGCCAAAGCTCACCGGCTGCGCCACCTGCAGGTGGGTGAAACCGGGCAGGATCACGTCCACGTTCTGCTCGGCCACCGTCAGCAGGGCCTTTTGCAGGTCGGTCAGCAGGCCGAGGATGAGGTCGATCTCGGTGCGCAGCCACAGGCGCACGTCGGTGGCCACCTGGTCGTTGCGGCTGCGGCCGGTGTGCAAGCGCTTGCCGGCGTCGCCCACCAGCTGGGTCAGGCGTGCCTCGATGTTCAGGTGCACGTCTTCCAGGTCGAGCTTCCATTCGAAGGCGCCGGTCTCGATCTCGGCGCGGATCTGCGCCATCCCGTCCTGGATGGCGGCATGGTCGGCCGCGCTGATGATGCCCTGCGCGGCCAGCATCTCGGCGTGCGCCAGGCTGCCGGTTATGTCGGCGGCCCACAGGCGCTTGTCAAAAAACACGCTGGCGGTGTAGCGCTTGACCAGGTCGCTCATCGGCTCGGAGAAGAGCGCCGACCAGGCTTCGGATTTTTTGTCGAGTTGGTTTTTTGACATGGGAGGCGTGCGATCCAGGGGCGGAAGCCCCATTGTCGGATGAATACATTGTGTGGGGGTGCGGACTTACCCAATAATCGGGGCTGGTCCCTGCCGGCTGTCCCCTGAGGGCCGCCCGGCGATCCACGGCATGAAAGACACCCAGATTTTATCGACCTTCCAGGAACTGGCCACCGAGCCGGCCGCCCCGGCCGTGCCGGCGCCGCTGTTCAACGCCTGCCAGGTGGGCGTGGCCCTGCGCGCCGTGCTGTTCGTGGAACTGGTGGTGGCGGTGGCCGCGCTGTACGGCGCTGGGGGATTTTTCGACTGGCTGATCCGCCTTTCGCTCTACACCGGCGCCGCGCTGCCGGCCACCGTAGTCTGGCTGGTGGTAGCCTGCGCCGCGCGCCGGCCGCTGGCCCGCCTGCCCGTGCCCGGGCAGTACGGTGCGGCCGTGCTGCTGGGTGCGGTGTCCGGCGCTTATGGCTGCGGCCTGCTGGCGCTGTCGGGCCTGCTGGAGGCGCCGCCCTGGCTGGCCAGTGCCGCCAGCGGCGCGCTGCTGGCCGGCGCCCTGGTGGGCGCGCTGGCGCTGCGCGAGCGCGGCAAGACGCCCGCGGCCACCACGGCACGGCTGGCCGAACTGCAGTCGCGCATCCGTCCGCACTTTCTGTTCAACACCCTCAACAGCGCCATTGCCCTGGTGCGCGCCGAGCCCGCGCGCGCCGAGGCGCTGCTGGAAGACCTGAGCGACCTGTTCCGCCACGCGCTGGTGGACCAGGGCGAATCCGTCACCCTGGCCGACGAGATTGCGCTGGCGCGCCGCTATCTGGAAATTGAACAGGTGCGCTTTGGCGACCGCCTGCGGCTGGAATGGGCGCTGGACCCGGCGGCCGACGCTGCCCGCCTGCCGCCCCTGCTGCTGCAGCCGCTGCTGGAAAACGCCGTGCGCCATGGCGTGGAACCCAGCACCGAAGGCGCGCAAATCCGCATCTCCACCAAACGCCGCGGCTCCAACGTGGTGATCAAGGTCACCAACACCGTGCCGGCCGGCCCCGGCGCGCAAGGTCACGGCCTGGCGCTCGACAACGTGCGCGACCGCCTGCGCCTGCTGCACGACGTGCAAGGCCAGTTCCGCCATGTCTACAAGGACGGCCTGTTCCAGGTCCGCATCGAGGTGCCCGCATGAGCCGCCGGGCCGTTCCCAAGGCGACAACGCAGTTGCGGCGCAGACTCACAACTGCGCGTAGCGCTTGTGATGTCGTAGCCAATACCGCAGCGCGCTGCGCGGAGGTTTCCGTATGACGTTGCAGGCCCTGATCGTTGACGACGAAACCCTGGCCCGCGCGCGCCTGCGCACCTTGTTGGGCGACTGCACGGCCCCGGCGGTGAGCGTGGCCGGTGAGGCCGCCAACGCCACCCAGGCCATCGAACTGCTGCGCAAGCAGAGCTTTGACGTGGCCCTGCTCGACATCCACATGCCCGGCGCCGACGGCCTGACGCTGGCGCGCACCCTGCGCGAACTGCCACGCGCCCCAGCCATCGTCTTCGTCACCGCGCATGCCGAACACGCGGTGCAGGCCTTCGAGATCGAGGCCGTGGACTACCTCACCAAGCCGGTGCGCTTGGAGCGGCTGCAACAGGCGCTACAAAAAGTAGAGCGCCTACTGCAATCCCGGCAGGCGCAAAAGCCCGATTTGCCTGAGGAATGCCTGGTGATCCAGGAGCGGGGCCGCACCGAGCGCGTGCCGCTGTCGGAAGTGCTGTACTTCAAGGCCGAGCTCAAGTACATCACCGTGCGCACCGCCGCCAAGAGCTACATCCTGGACGGCGCGTTGAGCGAGCTGGAAGAAAAGTATCCCGCGCAGTTCCTGCGCATCCACCGCAACGCCCTGGTAGCCCGCCGCGCCGTGCGCGCGCTGGAAAAGCACTACGACCCCGAAGAGGGCGAAGGCTGGGCCGTGCGGCTCAACGGCATTGAAGAAGTGCTGTCCGTTTCGCGCCGGCAACTGTCGGCGGTGCGGGAAGCCATTGCCAACCTCTGAGTTGGCGGGTTTTCGCCGGCGCCATTCAGGCCGGCCCCCAGTGGCCCTGCGATAAAGTTGGGGCCACAAGATTTGCGAGGGGGGATACCGTGCTCATCAAGTCGGCTGACGACAGAACCGAACGCCTGTCAATGTCAAGAACGTTGGGCATGGGCACGGCAGCGTGCACTGTCTCAACGGGAAGCTCAGCACACAAAATGCCTAGCCTTATTGGCAGCGTGCTGATCAGCCGGGACTATCAGGGCTTATCTGCCTGCGCATGAAGAACGTTATCCGTCAAAACGCGTCAAGATTCATCAGAACATTTAAGTACCTATGCCATTAACGCTGCCTCAACTTGAGCGTCATTTGTTCAAGGCTGCCGACATCCTGCGCGGCAAGATGGATGCCTCAGAGTTCAAGGAGTACATCTTCGGCATGCTGTTCCTCAAGCGCTGCTCCGACATATTCGATCAGCGGCGCGAGGAGGTGATCCAGCTGGAAATGGACGCCGGCAAGACCCGGGCCGATGCGGAAAAGTCAGCGGAGAACTCCCGCTGGTACAAGAAAGAAGGTTCGTTCTGGGTGCCAAAAGAGTCTCGATACGACCACTTGCTCAATGAGGCGCATCAGAACGTTGGCAATTTTCTGAACAAGGCACTCACCGGCATCGAGACGGCCAATACCAGCCTGTACGACGTGCTGGAGCACATCGACTTCACGCGCAAGGTCGGCCAGAGCAAGATCCCCGACATCAAGCTGCGTCAGCTGATCACCCACTTCGGCGCCTACCGCCTGCGCAACGAAGACTTCGAGTTCCCCGACCTGCTGGGCGCTGCCTACGAGTACCTGATTGGCGAATTCGCCGACTCGGCCGGCAAGAAGGGCGGCGAGTTCTACACCCCGCGCTCTGTGGTGCGAATGATGGTGCGGCTGATCAAGCCCGAACTGAAGCACGACATCTACGACCCCTGTTGCGGCTCCGGCGGCATGCTGATCGCGGCTAAGGAGTACATCGACGAGCACGGCGAAGACGGCCGCAAGGCCAACCTCTTTGGGCAGGAGTTCAACGGCACGGTGTGGTCCATCGCCAAGATGAACATGCTGCTGCACGGCATCAGCACTGCCAACCTCCAGAACGACGACACTCTTGCCGAGCCGCAGCACGTCGAAGGCGGCGAGCTGATGCACTTCGACCGCGTGCTCACCAATCCGCCTTTTTCCATCAACTGGGGCAACACCGAGAAGAACGCCGACGGCACGCCTGCCTGGGCGCCGAAGTTCCCGGAGCGCTTCCGCTTCGGCCAGGTACCGCTGGGTGCCAAGAAGGCTGACCTGATGTTCCTGCAGCACATGCTGGCCGTCACGCGCGACGGCGGCATGGTGGCCACCGTCATGCCGCATGGCGTGCTGTTCCGTGGTGGAGACGAGCGGACCATCCGCCAGGGCATCATCGACGCAGACCTGCTGGAAGCCGTGATCGGCGTCGCCCCCAACCTGTTCTACGGTACCGGCATCCCAGCCTGCATCCTGGTGCTGCGCCAGCAGGTGCAGAAAGGTGCCCAGCGCGTCAGCGGCAAGCCTGCTGGGCGTTTGGGCCAGGTGCTGTTCATCAACGCGGATCGCGAGTTCTTCGAAGGGCGCGCACAGAACCACCTGCTGCCCGAGCACATTGAGAAGATCGTCACCACCTTCGACGAATTCCGCGCCATCCCGGGCTTCTCGGCCATTGTCGACAACGCCACGCTCAAAGCCAACGACTACAACCTGAACATCCGCCGCTATGCCGACAATGCCCCGCCGCCTGAGCCGCATGACGTGCGGGCCCATCTGGTGGGAGGCGTGCCCAAAGCCGAGGTGGCGGACAAGGCGGCGCTGTTCCAGGCCCACGGCTTGAATCCGCTCGATCTGTTCGTAGAGCGCGACGCCAAGTACTTCGACTTCATGCCCGAGCTGACCAGGCGCCAGGACCTCAAGCCCGCCGTCGAAGGCAACGCCGGGCTGGTCGCCAAGGAGGCTGCCATCCGCGCCGCGTTCGAGCAATGGTGGCAAGCCCACAGCGCCCGCATCACGGCGCTGGCCGGGCAGATGGACAACGCGGCCAGTCTGGTGGCGCTGCGTAACGACCTGCTGGCCAGCTTCAGCGAAAGCTTGGAGGCCATCGGCCTGCTCGACCCCTTCCAGGTGCGCGGCATCGTGGCCGGTTTCTGGTACCAGACCAAATACGACTTCCTCACCCTCATGGCGCGCGGCGCCAAGGGGGTGGCCGACGCCTGGCGGACCAGCATCGTCACGGCGCTGGAGGATAAGACCAGCAAAGAGAGCCCGTTGGAACACAAGCTCGTCAAGTTCCTGATGAGCGACTTCGTCGAGGCCATCAACGAGCTGGAGGCGAAGAAGGCCGAGCTGGACAGCCAGATCAAGGCCGCCGGCCCCAAGGATGCTGAAGGAGAGGACGGCGAAGCCGCCGAGGCCGTGGACGAGGACGCTGAGGACGAGAACGCGGTCGACGAAGCCCAGCTCAAGGCCTGGAAGAAGGAACTCGCCGCGGTTAAGAAGCAGCTCAAGGCCAAGAAGGAGAGCTTTGCCGCTCACATCAACGCCGCCGTCGAAGGACTGTCTGCCGAGCAGGCTGCCGACCTGCTGTTGACCATCCTGCACAACGACATGCGCGCCATCGTCGAGCGCTACATCTCCGCGCAGCGCAAGGCCATCGTTGCCACGTTCGAGAACTGGTGGGACAAGTACCGCATGACGCTGACCGAGATCGAGGGGGAGCGCGATGCGGCGGCGCGAGCGTTACAGGGGTTCTTGAAGAGGCTGCGGTATGTCTGACTGGTCCGATGGTCAGCTTGGCGACTCTATGGCTGCACTCGATGCTGGCGTCAGTGTCAACGCCGAAGATCGTCCTCATGGCGCGGGCGAAATCGGCGTGCTCAAAACCAGCGCGGTCAGCGGCGGCCGATTTCTTCCGCAGGAAAACAAAGCAGTCATTGAGCGCGAACGACGCCTAGTCGCTGAATCGGTTCAGGGCGATTCAATCCTCGTGAGCCGAATGAATACGCCGGCACTTGTCGGAGAGTCGTGTTACGTGCGCGAGGCGCATCCCTCGTTGTTCTTGCCAGATCGACTCTGGCAACTGAAGCCTAAAGACCGCACCAAAATCTGTATGCGCTGGCTGTCCTTCGTGCTGCAGTCCGCCGCGTACCGCCGTCACGTTGAGATACATGCGACAGGTACCAGTGGCAGCATGAAGAACCTGCCCAAGTCCAAGCTGCTGGAACTGCCGGTCAGCTATCCAGCGCCGCCCGAGCAGACAGAGATCGCCGAGATTCTCGACACCCTCGACATCGCCATCCATGCAACCGAGGCGATCATTGCCAAGCTCAAAGCCGTCAAGCAGGGCCTGTTGCACGACCTGCTGACGCGCGGCATTGACGCCAATGGCGAATTGCGCTCGCCCCAGGCCGAGGCGCCACATCTCTACAAGGAGTCGCCGCTGGGGTGGATTCCGAAGGACTGGGAGATCACTCCTTTGGATTCGGTGTCTACCACCGTCACCAGCGGCTCTCGTGACTGGGCACGCTTTTACGCGGATAGTGGCGCCCTGTTTGTGCGCATCGGCAATCTGACGCGCGAGCACATCAACTTTCGCTTCGACTCCACTATGTACGTGCGTCCGCCACGCAATGGGGATGGTCAACGGACGCGATTGGAGCCGGGTGACATCCTGATTTCGATCACCGCTGATCTGGGCATTGTTGGTGTCGTTCCCGATGGAATGGGCGAGGCTTACATCAATCAGCACATCGCCCTCGTTCGCGCGAGTCACGGTGTCGTCAATCCGCGCTTCGTGGGGCACTACCTGGCCAGTCCGGCCGCGCAGACCTACATCAGCAAGCTGAACGATGCCGGTGCGAAAGCTGGCCTCAATCTGCCAACCGTTCGCGGGCTGCTTATAGCGCGACCTGCGCGTACGGAGCAGAACCTTATCGCGGAACGGTTAGACGAGATCGACCACCGCATCCAGAACGCTGCAACTGAGTCGGCAAAGCTGCGCGAACTCAAGGCTGGCCTCATGGATGACCTCCTCACCGGTCGCGTCCGCGTCACACCACTGCTGGCCGAAGCCGCACAACAACCAGGGAGCGCCTGATGGGCTGGGAACTCGAAGACGTCGAAAAACCGTTCGTAGCCCAGTTGCAGACGCTGGGGTGGGCACATATCGAAGGCAGTATTGACGATCCGTCTGTGACTGGCCGGACTGGCTTTGCCGAGGTTATTCAGGAGGGGCTACTGAGGGAACAACTGTGCGCGCTGAACCTTGGGCCTGATGGCGCGCCCTGGTTGGACGAGGCGAGGCTGTCGGAAGCCGTGGCCGCCATCACCCGGCTGGGCACGCACAAGCTCATGGAAGCCAATGAGAAGGCTACCTCGCTGTTAGTCCGTGGTCTAACTGTGGAAGGCCTGCCCGGCTGGGATGGCGGACGCGGCCAGACCCTCCGCTTCATCGACTGGGATACGCCGGCCAACAACCGCTTCACGGTGATCAACCAATACCGCGTGGATTGCCCGCCGGGCTTCAACAGCGGCAAGGCCTTCATCGTGCCCGACTTAGTGCTGCTGGTAAACGGTCTGCCGCTGGTGGTGGTGGAGTGCAAGAGCCCGTCCATCCCGGAACCCTTGGCCGAGGCCGTGGACCAGCTGCGCCGCTACAGCAACCAGCGCAAGGCCGCTTTCGAGATCGATGACAACGAGGGCGCCGAGGCGCTGTTCGCCACCAACCAGCTGCTGGTGGCCACCAGCTTTGACGAGGCGCGGGTGGGCTGCGTGGGCGCGGCCTTCGAGCACTACGCGCAGTGGAAGACGGTGGTGGGCCCGTACGGCGCCGGCAGCGAGATCGAGGTGGCCCAGCGCTTGAGCAAAGCCAGCCTGTCGGAGCAGGAGCGCCTGATTGCCGGGCTGCTGGCGCCGGCACACCTGCTGGACGTGGTGAAGAACTTCCTGCTCTTCATGCAGGTGGGCGGCCAGACCATCAAGTCTGTCTGCCGCTACCAGCAGTACCGGGCGGTCAATCGCGCCATTGCGCGACTCAAGACCGGCCAGACCCGGCTGCAGCAGGGTGAGCACGACGAGCGCGGCGGCATCATCTGGCACACCCAGGGCTCGGGCAAGAGCCTGACGATGGTGTTCCTCGTGCGCAAAATGCGCGCGGATGCCCAGCTGCGGCGCTTCAAGGTCATCGTGGTCACCGACCGTAAGGACCTGCAGAGCCAGCTCTCCGTCACCGCCACGCTCACCGGCGAGGTGGTGGAGGTGGCGGACAGCACGGCCGGCGTGAAAGCGCTGGCGCGGCGCAAGGGGCCGGGGCTGATTTTTGCCACCATTCAGAAGTACCGCGACGCAGACACGGCGGGTGATGCGCCGCTGACGGCAGACGATTTGCCGAAGGTGGAGGAGCCCAAGGCTAGCTATGGCGCCGGCTACAAGGGGGGTGAGAAGTACGAGGTGCTGAACGAGGACGACAGCATCCTCGTGCTGGTGGATGAGGCGCACCGCACCCAGGCCGGCGATCTGCACGCCAACTTGCTGGCCGGGCTGCCCAACTGCGCGCGCATCGGCTTCACCGGCACACCGATCATCATGGGTGAGAAGAAGCGTACCCACGAAATCTTCGGCGAGTTCATCGATCGCTACACGATCAAGGAAGCCGAGGCCGACGGCGCGACCGTGCCGGTGCTGTACGAGGGCCGCACGGCCAACGGCGCCATCAAGGACGGCGCCAGCCTGGACGAACTGTTCGAAGACCTGTTCCGACAGCACACGCCGGAGGAATTGGAGGCGATCAAGCAGAAGTACGCCACCAAGGGCCACATCTTCGACGCGCCGGCGCTGATCGCGGACAAGGCGCGCGACATCCTGCGCCACTACGTCACCAACATCCTGCCTAACGGCTACAAGGCGCAGGTGGTGGCGTACAGCCGCTTGGCCGCGATTCGCTACTTTGAGGCCCTGCGGCAGGCGCGCGACGAGTTGCTCGCGGACGCACAGGCATTGAGCGCGCAGGACAAGGCGTTGGATGACGAAGCGCTGTGCCAGCGACCGCCGAAGGTGCAGGCCGTGGTACAGGCTTGGCGCTACCGCGAAACGCTTGCGCGGATCGAGTTCGCGCCCATCATCTCGGGCAGTAACAACGACGATCCTGGCTGGAAGCCGTATACCGACCACGCAACGCATGAGCAGCTGATCAAGCGCTTCAAGAAGCCGTTGTTTCACGCCGACCCTGCGAAGACCGACCCGCTGGCCTTTCTGGTGGTGAAGTCGATGTTGCTCACTGGTTTCGACGCGCCCATCGAAGGCGTGATGTACCTGGATCGCCCGATTCGCGAAGCCGAGCTGCTGCAAGCGATTGCCCGCGTCAACCGTACCGGCTTTGGCAAGCGCTGCGGCATCGTGGTGGACTACTACGGCGTGGCGCAGCACCTCAAGGAGGCGCTGGCGGCCTACGCTGACGAGGATGTGGAAGGCGCACTGGCCAGCCTCAAGGACCAGGTGCCGGTGCTGCGCGATCGGCACCTGCGCGTGGTGGACCTGTTCCGCCAGCGCGGTATCGATTCGCTGGAAGACGCTGAGGCGTGCGTCGAGGCTCTGGGTAGCGAGAGGCTGCGGGCCGAATTTGCGGTCAAGCTCAAGGCCTTTCTGGCGTCGCTGGATACGGTGCTGCCGCGTCCCGAGGGCCTGCCGTATTCGGGTGACGCGAAGCGGCTGGCTTACATCTACGCCCGGGCGCGCAACCGCTACAAGGACACGCCAGTCCTGGGTAAGGACGTTGGCGCCAAGGTGCGCAAGCTGATCGACGATCACGTGATCTCGCTGGGCATTGACCCCAAGATCTCGCCGATTCAGCTGACGGACATTGAGTTCGACAGCCAATTG
>Ga0114939_10003297_pt1 | contig 11408 bp, 8 predicted proteins | sample AshMeaCrysSpring_FD_87196 | JGI IMG/M metagenome (GOLD analysis project Ga0114939, IMG submission 87196) | Groundwater microbial communities from Big Spring, Nevada to study Microbial Dark Matter (Phase II) - Ash Meadows Crystal Spring | ecosystem: Environmental > Aquatic > Deep subsurface >... | reverse complement strand
TTGGCCGACCCGCAAGGTATGTTGACCAACATCTTGCTCTATCATGTGGTTGGTAGTGAGGCTCGCGCCGCCGACGTCGTCAACATGAGTGGTGTCGAAACCCTCAACGGACAGGCGGTGGCAATTACTGTCGAAGACGGCGTGGTCAAGCTGAACGATTTAGCTACCGTTGTGTCGACCGACATCGAGGCCTCGAATGGCATTATCCATGTCATCGACAGCGTTCTGGTTCCACCGGCCAGCGAATCCAGCACGATCGCTGATGTCGTTGCCTCGAATGAAGATTTCAGCACCTTGCTGGCAGCTCTGGAAGCCGCCGGTCTGACCGAAACGCTGGCCGGCGCGGGCGACTTCACGGTCTTTGCCCCGACCAATGAGGCTTTCGCGGCTTTGCCAGCCGGCACCCTGGACACGCTTTTAGCCGACCCCCAAGGCCAGTTAAGCCAGATACTTCTCTATCATGTGGTCGGTAGCCGGGCCGCCGCCGCCGATGTTGTCAATCTATCCTCGGTTGACACGCTCCAGGGCAGCCCAATCACGATTGAGGTGGTAAATGGCGGAGTCGTGCTGAATGACTCGGTGATGGTCACCCAAACGGATATCATGGCTTCAAACGGCGTGATCCACGTGATCAACGCCGTACTTCTGCCGCCGGGCTAATCACCCCACATCATTGTTCTCCTTGTTTCAACTTCCCGAAGGTTTCCGGACCTTCGGGAAGTTTTTTCTTACCGATTTCATCAGGCTTCGGGTTTGGCACTCGAGCATCAACTACTCTATAATGCCAGCCGTGATGAGCATCCTCCCAGAAGTGAACTCAAAATGGCGCTCAGACCTTAATGATGGTAGTAGTCTCGAAACATTCTCTGATCCCTACCAGGTATAGAAAAATGAAAATCAAAAACCCACGATCGTTTACTGTTCGATTTTTCCTGTTGACCCTAATGGTTTTGCTTTTTTCGGGTATCGCCCTGGCCGAGACGCCAGAACAACGAATTGTTGGCGGGCAGGAGGCTGACCCGGGTGAGTGGCCCTGGCAAGTTGCCCTGGTGCAAAAAGGCGAAGACGCTTACTTCGGCCAGTTCTGTGGCGGGTCTTTGCTCTCAGCCGGCTGGGTATTAACCGCCGCCCATTGTGTTGAAGATACGGTCGCCTCTGAAGTGGATGTCATTGCCGGTATTCATGATTTGCGCACACCCGATCCGGATTATCAGCGGGTCGCGGTTTCAACCATCGCCGTTCATCCGGAATGGGATCCGAATACGTATGACAACGATATTGCCCTCTTAAAATTAAACTCGTCAATTCTTCCCCGGCCGGCAAGCGGTTCGGTCTTGCCTATCGCCTTCGCCAACCTGGTGCCGGCGAATGCCGGCTCACTCGCCGGGCAAACGGCGACGGTGACCGGCTGGGGCAATCGCGCCGCTCAACCGGACCCGGGCGGTTCCGACTTTCCCGACCGGTTGCACGAGGTCCAGGTGCCGATCATCACCAATGCCGATTGCCAGGCCGGCTATCCTTCACTCACGGCCAACATGCTTTGTGCCGGTTTTGATGAGGGGGGTAAGGATTCCTGCCAGGGTGATAGCGGTGGCCCGCTGGTCATTCCGGCAAGCGGTAACAACTGGCAGCAGGCGGGTATCGTCAGTTATGGCGATGGTTGTGCCAAACCCGGCAAGCCGGGAGTCTATACAAGGGTGTCTCAATATATCGAGTGGATCAATACGACGATGGGCGGCACGACCGGTGACAACCTGGTCTTTCTGCCCGTCTCTCTGAACATGAGCGCGCCCGTCGCCCAACCATTGCGCAACGGCAACTTTGAGGATGGTCCTGTGGTCTGGCGCCAGTTTTCGCAACAAGGGTGGGATCTGATCTATAACAAAGCGAACTTGCCGGAAGAGGTGCCACCCCACGGCGGTGAATGGGCTGCCTGGTTAGGCGGCGATGACGGTGAACGGGCTTATCTCGAACAAAGTGTTGTCGTGCCGCAAAGTAGCCCCTACCTGTCGTATTTCCATTGGATCGAGTCTGAAGATACATGCAACAATGATTTTGCCTTTGTCTTTGCCAACAACAACAAGATCAAAGAGTATACGCTCTGTTCGTCAGCGGATACGAACGGTTGGCGGCGGCAATCGATCGATATGCGGTCATACGCTGGACAGTCAGTGACGATTCGCATCGAGGTAGTCACGGACTCCAGCCTGGTCAGCAATCTATTCCTCGATGATGTCGCCTTTGCCGCCAGCGCGCGCGATGTGACCGCAACAATCATAAACGAAGTCCCAACCGGCATCACTGTTAAGAAAACGAGGAAATGAAATCTTTTCCTGATAACCGGCCTGGCGGCGGACTTCGGGCTAAATAAAAGGAACAGCCCCGCGGATTCATCACCCGCGGGGCTTTCTTTCCCCATTAAACCAAATGATTACGGAAAAGCCGGCTCAGCAGCCTGCTTTCGTAATCAACCCCCATTTCGCCTGGCCGTGCACGAGATCGGCCTGGGCGAGATGTTGACATCCACCGGAAGATTCTTGCTGCGATCGCTCGTGATTCTTCCGGGGACTGCGCACGAGAAATTGCAATGAATCGCTAACCTGCTACCAGCGAAACAAATATTAAAAGCAGCACCTCCAGTTGCGCCCTCCAGAGCCGGTACTGAAGCCATCACTCTCAACGATAGAGATAATAATACTCAGTTTCAACGCCAATTCGACAGGGATATCCCCCAGATAGAGGTCAATAAAATGTGTATTTTGGACTAATCGGTAGGTTGTGGTCGGCCGTTTTCTCGTTCGGGTTGGTGAATCCCCGGCACCCAGCCGCCAACCGTGGTTCCCCGGCCGTTGTCAGACTCAAAACGAAACGAACCGCCGCAGGCCTCCAGCCGGGCGCGCATGGATTCCAGCCCGAAACTGCCGTTTCGCAATGCCAGTGTTCGTTGCTCCGCGGATACGCCGGAGCCGTTATCGCGGACGAAAAAGGTAACCCGCTCTGGTAATGCTTGCAGGTTTATAGTGACGGCGGTGGCTTCAGCGTGGGCCTCAACGTTGTCGAGTGCCTGTTGGACAAACCGATAAATCGCATGACGGCTCGTGAGATCGGTTCGCTCGTCTACCAATTCTGAAAGTTCTACCTGCGTTTGTACGCCGGTGCGGTCTTGAAAATGATGAGCCAGTGCCGTCAGCGAGGATGTCAGCCCGTGCGCCAACTGGCTGGGAGCCAGATTGTGCCGGATCTGACGAACTTCGCCCGCGGCGGAGTCGACGTCGGCGATCATTCTATCCAGTATCTCCACGGTGAGATCGGGTTGATCATGAACTGCATCGCGCCCTACGGCCAGATAGAATGGCAAGCGGCCGAGAAACTGCTGGATACCATCATGCAATTCTTGAGCCAATCGTTCACGTTCTCGTTCCTGGACTTCAGCCATCCGGCCGGGAACCTGGCGCAACGCTTCGAAATTACGATTGGCAACCAGCAATAGGGTTGCATGCTGGCCGATCAGGTCCGCGGTCTCGACCCGCCGTTCATCGAAGATTTCTGTGTCCCAATGGGGGCCAAGCCCGATTAAGCCGATCAGCTCATCTCCCGCCATCAAGGGCAAGGCCAGGTCCAGTTCTTTACCGGTCAACGGCAATAGCCAGGCAGGTTGTCCATCCACCCGGTCGATTCGCATCGGACCCCAAGGCTCAATGATCTCCGGGATTCGCAAACGGTTCGGCGGGGTGTCATGAAAGTCCCCTTCCGAGGCCGCCAGTATCAGGGATTCACCGCTCTGGTTTAACCAGATGGCGGCCCGTTCGAGTTCAAAGGCTTCAACCAATGTGCGCGCGATCGTCCGCGGCAAGTCATGGATGTGTTTTTCACTCAATAAACGATGACCAAATGAGCGTGCCGCATGGTTGCTGCGCCGGTCATATTCAAAGATCCGGCCCATCGGCCCGCGCAGGCTGGTTAAAATTATCCACAAAAAACTCGAGAACAAACCAATCCCGAAAAAAATTATGAATGGTGGCCTTAGGCCACTTCCGGGCCAGATATCGTGATCCAGTGTCCAGAGCCAGGCGCCGAGCGCAGCGATGAGCGCGCTGGCCGAGATCGCCATGATGAAGACAAAGAGACGCGAAGGCGACCGCATCGCCTGATAGCGAACCAGGGCGTAGGCGAGAGTCAGCGGTACAGCCAGCAGCAGGTAGCGGGTATCAAGCCCCTGCCAAAAGTAAGACACCGGACGACCATCCACAGTAAGCCAGGTCAGGGCTGAAACAAGGAGGAGGGGCATGGCGATAATAAAGCCGAGGATGACGATGCCGAGCATGCGCTTTTCTCGCCTGGAGATTTGGTGACGATGCTGGCCAAGCCGGTGGACGATGCGGCCGACGAAAGCCCCCACGCCGATGACATAAACCAACAAAGTCCCAAAGTATCTCAGGTCGGCGAGCAATTCGTACGGGATCGCGGGGGTCGATGGCGAAACCGGCAGACGAAGGGCAACCGCAAAAATCGCGACAAGAACCGAGATCGCCAAGCCGGTGATGGTTAACCAGCGCCAGTATGGCCGCGCGGGGACCGGAAACGTGCCGGCAAAATGGATAAATGTCACGCCCATGAGGGGTAGCATAAATTGCTGAAAGGTTTCCAGGCCGACAGAAAATGTATCATCCATAAATACGGTATGGACGAACAACGCACGGACAAGGGCTATGGTCGCGGCGGTGAGTGCAAACGCGCGATTGGCCGGTCCACCAGGCCAACTGGTATAGACGACGATAGCCAGCGACCAGAATACAAAGCTGACAATGATGTCCGGCAGGCGAACATCCATAAACTGTTGAATGGTGAAAATCGTGAGGGGCAGAGTGATGACTTCAATCTGGTCGCTGTCCCTGGGGATGACTTCCAATTCCACCGCTCGCTCGCCGGACTCGTAAAGGTGCGCCAGCGTGTCACGGAGATCGGGATAGTAGGGCAGTTGTTCGACCCGGACGAGCGTGTCGCCGTGGTCCAGTCGATCCCAGGTCATTCCGGACCACCAGATCGGAGTGTTGGCATCGACCTCGCCGGTGTCGATGGCGGTTGGGCGAAAGCCCACGTAGCCGCCGAATGGACGTCCGATATCGCGGGCAATATCATAATAACCGAAGACCGCGACGATGCCACCGGCGATGATAGCCCACACCAGCCAATCGCTCAGATAGCGGCGGGCGGTCCCACGATTATTCACGAGCCGCCCTCCACGCCCGACAAGTCGTAGATCATGAACGCCTTGGCCAGCAAGACGGCTTTGCGCAGGGTTGGCGCTTCGGTTTCGATATTTCCCATGCCCAGCTTGTCATAAATCCGGCTGACGTGGTTCTCAACGGTTTTCATCTTGATCCCCAGCGCAACGGATATCCCCTGGTTGTTCTGCGAATTCGCCATGCGGGAAGCGATCTCCCGCTCGCGTGGGGTGAGTAAGGGGATCAAGTGGAGGGCGTGTTCCACCCATGGCCGCTCTTCCGTCGTTAAACGGGCTCGCTGATCGCGGATCAGATCGTCCTTGGTCATCGCGCCGTTAACATCGAGCACAACCCGCCCGGCGGCCGTATCATGCAGAGCCTGAAGCAATCTTTCGGGCCGGCTACCTTTCAACAAGTAACCAACCCCTCTTATTCCCTCTCGGACCAGGTCCCAGACCTGGCTACCGCGATCGTCGTAGGCGGAGAAGATAACGATGCCCATCGTGATATCCAACGCTTTCAAACGCCGTACCAATTGCAGCCCGACACTTTCACTGCCGCGCGCCCGGTCGCCCTCTTCGTGCGGAATCACAATATCGACCACGGCCGCCCACGGTCGCGCGTTGCCGGCGATCATGAGGGCGGTTGATTCATCGGCCGCTTCGAGCGTGTCGAAATTTTGCCGGCGTAAATAGAAGGCGACTCCCTCTCGGTTAAAGGCGTTATCATCGACGATTAGAACTTGTTTGATCGCCCCGTCCGTAGCACTCATTCCACCAACCTCCCTCATCAGGCCGTAGATCGCGACGCGTTTGGTTGGATTAAATTATACCATGATACCGGTTGAGGCTATCCACAACATGAAAACTGAATAGCCCGGCTTGTAGCTGGTGTTGAGTCAAAATTAAGTCCAGCGATATGGTATAATTTTTCGATTCCTACGGAGGTGTTCAATGCAAGTTCTGAAAACCATCTTGACTGTCATCACTATCTTTATCGCCATCACCGGCATCATTCTTTGTTCCGTTGGCATTGTTTATAGCTGGACCCTCAATACCCCGGTGACCGAAAGGTTGGTCACGACCGCCGAAAGTATTGAAAATGTCCTGACGGTCACGGATCGAGGTCTGACCAGAGTTGGCAACGGGATTACCGGCGCTCGTTCGGCAGTCAACACCATTGATGGGGCTGTTCGGACGGTAGGTGATACGATAGTCAATACCGATATTGCCTTTTCGATTTTGGAGCAAACCGTCGGGGACGAACTCTTCCCGCGGGTCATTGAAGCCCATGAGACGGCCAGCGCGCTGGCGGAAACGGTCGTCGCTACGAATACCGCGCTGGAAACCGCCAATAACCTGCCGTTCGTCTCCGTGCCGACTTTTACCGAGGAATTGCAGCAAGCGGCGGGCTATCTGGAGAATGTTCGAACCAGCGTTAATGAAGTTCGGACGGAGATTCAGGCGATAAAAGAAGAGGCAGTCGGCCGTCCGGTTAATTTCATCACCACGCGCACCGGGACGATGATTGACAACCTCGATGCTGCGGATAGCCGGGTGACCTCGACCCTGGTTCAAGTAAACCGGGCCCAGGTCACGACCGCCGCGATAAAGGCAGACTTGCCTCGTATTATTGATCTGATCTCCATTGGCGCAACCGTGATCCTGTTATGGTTTATCATCGCGCAACTGTGCTTGTTGGTTCATAGCTGGCGCTCGCTTCGACAGATGAGCTAACGTTTCTCGAAGCCGAGGTTAACATATTGGTCTTCTCGCTGAGAAACTCGGTTTCTTTTTCCACGGGTCCAGGCTATACGGAGCTGGAAACCGAGTTTCTAAGTACAACCCATTATTTTCGATTATCAAATTCGATCTCCCGATTGATGAGCCGCCGGGATAAATATGCAACGCAGGAAGGCATATCAAAATCGGCACCAGGACCCCGCCCTCGCGCGGGGTCTTTTGATCCAGGCCGGATTGATAGAATCTGTTACCTATATGCTCTGCAATGTATATCAAAAGTTAGTTCCACTCGGTTATTGTTTTCGATAAGCTTTACGAGGCTGTGACGCCATTTTATTAGCATGGCGCGGATCGCGCTCTAAAGAGGGAATGATATCAATGGCAGTTAAGGCATATAAACGATCGATATTTCAGCGGTTAGCCGGCCGGCCGCAAACCGAGCCCCCACGGGACCCGTCTTGTTGGGGCTTTAACGAGGGTATCCTGGCGATCGATCTGGACCGCGCGCCAGAATTGAGTGAGCATTGGGGAGCGATTGCGATAGAAGACCCGGCACTGCCGGTGCCGGTCCTGGTCTTTCGCGACGGTGAGGGGATTATCCACGCTTTTTGCAATTTGTGTGGGCATGGCGGCCGCCACCTGGACCCGGTATCCGGGACCAACACCTTGATGTGTTGCAGCCTGGGTAAGTCGACCTACGATTATGATGGGCAGGTAGTCGGTGGCGCGAGCGAAAAACCGGTCGTCAGCTTCCCCGTTCGGGAACAGCCCGGACAGGTGGCCATCACGCTCTACGAAAATTAAACCGGACAACTACCACGCAACCCGCGATTCGTTTCGACTTGAATCTGGCGAGTCGCCGGATCAACTCGGCGGACGCAGGGTGAAGCGATAGGGCGCGTCGGCGCTACGCTCGAATTGGGCACCGTAAACCAGGTTTGGTCCGTCTTCCAGCATCCGCCCGCCGAAATGGGTCGTAAACTCGGCGGCGACACCCTCAGGCGTGCCCTCATGCCGCTCGCCCAAGAGGCGGTCGATCATCCGCTTGGCGGCCGGGTGTTCCAGTAAGCCGGAGATGATCTCTTCTTGGGTGACCCAGGTTCGGGTGACTCGATAGCGCTCGCGAATGACCTGGGCCACCACCGGCAGGGATTCATCCAGGTTGAAGGCGGTGTTGACAGGTTTTTTGGCGCGCGGTTTACGGGTCGGCGGCGTGGCCTGCTGGGGGGCATCCGGGGGAAGTTGTTCCATGTGCAGTGCAAGCTTCTGGGCGGCAATGCTTAAGGTGGCTTCCCGTCCGTCCTCGAAGCGGACATCCAACGTCGATTCATTGATTCGTAGCACTTCGAATGTACCGTGACGAGTGTTGTAGGTTTGACCTATCACGAAGGGGTGTGACATATCGCCTCGATCTGACTGAATAAGAATATTATACCATAGAAAAAAGACCCAGGCATTGTACGGGGATTATCTAGCGATCGAGCGACATGCTGCCTGGTGCCAATCGTATTATGGTCGTTCTGCCTCGGGTTTGGTTGTCACCAGCGTCACCACGAAAATGATATAAATGAGCAATCCGCCAAGGGCTAATCCTCTGGCGAGCGCCGCCCCATTAGGTCCGAGTGTTCCACCGGCAAACGCGGCGAGACCCAACAGCAACCAGACCAACGAATGGCCCCAACGGAGAACATATCGACGCCAGCCGTGTTGCGGCGCTTTTTTATATGGCCAGATCAGCATAAAGGCAAAAGCCAGCAGTAAACACGGTACACCGTAAAGGCTGAGCGGCATGCCGAGAAAAGTTGGATCATTCATCGGAAAACTCCCGCCGACTATTGCCTCGTGAAAGTGCCATTCAGGACCGGATCAGGACCACATAGCATGGGCAGGTCGATAACCGCTTCGGTTGTCAGGTTGTTCCCGTCCGGAGATATATCGGCGGCCAGCCCAATGGTGATGGTTAACCCCTGCACCTCAAACACCGCCGCGGCATCGAGATGATTCGGATTCGCCGGATCTGTGCGCCCGATGGCTGTTTGCGAGCCGGCGGGTACCGCCTGGCTGCCGCAGTTACCGCCGTCAATGACCAAGCCCGTTCCAAGGTTCATCACCCCGGTCAAATCGCTATTGGACTGCGAGATCTCCAATGTGACCGGGGCGCTGCTACCGGAGCTACCAAAAAGCGTTCCGGAGAATGTGCCGTTAAATTGCCCCGTGCCCGCCTCAGCAGGATTTGGTGACGGTTGAGCCGTGGGGTTCGCGGGTTGGTTATCTACCGATCCGGCGGCGATTGTCGGCGTAGGCAACAAATTCGGGTCAACGGTTGGCGGCGGTGATAATTCACCTGATGATCCGGAGGTGAGCCACGCGCCAATGGCCAGGCCGGCCCCGCACAGTCCGGCAACAAGAATAATCGCGAGAAAAATCAGGAGGTATTTCATAAGCGTTCGCAACTATAACGGAATAAATCGTTGTGGTGTCATACCTCGGAAAACTTTAAGGCAGGGGAAATTGTTCGCTAACTATGTACATGGCGCGTTTTGCTGGTTAAGGAGCGGATTCGGTTGTCTGGGACATCACTCGCGCGGCATCATTCAACCACTCCTGTGGTGACGGTGTGGTTATCACCGCCAGCCTGCGAATGAGCGCTCCCAGATCATCGGCCGGTGTTGAGAAATCCTGCTGTCGCGCCTGCTGTATGAGCGGCAGAATCCAGTTTTGGGTCTCTAGCCAGGTATGGGGGCTGAGGAGGACAGCCGAGGCCAGCTGGGCGGCTAATTCCGCTTCCCCAGCCCGATGAGCGAGATGAGCCAAGCCGGCAACCGGCAAGCCTTCCAGGTCATGGCGCATCGTCGATGCGACCAAGGTCAATGCCTGGCGGAGGTAGTCGAGAGAGTCGACGATTTCACCAAGGCCTAGTGCGGCCTTGGCCAGGCCGCACAGGGCGTAGACACGGCTCCAGGTGTTGCCTAGCTCGGCCCACTCCAGATAGTTGCGAAAATGACTGATGGCGATGACAAAATCATCGTCGCTATCGATCGAGCCGGCATGGCTCAATAATTCGTCGCCGCGTATGAGCGCCAGATCGCCCATACCACGATGGTAATAGGCCAAACCCATGTCGTCGTTGATTTGCTCGAAGAGCGGCCGCGCCCTTTCAAACCATTGGCGGGCGGTATTGGCGTTGTTATTGTCGGGCGATCCGTTCATCGCGGCCATCACCCGATAGATCTCGCCGATTTCCCAGGAGCACCATGCCTGGTCGTAGACCAGACTAAACTCCTCGGCGATGATCATGGCCGATTGGCGCTTGCCCAAGGCCCGCTCGACCGAGTGATAGCGTAAGGCGTAAATACTGTCCCAACTCAAAGTCCAGACTTCCAATCGATAATTGCCGACGCGCTGGCTCATGGCCAGCATTTCATCCAGCACGGGGAACATCCGTTCAGGCGTGCCCTGTTGTAAATACATCTCGCGGCGTAACAGGAGGATAACCCAGAGCAGGCCCCAGTTTCCGACCGTTTCCGCCAAAGGCTGCGCTTGCTCCAGAAAAGCCAAAGCCTCATCGTACCGGCCGAGCAAGGCGCAGATATCGGCTTCATCGGCGTAGCTGGTGGCTGTGGCGTCGGCATTGCCCAATTGTTCGAAAACCGCGATCGCCTCGCCCATCAGACGCCGTGCTTCAAGCAAATCCGATTCGGGGGCAAACTCCCACGATAGCAACCTCGCCAGGGACTGGCGGGCGATAGCCAACGTGTAATCATCCATATCGCTACGGTTTTCGACATTGACACGGAGGTTAGCGATGGCGGCCGCGCGATCGACTTGATAGCCGTACATGAGGTTGAGCAAGCTGTACCAGAGGCCTAACCGGTCCGGCGCGTCGGCATCCAGCTCCCGGGCGATGGCCCAGGCCGTGCGAATATCGACCCGCGGGAACTCCGAGGTCATGTAGTTAATATAAATAGTTGCTCTGGCGATCAGCAGGATCGCCAGGACGGTTCTGTCCGTCGCCTGGGAGGCAGGTGCGGCAGCAAATTTCTCTTGCCAGGCGTTGATCGCCTGGTCTAGTAACGGACCGACATCGGTGCCGACGAATCGGGTGGTGGAATAGAGAAACAAGGGGAGCAGCATCTGATCGACCAGACGGTCGAATTCACCCTGGTTGGTCCAATGTTCCCAGGCTTCGCGAATATCATCGAATTCCTCGGCGACGGCATCGAGCGCTTTCACCTGTTCGCGGCCGACCATCCGCCGGCGCTGGCTCTCCAGAAAACGGGCGTAATAGCGCGCCTGACGATCGCGCGCGCCGGCCTCTAATTCCGGTGAATGCCTAATTTTTTCCTCGGCATATTGCCGCAGCAACTCGTGAATCTCAAATCGACCACCGACGAGCGCGGGCCCGGCCAGGTTGGAACCGGCGAACGTCTTTGTATCGGAT
>Ga0114939_10003296_pt1 | contig 11408 bp, 11 predicted proteins | sample AshMeaCrysSpring_FD_87196 | JGI IMG/M metagenome (GOLD analysis project Ga0114939, IMG submission 87196) | Groundwater microbial communities from Big Spring, Nevada to study Microbial Dark Matter (Phase II) - Ash Meadows Crystal Spring | ecosystem: Environmental > Aquatic > Deep subsurface >... | reverse complement strand
TTGCGCCGGGTGCTGCTCGCCGCCCTGGGATCCGTCCAGGATCCACGGGCTACCGTAGACGTCCCTGTCTACTGCTCGCAGCACCACGTCGCCGGCCTGCTTTGCGCTGCCCATGGACAGAAAGGCGGCGGGCGCGTCGTGACCTGCGCGGACTGTGCGCGGCAAGGAGGCCGCGCTCAAGCCTACAGGGGTGAAAAGTGACCGAAGGTCCGGTGGACCTCCGTGGCACGGTGAACGCCCGTGCCACGAATGGCTCGGGCAGGACCCAACCGCGAAGCAGGATTGCCGAGCGGCTGGGGATTCACGGCGTGTCCGCGCGGGGCATGCGTGGCTGACGCCGTCTCGAGTAATCCGCGACAACACGCCTTTCCGGATCCGGCGCTCTACAATCCCCCGACGATCCCGATCCGCGAGCCATGAGCCGACCCGCTTCCAACGCCGCCATCGCCGCCCGCGACCTCGCGGTGCTGTGGCACCCGTGCACGCAGATGAAGGACCACGAGTGGCTGCCGATGGTTCCGATCCGGCGCGGCGAAGGCGTGTGGCTGGAGGATTTCGAGGGCAGGCGCTACCTGGACGCCATCAGCTCGTGGTGGGTGAACCTGTTCGGTCACGCCAACCCGCGGATCAACACCGCCGTACGCGACCAGCTCGAGATGCTCGAGCACGTGATCCTCGCGGGCTTCACGCACGAGCCCGCGCTCGGGCTCGCCGAGCGGCTCGTCGCGCTGGCGCCGCCCGGGCTCGACCGGGTCTTCTACGCCGACAACGGCTCCTCGGCCGTCGAGGTCGCGCTCAAGATGAGCTACCACGGGTGGCGCAACGGCGGCCGGCCGCGGAAGACGAAGTTCGTCACGCTGACCAACAGCTACCACGGCGAGACGCTCGGCGCGCTCGCCGTCGGTGACGTCGCGCTCTACAAGGAGACCTACGCGCCCCTGCTGATGCAGGTGCTGACGGCGCCCTCGCCGGACTGCTTCGCGCGCGAGCCCGGCGAGTCCTGGGAAGACCACTCGCGCCGGCACTTCGCCGCCATGGAGGCGCTGCTCGCGGCGCACGCGGACGAGGTCTGCGCGGTCATCGTCGAGCCGCTGGTGCAGTGCGCCGGTGCGATGCGCATGTACCACCCGGTCTACCTCTCGCTGCTGCGCGAGGCCTGCGACCGGCACGGCGTGCACCTCATCGCCGACGAGATCGCCGTGGGCTTCGGCCGCACCGGCACGCTGTTCGCCTGCGAGCAGGCCGGCGTCACGCCCGACTTCCTGTGCCTGTCGAAGGGCCTGACCGGCGGCTATCTGCCGCTGTCGGCGGTGCTCACCCGCGAGCCGATCTACGCCGCCTTCTACGACGACTACGCCACGGGGCGCGCCTTCCTGCATTCGCACAGCTACACCGGCAACCCACTCGCCTGCCGCGCGGCGCTGGCGACGCTGGACATCTTTGCGGAGGACGACGTGATTGCGGCGAACCGCGGGCTGGCGCGCGCGATGGCCGAGGCCGCCGCGCCGCTCGCCGATCACCCGCACGTCGGCGAGGTGCGCCAGACGGGGATGATCCTCGCGATCGAGATGGTGCAGGACCGCGCCACGCGCCGCCCCTACCCCTGGCAGGAGCGGCGCGGCCTGCGTGTCTACCGGCACGCCCTCGAGCGCGGCGCCCTGCTGCGCCCGCTCGGCAACGTCGTCTACTTCATGCCGCCTTACGTGATCACTCCGGAGGAGATCCGCTGGCTCGCGGGCGTGGCGGCGGAAGGCATCGACCGCGCGACGCGGGACTGAGCGTGCGCACACCCCGCGTCTACGTCGCAATCGCGCTGGACGTGGGCGCCGAGCTGGCGCTGCCGGCCGACGCGGCAGCGCATGTCGTGCGCGTCCTGCGGCTCGGGGCCGGCGATCCGCTGATCCTGTTCAACGGCGACGGGCGCGACTGCGAAGGCCGACTACTGGCAACCCGCGGGCAGGAAACGCGGGTGCTCGTCGCGAGCGCGGGGGAACCCGAGCCGGAGCCGGCGCGGCGTTTGCACCTCGCCATCGGCATCTCGCGCGGCGAGCGGATGGACTTCGTGATTCAGAAGGCGGTCGAGCTCGGCGTCGCCAGCGTCCGTCCCCTCCACACCGAGCGCAGCGTCGTGCGGCTCGACGCGGAGCGCGGCGCGCGCCGGCGCGCGCACTGGCAGGGGGTGCTCGTCGCCGCCTGCGAACAGTCCGGGCGGCGCCGGCTGCCTGCGCTGCATCCCCCCCTGCCGCTCGGCGGCTGGCTGCCGACGGTCGACGGCGCGGGGGTGCTGCTGGATCCACAGGCCGCGCGGTCGCTGCCGGACCTGCCTGCGCCGACGGGGGAGGTCACGCTCCTCGTCGGCCCCGAAGGCGGGCTCTCGCCTGAGGAGCGCGCGCGGGCCACGCGGGCCGGGTTCGTCGGCGTGCGGCTCGGCCCGCGCATTCTGCGTACCGAGACGGCGCCGCTCGCCGCGCTGGCGGCAATGCAGACCCTATGGGGCGACTTTCGCTAGCCTTGCCTGCGAACGAGGGCGTCGATTGCCAGGCTCACCTCGTGCAAGCCGTCCGCGCAGGGACCCAGGTCATTGAGCGCCCGCGCCCGGTTGGCGACATCGGCCCCCGAGCGGTGCGGCTGGCGCGACAGTCGCGCGACGATCCCCTCGAGCTGCGCAACGTAGTCGCGCAGGGCCGCCACCTGCTCCTCGAGCGCCCGGTGGGATGCGCCGCCCGCCCCCGCCGGGGTGCCGGCCAACGTCGCGGGAACCGCCGCCTCTGTCTCGGTCGTCTCGCCATGGCGCAGCCGGTCGAGGAGTCCGGCCGGAATGCACGGCGCCCGTCCGTCCCGCAGGGCCAGGACGCCCTCCTTCAAGGCCGCGAGGGCCTCGCCCGCGAGCGCCCGGGCGCCCGGCGCGAGCGACGCGTCGTCACGCCCGGTCGCGAGGATCGCCTCGAAGGCCTCGGCAAGCTCGGCAATCGGGGGGGACTGCGCATACTGGGCGGTCGTGGCGAGCGAGCGCAGCGCGCGTCGCATCTCCACCCGCCAGGCGGCCTGTGCCGGCTGTGCGGCAAGCGCCTCCAGTCCCTCCGTCAGGGTCTCGACCAGGTCGTCCGCCTCCTCGGCGAGCAGCTCGGCGAGACTGAGGTCCGATGCAGCCAGGAGGCCGGGCTCGTCCTCCCCCTGCGGGGCAGCGGCCGCGCGCGGATCGCCCGGGCGATCACCGCTCCCCCCGAGGCGCTCGAGCGCGACTGCGTCGGCGGCGAGCAGCGCATAGAGCCTTTGCTCGACCTCACGAGGGTCTCCCACGACCGGCGCGCCCGAAACGTGGGCGGCCACCAGCGCATCCACCATCTCCACGCCGCGATCCAGCGCCTCGAACACCGCGTCTGACGGGGGGAGCATGCCGTCGCGGCAGTGCGCCAGCGCGGCCTGCAGCACCCAGCAGACCTCGCTCAGCGCGTGTGCGCCGACCAGGCGCCCGGTGGACTTGAGCTCGCCGAGCAGGCGCAGCACGGCAGCGAGCGCCTGCTCGTCCTCGGTCTGGGCGGACCAGGAGACATAGGCGTCGCGCATCGCCTCGACCTTCTCCGCGGCTTCGGCGACAAAGACCTCCCGGACGTCGTCCTCGAGGATCTCGGGTGCCGGGGCGGCGGGGGTCGCGACCAGGGGGGAGGCGTCGCCAAGCGCCACGTCCAGGGCCGCCGCGACGGCGGCGATCGGCGCATCCTCCGGCGCAAGCGCCTTCTCCTCGGGCGCATCTGTACCGAGGGCCTGCGGGAGACGCCCCTGCACAGCCGCCGTCGCCGGCTCGCCCCGAGGGGTTTGGGCGGGCGCTTGCACTGGCCTTTCCTGACGCGACTCGACGGTCGGCGCGAACGCCCCGGTGCGCAGCGCCGAGTCGATATCGGCGAGCAGCGACTTCAGCGATCCGGGCAAGCCGGCCGGCGCCGCCTGTCCTGGCGCCGGGTGCGCCAGGGCGGCGAGCGGCGCATCGAGCAGCCGTCGCAGGTCCCCGAGCTGAGCGAGGCCGAGGGAATCGGACAGGCCTTGCAGGGCCTCGGCGAGCGCAACCGTCACGCCAGGGCGGCTGCCGGGGGACTCGTCCATCAGCCCCTGCAGGCGGGCGATGTCCGCGCGCAGCAGGGGGGCGAGCCGCTCGCGACCATCGAGGCCGCTGATACTGAGCAGGCGCAGGTCGGCGCTGCGCCGCACGGACTGCACGATCCGATGCATCGAGCCGCAGGAGCCCACCTGGAACAGCAGATTGCGCATCAACGATACGGGTAGCGCGGCGGCCACGGCCCGTTCCCCGCCCTCTGCGCCGACCTTGAGCAGGCCGTCGATCTGCAGGAGGAGGCGGCGAAGGGCCTGTGTCGGCGGGCCGCCCTGGTCCGCGACGCCGACGGCGACCGCCTCGAGAACGAAGAACAACCGTTGCACCTGGGGAACGCCGGCGACGCGCCGCATCGTCTGCGCCACCCGGCGCAGCTTGCGCAGCGCGCGCTCGGGCTCGCGTCCGCTGTACCAGAGGTACATCGCGCGGTGCAGGACGATGCGCTCGCCGCGCGCAGCCTCGGGAAACTCGGGATGGGGCTCGCCCGGCTCGGCAGCGAGGACGGCGAGCTCCTCTTCGAGATCGGGGGCGAACAGCCGGGCCTGGGACACCAGCGGCGTGCCGAGCGCGGCGCGCAACTCGTTCAGCACCGCCAGCACCGCCCAGGCGCCTTCCGGCCGACCGAGCGCGCGCCGCTCGACGCCGTCGCGCAGCTGGTCGAGGGCATGGCGCAGCAGGTCGGTCGTCTCGCCGCGCTTGGCCTCGGGCTGGACCTCGAGCAGCGTGGCCAGGCGCCAGATCTCCTCGGCGAGCATGCCGAGCAGCTCGAGTCCGAGCGGACGGAGCACAGCCAGGGCCTGACCCGATTCCGCGGCGCACACGACCGCCCCCAGGTCGCCGCCCGGCTCCAGCGCCGCCCTTGCGCGGCGCAGGTGCTCGACCAGATCGCCGCGAAGCAGTGCCAGATAATCGGCTGCGGATTGGGGTTGCATCGCAGGATCCTCCGTGTCGGCCAACCGGGCCGTCTTGCCGTTCCCGAAGGCGCCGACCACAATCGCCCGACACGCCGCTCTCCAGGGCCAGTCGATGCCGCACGACCTCGGCGTGGTGATGGATCCCATCGCCACGATCAAGCCGCACAAAGATAGCACCTTCGCCATGATGCTCGCGGCGCAGGCCCGCGGCTGGCCGCTCTGGTACCTGGAGGTCGGCGACCTCTTCCTCGTCGACGGTCGCTGCCACGCGCGGATGCGGCCCGTGACGGTGCGCGACCAGGCGAGCGACTGGTTTGCGCTCGGCGCGACGCGCACGGCGCCGCTCGACTCGCTGTCCGCGGTGCTGATGCGCAAGGACCCGCCGGTGGACATGGAGTACGTGCACGCCACCCAGCTCCTCGAGCTGGCGGAGCGCCGCGGCACGCTGGTGGTCAACCGCCCCGCCGCGCTGCGCGACCTGAACGAGAAGCTCGCCACCGCGTGGTTCCCCGACTGCTGCGTGCCCATGCGGGTGACGCGCGACGTCGCCGCGCTCGCCGATTTTCTCGATGCGCAGGAGGACGTCGTGGTCAAGCCCCTCGATGCGATGGGCGGGCAGTCGGTGTTCCGCGTGCGACGAGACGACCCCAACCGCCATGTGATCTTCGAGACCCTGACCGCGGACGGGACTCGCTTCGCGATGGCGCAGCGCTTCATCCCCGAGATCCGCGACGGCGACAAACGGATCCTGCTCGTCGATGGCGAGCCGGTGCCCTACGCCCTCGCGCGCGTCCCCAAGGCCGGTGAAACGCGCGGCAACCTCGCGGCGGGCGGGATTGGCCACGGCGTGCCGCTCGGCGCGCGCGACCGCTGGATCGCCGAGCGGGTCGGGGCGGTGCTGCGCGAGCGCGGCGTGCTGTTCGCCGGCATCGACGTGATCGGCGACTGGTTGACCGAGGTCAACATCACCAGCCCGACCTGCATCCGCGAGCTCGACCGGCAGTACGGGCTCGACATCGCGGGCCTGCTCCTCGACCGCATCGCCGCGCGGCTGGGCGAGCGGGGCTGATCGTGCCGACCGCCGTTGTCGAGCGCCGCCACGACCCGCTGACTTACGCGCTGCTCGCGGCGGTCGCCGTGCACGCGCTCCTTCTGCTCGGCACCGGCTTCGAGCTGCCGCGTGCGTCGCGCGCCGTCTCCGACCGGCTGCTCGAGATCATGCTCGTGCGTCCCCGGGCGCCGACGCCGGAGGCGCCCCGCGACGCCGAGGCCCTCGCGCAGCTGAGCCAGGCCGGCGGATCGCCCGAGCAGTCTCCGCAGCTCGCGACGCCCTCGGGACCGCCGCCCGCGCTTGCCGCCGAGCCGGTCGCGCCGCGGCTGCGCGAGGTCCCGCCGCCCCCTCCGGTCACCGAGGTGCTGACCGCACCGGGCGAGACGCCCAGCGTGCGCCCCCTCCCCCAGGAGCCGCCGCGCGAGGCGCGGCGCCGCACCGACCTCGGCTCCCTGCTGGCCAGCACGCAGCTCGAGATCGACCGGCTCACCGCGGAGATCGACCGGCGCAGCCAGTCGACCGCGAGCAACTCGCGCCGCCGCTCGATCAACGCAAGCACGAAGGAGTACCGTTTCGCGGCCTACCTCGAGGCGTGGCGGGAGAAGGTCGAGCGGGTAGGCAACCTCAACTACCCGGACGAGGCCAAGCGCCGCAAGCTCTACGGCGACCTGATCCTGCATGTGTCGGTGCGGTCCGACGGCAGCGTGGAGAACGTGCGCGTCGTGCGCTCCTCCGGGCAGAAGGTGCTCGACGACGCGGCCGTGCGCATCGTCCGGCTCGCCTCGCCCTATGCCCCCTTCCCCCCCGACATCCGCAAGGACACCGACGTCCTCGAGATCACCCGCACCTGGCAGTTCACCAGCAGCGAACGGGTCTATGCCGGCCGCTGACCCCGACCGGCCGCGGCTTGCGGCTCGGCGCAGCGCGGCCGGATACTATCGCCATGCAAGGCATCGCGAACCTCACCAACCACTTCCTGATCGCCATGCCCGGCCTGCGCGATCCGAACTTCGCGCGGACGGTCACCTACATCTGCGAGCACACCGAGAAGGGCGCGATGGGCATCGTCGTGAATCGCCCGCTCGAGCTCTCGCTGGCGGACGTGCTGGAGCACATGAACATCGCGTCGGCGGCGCCGGACATCGGCGCCCAGCCCGTCTACCTCGGCGGCCCCGTGGACAACGAGCGCGGGTTCGTCCTGCACACCCGCACCGCGCCCTGGAGCTCGACCCTCAAGGTCACCAACGGCATCTATATCACGACCTCGCGCGACATCCTCGAGGCAATGGCGCGCGGCGAGGGCCCGGAACGCACGCTGGTGGCGCTCGGCTACGCGGGCTGGGCCAGCGGCCAGCTCGAGAACGAGATGCAGGACAACGCCTGGCTCAGCGGACCGTCCGACATCGCGGTGCTGTTCGACCTGCCGGCGGAGGAGCGCTGGGCCGCGGCCGCGCGCCTGCTTGGCGTCGACCTGACGCTGCTGTCCGCCGAGGCGGGGCACGCCTGAGCGGCATGGGGGCGGTGCTGGGGTTCGACTACGGTACCCGCAGGATAGGAATCGCCGTGGGCCAGACCGTCACGGGCACCGCAACGCCGCTCACCACGCTGCCGACGCGGGACGAAGCCCCCGACTGGGCGGCCATCGGCAGACTGGTGGCGGACTGGCAGCCCGAGGCGCTGGTGGTGGGACTGCCGTTCCAGATGGATGATGCCGAGGCCCCGGTCGCGGCACGCGCCCGCCGCTTCGCGCGCCAGCTCGAGGGGCGCTTCCGCCTGCCGGTGCACCTTGCCGACGAGCGGCTGACCACCCGCGAGGCCCGGCGGCAGCTCGGCCGTGACGGCAGCCGAAGCCCCTTGGCCGTGGACGCCGTCGCGGCGCGGCTCATCCTGGAGACCTGGCTCAATGACCGAGACTAGCCCTTTCCTGCAGCACGAGGCGATCCTCGACCTCATCGAGGGCATGGCGCGCGAAATCGGGGATGAGCTCGCGTCCCTGGGCATCGAGCAGCCTGCCATGGTGGGCATCCACACCGGCGGCGTCTGGGTCGCGCAGCGCCTGCACCAGCTGCTCGGCCTCGCCGATCCGCTGGGCACGCTCGACATCTCCTTCTACCGCGACGACCTCACGCGCGTGGGCATGAACCCGGAGGTGAAGCCGTCCAAGATCCCCTTCGACGTCGACGGCCGGCACATCATCCTGGTCGACGACGTGCTGCAGACCGGCCGCACCGTGCGCGCGGCGCTGAACGAGATCTTCGACTGGGGCCGCCCCGCCTCGGTGACGCTCGTCGCGCTGATCGAGCGCGACGGCCGCGAGCTGCCGATCGAGGCGCGGGTCGTGGGCCTGCGGCCGACCTTGCGCGAAGGCGAGCACGTGATTCTGAGCGGGCCCGACCCGCTCGATCTTCAGATCGCCACCAGCCGGCAGCGCAAGCGGGGCTGAGCCTTGTACGCGCGCCCCGGCAGCGAGAACCTGCAGCTCGACGCCAATGGCCGGCTGCGCCACTTCCTCACCATCGAGGGCCTCGGCCGCCAGACGCTGGTCGACATCCTCAATGCGGCCGAGTCCTTCGCGGGGGTGTCGGCGCGCACCGTGAAGAAGGTGCCGGTGCTGCGCGGCAAGGTGATCTGCAACCTTTTCTTCGAGACCAGCACGCGCACCCGCACGACCTTCGAGCTCGCCGCCAAGCGCCTGTCCGCCGACGTCGTCAATTTCAACATCAACACCTCGGCGACCAGCAAGGGCGAGACGCTGCTCGACACCCTGCGCAACCTCGAGGCCATGCACGTCGACATGTTCGTCGTGCGCCATGCCGATTCGGGCGCCGCGCACTTCATCGCGCAGCACGTCTCGCCCGGCGTGAGCGTGGTGAACGCCGGCGACGGCCGGCACGCGCACCCGACCCAGGCCATGCTCGACATGTTCACGATCCGGCGCCACAAGGGCGACTTCGCGCCGCTCAAGATCGCGATCGTCGGCGACATCCTGCACTCGCGCGTCGCCCGCTCGCAGATCCACGCCCTCAACGCGCTGGGCGTCTCCGAGCTGCGGGTGATCGGACCGCGCACCCTCATTCCCACAGCGGCAGGAACGCTCGGCGTGCACGTCTTCCACGACCTCGAGGAAGGCATCCGCGGGGTTGACGTGATCATCATGCTGCGGCTGCAGAAGGAGCGCATGCAGGGCGCGCTGCTGCCGAGCGAGCACGAATACTTCCAGCTCTGGGGCCTGACGCAGAAGCGCCTCGCCGCGGCCAAGCCCGACGTGATCGTCATGCACCCGGGGCCGATCAACCGCGGCGTCGAGATGGAGTCCGCCGTTGCCGACGGCCCGCACTCGGTGATCCTCGAGCAGGTCAGCTACGGCATTGCGGTGCGCATGGCGGTGATGTCGATGTGCCTCAACGTCCTTTCGCCCGAGGAGCAGCCCGCTTGAGCGCGCCCGCCGGCACCAGCATCGTCAACGGCCGCCTGATCGACCCGGCCAACGGCATCGACGCCATGCTCGACCTGCACCTCCTCGACGGCAAGGTCGCCGCGGTCGGCGCCGCGCCCGAGGGCTTCCAGCCGGCGACCGTGATCGATGCGCGCGGCCAGGTCGTGTGCCCCGGCCTCGTCGACCTCGCGGCGCGGTTGCGCGAGCCCGGCTTCGAATACAAGGCGACTATCTCCAGCGAGACCGCAGCCGCGGCCCGCTCGGGCATCACCACCCTGTGCTGCCCCCCGGACACCGACCCGGTCATCGACACCCCCGCGGTGGCCACGCTCATCCGCCGCCGCGCCAAGCAGGCGCGCAAGGCGCGGGTACTCTCGGTGGGCGCGCTCACGCAGGGCCTGCGCGGCGAGCAACTGAGCGAGATGGCCGCGCTGCAGGCCGCGGGCTGCGTGGCGCTCGGCAACGCCCAGGCGCCCCTCGTCAACACCCTGGTCGAGCGCCGTGCGCTCGAGTACGCCGCGACCTTCGGCATCACCGTGTTCCTGCGCCCGGAGGACAGGTACCTGCGCGACAAGGGCTGCGTCCACGAGGGCGTGGTGGCGGCGCGGCTCGGCCTGCCCGGCATCCCGGAAGCGGCGGAGACCGTGGCGGTCGCGCGCGACCTCGCGCTCGCCGAGCACACCGGCGCGACGATCCACTTCCGCGGGCTGTCGACGGCGACCGCCGTGCGCATGGTGCGCGACGCCCAGGCCGCGCGCCTGCCGGTCAGCGCCGACGTGTCGGCGCACCAGCTGCACCTCACCGAGAACGACCTGCTGGACTTCGACGCGCAGTGCCACGTCACGCCTCCCCTGCGCACGCCGACCGACCGCGACGTGCTGCGCCAGGCGGTGCGCGACGGCACGATCGCGGCGATCTGCTCCGACCACCAGCCGCACGACATCGATGCGAAGGAGGCCCCCTTCCCCGCGACCGCGCCGGGCATCTCCGCGCTCGAGACCCTACTGCCGCTCACCCTGCGCCTGGTCGAGGAAGGCGTCCTCGACCTCCCCACCGCGGTGGAGCGGCTCAGCTACGGTCCCGCGGGATTCTCTCCCTGCCCTACGGGCGGCTGGAGGTCGGGCGCATCGCCGACGTCTGCGTCTTCGACCCGCAGGCGGTCTGGCGGCTGGACCGCGAGACCATGGCGAGCGCCGGGCGCAACACGCCCTTCCACGGCTGGGAATTCACCGGCCAGGTCACGCACACGCTCTTCGAGGGCCGGGTCGTGTACCGGTCGGCGAGCTGAGGACCGGCAGCATGGGCTACGAGGCGCGCCGCGACACCCTCTTCCTCGAAGACGCGCGGGTGCTCGCGCACGAGGCCTTCGCGGGCGACCAGTTCGTGCTGCGGCTCGCGAGCCCCGAGTGCGCGGCGCGCGCGCAGCCCGGCCAGTTCGCGCACCTCGCCTGCGACGAGTCGCTGCGGATGCGCCGGCCGATCTCCATCATGCGCGCCTCGCCGGACGAGGGCTGGGTGGACTTCCTCTACAAGGCCGTCGGCCAGGGCACGCGCCTGCTCGCCCGCCGCGCCGTCGGCGACCAGATCTCGTTGCTCGGCCCGATCGGCGAGCCCTTCCGCGTCGCCGCGCGCCGGCCGCTGCTGATCGGCGGCGGCGTCGGCATGCCGCCGATGATCTTCCTCGCCGACCGGCTGCGCGCGTTGCCGGGGTGCAAGCCCTTCGTGATCCTCGGCTCCGAAGCGCCCTTCCCGTTCACGGCGCGGCCGTCGCAGATCCTCGTCCCCGGCCTGCCGGCCGGCACCATCGGCTGCATGCCGCTGCTCGACGACTGGGGCATCGCGAGCCGCCTCGCGAGCCGGCAGGGCTATCCCGGCTGCTTCGACGGCTACGTCACCGAG
>Ga0114939_10003295_pt1 | contig 11411 bp, 12 predicted proteins | sample AshMeaCrysSpring_FD_87196 | JGI IMG/M metagenome (GOLD analysis project Ga0114939, IMG submission 87196) | Groundwater microbial communities from Big Spring, Nevada to study Microbial Dark Matter (Phase II) - Ash Meadows Crystal Spring | ecosystem: Environmental > Aquatic > Deep subsurface >... | reverse complement strand
GGCCAGCGTGCGGGCGCTCGTGACGACGCTGCTGTGGGCGGGCACGCTCGCGATTCTCGCGGGCCAGCTCATCGCGCTCGCGTGGGTGCTCAACGTCGTTGCCGGCATCCCCAAGGTGCTGGGGTGCCTCATCGGCGGCCTCGTCATGACCACGTACTTCGTGGCCGGCGGGCTCCTCGGTTCCGCCTGGGTCAACCTCGTGCAGCTCAGCGTCCTCCTCGGCGGGTTCGCCGTGGCGCTGCCCGTCCTGCTGGCGCAGGTCGACGGCCTGGCGGGGCTTCGTGCGCGGGCCACGCCCGCGACGCCCGAGTATTGGAACTTCTGGCAGCGCGGCGCGTCGGGTTGGCACTACCTGGCGCTGCTCGGGCCGGCCTTCTTCGTCTCGCCGGGACTGCTGCAGAAAATCTACGGCGCCCGCAACCAACACGCCGTGCGCGTGGGAACGGCGTGGAACGCGATCGGCCTGCTGGCCTTTGCGATTGTGCCGCCGCTGTTCGGGATGATCGCACGGGCGCTGCACCCCGTGCTCCCACATCACGAGCTCGCGCTGCCGACGCTCCTGATGCAGAACCTCCCGCCGCTGCTCGGCAGCGTCGGCCTGGCGGCGCTCTTCTCGGCGGAGGTGAGCACGGCCGACGCCATCCTCTTCATGCTGGCCACCTCGCTCTCCCGCGACCTCTACAAGCGCTTCGTCAACCCGATCGCCAGCGATGCGCAGGTGCTCTTCGTCGCGCGCGGGGCAGCGATCTGCGGGGCGGCGCTCGGCCTGCTGATCGCCATCGTCTCGCCCTCGGTGATCGGCGTGCTGAGCGTGTTCTACACGCTGCTCAGTGTGAGCCTGTTCGTTCCGGTCGTGGCAGGGCTCTTCGCGCGACGCGTCGGGACGCCCGAGGCGCTGGCGGCGATCCTGGGGGGCGTCCTCGCGGTCGTGGCCATCCAGCTCTCACCCGGCCTCGTGGCCGGCACGGGGCTGAACGCGTCGGCCGCGGGGCTGCTCGTCTCCATCGCCGCCGCGCTCGTGGCGTTCACGGTCCGGTGTGCGGTGAGGAACTGAAGCTCTGCCAGAGGAGCGGCCGCGAAGGCCCATTCCAACCGCTGATCCGTCGCTGGTCCGCAAACGACCGGCAACAACCGTCCGACCGGTGATCGCCGGGTGGCCCGAGGCTTCCAGGCAGGTGCACGGGGACGAAGGACCCGGTACACGGCTCGGCCGGCCACGGACGGGGTCCGGGCCGGCCGGACGGAGCCGACAGCCGACAGGCGGTCAGTGCAGGCGGGCGTACTTCGCTTCGAGCTCCTCGCGGGTCTCGGTGTGGTCGGGGTCCACGATGATGCAGTTCTCGACCGGGCAGAGTTCCACGCACTTGGGCGTGTCGTACGCGCCCACGCACTCGGTGCACTTGTCGACGTCGATCACGTAGATGGCGTCGCCAGCCGTGATGGCCTCGTTGGGGCAGTCGGGCTCGCAGGCGCCGCAGCTGATGCAGTCGGTGGTGATGAGCATGGCCATGATTCGTCAACCTCGCATCGGGCGCGCCAAGGGGCCTTCATCGGCGATTGGGGGCGGCCCGCACTCCATCTTAGTGCAAAATGACTGCCGGAACGTTTTCCGGCCGTTCCCCGCGGTTTCAACCCGGTGCCACCAGTAAGTGCTGGATTTCCGGCAGGATACGGCGACCGAACCGGTCGGGTTTCGGGTGCCCCACGAGGAGTTCCATGGACAATCCGCTGCGTCTGAAGAGCATTCATCACGTCGAGTTCTGGGTGGGCAACGCCAAACAGGCGGCCTTCTACTATCGCAACGCGTTCGGCTTCTCGCAGTTCGCCTACGCCGGCCTCGAGACCGGCCAGCGTGAGGTGACCTCCTACGCCTTAGAGCAGGGCAAAGCGCGCCTCGTGCTCTCCACCGCGCTCACGCCCGACCACCCGATCGCCGATCACGTCAAGACCCACGGCGACGGGGTCCGTGACATCGCCTTCCACGTGGAGGACGCCGACGCCGCGTTCCACGAGGCGGTCACGCGCGGGGCAACCTCCGTGACGGAGCCGCGCACGCTGCAGGATGCCAACGGCTCCGTGCGCCACGCCGCGATCGCCACCTACGGCCAGACCATTCACTCCTTCGTCTCGCACGCCGACTACCACGGTCCCTTCCTGCCCGGGTTCACGGCGAGACCGGCGCCGGGCCGCGACGCGGGCCTGCTCCGCATCGACCACATGGTGGGCAACGTCGAGCTGGGCCGGATGGAGCACTGGGCCGAGTGGTACAGCAACGTGCTCGGCTTCAGCCGGTACATCAGCTTCGACGACAAGGACATCTCGACCGACTACAGCGCGCTCATGTCCATCGTCATGTCCGACAACTCCTACGCGATCAAGTTCCCGCTCAACGAGCCGGCGGCGGGCAAGCGCAAGAGCCAGATCGAGGAGTACCTCGACTACTACCGCGGGCCCGGTGTGCAGCACGTGGCGCTGCTCACGACCGACATCGTGAAGACGATCGGGACGCTGCGTGCCAACGGCGTGGAGTTCCTGAGCGTCCCCGACAGCTACTACGAGGCGCTGCCGCAGCGCGTGGGCGAGATCGACGAGGCGATCGACACGATCCGCCGCCTCGGCATCCTCGTCGATCGCGACGAGGAGGGCTACCTCCTGCAGCTCTTCACCAAGCCGGTCGAGGACCGGCCCACCGTGTTCTTCGAGATCATCCAGCGCAAGGGCAGTCGCGGGTTCGGCAAGGGCAACTTCAAGGCGCTCTTCGAGGCCATCGAGCGCGAGCAGGCGCTCCGGGGGAATCTCTGATGCCCATCTACCACACGCTCGGCCGGGTGCCGCGGAAGCGGCACATCGTCTTTCCGCGGCCCGACGGCGGCCTCCACGCCGAGGAGTTGATCGGCAACAAGGGGTTCGAGGGGCCCGCCTCGCTGCTGTATCACCTGCGCCACCCGACGCCGGTGAAGAGCGTGCGTGTCGCGAAGACGCTCGAGTGGACCGCCGACGACGACCCGGCGTTCCGGCACCGCCACTTCAAGACGGCCCAGCTCCCGGCGGGGGGCTCCATCGTCGAGGATCGCGTCCCCATCCTCTTCAACGCCGACGTGGCGATGGCCGTGGCGCAGCCGACGCGCGAGGACGAGGGCTACTACCGCAACGCGCAGGGCGACGAGATCGTGTTCGTCTCGGAAGGCGCCGGCGCGATCGAGACGCCGCTGGGGCACCTGCCGTTCGGCCGAGGCGACTACCTGGTGATCCCGCGCGGGATCCTGCACCGCTACCGCTTCACCGAGCAGCCCGTGCGCGCGCTCGTCATCGAGAGCCGCGGCTACGTGCGTACGCCCAAGCGGTACCGCAACGAGCACGGGCAGCTCACCGAGAACGCGCCGTTCTCGGAGCGCGACATCCGCCGCCCGCAGGACCTCGAGACGATCGACCGCAGGGAGGACGTGCGGCTCCTCGTGAAGAAGGCCAACCGCCTCACCGAGCTCGTCCTCGATCACCACCCCTTCGACGTGGTCGGTTGGGATGGCTACTATTATCCGTGGGCGTTCAACATCCACGACTTCGAGCCGCGCGTGGGGCGCGTGCACCTGCCGCCGCCCATCCACCAGACCTTCGAGGGCGACGGGTTCGTCGTCTGCTCGTTCTGCCCGCGGCCGTACGACTTCGACCCCGAGGCGGTGCCGGCGCCGTACGCGCACTCCAACGTGATGTCCGACGAGGTGCTGTACTACACGAGCAGCGAGTTCATGAGCCGCAAGGGCATCGAGTACGGGTCGATCACGCTGCACCCCGATGGCGTGCCGCACGGCCCGCACCCGGGGCGCACGGAGGCGTCGATCGGCCAGAAGGAGACGAAGGAGCTGGCCGTGATGCTCGACACGTTCCGCCCGTTGCGCGTGAGCCGGGAGGCGCTCTCCATCGAGGACCTGGAGTACTACCGCTCGTGGGTGGACACGATCGGGTGATGGCCACCGCCGGCGCCTGGCGCGCGCTCCTGTCGGGCCTCGTCGACTACGCGGGGCTGTTTCCGCCGGCGGGGCTGGACATGGCGGGCGCCGTCGCCCGCTACGCGGCGTACCGGCGCGGCCCGCGGGCGTGGATGCTCGGCCGGTTCGTGGTGCCGCTGGGGCGGCTCGGCGAGTTCGAGGCCGACGCAGGGCCCCTGCTGCCGCGCGGGGCGTACGCGGTGCCGTGGCGGCTCTCGGTGATCGCGACTGGCGCGCCCGCGGAGGATGCGGCCGCGATCGACGACTTCAATGACGCGCACCGCGGCGAGGACGCTGGGCGTGTGGTCATCGACAGCGCCGAGCGGCGTGCCGCGACGGTCGAGGACGTCCGGGCGGCCGCCGCAGCCGTCGCGAGCGGTACCGTGCGCGTGGCGTACGAGGTGCCGCTCGGCGGAGCGTTGCCGTCGCTTGCGCGCGCGGTGGCCGCTGCCGGCGGGGTGCTGAAGGCGCGTCTGGGCGGGCTCACGCCCGATGCGATCCCCGCGTCCGACGCGGTGGCGGCGTGGCTGGCCGCCGGCGCGCAGGCGGGCGTGCGCGTGAAGGCGACCGCAGGGCTCCACCACGCGATGCGCGGGCCTTACCCCCTCACCTACGACGAGGGCAGCCCGCGCGCGGTGATGCACGGGTTCGTCAACGTGTTCGTCGCGGCGGCCCTGGCGTGGCGGCATCGAGCCGCAACCGCCGAGGCGATTGCCGCGTTGTGTGTGCCGGTGCTCGAGGAGACCGACGCGCGGGCCTTTCGGGCCGTGGGCGGGGGACTGGCGTGGCGTCGGGAGACGATAGGGGAGAGCGAACTCGAGGACGCGCGGGCGGACTTCGCCGCCGCCTTCGGCTCGTGCTCGTTCGAAGAGCCGGTGGAGGAGTTGCGCGCGCTGGGGCTGATGGGGTGAGCGCGTGGACGACGCCCTGAACCCCAAACCACGCACGGACCAGGAACCCTGAACCACGAACCCTGACCTGAGAGCGCGTCAACCCTCGCCCGATGTCCATTCCCCTCGACCACACTCACGACCCCGCCGCGCGCAGTTGGATCGTCAGCGCCAACGCACCGGACACCGACTTCCCGATCCAGAACCTGCCGCTCGGTGTGTGCCGGCAGCGCGGGAGTGGGGCGGCGTTCTCGGTTGCCGCCGCCATCGGCGACGACGTGCTCGACCTCCGCGGGTGCGCCGATGCCGGCCTGCTCGACGACGCCGGCGCGGCTGTGGCGGAGGCCTGCCGCGAGCCCGCACTGAACGCGCTCATGGCGCTCGGCGAGCCCCACTGGCGGCGGCTGCGGCGTCGCCTCTTCGCGCTGCTCTCAACGGGCGGCGCCGACGAGGCGTCGCGCCGGGCCCTCCTGGAGCCACACCTGTGGGCCGCGCGCGAGGCGGAGGTCGCCCTGCCGGCGCAGGTGGGTGACTACACCGACTTCTACGCCTCGATCCACCACGCGACCAACGTGGGGCGGATGATGCGGCCCGACAACCCGCTCCTGCCCAACTACCGGTGGGTGCCAATCGGCTATCACGGCCGTGCCTCGTCGCTCGTGGTGAGCGGGACGCGCATCAGGCGCCCAGCGGGCCAGACGCGGCCCGAGGGCGCGCCGGCACCGCTCGTCGGCCCGACCCGCCGGCTCGACTACGAGCTGGAGGTCGGGGCGTTCATCGGGCCGGGCAACCCCCACGGGACCGTCGTGCCGATCGACGAGGCCGAGTCGCACCTCTTCGGGCTCTGTCTCGTCAACGACTGGTCGGCCCGCGACCTCCAGGCCTGGGAGTACCAGCCGCTCGGCCCGTTCCTGTCGAAGAGCTTCGCCACGAGCGTGTCGCCGTGGGTGGTCACGATGCACGCCCTCGCGCCGTTTCGGGTGGCGGCCGCCGCCAGGGACGCCGAGGACCCGGCGCCGCTGCCATACCTCGATGGCGAGGGGAACGCCGCGCGGGGCGGTGTGGACGTGACGCTGGAAGTCTGGCTCCAGTCAGAACAGATGCGCGAGGCGGGCTCACCGCCGGCCCGAATCTCCCGCGGACTGTTCCGCGAGATGTACTGGACGATTGCTCAATTGGTGACCCATCACGCGAGCAACGGCTGCAACCTGCGCCCCGGAGACCTGATCGCCTCCGGCACCGTCTCGGGCCCTGCGCTCGACGCCCGGGGCTGCCTGCTCGAGCTCACGTGGCGCGGCGACCAACCCATCCATCTCCCCGGCGGCGAGACGCGCGCGTTCCTGCAGGACGGTGACGAGGTCGTCTTCCGCGGCTGGTGCGAGGCACCGGGCGCGCGACGGATCGGCTTCGGCGAGTGTCGCGGCCGGGTCGTCCCGGGTGTAAGCTGAGACCGCGGACCACGCGATGCTCTCCTGTCCCAACTGTGGGTCCACCTTCCTGCGTGCGCCGGCGCCGAGGTGGTACGACCGCCTGCCCGGCATGGCCGCCCGACGCGTGTCGCTCGTGTGCTGGCACTGCGGGTGGAAGGGACGCGCCGACGACCTGAACCGGCCGCCCACCGAGTCCCGCGCGCCATCGGCGGCCAGCACCGCGCCCGGCGCGTCGACGCGGGACGCCACCCCCGATCCCGGAAAGCCGTAGCGCGGGGTTCGCGCTGGCGTGGAGCGCCAGGTCAGCGCGTGATGCGCTGAGCCGCGGGACCCCCGCCCTCGGCGGGCCCGCGCCCAAACAGCTCGCGCAGCATCGGGTGTTCGCGGTCGCGTGCGGAGAGCAGCGGCGCGTTGACGGGCCATGGGATCGCGAGGTCGGGATCGTCCCAGCGCACGCCGCGCTCGCCCTCCGCGTCGTAGTAGTCGCTGCACTTGTACTCCACGTGCGCCTCGTCGCTGAGCACGCAGAAGCCGTGCGCGAAGCCGCGGGGCACGAAGAGTTGCCGCAGGTTGTCGCCCGAGAGGTAGGTGGCCGTCCACAGCCCGAAGGACGGCGACTCGGGACGCACGTCGACGGCGACATCGAAAACCTCGCCCGTCGTCACGCGGATCAGCTTCGCCTGCGGGTGCCGCCACTGCCAGTGCAAGCCACGCAACGTGCCGCGCAGCGACCGCGAGTGGTTGTCCTGCACGAACGTCTCACCGAGGCCGGCCTCGGCGAAGCGGCGCGCGTGCCACGTCTCGAGGAAGAACCCCCGCCCGTCCCGGAACACGAGCGGCTCGACGACCAGCACGCCCGGCAGCGTGGTCTCACGCACGCGCATGGGGTACCGCGTCGTGGTCGAGCAGGCGCAGCAGGTACTGCCCGTACGCGTTGGACTCCATGCGCCGCCCGATCCGCCGCACGCCGTCGGCGTCGATGTAGCCCATGCGATAGGCGATCTCCTCGATGCAGGCGAGCATCAGGCCCTGCCGGTCCTCGATGGCCTGGACGAACAGGGCCGCCTGCATGAGTGCCTCGTGTGTGCCCGTGTCGAGCCAGGCGTACCCGCGGCCGAGCCGCTCGACGACGAGCGTCCCGCGCCGCAAGTATTCGGCGTTCACGTCGGTGATCTCGAGTTCGCCGCGCGCCGAGGGTCGCAGGCCGGCGGCGATCGACACCACGTCGCGGTCGTAGAAGTAGAGGCCGGTGACGGCATACGAGGACCGGGGCGCCCGCGGCTTCTCCTCGATGGACAGCGCGTGCCCGGCGTCGTCGAACTCCACGACGCCGTAGCGCTCGGGATCACGGACCGGGTAGCCGAAGATCGTGGCGCCCGTCGGGCGTTCCGCCGCGGCTTGCAGCAGGCGGGGTAGCGCGTCGCCATAGAAGATGTTGTCGCCGAGCGCGAGGGCCGTGCGGCTCCCGCCGATGAAGTCGGCCCCGATCAGGAAGGCCTGGGCGATGCCGTCCGGCCGCGCCTGCGTCGCATACGCGATCCGGAGGCCGAGGCCGCTTCCGTCCCCGAGGAGGCGCTCGAAGCTCGCCTGATCGCCTGGTGTCGTGATGACCAGCACGTCGCGGATCCCCGCGAGCATCAGGGTCGAGAGCGGGTAGTAGATCAGCGGCTTGTTGTAGACGGGGACGAGCTGCTTCGAGACCGCGAGCGTAATCGGGTAGAGCCGGGTGCCCGACCCGCCAGCGAGGATGATCCCTTTGACCGCCCCGTCGATGCTCACTTGGCCGGCTCTCTGAGCAGGCGGCACATCCCGAGGGCGCCCGCCGGGTCCATCGCGCCGCGGTCCTGATCGATGTGCCGCACGATCCCGCTCCGGTCCACGACGAACGTGGTCCGGCGGGCGACGCCCGCCTCCGCGTTCAGCACGCCATAGGTGCGCGCCACCTCCATCTTCCGATCGCTCAGGATCGGGAAGTCCACGCCGAGCTGCTCGCGGAAGGCCTTGTTGGCCCACACGCTGTCGGTACTGATCCCGACAATCACGGTGTTGGACCCTGTGAAGTCTCCGGCGTTGTCCCGAAACCGGGACAGTTGTGTCGTTCAACCCGGTGAAAACGCCGCGGGGAAGAACGCGACGACGACGTTCTGCGTGCCCTTGAGCGAGGCGAGCGAGAACTGACGGGTCTCGAAGCCGCCGTCGGGCTTCGGCACGAGGTAGGGCAGGGCGAAGTCAGGGGCCGGCTCGCCGACCTCCACGGCGGGCGGCGGCGAGGCTGGCGGCGCCGCAGGGGCGGGCTGGGGCGCCTGGGCGACGGACGGCAGCACGGCTCCGGCCAACAGCACTGGAAGCAGCGACGAGATCATGACGGGCTCCCCCTGAGCGTGGGGAAGGGTAACACGGGGACGAGGGCGTCGCCTCAGGAGGCTCGCGCGAGGGGAGCCGGCCGCTGCGGAGGAGATCCAGGCGCCTTGGGGATCGTGTGGTTGCGGCGGTGCCCGTGCTCGGTGCAGAGGCCGCCCTTCTCCTCCACGTAGGTCAGCTCCCGCGACGAGGCCACCTCGCGATACCGGCCAACCAGGCAACCGCAAGGCAAGGTGCTGAATCCGATCAGGCGGACCAGGCTCATCATTGCCTCCGCGCACCGTCAAGCAAGCACCGTTCCCGGACGGCGTCGAGCCTCCACTCCCGTTTCCAGCCTGGCGAAGGCCGCCACCGGTAACGTTTGCGGCCGAAATCGGGCAGCTCACCGCTGGATGGTCGACGGCCGTTGCCGTCCAAACATAGCGGGAATGCGACGTGTCGGCTTCCTTGGATCCGAAGAAACGGAAGTTTGGACGCCGCCGGCACGTCATCCCAGTTATCGGCCCGGAGGCGTTGGAGGGTGAGTCCACCGGGGCGGGGGAGGTTGCCCCAGGTGCCCACGACCGCCACAAGTGCTTGCAGATTAATGAACTTGGGCTAGAATGCCGATAGCCGTGAGTGGGGGAAGGATTCTCCGCTCCTGGAGGACGCGACGAGTGACCTTGGCAGTGAACCGGACAATCGCCCGCCTTGGTGCCGCCGTGCTTGGACTGTTTCTGCTGTTCGAGCCGGTTGCCACCAGCGCCGCCACCTCCAGCACCCAGACGAAGAAGAAGACCGGTTCCTCGGCGCAGAAGAGCGCCACGACCACCAAGAAGACGACCTCCACGAAGAAGGTCTCGGGCAAGGGCGGCTCGACGCGGTCGGTGAGTTCCAGCAAGAAGCGTAGCTCAGCGTCCTATTCGCGGAGCCGCGCGCGTGCGCGGCGGGCGCGTCTGGCGCGGGCGCTCGCCGCCCAGCGGGCCCGCGATCTGCGCGAGGCCATGACGCCCCGGTACCGGGTCGGCGAGGACGGCCTGCTCGAGCCCGACCTGCGCGCGGCGGCGGCGGTGGTCTACAACCCGGTGACCCACGAGGTACTCTGGGAAGAGAACGCCTCCGACACGCGCGCCATCGCGAGCATCACGAAAGTGATGACGGCGGTCGTCTTCCTCGAGCACGAGGTGGACACCACGCGCGTGGTGGCCGTGGCGCCCGAGGATGTGCGGGGTGCGCGGCACACCGCGCTCCGGGCCGGTGAGCGGGTGCGGGTAGAGGACCTGCTCCACCTGCTGCTGATCTCCTCCGACAACGCGGCCGCTCGCACCCTGGCCCGCGTGTCGCCGTTCGGCCCGGCGGGCTTCGTCGAGCGGATGAACGCGAAGGCAGTCGAGTTGGGCCTGACGCAAACCCACTATTTCGACCCCTCCGGGCTCTACCCCGACAACGTGTCCTCGGCGCTCGACATGGCGCAGCTCATCACCTACGCCTCGGCCGACGAGCGGATCGCGGGCATCATGCGCAAGCGCGATTACACGCTGACGACGAGCCGGCGGACGGTGACCGTGCACACCACAAACCGGCTGGTTGGCAGTGAGGTCGAGGTGCTCGGCGGCAAGACGGGGTTCATCCGGTCCGCCGGCTACTGCCTCGCCACGCTCGTCCGGCTGCCGCAGACCAACCAGGAGTTGGCATTCGTGGTGCTCGGCGCGAAGTCCAACAGCGGGCGGTTCTGGGAAACGCGGCACCTGCTCAACTGGATCAACCAGCGGTCCGGCGGCCTCATCGCCGTGGAGAAGGCGGAGGAGTTGCCGCTGCCGCAGGAGTTGCCCCAGGAGCTGCCCTACTAGACGGGGTCGGCCGGCCGGTCAGTCGGTCGGTCTTCAGTCGGTCGGAGGGCGTCGCTCCTGCGGCGCCTGACGGACCTCGCCAGGCAAGCCTCAGCGCCTCGACGGTCCGCGGCCGGTCCGGATGGGCCGGCCGTTCGCCTCTCCGGGGGCTGGGTGTGTAAAATCCCCGTCGTGTCGATCGCGCGCCCCCGCGTCCCCGCCACCCGTTCGGAACCCCGGGACATCGTCGAGCTGAAACGGCTCCGGATTGACCATCCGGAACTGGCTGACGCCGTCAACCTGCAACTGGAACTGATCGAACTGCAGCGGCGGGTGCAGGCGCGGGTGCCGCTGCCCGCCTCGCTGGGTGATGCCGAGCAGCGCGCGCGGCTGGCGGGCGGCCGGCCGCTCGTCCGGTTCAGCGACCTGCCGCTCGAGTGGAGCGATCTCCGGCTGACGCTCCGGGCCACGGCCGACCTGCTGCTCCGATTCGGCCTGATGGACCTGGCCGACCACCAGGCGTTGCTGAAGCTCACGCGCGACGGGCACCACCTCGAGCCGCTGGTTCGGCGATGGTTCGCCGCGAGCTTGGAGCGCCGGGCCCCTGGGCCGGGGGCGCCCGGCAACGCGGAAGGTGAGCCGGCGCGCCCGTCGCCCCTCGACGAGGACGCGTCGCGCTTCGACGACGTGCTGTCCCTCGCGGTGAAGCCGTTCCTCTCGCGCTGCGCCGAGGCCTGGCTGGCGCGAACCGATCTGACGGGCTGGCAGCGTGGCTACTGCCCGCTGTGCGCCGCCGAGCCCGACTTCGCAGTGCTGCGCATCGATGGCCGGCGGGACCTCGTGTGCAGCCGCTGCGGCGGGATGTGGCCCTCTAGCCCGCAGGCGTGCCCCTTCTGCCACAACGACGACCGGCTGCACCTGGCGTCGTTTGCGAGC
>Ga0114939_10003294_pt1 | contig 11412 bp, 16 predicted proteins | sample AshMeaCrysSpring_FD_87196 | JGI IMG/M metagenome (GOLD analysis project Ga0114939, IMG submission 87196) | Groundwater microbial communities from Big Spring, Nevada to study Microbial Dark Matter (Phase II) - Ash Meadows Crystal Spring | ecosystem: Environmental > Aquatic > Deep subsurface >... | reverse complement strand
TAACTTCGCTCTTTGGGTAGAGCGTTCGTCTAGCGCTGAGGTTCCCTGGGAGGAAATTTGTCCTCCCAACCAATCGGTAATTTCCGTCAAGCATACTGTGCGTCCTGCTAGCAGACCCTCATAGGCTGTTGCTACACCTGCTAGTCCACCACCAACCGCGAGGATTTCACAGTTTACTGTTTTATCGGGGGTTCTCGGTGGTGCAGCGAGGACAGAGTAAGGTGTGAGAAAGGTTGATACCAGGGTGATACTGATTAGCTGACGCTTCATGATCTCCGTCTAACTTCTACGTTAACTTTTTAGACGCTATCATACTGGCAACGGATAGCATAAATGCCGAACGAATGTAGCCGATGGAACCAAAAGTATTTACAAGTAACTTATCCGTTACATCTGTTACATCATCCGTTGCCAATTTCTTCACAAGTTTCTCAGATTTTTTATCTAAGTTGTAAGTTAGAGGTATTAGTACCAAGTGAATGGTGTTGCTCTGTTGAGGAGATGTTTTCGGGAAAATATTAAGGGAAGCAGGAGTGATAGTACAGTAGACTTCTTGCCCTCCAGTCCAAAAAATGAAGTAATTAACCGCCGTTTTCGTAGCTTGGGTTCTTAGCAGATAGAAATTGGATGAAAGCAAGAGGTCTATTTTATACCTCGTTTGGTGGTCGCTATCTCTGGATTTGATGTCTTTTCACCCCGTTGCTGCTGAATTAGGAGGGGATTTATATGGCAAATAATCAACATCTTGCTTACCTACAAGCAGGTATAAAACACTGGAATATTAGGAGAGAGACGAACAACTTTATACCAGACTTCTCGGAAGCTAATCTCTGTTCGGCGATTTTGAGATTCGCTAATTTGAAGTCTGCGGATCTGCACCAAGCTCAACTAAGTAACGCTGACCTAAATAGGGCTGATTTGGAAGGAGCTAAGCTAAGTGGTGCTAACTTGTGCGAAGCTCACATAGCCCAAGCTAATTGTACTAGGGCTGATTTGCAAGAGGCGAACTTAGTTAACGCTAACTTAGGGGAAGCTGACTTCAAAGAAGCTAATCTGGCTGGTGCTAACTTTTGGGGTGCTATCCTCAACGCTGCTAATTTCACTGCAGCTAACTTAGAAGAGACTAATTTTAGCAATGCTCAACTGAAGGGGACGGATTTTAATGAAGCAAATCTGACTGGGGCTAACTTCAGCCAAACGAATGTCAGCCAAGCTTACTTTAGCAGAGCTAATCTGCGAGAAGCTAATTTAAGTGGCGCTAATCTGGAAGGTGTAGAACTGAGGATGACTGTTTTGATAGAAGCTAATCTCTATCACACTAACTTGAGAGGTGCTAACTTGTGCGAAGCTAACCTGAGTGGGGCTGATTTAGTCAACGCTGACCTGAGTGGAGCTAATTTGAGTGGAGCTAATTTGAGTGGAGCTAATTTGAGTGGAGCTAACCTGAGTGGGGCTGATTTTAGTGCAGCGAACTTGAAGGGAGCTAATCTCAGCCATGTTATCCTCAATGGTAACTTTAGCGGTGCTGACTTCACAGATGCTGACTTGACTAAAGCTGATTTCCAGGATGGTAATTTCTATCAAGCGAAGTTCAGCAATAACCAGCCAACAAGTATAGTTAGCTCCTGAGTCCGATGATTAGGTTTCTTCAGCGCTGGTCAATAGATGGGCGTATTTCTACCTAAAATTTACGGATAGCTAGAACCCCGACTTCTGCAATAAGTCGGGGTTGTAGTTGGTAAAATCCCTATAGATTTCATTGTTGTCTGTTTTATTATGTATTTACTCACAACATCCTCAAATTTTTGATTTAAATTGATTTAAATTGAAAAAGCGATCGCTCCCAAAATCGGTTGATAAATTCGGGAACACTTTCTGCTTTATGTCATCTGTCTCCGGACTTATTTTCCTAAAGAGGATGTAAAAATCCAGCTAAAAAATGGAGGAAAAATTATGACTTTTAAGAAAATTGTGGTGGCAATGGATCGCTCATTTCAAGCCCCCTTTGTATTTGAACAAGCTTTAGATCAAGCCAAAACTGAAGGGAGTAACTTGATATTAGTTCACAGCGTCCGTTTGGAACCAGTATTACAAAGTAATTCTTTTTTAGGAATAGGTACTTTAGGCGATATAGATGTATATGGTGATTTTTACCACATGCAACAAAAGAGATTGCATCAAGAGATGGAATCATCTCAAGAGTGGCTACAAACTTATGTACAACAAGCGTCAGATAGAGGAATACCTACAAGAATCGATTGCAAACCAGTGGAAGCGGGGTTACATATTTGTTCTGTAGCAGAAAACTGGGGTGCAGATTTAATAGTTATCGGTCGGAGAGGTTATAGGGGTATAAAAGCCGTCGCTTTGGGAAGTGTGAGTAGTTATGTTATTAACCATGCACCTTGTTCTGTCTTGGTAGTACAATAAAGAATTTAAAATTTGGCTTTGCTTTCTATTGATATGAAATTCCCCCTTGCTCGTAGAGACGTTCAATAAGAACGTCTCTCGTTTTCCAGGGGAGAATAAGCAGTTTCTGCTTGTATCCGGTTTGGTAACACTACAAAAAGATAATTGATGGTTTTATCGGGATGCTACAGGAAGTTTGTGCAATTTTTAGTCAACAAAACTATTGGCTCGCTTGCTTAATTAAAGAATAAAATCAGCTAGCTAACTAGAAACCTTAAGCATAGCGACTGCCGATAAAATCAATCTTAAAAGTGAAATTAGGCTATACCTTTTAGGTAGTAAGTATTGACAATTTTATTGCTAAATAATAGCAATAAAAAATTAATTCTTCATAAATACTGTTATTGACCTAGTATTTCTAGTTAGCGTTCATGTTAGATTAAATAATGTACTCAAAACTACAGAAATATGTAGAATAATGATTTCCGAAGACCTCTTAGCCCACGAATTTACTAGAGTTATCCAGGAATACTATCCAGAAGTAGGTAAATTACTGCACCGTTGTTACGTCAGAGTAATTACTACTTATTGGGGAAAACCTCCCCAACGGTTGCGATATATAGGAATCTATTGTCCGCAGGAATTAATTATTTCTGTAAATACTAACAAAGATATCCTACAAGAAGTAGCAGATAATATGGGATTAGAGCAGGTAGTTTGTATAAATGCTAGACGCTTGCTACAAGATCCAAAGTCAAAGTTAAAGCAGGTTGATCCACGCTTTTGGTTGGAATTACAATGGATTGCTGGATAGCAAAGTACTGGAGATGAACACAGTTCATCTCTGGTTCTATTTTAGAAATATCTATTGTCACAGTTCATCTTTATAAACTGATATTTCATCTACTCGAATTTCAAAGGGTGTTCCCTCATTCTTTGGTGGACAAACACGAATTTTGGCACTTTTAACAAACTGTTCTAACTCCGCTCCAATTTTGACAATTTCTTCCAACACACGCCAATTAGTTACTCGATCGGGACATTCAATTACTAAAGTCATCGCTCTAGCATAAGTTGTGATATACCACTTACAATTAGATAATAATGTTTGGATAGAACTATCACAAGCTGCATAAAATAATTTAGCAATCGAATTCTCTAGTTGCTGCATGAGTATCAAATCTAGAAATGTTAGTTGTTTGGGGTGGGAGTCATCTTCAGGTAGAGAATTCTTGTTCATTTCTGTAGTCTAGAAAATTAAATACCAATTGCTATAGCATAAAGTACATCTTTATCTGTGTCTAAAAAATCTGTAATCCTTACCAGGAGGCTCAGCCTCCTAGATAGGATTACCACGCGGAGCGTGGTAACAAGAAGATTTTCTTTTAGGGGCACAATCTGTGTTTATCTGTGGTTGTATTCAAAAGTAGTTTTATCTACTATCTACTCACTACTTAGCCATAGCAAAACCGTATCTTTCAAATAAAAACCTCGCTTCATTACTAGAAAAAAATTGGACATAATCTTTTGCAGCAGGGACATTTTTGCTAGTCTTTAACACTGCTACTGGATAAACAATCGGCGAATGTAAATTTTCGGCTGCTGTTGCCACTACTTTGACTTGTTTAGATATTTTCGCATCTGTAATATAAACAATTCCAGCGTCAGCATTACCAGTTTCCACCGCTGATAGAACTTGTCTAACGTTGTTAGCTAGAACGAACTTTGGTTGAACTTCCGCCAAAATTTTGAGATTTTTCAGCACTTCTTCAGCGTATTGTCCAGCAGGTACACTTCGGGGTTCACCAATGGCAATTTTTTTCACTTTCGGACTGGTTAATTCCTCAAAACTAGTAATTCCGACAACTTTTTGAGGAACAATTAAAACCAGGCGGTTATTTAGCAAATTGCGCCGCGTTTCAGGAAGAATCAGTCCTTTAGACTGCAAAACATCCATGTGCTTTTTACTAGCAGAAATAAACACATCTGCAGGAGCGCCATTTTCAATCTGCTGCTGTAAAGCACCAGAGGCACCAAAATTATAATTTACGGTGATATTCCGCTTAGCTTTACTGTATGCTGGCTGAATATCAGCGATGGATTCTTTTAAGCTAGCCGCAGCCGATATCAGTAATTTGTTGTTAGCATCTGCTATTTGGGGACGCTGGTTAAGAAAGGTCGTACCAACGATTAAACTCACAGCAGTGGCAATTATCAAGCTTATAAAGGTAAAAAGTCTTCTTCTGTTCATACACTCCTATTTTTTCCGCGCCACTATATGAAAAATATGCCAGTATTTGTCTTCACCTATTGCGGTCTTTCCGGGATGTTCTTCTTCTTGCAACATTTCAATTACAAAGGGTTCTAGCAACTCTTCTAGCTGGGTACGACTATGATGATTCATAGAAGTATACATCGCCCAAGAGTCGCGATCGCCAAACAATTGACCAGAAAATCTTCCCCCAGAACGTAGAGAATTAACTATATCTGACCACATCTTGGGGAAATGTTCTGGTGGACAAAATGGCAAGGCAAAACTAGCATTAATTAAATCTATAGATTCAGGCAAATCTAACTCTTCAAAGCGCATAACACGGGTTTCTAAATGGTCAAAATTAATATCTGGACGACTTACTAATCGAGACAGTGCTTCTGATTGACCATCAATTGCTAAAACCCGCCAACCCTGACGTAATAATTCCACCGTGTCTCGTCCATCCCCACAACCTAAATCAACTGCAAATAGGGATTGTTTCGGGGTATTTTCGCTTTGAAAATACTCTAAAGCTGCAAGTAGGGTTTCTCGTGGGGGACGACCAACAACAGCATTGTAGTAAGCAGACCAATCGCGCTTAAGGATTTGACTTTTTGATTCTTGCATAATTATAAATAGCAATTTGTTAGATAAACTACGAAACAAAGAATTGGGTTAATATAAGTATAAATTTGCTGCAAAATTATAAGTAAAATCTAAAGAAAATAGTTGTAATTACCCTACCTATATAGAATTAAGTGATAAAAAATTTATCTTTCAGGGTCAAATTATGAAAGTTAGCGCTCGCAATACACTCAAAGCTACCGTTAAAAAAATTGTACCGGGAGCCGTTAATACGGAAGTCATATTAGAACTTGCACCTGGAGTAGAAATGGTATCTATTATCACAAAATCCTCGGCAGAAAGTTTAGGACTGCTAGAAGGAGCAGAAGCTTATGCTGTGATTAAATCATCTGATGTGATGGTTGCTGTTGATTAATATCAATTTCTGAGTAGGGTGGGGATTACCCACCTTACCACAATTAACTATCAGTAAGGCGAACATGAATTGCTGATGCAATTTGTTTATCTAAGGCTAACCGAGTGTAACCAGTCTTAATCACAAACGAGGGAAAGCACTGTTCTAAAGTGATGCTAACTCCAGGAGTAATACCCATAGAGATGAGTTTTCTCAGAGTAGTTTCATCGTGGGGTTTACAAGAAGTTACGATTCCTCTTTCTCCGGGCTTCATTAATTCTAATGAAGAGAGAGTAAGAGTAAAACCTTGCTTAAACATTTAAAATCTTACCTCCAAGTTGGTCAATATTAGATTGAGAATAAAACCCATAGCGAAGGCAAAAGAAAAGACAAACATAGCAATTAAACTTGCAATTTTTATGCCTCGTTCTTTTACCATAAACTGTAATTGAGCAATACAGGGAATAAATAGGGTGAGAGTTACCGCTGCAACTACTAATTGATAGCTGTTTAATACACCCTGTTGCTGCAAATCAAATAATCCTGCTGCACCGTAATCTCGGCGGAAGAAACCATATAAAAAAGTTGGTGCGGCAGCTTTTGGTAAACCTAAAGCTTGCATTATAGGTGTGAGTAAGTTGATTAAAATATCAAACAAACCCGTCAATTTACCCACCCAAATAAACACAGAAGCAGCGATAAATAAAGGCAATATTTCTCCAAAATACCACTTGAGACGGACATAAGTTTTTATCAAAATAGCTTTCAGGCTGGGGAGGCGTAACGGGGGAATTTCCATGTAGAAATAAGGCTCATTCCCTGGTAAGCATCGATTTGCTAGTATCCCTATTCCTAGGAAAATTACTAACATAAATCCGCTCCAGATAAATAGAGCAGTGCTATTTTGAGATAGTAAACCGAGAATTACTCCCAACTGTGCGGAACAGGGAATTGTTAATGCTAGCAATAAAGTAGCAATCAGCCGTTCTCTTTTTGTTTCGAGAGTGCGCGTTACTAGCGTTGCCATTGTACCGCAACCCAAACCCAATACCATCGGAATTACAGCCCTTCCCGAAAGCCCAATGGACTTGAATAACTTATCAATTAACAGGGATATCCGCGGAAGATAACCAGTATCTTCCAGGATAGAAAACATTAAAAAGAAAGTGCTGACAACGGGAAAAATAATGGCTATGGCATATCTTAACCCTAGAGTAATAATCCCGTATTCATGGGCAAATAAATCTTGTAAAAATACCCAGGGAATAAGCTGTGCTGTGATATCATTGACGACCGGGTTGATTCTTTCTTCAAAAAAAGTCTCAATTAAATCTACCAGGGTTCCGCCACCAAATACTCCGACAAATTGATAAACTCCGAAGTAAAGTACTAAAACCAAAAGCGGAAATCCAGTGATAGGATTAACCGTGAACTTGTGCAGCCAATCGTTACCATTGATGCGCGGTTTATTAATTTGAGTAACGACAGTTTTTTCAATTTCTGCCCCTAACTCATGACGAACTTGCGCGATCACAAAACTCAAGGGTTCTGTAAAATGCCCTTGCGTGGCAGCAATTACTTTTTCAATCTCTGAATATCGGAGTTCTTTTTGTTTAACTTTTTCTAGAAAAATAGGGTCTTTTTGTAGCAGCAATAAAGCTACGCTCCGTTTGGGAATTTCATAATCGTGGTTGGGAAGAGACAAGAGATAATCTTGACTCATTAAATAGGCAATAGTTTCAATTGCTTCTTCAATTGGTGTCGGATATTTTAGCGCATTAAACATAAGCAGCCACCCTTGCTTTTAAATCTGCAATACCTACCTTTAAAGCCGCCGCCATTGTAATTACAGGAATACCCAAACTACTTTCTAATTTTGCTCCGTCTACCTGAATGCCTAATTTTTCTGCTTCATCAATCATGTTCACTGCTAAAATTACCGGCAATTTCGATTCGATTAATTGAAAAGTTAACGCCAGCATTCTGCCTAAATTTTTAGCATCCACAACATGAATTACTAAATCTATATCTTCCGAAAATAATAAATCCCGTGCCACCTTTTCCTCTTCAGTAATAGGCAACAGAGAATACATTCCCGGCGTATCAATTATCGTGACTGGCTGTACTCCAATTTCCGCTTTACCACGGGAAACTTCTACCGTTGTTCCTGGATAATTAGAAACTGTAACATAAGCTCCAGTCAAGATATTAAACAGTAAACTTTTGCCCACATTCGGCGAACCAACCAAGGCAATTTTAGGATGAGTAGTAGAAGTAGATGTAACCCGATTCTTTTGAAAAACACTTAACCAATGCCATCGAGATTTTAATGTGCGAGTATGGCAACTCTGGTGACAGCTATCGCAACTCATAAGCCCTCCCAGATTCAAAAAATGCGAAATTTTCTCACTTGACTTACTAAAATATGGTGGGCATTACCCACCAATGAAATTTTGGATTTTGGATTGGTGATTTTCGATTTTAGCGTTGCTGATTGCTGTGGAAATACTTATTTAGATTCTCTCAATTCTCTGTGTTCTCTATGCCTAGAGTGATTCATCCACAACCCAAAATCTCAACTCTAAAATTACACTAAATATGCTTCCTGATGAGTGCGAATCGTACAATCAGAACGAGGATAGGAAACGCAAAGTAAGACAAATCCCTTTGCCATCTGCTCATCATCGAGAAATACTTGCTCAGATTGATCTACTTCACCTTCCACAAGTTTACCCACACAGCTAGAACAAGAACCTGATTGACAGGAAGAAGGTAAATCTAAATCCGCTGCTTCTGCTGCATCAAAAATGGTAGTATCTTCATCAACTTCCAGTGTAGTATCGATATTCCGCTTCTTGTTAAGCAAACGTACTTGATAAGTAGTAGACATGGCTATGTTCTCCCAATAAATTATTTAGTCTTAAACCCGTAGGAGAGGTGGGGAAACCCCACCCCTACTCTTAACTACAAGGTACTCCCGCTGGGGTGCAATCTCCTGCTTGGAAAGACTGTCCGCAACCACAACTATCCGTTGCATTTGGGTTGCTAAACTTAAACCCGCTTTCCATTAATCCTTCTAGATAATCAACCACAACGCCATTTAATAATGGCGCACTTTTAGCCTCAATGTAAATCCTTACTCTCCCTTGTTGTTCTACTAAATCGCCTTCTTGTGGTGCGCCTACAATATCCATGCCATACTGATAACCACTACAACCACCATCACCTACAAAAAAGCGAATACCTTTGCTAGATGCATCTAAGTCAGGTGAGGAACCTAATAAAAAAGCACGTAGGCGCAATTCTGCTTTTTCTGTCAAACGAACAGTCATGGAATCTCCTTGTGAAAAAGTACTAAATTCTGAGTTTGTAGGGTGGGCACTGCTGACATGTAGTCTCAAACATTTATTTTTACCTTGTGAAACAGTGCCCACCCTACGGTTCTATTAATGACTAATGACTAATTAAACCTCTTAGCGTGTTGATGAGAGGAAAGTAAAGCAAACACAATCAGCAATTTGATAGTTACAGGAGCATAAACTAAACCAAAAAACACTGATATTAGACCCCCTCCTGCAACTAACACCCGCATAATTTCATTTTTGAGGGTTCCCCAGACATACACTGCAAGGATAGCGATCGCCAGGTAAAATAATGAAACAAGCACAATCGTCACCTTCTGCAATCTCCAACCAGGGACACGGATTTTGACTGTGCATACTTCCAAGCAGCCGCAAAACCACCGCAGACTGGACAATCAGGATCGCGCCAAGTACGGCGTTTCGCAAACTCCATGCGGTTTAAATCCATTGTCAGGAGTTGCGACGACAGCGGCTGACTAAACCCAGTAATCAGCTTCACAGCTTCCAGTGCTGTCAAACAAGCCAGTGTTCCAGATACCGCACCCAGCACGGAAAACCCGCGTCTATCCCACTCTGGCTTTTCGGGAAACAGACAAGATAGACAGGGAGTCTCACCGGGGATAATTGTTGTCAGGTAAGCATCCATCCCATCCATCGCTGCTTCCACCATCGGCTTACCCCAGCGCACGCAAGCATGATTGAGCAAATCACGCTCTGTAAAATTATGAGCGCAACTTAACGCTACATCAGCCTGTTGCACTAGCGCATCGACATTTTCCGGGGTGACATACTCACAAACTGCCGCAATTTCGACATCAGGGTTAATCCTCGCCAGAGTTTCTTTAGCTTTGTCTACCCTAGGTTTACCCACCCAATCATCAGTCATGAGAACCTGACGATTCATGTCATCCAAACGCAACTCACCACCACGAACAAGTATAAGTCGTCCAACCCCAGCCACCGCTAGGTAAAGTGCCGCCGTACCTCCCAAACCTCCCACACCAGATACCAACACAGTTACAGACTTGAGTTTAGCTTGAGCCTCCTGTCCAAAATTCGGTAACATCATCTGGCGACGGTAGCGTTCTAACTCTGTGGCTGTCAGGTTTATCACTATTAATTCCCCCCTTATACCATTTTGGATGCGTGGATTTTGGATTGAGGATTGGGGAATTAATTTCTCCCTTGTCTTCCTTGTCCCCAGTCCCTAATCCCTTCTAGACTGATGAACTCAAATCTTTCAACATCACGATATTTTTCGGCTGTTCATTAAACACTTTAAACAGCTTTTGTTCTAAAGGTGTTGACTCGGTGAATACTTGATAAGCTTGTTCCAAAGCTTCACGATATTTATTTAATTTTTCCTCAGTACTCAACTCTGGATACTTCTCATCTACTTCTCCCATAAATTTTGAGAACTTCTTCAAAATGTGCAGCCGATTAACATTCACAAATTTTTGGTCATAAGGCAGTTGGAAAAACTCGAAATACTCTTCAGCATCCACCAATTTGTTGAATTGAGTTACATCCCAAGTCATTTAGCTTTCTCCAATGTCTTCAACTGTTTTTTTAGTTCGTCTAACTGGCGAAAAATCTCATAAGTTTCGGCAGCCACAGCCGTCAGTTGTTCGTAATTAGTCGGCAATCCTTCAGCTAAATCGTGCAAGTCCATTTTCATTTGCCCCGCACGGGAATTGAGCTTTCTAATCTTAGTCTTTAGCTCGTCAATACTTAATGCTGTTTCTCCTACTTGTACCATCTTCACCTCCATTTTGGATTTTAGATTTGGGATTAACGAACCACGAAGAAACGAAGACACGAAGAAATAAGATTTTGAGAGGTATTTTGCGTTCTTCTTTGCGTCTTCGCGACGCCAGTCACCTACGGCGGGAAACCTGCCTGCATCGCTGGCTCGTCTTGGCGCGAAACCAATCCCAAATCTTAAATTCTTACGCTCTTCCTGCTTCCGGAAAACGCTGAGATAATTCAATCGCCTTCTGGACTAATTTCTCTCCCTCATCCGCCAATTTTTCCAAAGAATCAAACCCAAAACGTTGAGCATCCCGTAAAGTTCTAGAAACCAGCAACAACCGTCCAGAAAATACCAAAGCCCAGCCAAAACCCTCATGGCTCAAATCAATTACCACTTGGGAAAGCAAACCTGTTTCCGCTTCCACACGGGCAGCTATAGCGCGGTAAAACGCCATTACCCGTCCTTTTGTTACTGGGTCTACTTCTCCATCTACAGAGATTTTCCGTTTCCTTTCTTTGCTGACGACAAACGGTTTCAGAACTAATTCATCTGACCAATTCCGGAAAACCCCATGACTATCTTGTCCCCGGATTTGTTGGATTAATGCCTTAAGAAAAGGTGAATTTAAAACTTCGGGATTAGTAGCTTCAGCTAC
>Ga0114939_10003293_pt1 | contig 11415 bp, 9 predicted proteins | sample AshMeaCrysSpring_FD_87196 | JGI IMG/M metagenome (GOLD analysis project Ga0114939, IMG submission 87196) | Groundwater microbial communities from Big Spring, Nevada to study Microbial Dark Matter (Phase II) - Ash Meadows Crystal Spring | ecosystem: Environmental > Aquatic > Deep subsurface >... | reverse complement strand
GATACGTAACTGTTTTTTTTCAGGGATATTTTTCCCAACACCTTCCAATAACCAAGAAAATTCTGACTTATATAAATAGCCTCGGATGCGTAAGGGTTTTTTTGAGACGAAATTTTCCCCATTGCCTTAGAGTTACTACAAATTCGACTAACTACAAATAGTCTTGGATACGTAAGATTTTTAAGGGAGAGATGAGTTGAAACAACTGATTGAAGTGCAGAATCCGTGGGTAAATAATTCTAATTGTGAGACAAGATAATGATTAGATTAACTTTACATAAAAAATAGGTTAAATTAATTTAACTCATGAATTTATAAATTTGTGCTTTTATGTTTATTTAGTGAAAACAAAGTGGGAATAATAAATACAAGAAGATAAAAAGGTAGTATTTACAGTGTAAATACTTCTTTTTATCTTCCAATAATGCTTTTACTTCTCAATCTATCGATTTATAATCAGTATAACCACTGATTGTAAAATCGGCAACTAAATATTAAACACCTGTACAAATACTGATTTACAATAAGAGATGAGATTAACATATAAATTGTCACAACTCAGGGTTGATGTGCATTTACCAATGCATGGGTGTAAAAGTGCGATTTTGTGGTTGCCATCTACGGACAAAGGAAAAAGGAAGTGTAGTTAGATAGATAGAAGGCAAAAATATCAAACTATCTAATATGTAAGGTGTAGGAGAAGTCATTGATTTCTCTGCAAAAATTTATTGTTAAAAATTAGTCACTGCTTCAGTTTAAGGGAAGTAATAAGTTTTTGGCATGGATTTTATTAATCTGCCATTAAGCTACAAAATTTCCATTCAACAACGGTGCTAATCAATGGCGTGACAATTTGTGCATCTAACTTTTATCAAAGCTTTCCGGATAATTCTACAAACTGTTGTATTCACTGAAAACAAACATTAAAGAGAGTAAATAATATGCAGATTTTCTTTAATCTAACAATTTCCTGCTTTGAAGATGAGCGTGGTAGCGGTAGATAATTAAATCGCAATCAAAAATTGTGAGTTGACTGGGATGATTTCTACTTGGCGATTAGCAAAGCTAGATACATTTTTAGTATCGCCATCTTCGCCGTAGTTTAAGTTAATAGTTAAATAGCTTTCTGGTAAATAAGGCATTTTTTCTGCCCACTCGATAGCGACAATTCCTGGGGTAACTTCGATACCTTCCCAATAGGTTTCTAAGTTTAACCCTACCACCTCTTGTGGTTCTAAACGATATAAATCTAAATGGTAAAGAGGCATACGACCTTCTAAATACTCATTGATCAGAGTAAAAGTAGGGCTAACAATGCTGTTTTTAATGCCTAAGCCTCTACCAATACCTTGTACTAAAGTTGTTTTACCAGCGCCTAAATCACCGTTTAATAAAATCACGCTATTAACTGGAAGGAATTGACCAAGAGTCATTCCCAACTTGAGTGTTGCTTCTGTATTTGTCAGAAATGTTTTCATAAAAATAAACAATTGAAAGATGAAAAATTAAAATTATTAAAAAATGAAGGAAGAAGGAAGAAAGAAGAAGGAAGAAGGAAGAAGTAAGAAAGAAGAAGGAAGAAGACTTCGACATCACTTTCTTCTTTCTGATGACTTCGTTAAACCTATAATCTTAAACTTCAGAATTTGAAAATTAAACATTTCTTAATTTCAAGCATCTCAATTTAAAACTGATAACTTTATTTTTAATTTTTCATTCTTAATCTTAAAATTTTTGATGAGTGCCACTGTACCATCGGAAGAGAACCTTTGCTAATTTTTGGGAGTCATGGCGGACGCAGCCTTCTTCATCTTCATGCATGATATTGGAGGAAACAATACGCCTTCCCAATTGAGTAACATCCTCTCTATCTAAGAATACAGGATGGGAGTTCCTTTGGGCATAGCGGAGTAGGGAAAGAGGGGAAGGAGACTTTTTATGTACTAATACAGCATTAAATAAAGGTCTACCACAGGCTTCATCAATGGCTCTAATATGGTCTCCCACTGTATATCCCTGAGTTTCTCCGGGTTGGGTCATGACGTTACAAACGTAAATTTTGGGAACTGTAGATTCAGCGATCGCATCGGCAATTTCTGGTACTAGTAAATTAGGAATCACGCTGGTGTAAAGACTGCCAGGGCCAATGACTATATAATTAGCTTCTCGAATAGCTTTTAATGCGGCGGGTAGGGCTGGAGGATTTGCAGGGAGACAGCCAATTTGTCGGATTTGACCGCCAGCTTCAGTTATTTTGGATTCGCCAATAATTTTACGTCCATCACTTAACTCTGCCCACAGACGAACATCACTAAGAGTCGCGGGTAAAACCTGTCCTCTTACAGCCAATACTTTAGAACTCGCTGCCACAGCTCTTTCTAAATCACCTGTAATCTCACTCATTGCAGTTAAAAAGAGATTACCAAAACTATGACCAGTTAAACCATCGCCAGCACGAAAACGATATTGAAATAACTCTGTTAAAAGTTTTTCTTCATCAGCTAAAGCAGCCAAACAGTTACGGATATCACCTGGAGGTAAAACGCCAAATTCTTGACGAAGCCTTCCAGAAGAGCCTCCATCATCAGCAACAGTAACAATGGCGGTAATATTAGCGCTATAAGACTTTAAACCTCTTAATAGGGTAGAAAGACCAGTTCCACCACCAATGACAACAATTTTAGGACCTCTATATAATCTTCGATGAGCCAGGAGAACATCTATTAATTCCTGTTGTCCATCTGGTTGCAGCACTTCAGTAATAGAACCAAGGGTGCGAGTTTGTCCCCAAAGAAGTAACAATAAACCAAATAACATGACTAGGGGACCGCTAATGTAGTTAGGTAGAATATCGGTAAGTTTACCTAAAATATCTCTAACCAAACGCATGACCCAAAAAATTGGGGTCAACTTAATCCAAATTGCCAGCCCTAAAATTGCCAACAACACGCCACCAAGACTAATGAGTAACCAACGTTTGATTGATATTCCTGGGGACAACCATTTAAACCATTGGTTAACTCTGCGGCTTGTGCGACTTCGCGATTGGTGTTGCAGAGCATTTAGGGCGTGTCTGAGAAAAACGATTGACATACCTTATTTACAGTCGTGGTACAAACAATAATTATCTGAAAATGTACACTAAAGCGCGAATAAGCTAAGTGTTGAATTATTACATTTCACCCCACATTAGACTAAAAAATAGTAATCAATGTTGCCAGTATGCCAACTTAATAGGCATTTTTACTTTTATCAGTTCTCAATTAATGGAAAAGCGAATTTTAGGATTAGACCCAGGACTGTCGATTTTAGGATTTGGCGCTATCGAGTGTCAAATTCACAGTGCCAAGCTACAATCATCCGTAAAAATGTTGGACTTTGGAGTCATTAGTACATCTGCCAATGCCCAAATGGGCGATCGCCTGATCACGTTATATGATGACCTACATACTTTAATCGAGCAACTACAACCTGATTTAGTCGCCATTGAGAAATTTTTCTTCTACCGCATGGCAAATACGATTCTAGTCGCCCAGGCCCGGGGCGTTATTATGTTGGTTTTAGCCCAGTCTAAAGTCCCTGTTGTTGAATTTGCCCCAGCCGCCACTAAGTTAGCTGTTGCCGGACATGGAAAAGCTAAAAAATATGAAGTCCAAGAAGCTGTCGCTTTCGAGTTGGGTTTATCTGAGATTCCACGCCCTGATGATGCTGCTGATGCTTTGGCTTTAGCTTTGAGTGCTTGGTACAATCTTTGAATTTACATGAATTTGTCAATTTAAACCGTCTTTGTCCCGCACCAAGATAGCAATTTTGAGAGATTACCGAGAACTAGCGATAGCTTCGCTTGCACCTTCGGTGATAGCCTTTCAGAATTTTCGATGGGCACATCTATCTAGCCACTATCCAGATACAGAATTTTCTCTACCTCACATCTTGCACATGTTATAAACTCTAAATAAAGGAAACGGGCGTATCATACTGATTTATTCACTGAGTTTTGACCCGCTCTTAGACTGGAAGTCCCTGTCTAATAGCTAAAAGTCCTCGCGAGCGAGGACTAAAAAATAATGTTTTTAGTGTAATTTTTATCACGTATTTCTATCCTTATAGGTTTTTTTGCGTAAAGATGCAAGATGTGAGCCACCGCATTTTTACTCCCTCATCATCACAAAGGAAGCAGTAGCATAAGCGCTAAACACCTAAATATAAATAATTATTTGAACAAAACAAACAAAATAGACTAAACAAACTAACGGGAATAAATATATTTTTAAGCATCGTAAAATGCTAGCCATATATTCTACTGGCTGAGATGCTACGACAAATTGATATCATCCATCTCGACTATTTTTGGACAGATAATCCTCGTCAAAATCCAACAATAATTCAGTTTTAAATACTTCAAGCAGCGGCTGGGGCAGGAGGATAATTTCTGAAAATTACATCAAATTTTGAATAAGTCTCAATCCAAACTCTAGCTCCAGACTTCAAATGATTATCTGGTTCGTAAACAATTCTACAGGAACCGTAAATAATAACTTCATGACAATATGTGTTGGTAGTCCCTTTTTTCACAGTAATCACCGGAGAACGAGAACCAGTCTTATCATTCTCACGAATTTTACTACCATTAATATGGATTTTCGTCATCGCATCGGGACGACGTTTGGCAAAACCTAATTTTGGCCCTCTACGACCAGTTGTTACTCGTGGCATTCCATCTACTAGTGGAATGCCCCACATATGACCCAATTTGAAAGCCCCTTTGATTCTACCGGCAATTAATAACTGGCGAATTCGCGCTGTTGATACTTCTAAAATTTTTGACAATTGAGTGACAGTAACGTACATAAAACAACCCTTACAAATTAGCTGAAGTTAATTTATAAGTAATTTACAGCCAATTTATATTGATGAAATGCCAATTTGGCAGTTTTTTTATTTTTCCCATCAACAATTAACTGCTGTGACAAATTCTTTAGAGTTTGTAAGACTTTTTCATGCCTCAGAGACATCTAAGAAATCAAGAATCAACAGCCTATTATCAGGGTATTAGAATACTTTGGAGTTTGTAAGACTTTTTTTCATGCCTCAGAGACATCTAAGAAATCAAGAATCAACAGCCTATTATCAGGGTATTAGAAGAATTTGGAGTTCGTAAGACTTTTTTTCATGCCTCAGAGACATCTAAGAAATCAAGAATCAACAGCCTATTATCAGGGTATTAGAAGAATTTGGAGTTCGTAAGACTTTTTTTTCATGCCTTTTGGCGCAGTTTGACCTAGGATACTTAGGTTGTTAAGCAATGAAGTATCTTTGGCGAAGACAACAAAAATGATTTTCCCCCAACTGACCGAATAGTTTTGTACGGTTAACCGTCATTTTTTCAAATAAGCCAGTAGTAATTGAAGCGAAAATAATTAAAAATGATACTTATTTGCAAATTCTTTGAAACTTTTTTAACCTCACGGGCACTGAATAACAAACAACAAACTCTCCCAGGGCAAATAGTTCTGAATTTGTAATATTTTTTTTGATATCTAACCCCACCTAGTAGAGAATAAACTGCCGATTGCAAATGCTTCTGGGTTTGTAAGACTTTTTTTGATGTTCAACGACAGCCACTTACAAAGGATAAATCCTATAAATGTTAATACTATTAGCAATTAGCAATTAGCAATTAGCCATTAGCCATTAGCCCCAACTCCATCAATTGGATATGATAATTTGCCACAAAATAAAACCGTGAGTGAGAATTGCTAGATGTTGGATGATAAGCGATCGCGTTGATTGACGAGCAATTTTTTGAGTTAGGATAATCGAGCAAATGACGGCAAAGACGAGGGTAAATCCTTGTAAAAAAGCGATAACTGCTGGATGTGCTACTAAAATTGGCAATTTGACAGCATTTAAACCAAAAGTCGCCAAAGCCACTGGTAATATTTTTCCCCCTTCTCCTAAACCTAAATGTAAATAATGGGCTAAATTACCTCCTAAAACTAAAGGTAAGTAACCGTAGGCAAGGTCAATAAATGGACGGCATTTTCTGCCTTGATTCCTGACTTTATGAATTAACCTAATTAAACCATAAGAAACTATTGCTAAAGTAACGGGAAAAATTAAAGCTAGAAGAGAGAAACCTAAATGGGGAAAAAACTGATTTAAATCGATGTTTAATCCTAACCAAAACTCTATTTCTGGTAAACGATGTAAATAAACCCCACCTAAAAGTAAAAATAATAAAGCAACTTCATAACTGTGAGGCACGTGGGTTGTCCAAAGTTCAATGCCAGGAGGGCGTAAATTAAATTCCACAGACCTATGGGGGCAAGCCTTTAAACAAGTCATGCATAAAACGCAGTCGCGATTATCTTCTAATTGTGCTGGATGGGAATATAAAGGACACCCATCGCTTTCCATCCCTTCTCCTTTTTGCGCCCCGCCTTTATAACATTGATAAGTATTACAACTGGCACTACAAATACCTTGTTGTGCCCTTAACTCTGTCATAGATAATTTAGCAAATAATCCATTCATACCTCCTATGGGGCAAAGATAACGACACCAAAACCGTCTTTCAAAAATTGTCGAAAAAATCATTGCCCCGGCAGTTATTAAAAGTAATAAACAAGCAGATAAATAAGCTGTATTTTCTAAATGCCAAATCTCTTCCCAGAGAAAAATTAAAGTAAATAAACCAAATAAAAACCAACCACCCCACTTATCAGCTTCTTGACGGGGCCATTTTTTAAGTTGTCTGGGAAATAATTTTAGAGAAATTTTCTGGGTAATTTCTCCATAAATCATAAATGGGCAAAAGCTACACCAAATGCGCCCTAAAAAAGGAAACAAAAATAAAAATCCAAGCCACCACCAATCCCAAAATAAATTTAAGGCAAAATTTTTATCCCTTGTTTGCGGCCCCAGAAATAAGACAGCAATAATAAAAGCAAAAATAGGGACTGTAAAATAATAGTTAATTTTATCAGTCCACCAAGGACTGCGGAGAAATTTTCGTAATTTGGGATAGAGATTTAATAGATTGACTCGAAATTGTTTCTTCTTACTTTGTGCAGACCAAAAAATTTCCTCTGTTAATTCCTTTGCTTCTCCAGCTTGAATAATAGACCTTTCTACAAGACTTTCTAATTCTTTTAAATTGCCTGGAAAATCATAGGATTGGAGACGCCGTAAAGCTTCTGGAGAAACTTGCCGTTTAGGAATACCACGGTCTAGGCTATAAAGACTGATATAGTAATCAGCCTGGGATTTAATATCGGATTTTCTGACTCTTAATGGGGGTACTTTCACAGTCATTCCCACTGCCTTGTCAACGGCGGACTGAGTTTTCTCCGCTACTATAATAATGCGGGCTTTACTAACAAGTTTTTTGGGATTAGCTTCTACCAGACGACTGACAGGAGTGTAGATATTTGTTAAGAGTAAATTAATTACATTAGGTAATAATTCTGGAGGAATTTCTTGAATATTATTTAAAATTAGAGTGCCAGACCCCAACCATTCTAATAATCCGGGTTTACCGCCGACTCTACCAAATAAATCAGCGCCACTTGTTTGTAGAATGCCACAGTTAATTTTGATAATGGGTTCTCGACGTTGGGGGGAGCTAAAATGAATTAAGGCGGCAATATTATCTTTTTCTAAACCGGGTTCGCCAAAAATTAAAACTGACTTACGATGATTGGCAGCTTCTTTGATTTCCTGTCGCAAACGTATAGCATAACGGCTATTGCCGACAATACCTCGTTTTGCTTTACCGACTATATAAGGACGCAGGGAAAGCGATCGCTCCTTTTGGTAATTTAAAGCCAACTCTAAATCAGCAACTTCCTCCACCAACTGTCGTGAAAATTCCCTCACGATTTCAGGATATTGATTCACCAGTTGTTTAAAATCTTCCCCTGAGACAAAGAAAAAATGAGACTGACTTAAAGTTGTAAAACTAGTTTGAGCCGTTTGGTTGAGTAATAATTCTTGAAGATTGATAACGGCACCGGGGAGAATCCCACAACATAAAGTTGTCTTAGTCGGATTATCGCTACTACTCTCAAGCTTTCCTTCTCTAAGAATATAAAGTCCATCAACAGGATTATCTTCCACAGCTAAGGAATAGTTTTCCAAGAAAACTTTTTCTTCCACAACTTGACTAATAGCCTTTAAAACCGGATTGGGAAGAGTTGCTAAAGTGGTATTCTCTTTTAACCAGATGATAATTTCTGATGAATCCATATATTCTGGAAGATAGTTGAGGCATTCAAATCTAGGCACTACAATATCAATAATTATCCCCGCGAAGATAAAATCCTTATCCTTACTTTTGATTTTTTTAACCTTAGGTAAAAATCAGAAAATCTTTTCAGAGGAAGAAATTTAACCGCCAAGGAGTGGACTTTGATATCTCTATCTAATTCCCCTCCTTGGAGTCCTTGGAGTCTTGGCGGTTCCCACCTAATTTGGTTTATAGGTAACTTAAGCTAAATCAAACAGGAGAATTTCGGCGGTAGTATTGGTAGAAATTTCAAGTGTTTCTTGACCAGAGATTTCTACACCATCACCAACAGCTAATTCTTCTCCATTTAAACTAACTTGACCCTTAGCAACTTGTAACCAAGCATGGCGGTGGGGTTGGACATTAAAATTAACAACATCACCAGGATTTAAGATAGAAGCGTATAAATCAACATCTTGGTGAATAGTCACCGCACCATCCCGTCCATCTTTAGCTGCGATTAATCGTAACTTACCTTGTCTTTGTTCTAAGGGAAAAGCCTTTTGCTCATATCTTGGTTGTAAATCGCGATCGCTGGGGACAATCCAAATTTGTAAAAAGTGAACGGCTTCAGTCTTGGAATGATTGTATTCGCTATGTAAAATTCCAGTGCCAGCACTCATTACCTGGGCTTCTCCAGGAAGAATTACAGACCCATTACCAATATTATCCTTGTGTTCTAAGGCACCCTCTAAAACATAAGTAAGAATTTCCATATCCTTATGTCCGTGGGTTGAAAAACCTGCACCAGCAGAAACAAGGTCATCATTAATAACTCTGAGAGCGCGAAATCCCATTTTTTCAGGGTTATAAAAGTTACTAAAAGAAAAAGAATGAGCGCTATCTAGCCAACTAATTTTTGTGCGACCCCGTGTATTTCCACGATGGATGATACGAGTAGTTGTGTTGGAAGTCATAGGTTTTTACCTCATTAATAAAGCAAGAGATTAATTTTCTGAATTTACAAGACAATTCTGCTTCCCCCAGTTATAAGCGATAAATGTTTTACCTGAAAAGATGAGTCTTATAACTTGGTTATTAACAGGACATTGCTAGTTGCTAGTTGCTAATTGCTAATTGCTAGTTGCTAATTGCTAATTGCTAATTGCTAGTTGCTAGTTGCTAATTGCTAATTGCTAATTGCTAGTTGCTAATTGCTAATTGCAAATTGCTAATTGTGAATAAATATTAGCCATTCTTCTATTAGCCATTCTTCTATTAGCCATTCTTCTATTAGCCTAATACCTCAACCGCTGTATTTCTTCTTTCAATAATAGGTAACTCAATAAAAAACTGAGTACCTTTTTCTGGTAATGAGACACATTTAAATTTTCCACCATGCACTTCTACGATAATTTTATAGGAGATATATAATCCTAAACCAGTACCCTTTCCGGGTGGCTTAGTAGTAAAAAATGGGTCAAATATTTTAGCTTGTATTTCAGGTGGGATTCCAGAAGCATTATCGGCGATAAGAATAATTACTGTATTATTTGGAGAGACTTCAGTTGTAATATTAATTTGGGGAGTAAAATCAGATGAATGACTGGGAATATAGTCTTCTAAAGCATCAATAGCGTTACATAAAAGATTCATAAATACTTGATTAAGCTGGCCTGGATAACATTCAACAAGGGGTAAATCATTGTAGTTTTTAATGATTGTAATTTTCAGGCGATCGCTACTCTCCTTGAGACGATGCTGTAGTATTAATAAAGTGTTATCAATACCATCATGAATATTAGCAGTCTTGCTTTTACTTTGGTCAATGCGAGAAAAGTTTTTTAAAGATTGGACAATTTCAGTAATCCGATTAGCCCCCTCTTCCATAGAGATTAATAATTTGGGAAAATCTATGGTGATAAATTCTAAATCAATATCTTGAATATACTGGAAAATTTCATAAACGGGTTGAGGATAGTGATGCTGGTATAGTTTAACTAATCGTAATAAGTCTTCTACATAAGAGAATGCTGGCTGAATATTACCTGATATAAAACAAGTTGGATTATTTATCTCATGGGCAACTCCAGCAACTAAAGCACCTAAAGATGCGAGTTTTTCAGAAATAACTAATTGAGATTGAGTTTGTCGTAATTCTTCTACAGTATTTTCTAGTAAAATCGTCTTTTCTCGCTCTTTTTCTGCGAGAATAACTAATCTATCTTCAGTCAGTTTACGTTCTGAAATGTCTTTGACTATACTCACAAAATACTGCGCTTGCCCTAATATATCTTTGACTAAAGAAATATTAATATTAACCCATTTAATCTGACCTTTTTTGCTAATTAAACGTTTCTCCGTGGAGCAAGAAATAATTTTTTTTGTTAATATTTGTTCTAAACAATCTAAATGAGCCTTAATATCTTCTGGATAGGTAATATCTTGCCAATTGAGGTCTAACAATTCCGATTCTGTATAATCAACTATGTCGCAAAAAGTAGAATTTACTTGTAAATAATCACCAAATAAGTTGATTTGATGAATTCCTACAGCAGCTTGTTCAAAAATTGCCCTAAATTTAGCTTCGCTATATTGGAGGGCTTTCATAGTCAACTTGTGTCTATCTATTTCTGCTTGTAATTTTTGGTTTAAGTCTCTTAATTCAGTAGTTTGCTCATCGACCAAAACCTGTAAAGTCTTTACTGTTTGCCAAAGCTCAAATTGATTCATTGCTTCTAGCATTTCTTGTTTGAGTAATGATACCGACCAAATTTCCCAATTCATTGATTACCTGACGTAAGCTATTTCTAACTGCTGCCAATTAACCCCCAGTGCAGCAAGCCTGACAACATCTCTTTGTCTAAAACCCACTCAAGGACTTGTAGACTCTTGTGAAGTTAACACTAGCAAGCAACTACTTTGACTTTGCTTCATTTGTGTTAAGGCTTCAACTACTTGTGTATCAGGAGTTGTGGTAACTAGGTGACGATTAATTAGTGAGGGGGTTGAATAATTTTCCATCAATGCTAATTATCATTTAGAAAAGTTTAATTTTGACTTTTTTCTAGATATTATTGAGTATATTAAGCTTTTTACTGGCGCTCTGAATATGAAGGTTAATGCTTAAATGTATAAGCATTTATTATGTTTATTAGAGAAAAATACCCCTGAAGAAAAATATG
>Ga0114939_10003292_pt1 | contig 11417 bp, 11 predicted proteins | sample AshMeaCrysSpring_FD_87196 | JGI IMG/M metagenome (GOLD analysis project Ga0114939, IMG submission 87196) | Groundwater microbial communities from Big Spring, Nevada to study Microbial Dark Matter (Phase II) - Ash Meadows Crystal Spring | ecosystem: Environmental > Aquatic > Deep subsurface >... | reverse complement strand
ATCACCGCATCCCACCAACTCCTGCGCTAAATCACCACTCTGTAGTGAAGACCTTTTGATCATGATCTTGATTTTATCAGCCTTCGCGCGCTGCCGATGCCTCCAGTTGAGAAAGACGGGTTAGGAATCGAGGGCGAAGCCCTTGCCGGTCTCGTAACGCTGGCGCAGGGATTCGGGAGAGGGAAATTCGGCCAGCGGTTTCGGGGAGGTCGTCTGCCCGGTGAAGGCGTCGAACTCCACGAACAGGTGGCCGTTGGTCGAGAAAACGAAGGGGACGTTCAGTCGCTTCGATGCGGCCGCGCAGTCCTTGCCCTGCTGCAATCCCTCGGTCGGCGGTTTATTTTCGGCCTTCGCCTCGATGTAGGCGAGAGCGACCGGCTGGGCGGTGGCCGAAACCTTGATCCGAAGCGTGTAGTCCACCCGGCCCTTGGAACTGCGCCGGGCCTCGCCCTCGACAACCTCGATTCCTCCGGCGGTCTCCGCCCGGGGAATGTGGTCCTCGGTCCAGCGTTTTCCATGGATAGCCGGATCGATCAGCTTTGCACGCGTATCCGCCTTACCGTAGGGGTTCGACCCTCGGTGTTCCACGGTCAACGCGGTGTGGATGGCATAAATTGGTCTTTGTAACAGAGAAAATCCGCCGCACCAGCCAAAGCGGATACCGACTGGGGTGGGTGAAAGTGTGGGCCCCAGGAACCGAGGACCCCACCCAATCGGGCTGCCGCCGATTTCGATGCACTCTCCGGCCGTGCGGGCGGTCGGGAATTACCGGCCTGCGGCTTCCGGGTTTCCGGCACCCGTTCGGGATTCGCGGAAGGCTCTTGGCGGGCGGCCGGTGAGGGCGCGGAAGGTGCGGTTGAACTGGGAGAGCGAGCGGAATCCGCACGCGAAGGCGACTTCGCTCACGGGCAGGGCGGTGAAAGCGAGAAGGTGGCGGGCGCGATCGACCCGCAGGCCGGCGAGGAAGGCGGTGAGGGTGCGGCCGGTGTGCTGGTGGAATTTCTGGCTGAAATAGCCCGGGTGCATGCCGAATTGGCGGGCGAGTGCGCGGAGGGTCCACTTGCGGGTGGCATCGGCGCGGATGGCCTCGACCGCGCGGTCGATTGCGGGGAAGGAGGAACCCGGCAGAGCAAGCAGGGGGCTCTCCGCGACATTCCGCCCAAGGATCCCGAGCAGGTCCACCGCGCCGCGGTAGCGGGCGGGCTCCATCTCGCGGGTCTGGCGGCAGACTCCGGGGCAACCGGCGGAGGTTCGTGTTTTCCGGCGTCCGGGCAGGAGGCATCCGGGGCCGGGCCTTTCGCACCCCGGTTTGCGGTCCACATAGACATGGCCGGTGTGCAGGTAGCCGAGGAGGCCGCCGTCCCGCACGACGGGGACCGCAGAGGATGTGAGGCCGGCGAAGCAGGTTTTGGTGAGGGTGCGTGCGCCCTCGGGATCCTGGAGTGCGAGGTGGGCCTTGCGGCATTGTTCGCTGGTTTGCTGGCCGGAGGCCATGAGCCGGCAGAGGGCCGGATAGCGGGCGTCTTCGCAGAGGGAAAACTGGCCGGGTTTCTGAAACCGCAGGACCAGGCCGGTGGCGGCCGTGTAGGCGGAGGCGATTTGCTCGACGGGGTCGTTTCTCATGGCAGGGCCATGGCGGGCATCCTGCGCGGGGAACCGCGCGTCGGAAAGTCTGAAATCCGAAGATCCGCGCATTTTTTCTGAAAGAATGCGTAGCGTGATGCGGGTGGGTCCGGCAGAATGCGCGGCAAATGGGAGCCCCCGGATTCCAAGATACCAAGACGGCCGAGTCGCACGATTCCATCGCGCGATGAGCGTGCTGGCCTACACGATTTTTGTGAGTGTGATGCTCGCGGCGTTTTTTGTGGGCGGCTTCCTCTATCACCACGGCTACTCGGGCGGGGACGCCACCCGCGACAGTCTCCTGCCATTCGGCAGGGAGAAATCCGAAAAAGCCCGGAAAAAATCCAAAAGCGAATGAGCACGAAAACAGTTGAATACAATGACGGAGTGGTGAGGCAGTTTGTGCTGGCCTCCATATTTTGGGGGGTCATCGCAATGCTGGCCGGGGTGGTGATCGCGGGTCAGATGGCCTTTTACCGGCTGAATTTCGACACGCAGTGGCTGACCTTCGGGCGGTTGCGGCCGCTGCACACGAACGCGGCGATTTTTGCGTTTGTGGGGAACATGATTTTCGCGGGGATTTATCATTCGACGCAGCGGCTCACGCGCACGCGGCTGGCGTCGGATTTTCTGAGTTCGCTGCATTTCTGGGGCTGGCAGGCGATCATTGTGTCGGCGGCGGTGACGCTGCCGCTCGGGCTCACGCGGGGGAAGGAATACGCGGAGTTGATCTGGCCGATCAACATCGCGGTCACGTTCATCTGGGTGGTGTTCGCGGTGAATTTCTTTTGGACGCTGGCGGTGCGGAACGAGAAGTCACTGTATGTGGCGATCTGGTTTTACATCGCGACGATCATCACGGTGGCGATGCTCTACATCGGGAACCACCTCCAAATCCCGACCAGCCTCACGCACTCGTATCCGATCTTCGCGGGTGTGCAGGACGCGCTGGTGCAGTGGTGGTATGGGCACAACGCGGTCGCGTTTTTCCTCACGACGCCGGTGCTGGGCATCATGTATTATTATTTGCCCAAGGCGGCCGAGCGGCCGGTCTATAGCTACCGGCTGTCGGTGGTGCATTTCTGGTCGCTGGTTTTTATCTATATCTGGGCGGGTCCGCACCATCTGCTCAACACGGCGCTGCCCGAGTGGCTGCAGTCCCTCGGGATGATTTTCAGTCTCATGCTCTGGGCTCCGTCTTGGGGCGGCATGCTCAACGGTCTCCTGACCCTGCGCGGGGCCTGGAACAAGCTGCGGACCGATCCGGTGCTGAAGTTCCTCGCGGCGGGGGTGACCTTCTACGGCATGTCCACCTTCGAGGGCCCGCTGCTGGCGATCCGGTCGGTGAACGCGGTCTCGCACTACACCGACTGGACGATCGGGCACGTGCACAGCGGGACGCTCGGCTGGAACAGCTTCATGGCCGCCGGCATGTTCTATTGGCTGGTCCCCCGCCTCTGGAATACCAAGCTTCACTCGACCAAGCTCGCCGACCTCCACTTCTGGACGGGCATGATCGGCATCCTGCTTTACATCGCCTCGATGTGGGTCTCGGGCATCACCCAGGGCCTCATGCTCAACGCGGTGACGCCGGACGGCGTGCTGGCGCACCCGAACTTCCTCGACGCGGTGACGACAACGCACGCGATGCTCGTGACCCGCATGGTGGGCGGCGCGATTTTCCTCTTCGGCTTCCTCCTGCTCGCCTACAACATCGCGCGCACCGTGCTTTCGGGCGCGCCGGCCACGGCCACGGTCGAGGTGCCGCTGGATCCGGGCAAGGAGGGCATGGGGCTCGCGCGGGGGATTTTCAACGCCCCGATGTTGTATTCGTTCCTGATCATCCTTTTCGGCACCCTCTGGGGGGTCGGCAAGGGAGCGGTGGCGACCATCTCGCTGGTCCTGCTCGTGGAGACCGCGCTCGTGGCCATGATCCACATGAGCATCTCGGGAAAAAAATGGGGCGAATGGTATGAGCGGCTTCTCGAAAGCTGGCTGCCGTTCAGCGTGCTCACCCTGCTTGCGGTGGTGATCGGAGGGATGATCCAGATCCTCCCCACCGTCTTCATCGACCAGACAAAAAACGAGGACGGCGGCTGGCAGAAGGTTTACCGTCCGCTCGAACTCGCCGGACGCGACATCTATGTGCGGGAAGGTTGCTACACCTGCCACAGTCAGATGATCCGCCCGTTTGTCGGGGAAGTGATGCGCTACGGCGCAAGCGGCCGCCTCGCCGAATCGATCTACGATTTCCCGTTCCAGTGGGGATCGAAACGCACCGGCCCCGACCTCCAGCGGGTCGGACTCAAATACCCGAATGTCTGGCATTTCCAGCACATGATGAACCCGCGATCGACCTCGCCCGGCAGCACGATGCCGAACTACCCTTGGTTGATGCGCCAGCGCGCCGACCTCGAGGCGTTGGAAAACAAGATCGCCGTCCAGAAACGCATGGGGGTCCCCTTCCCCGACCGGTCCAAGGAAGAAATCCTCGCCGATTGCCGCGAGCAGGGCGGGGCCATCGTGGCCGACCTCGGCAAGAGCGGAATCCAAATCTCGCCCGACCGCAAGATCATCGCCCTCATCGCCTACCTCCAGCAACTCGGGCAATACGGCAAACGGCCGGATCCCCAGCCGACGGAAAACCCGGGCCTCGAGACCGTCGTCGAAGGCGAAAAACAGGCCAACACCGAACCCTGATATGTTCAAGGAACTCCAGCTTGCCGACTGGGCCGGGATCGTGGCCGTCGCCGCGTTTTTCGCGACCGCGGCCGTCTTTGTGGCCGTCGTTGTCGGCGCGCTGAGAATGCCGCGCCGCAAAGTGCTGCACGACGCGGCCCTCCCATTGGAAAAGGAAACCCGCAAATGAACCCGAACGAACATCCGACCCACAACGCCGGCGAACACGACGACGATGCCCTGCGTCCGCACACCTACGACGGCATCCAGGAATACGACAAGCGCCTTCCGAACTGGTGGCTCTTCACGCTTTACGGCGCGATCCTCTTCTCGGTCGGCTACTGGGCGTATTACCACTGGACCGGCCACATGCAGCAGGGGTGGGTGCGCGTGCAGAGCGAGATCGAGGCGGTCAAACTCGCCGCGCTCGGCAAAGGCGAGCCGCCCAGCTCGCTCCAGCTCTACAACTTCGGGAAAGACGAAAAAATCGTCGCGGCCGGACAAAAAACTTTCAACACGACCTGCGCGGCCTGCCACGGCGAGGACCTCAAAGGCGGCATCGGCCAGAACCTCGTCGATGCCACGTGGATCCACGGCGGAACCCCGATGGACATTTTCAACACGATCAACAATGGCGTCACCGAGAAAGGCATGCCGTCGTGGGGTCCGCTCCTCGGCCAGCAGCGCATCGCCGAGGTCGTCGCCTATATCGTGAGCAAAAATCCCACCATCGCACAACCCGCCGAGTAAGACACGGCGCGGAGAAGCAACCTGCGGGAAGTCAGAAGAGATTCAGCAACCATGCGCCCGAAACGCCCGAGTATCGATTCGGTTACCACGATCAACGAGGACGGGTCGCGTTACATGGTGCACCCGGCCGGCGTGCGCGGATTCTGGACGCGGACGCGGCGGATCTTCGGGTATCTGGCGCTGGCGGCGTTTGTGCTTCTGCCGCTTGTGCCGGTGGGCGGGCATCCGGCGGTGTTTCTGGATATCGCGGGGAGGAAATTCCACCTCTTCGGGTTGACCCTGATGTTCCAGGATTTGTGGTTGTTGTTTTTTCTGATCACCGGGCTGGGGTTCACGTTGTTTCTTGTGACGGCGATTATCGGGCGGGTGTGGTGCGGGTGGCTGTGTCCGCAGACGCTTTTCCTCGACCATGTGGTGAGGCGGATCGAGCGGGTGATCGAGGGCGACGCGCCCGTGCGGAGGCAGTTGGATTCGGCTCCCTGGACGGCGGGGAAGATCTTCAAGCGCGCGCTCAAGCACGCGTTGTTTTTTCTCTTCGCTGCGCTGGTGGCACACGTGTTCCTGAGCTACTTCGTTTCGGTGCCGGGGTTGTGGGGGATGATGCACGCGTCGCCGCTGGCGAACTGGCATTTGTTCCTCTTTGTGTTCGGGATGGCGGCCGCGCTGTATTTTGATTTCGCGTGGTTCCGCGAGCAATTCTGCATCGTGTTGTGCCCTTACGGGCGCCTGCAATCGGCGCTCATCGACGACCATTCGATCGTGGTGGGTTACGACGAGAAACGCGGCGAACCGCGCGGGAAGGCGGGCACGACCACCGGCGACTGCATCGATTGCCGGCGCTGCGTGCAGGTCTGCCCGACCGGCATCGACATCCGGCAGGGCCTCCAGATGGAATGCATCGCCTGCGAAGCCTGCATCGACGCCTGCGACGAGGTCATGGTCCGCATCGGCCGCAAGCCGGGTCTGGTGCGCCACGACAGCCTCAACGCGCTGGCGGGGAAGGCCTCGCGTTTCCTGCGTCCGCGCCTCTACCTCTACCTTGTCTTCGCGCTGCTGGGCGCGTCGGTTTTTCTCTTCGCGGCCACGCAGGTGCGGCCGGTCCTGCTCTACGTGAGCCGGCTTCCGGGAGCGCCGTATATCCGCGCCGACGGCATCGTGAGGAACAACTTCCTCATGCGCCTCGGCAACAAGCTCTCCGGCGAGGAAACCTTCCGCGTCCAGGTGAGAGCCGCGCAACCCGGCCTCGAATCGGTGGGAGCCACCCAGAAGCCGATCACACTCGGGCCGGGCGAGGAAATCCAGGAACCCATCATCCTTACAGTCCCCGACGAAATTTTTCGCGGCGAATTCCCGGTCACCGTCGAGATCGTGAATTCCGCCGGGACGGTGGTCAACCGGCGCGAGATCCCGTTCCTCGGACCATTCCGCGAGGGGGCCTTCGCACAATGAAAGGAAAATTCCACCCCGCCGCGGTCTGGCTGGCCGCCCTCGTGACCGCCGCGTTCCTCGCCGTCATCGCCGCATGGGCGGTCACGATCCGGCTCAGCGCGGGCATCGACTCGCACCGCATCGCACCCGACGAGGAAGCCCGCCTGGTCGCCGAACGCGAAAAGCGCATCGAAGCCGAACGAAAGGCCGCCCAATGATCACCTCCGCCGAACTCACCGGACCGCTTGCCGCCTTTCTCGCCGGGGTCGTCACCAGCCTGCATTGCGTGGGCATGTGCGGGCCGCTCGCCTGCGCGGCCTGCGCGTCGGACTGCCCGAAAAAATCCAACGCCGCCGGCGCCGCCTACCATGCCGCCCGGTTGGCTTCCTACACGCTTGTGGGCGCGGGTGTCGGCTGGCTTGGCGAGCGGGTGGCGGGCGTGCTCACCGGCGGCGGCACGCGGGCGTTGACGTGGATTTTTGTCCTCTTCTTTCTGGCCGTGGTGGTCGGCCTCGACAAGCGGATCCGTCTGCCCTCGCCCGGAGCCTGGCTGGGGAGGCTGCTGCGCGGCAATGGCGGCGCGCCATGGAGGCGGGCGGCGCTGCTCGGGGTCTTCACGCCGTTTCTGCCGTGCGCGCCGCTTTATATCGTGGTCGCGGCGGCGGCGCTGGCGGGGTCGGCATGGAATGGCGCGGCGCTCATGCTGGCCTTCGGAGCCGGCACGGTGCCGCTCCTCTTCGCCGTGCAGAACCGTCTTGCGGCGATCGAGAAACGGCTCTCGCCGCAAACGATGGACTGGATCCGCCGCGGGCTCGCGCTCGCGAGTGTCGTGTTGCTTTTGGTGAGGGGAACCTACGCGCCCGAGACCGGGTGTCCGATGTGCCACTGACCATGGCCGCCGACCTCCAACCCCGCAAACCGGCATCGGGTGGAAAAACCGCCGACTGCCTGCACTGCGGCACGCGGTTCAAACCGACCGACCGCGAGGGAGAATTCTGCTGCTCGGGCTGCCGGTTCGTTTACCACCTTCTCCACAAACGAGGACTGGAGGATTTTTATAAATTCGACAACGGCCGAGCGCCCGTGGCTCCGGGAATTTTCGAGGAACGCTCGTGGGAGTGGCTGCGCGAGGCGCAAAAATCTGCCGAGCCCGCGGGCGGCGAATGCGCGGAACTCACCCTCCGCATCCAGGGCATTTCCTGCGCGGGTTGCGTATGGCTGCTGGAGGCTGTTTTCGACGAACAACCCGGCCGCATCTCCGCACGGGTCGATGCCTCGGCCGGTCAAATCCGCCTGCGATGGAAATCCGGCGAATGCGACCTGCCGGCGTTCGCGGCCGACGTCGCGCGCTTCGGGTATTCGCTCGGGCCGGACGACGGGGCCACCCGCGAGGCTCCGCTGCGTCCGCTTGTGCTGCGGATGGGGCTCTGCGCGGCGCTGGCGCTGAATGCGATGCTTTTCTCGCTCCCGCGCTACCTTGGTCTCGACCCCGGCGACCGGCTCTCCGCGTTGTTCGATGTGATCGGTCTCGGCCTTGCGACGGCCAGTGTGGTGATCGGCGGGCCGGTGTTTTTCCGGCGGGCGTGGGGGGCGCTGCGCCGTGGCGACCTTCATATCGACCTGCCCATTTCGCTGGGCTTGATCCTCGCCTATGCCGGGTCGGTCCTCGCATGGCGGGTGGGCGACCATGCGTTTGCCTATTTTGATTTTGTTTCCATCTTCACATTCCTCATGCTCGTCGGACGCTGGCTGCAGGAACGCGCGGTCGAAAACAACCGCCGGCGCCTGCTCGGTCTGCGTCTCACGCCCGGCCGCGTGAAGATCCTCCGCGACGGCATCGAGACCGACTCGGCCTCCGAGGCGCTCGACGCCGGCGACCGGTTCCGCGTCCCGCGCGGCGGCCTTGTTCCCGTGCGCGCCGCGCTCGCGGGATCGCCGGGGATCTTCGCGCTCAACTGGATCACCGGCGAGCCCGCCCCGCGCGAATTTCCGGCGGGCGCGCCCGTGCCGTCCGGCGCGCGCAATATCTCGCCGGGCGAGTTGGATTTTCTGGCGCTCGAGGGATGGGAATCCTCCGGGCTGGCGAGGTTGCTGTCGTTCGACGCGCGCCAGCCCTGGCGCAACGAGGGATTGCAAAGGTTCATCCGGATTTACCTTGCCTGCGTGCTGGTGCTCGCGGCGCTCGGATTCGCCGGATGGCTCGTGGCGGGCGGCGGGGTGGTGGCGGCGTTTCAGGTGATGATATCGGTGCTGGTGGTGTCGTGTCCGTGCGCGGCTGGGGTCGCGCTGCCCTTGCTCGACGACGTGGCCGCCGCGCGTCTCCAGCCATTCGGCATCTACCTTCGCGAGCACACGCTGTGGCAGAGGCTGCTCCGCGTAAAAAATGTGCTCTTCGACAAAACCGGAACCGTCACGCTCGAACACCTCGCGCTCGCCGACCCCGGCGCGCTCGACCATCTCGCCGAAGAACCCCGCCGCGTCCTGCTCGGACTCTGCGGGATCAGCCTCCATCCCGTCGCGGCCTGCCTGCGCGAGGCCCTTCTCTCGGCGGGTATCGAACCATGCCCGGTCCCCGGCGCCCGCGAAGTGGTCGGGATGGGCCTCGAATGGGAATCCCCCCGCGGGCTGTGGCGCTTCGGCCGCGCCTCGTGGGCCGGCGGCAGTGATGGCAAAACCACATTTTCCCTCGACGGCGTCCCGCTCGCCGAGCTCGCCTTCAACGAAGAACTCCGCCCCGACGCCGCCGGCCAGATCGCCAACCTCTCCCGGCGCGGACTCGGCATCCGGCTCCTCAGCGGCGACGAACCCGCCCGGGTCGCCCGCACGGCCGAGGCGCTCGGACTCGCGCCCGAGCACGCGCTGGGCGGACTCACGCCGGACGACAAAGCGCGGTTGGTTTCCGAGCGCTGGTCGCGGGACGCGCTCATGCTCGGCGACGGAGCCAACGACAGCCTCGCCTTCGACGCCGCGCTCTGCCGCGGCACCCCCGCGATTGAAACCGGGCTCCTCGAAAACAAGGCCGACTTTTTCATCCTCGGCCGGAGCCTGCGCGGGCTCGACGAACTTTTCGCCGCCGCCGCCCGCCACCGCATGGCCACCCTAGCCGTCCTCGCCTTCGCGATCGCCTACAATACCTGCGCGATTCTTGTCGCGCTCGCGGGCTGGATGAGCCCGCTTGTCGCGGCGATCATCATGCCGTTGAGTTCGCTGATCTCCATCGGTCTTGTCTTTCTCAACCTGCGGGCTCCCCGCCAAATTCAAAACACACAACCATGAACACCACACCAAACGCACCCCTTCCCGACGCGCCCCAGGGCATCGGCGGAAAGGGATTCTTCGTCACATCGTTGATCTTTCTCGTGCTCGCCTGCGCGATGCTCGCGGGGCGGCCCGACTTCCTCCTCACGCCGACGCTCACCAAGCACGGCGTCGCGTGGTTCATGCTGGCCTTTTTCGGTTGCGGACTGTGCGGGGTCTTCGGAGTCGTCTATTGGGCGGTGCCGAAGGTTTTCGGAGCGCCGCTGTATAGCGAGAAGATTGTTTTTCTGCACTACGGGTTCCACCTTGCCGGGACGCTAATGGCGCTCCTCGCGCTGGTGTGGCCGTCGGGCGCGCGTTCGGACATGGCCATGACCTTCATCGCCTGCGGTGCCATCGCGATGGGAATCAATATCCTCGGCACGTTCATGCGTCCCGCAAAACCCGACGTCGCCAGCGCGTTCCTCGCGACCTCGGTTCTCTGGTTGCTCATTGTGGCGCTCGGCGGACTGCCGTTTCTCGGCGAACCGCCCGTGAAGGGGATGCCCGCGCCGCAGTGGATTTCCGCATGGATGCTGCTCGCGATCACCGGCGTTGCGCTCAATCTGCCCATGGGACTCGCTCTCCGGCTCACTCCGGCCGTCCTCGGCGTGAAAGGCGACCGGCCGGGCAGCGCCTGGTATGCGCTTGTGTTCTCGAATGCCGGGCTGGCGTGGATGTTCGCGGCCGCCGCCTACGGCACGCACGGATTTCTGGTGGTTTGCGCGGTCGTTTACGCGGTCGGCGTGCTTCTGTATTTTGCGCGGTATTTTGCGATGCTTCAGAAGCGTTCGATGCGCGTGCTGCCGTGGGACACCAAGATCGTCCTCACATCGGTTTCGCTTGTGCCGGTGGCGGCCGGACTCCTTGTCTGGGCGGCCTGGTTGCGGATTCCGGCTCCGGTGGTCGAGGCTCCCGCCGGCGCGGTCGTGCCGCCGCTCCCGCCGCCCGCCGAACCAGCAACCGGCGCGCTGCCGCTGGAGTTCCTGCCTGTGGACGCGGCGATGGTGCTCATTTGCCTCCTGTGCGTGGCGGTTCCCATGATCGTCGCTCTCGCGTTCAGTCTCCAGCGCCTGTCGTGGAGCGAGGCCGGCGGCGGCTTCCGGGGAAAACTCGCCGAGCAAATCCTGCTGGCGGCCTATTTCAATTTCATGGCCGGCGCGCTTTTGGTCGTGCCCGGCGCATGGTTCGGGATCGGACAGATGCTCGGCCTCGGCACGCTTTTCCTGCTGGTGGGTTCGCTGGGTTTTCTCGGCAACTATTTCTTCGCGGAGGGCAAACTTCCCGCACCGGCGCTGCCATCCGGCGCGCCCGCAGCCGGCTGAAGAATATGTTGCAACCATAGTTGAAGTGCCAAGAAAAGTGCGACAGACGTCGCGACAAGCTTCTTTCTGTTTTAACAAAAAGAGGCCCGATCACAATAAGCACGGCTGCATTATGCGATCCGCCCTGCCGCCAGTTTCCCTGCCACTGCTTCCCTGTGTCGCATGGCATTCGGGATTGCCATTGCAGGCTTTCTAGCCCGACTTTCTCAACTGGAGGCGATTTTTCGCGATTTTCTGGCCTCCGTGTCCCGCCGAGCCGCATAAATACAGGGGGGCTCTTCGAAAACTCGTTGTAGTGAAGACCAACCCTCTTCT
>Ga0114939_10003291_pt1 | contig 11417 bp, 12 predicted proteins | sample AshMeaCrysSpring_FD_87196 | JGI IMG/M metagenome (GOLD analysis project Ga0114939, IMG submission 87196) | Groundwater microbial communities from Big Spring, Nevada to study Microbial Dark Matter (Phase II) - Ash Meadows Crystal Spring | ecosystem: Environmental > Aquatic > Deep subsurface >... | reverse complement strand
CCGCCCCCAGGCAAAGGAATCGGCCGAATAGCCGATCAGACTCAGGACCGCCAAAACCGCCAGAACCACGCCTACATGCCTTGCATTCATCTTGATAGCCTCCGCAATCGGTTTGTGCATTCGAAACCTGGTGTTCGTTTGAACATTTAGCAAGGCTGATGCCATCAGGTGAGGCTGGCGACATATCTTATTTTAACTATCTGTTTTTAAAATATATTACGGTCACTCCCCGCTATGGCCGAAATCATCCGGCGATCAGCTGGAAAAGCGGCTGGATAATATGTATCCAGGCCGGCTGCGTTTACATGGATACATTGAATACTTAGTATCCAGCGATGAAACCGAACGGCCATATCGATCATATGGTCGAAAAAGACGAAGCGTCGAAACCCTGGATCGGCGTGCCGCCCAGGGTGCTGCTGGGTGCTTTCGCGGTGCTGATGCCTATTTTCGCCGTTATGACGGCCCAGAACATTCACCGCGAAAAGGATTTCACCACGCGCTTGATGGTCGAAAAAGGGGGCGCCCTGATCCGTTCCTTCGAAGCCGGTACGCGGTCCGGGATGATGGGCATGCATCGCAGCGGCTTCGAGCTGCAGCGTCTGCTCACGGAGACCGCCCAGCTGCCCGATATCGCGCATCTCATCGTGACCGACGCGGCCGGCGGCGTCATCGCCCACAGTGACCTCGACCGGGTGGGCTCAACCTATGGCAAGGGGGTGGACATCGCGCTGGTCTCCCAGTCCAAGAAGCTCGACTGGCGGATCGTTCCGGGGCGAGACGGCGCGCGGGTGTTTGAGGTCTTTCGCAGGTTCGAGCCCGCCGGGCCTCCCATGGGACGTGGGCCGATGATGCGCCGGCGGCCGGAGGGCTTCGAGCTGCCGCCCGAGCCGCCGCGGGTCATCTTCGTGGGTCTGGACATGGCCTCCATTGACGAGGCGCAGCGGTCGGATATCTGGCATGCCGTCCTCATGGGAACGATCCTGCTGCTGGCCGGTTTCGCCGGAGTCACCCTGCTCCTGCTCGCCCAGAGCCACCGCGCGGCGCGAACACGGCTTTCGCGCATCGAGGCCTTTTCCGACCATGTGGTCGCGAACATGCCGATCGGCCTGGTAGCGACCGACGGCCGGCAGCATGTAGCCGTTTTCAACCGTGCGGCCGAATCCGTGCTGCGCACCAGTGCGGCGAGCGTCATCGGCCGCCCGGCCAGGCAAGTGCTTCCGGCGGCGCTCTGGTCGCAGATCGAAGCGGTCGAGAACGCTCGGGCGGCCCGATCGGAGAAAGAGGCGGACTGCGAAATCGCCGGCGGCCGCACGGCCCCGCTCGAAATCAGCGCGGGCCGGCTCACCGGCGAAGACGGCCAATCCCTCGGCAGCATCCTGCTCTTCAAAGACCTCAGCGAGATCCGTACGCTGCGCAACGAAATCGCGCGCAACCAGCGCCTGGCAACCGTCGGGCGCCTGGCCGCCGGGGTGGCGCACGAGATCCGCAACCCCCTCAGCTCGATCAAGGGCTTTGCGACCTATTTCCGCGAACGCTACCACGCCAACGAGCAGGACGCCCGGACCGCATCGGTTCTGATCCAGGAGGTCGATCGGCTGAATCGCGTGGTCGGACAGCTGCTGGAATTCTCCCGGCCGGTGAGCATCCTGCCGCGCCCCGTTCGGCTGGACCGGCTGATCGCGGATATCGTCAAACTGGTCGAATCCCAGGCCAGGGCGAAAGAGATCAACGTGGTCGTCGAAAACCGTCTCGACGCTCTGGAAGTCCTGCTCGATGCCGACCGTCTGCACCAGGTGCTGCTGAACCTGTTCCTGAACGGCATCGAGGCGATGGGCAACGGCGGGACTCTGAGCGTGCGGGTGGAGCAGACGGCCGACGCGCGCCGCATCGAAATCCACGTGAGCGACAACGGCGGCGGCATCCGGCACGAAGACCTGCCCCACATCTTCGAACCGTACTACACCACCAAGCCCGGCGGCACGGGGCTGGGCCTGGCGATCGCCCACAACATCGTCGAAGCCATGGGCGGCTCGATCACCGTAAACAGCGCCGTCGGGTCCGGCACCACCTTCGCGTTGGGGATCCCCGTCCCCGAGACCATCCGGCGAGGTTGAGGCATGCCAGATAACGGCAGCATTCTGGTGGTAGACGACGACGCGGCGCACCGCACCATGCTGCGCACCCTCGTGGGCGGTTGGGGGTATCAGATTGCCGAAGCGGACGACGGCGGCGCGGCCGTCGAGAAGGCCCGGCGGCAGGCCTACGATCTGGTGCTGATGGACGTGCGCATGGTCAGGATGTCCGGCCTCGAGGCGCTGGCCGCGATCAAGCGAATCAACCCCGCCATCCCGGTCGTCATCATGACGGCCTACTCCTCGGTCGAAGCCGCCGTGGACGCCCTCAAGCAGGGCGCTCACGATTATCTCACCAAGCCGCTGGATTTCGAAAAGCTAAAGGTCACCATCGAGCGCGCCATGGAGCACACCCGCCTCAAGGAGGAAAACCGCAGGCTGCGCGAGAGCCTTGATAGCCGGTTCGATCGCAGCCGGATCATCGCGCAAAGCCCGCGCATGGTGGCGCTCCTGGACACGGTGGCCCAGGTGGCCCCATCCGAGGCCACCGTGCTGATCAGCGGCGAGTCGGGCACCGGAAAGGAACTCATCGCCGGCGCCATCCACTTCAATAGCTCGCGCCGGCAGGGTCCGTTTGTGCAGTTGAACTGCGCCGCGGTCGCCGAGACCCTGCTCGAGTCCGAGCTCTTCGGGCACGAGAAGGGCTCTTTCACGGGCGCCGACCGCCGGCGGGACGGCCGTTTTCGTCAGGCGGACGGCGGCAGCCTGTTTCTGGACGAGGTCAGCGAGATGCCGCTTTCCATGCAGGTCAAGCTGCTTCGGGTGATTCAGGAAAGGGAGTTCACCCGGGTGGGAGGGGATGACGTTCAACGGGTGGACGTCCGGGTGATCGCAGCCACCAACAAGCACCTGCCGGATCTTCTCAGCGCCGGGTCCTTCCGGGAGGACCTGTATTATCGGCTGAACGTGGTCGCCCTTCAGATTCCCCCCCTGCGCGAACGCCGCGAGGACATCCCGCTGCTGGCCCAGCACTTTTTGGAGCTGTTCGCCGAAAGGAACCGGAAACCGATCAAAGGCTTCACGCCGCACGCCATGGATCGCCTCATCCGCCACGGCTGGCCCGGAAACGTCCGCGAGCTCATGAACGCCGTGGAGCGGGCCGTGGTGCTGGCCCGCACCGACTTTCTGTCCGGGGAAGATTTCCCGGGGATTGCGGCCGCCGAAGAAGAGTCCGCGTCCGACCGTCCAGTCCCGCCCCCGCCCGCGGCCACAGAGGCCATGCCGCTGGAGGAGATGGAGAAAGCCGCCATCCTGAAGACGCTGGAGGTGGCCGGCGGCAACAAGAGCGAAACGGCCCGCCGGCTCGGGATCACCCGCCGCACCCTGCATAAAAAGCTTAAATCGTATGGCGTGATGAAATGACGTGCGGCGCAGCCGCCAGGCTTTACTTGCCGCTGATACGGCTTAGATTAGTTCATAAAAAATGGTTGATGCACTAAAAAAGTGATCAAGGCTGGAAATAGGAACGACCGTCTGCCATGAATGCACCGGACACCGAAATCGTGCGCTGCCCGAGTTGCAATGCCAGCAATCGGGTTCCTTTCGAACGTTTAGGAGCGGCCTCCGCAAAATGCGGGCGGTGCCAGGCGGCCCTCTTCCCCGAAAGGCCCGCCGATCAGGCCGTCGAGGCCTATAAGCTGCGTTGCGTCCAGTGCGGTGCCCGCAACCGTGTCCCCGGCGCCCGTCTGAACGGTGCGCCCAAATGCGGCAAGTGCGGCGCCCCGCTGCCGACTCCTGAATTGTTCGCCCCGCAGCCGGTGATGGTGACGGACGGCAATTTCGACATCAAAGTGCTGAAATCGCCGCTGCCCGTGCTGCTCTTCGCCTGGGCGCCCTGGTGCCCCAGCTGCAGCGCAGCGGCGCCGATCATCGACCAGTTCGCCGCCGAGTCCAAGGGACGCATCCGCGTCGGCAAGGTCAATGTGGACACCAGCCCTCAGGTCGCTGGCCGCTTCAGCATCATGAGCGTGCCCTTCCTGTTCATCTTCGACAACGGCGAACTGAAGGACAGCCTGCCGGGCGCACTTCAGAAGCATGAGCTCATGCTGAAGATGGCACATTACCTATGACGGAGCCGCGCCGCGCCGGCCATGGCAGGAACCGCATGCCCTCCGCTTCCGCCGACCCCATCGTGCAAGACATCCAGAGGATCCTGGAGCGGGGCCTGGATCTTTCGGCCGAGACCGTGCGCTTCATCGATTCCACTTTTGCCCACCCCTCCACGGCCGAGTTGTCTGCGCTTTTCGCTGACGATGCCGTGCCCGAGCGGGACAGTCTGCTCGAACTTCTCTTTTCGCCGGATGAGGCCCTGCAGATCGAGATCGAAGACCGGCTTTCTCTCCAACCGCCCGAGGCTCACTTGACGGAAGCGGTGGCCGCCCGTCTCGCAGCGGCGCCGCGAGCGGTGAGATTTCGTTTTCCGGACGGCAGGGACGCGCTGGAGGTGGTGATGACCGCGCCGCTGGCCCGGCGCTTCGTCCTGGCGCTCGGTATCGACCGGAACCTGCCGGCGTGCGTCGGCGAGGCCGTCGCCGCGCACGGCTCCCGCGGCCGGACCCGGCTCGTGCGCGTCATGCTTCGCAACGCCCGTTTTGAATTCACGCCCGCCTGCAAGGACTTCGTATGCGCCCTGGTCACGAAGCTCGATGTGGCCGAGGACGAGGGGCGCGCATGCCTGGCGTTCGCCTTGGAGATTCTCGCGGAGCCTGGGGCGTCTTCGGACGTCTGCGCATCGCTGGTTGCACGTAAAAAGTGGCTCTCCAGGGCGGTGCACCACAGCCGGCGGGTGCGGGAACAGCTGGCCCAATCCAATGTGGAGACCCTCTTAAGTCAGGGCCAGCGCCTGACGCTGGTGGACGAGGCTCTGGCCTGCCGCCAAATGGGGTATATCGACCGCATCTGCATCGCGGTCTTCGGCCTCAGCCTGCCGGCCGACGCGGACGGATGGCGTCAGCCGGTAGCGTTCGAGGGCCCGCTCGATATGGCAGGCTTGATGCGGCGCCCGGGCAGAACAGCCCCTGATTCCGTTTGACTTCCTTTCCGGAAACCATTAGGGTCAACCGCCTGTCCGCCACTGGCGCAGATCATCTCGTACCCTTAAGGATAGACCCCGTATGCATCGATCGAACCGAATCCGTTATGCACTTCTCCTCCTGGCGCTCGTCGCGGGGGTGCTCTCCCCCGGCTCGGCTCCAGTCGCCGATAGCCTCCCGCCGCTCGACACCATTCTCAAGGAAGTCGAGAAACGCTACACAGGGTCCCAGTTCTCCGCTGAATTCCTTCAGGAATCCACCATCAAATCGATGGAGATCACCGATTTCGCCTCGGGCCGCCTGTACGTGCGGTACCCCGGGATGATGCGCTGGGAATACGAAAAGCCCGAACGGCAGGCGATCATCACCGACGGCAAAAAACTTTGGATCTACCGGCCGCAGGACAACCTGGTGATGGTGGGCGGGGCCCCGGTGTTTTTCCGCGACGGCAGGGGCGCCAGCTTTCTGTCGGACATCTCCCTGGTGCGGAAGAAGTTCAAAATCCAGCTGGCGCGGGCGGAGGGAGAGTATCTCTACGAGTTGAGGATGCGGCCGAACGAGAGCGCCGCCAACATATCCGAAATCCTCCTTTATGTGATTCCGAAGTCCTATCAGATCGCGCGGGTGGTCACGCGCAACGACTACGGCGACGACACCCGCATCGACATCGTCAGCCCGCAGTTCAACGCCACCCTCGATCCCTCGCTGTTCAGCTTCGAGATACCCCCCGGCGCGGAGGTCCAGAAAATCGAGGAATAAAAACCCTTACGCCCGAGAGGCGGAAGGGTTTTTTTGATGCAGAAGGTAAGAACCACTAAAAGCCCCAGATCACGGCCAAGAGCAAGGCGTTCCGCGGCGGGGAAGCGGAGCGTACGTCAAGTGCGTGAGCATTCTCCGCCGCGGGACAACGCAGCTATTGGCCGTTAGATGGGGATTTTAGTGGCTCTTACGCGCGGCTGACCAGCTCTTCCGGGATATCCGCGTTGGTGTAGACCTTCTGGACGTCGTCGCAGTCCTCCAGCATGTCCATCAGCTTCACCATCTGGTCGGCCTCCTTGCCGGCCAGCGACGTGGTGTTCTGGGGCAGCATGGTGACTTCCGATGAGATGTAGGGCACCTGCAGGGCATCGATGGCAGCCTTCACGGCCTCGAAGTCCTCAGGCGCTGTTATGACCTCGAATGTCGTTTCGTCCTCGCGCACATCCTCGGCACCGGCCTCGAGCGCCTTCTCCATCAGCTTCTCCTCGTCCACCGCCTGGCGCTCGATGGCGATGTAGCCCTTCTTTTTGAACATCCAGGCGACGCATCCGTTGGTCCCGAGGCTGCCGCCGTTCTTGCTGAAAATGTGGCGGATTTCCGCCACCGAACGGTTCTTGTTGTCGGAGAGCGACTCCACCAGCACCGCCGCGCCGCCCGGACCGTAGCCTTCGTAAATACTTTCATCGTAGCTCACACCCTCCAGCTCGCCGGTGCCCTTCTTGATCCCGCGCTCGATGTTCTCCTTGGGCATGTTCTCCGCTCGCGCCGCCAAGATCGCCGCGCGCAGTCGAGGGTTCCCGTTGGGGTCGCCGCCGCCCATGCGGGCGGCCACGGTGATTTCTTTGATCAGCTTGGTGAAGATCTTGCCGCGTTTGGCATCGTTGGCACCTTTCTTGTGCTTGATGCTCGCCCATTTATTGTGGCCTGACATGGGACCCTCCTGACTTACCTTTACCGATGAGGTATATTTCCTTGCTCGCCTTGCGGCAACTCTGAGGCTTGAACGCTTTGCATTCCGAAAAGCCGGCCTTGACGGCGGCCGTAAAAACCCTGAAATCCTCGCCCTGAAATATTTTGCAGACGAACGCGCCGCCGGGCCGCAGCACCTGGCGCGCGATGGCAAGCGCCGCTTCACATAGGCGGTAGGAGCGCGCGGCGTCCACGCCCCGGCTGCCGGTGGTGGCGGGCGCCATGTCGCTCAGCACCGCGTCGAACTCCCGCCCGAAAAAAGCGGCGGGATTCTCCACCAGGTCGCAGACATCTTTCGTGTGGACGCTGACGTGCGGCGGCAGGCTGACCGTTACCGGCGCCAGATCGACCCCCACCACGCATCCGGAAGGTCCCACGATTTCGGCCGCATGCATCAACCAGGAGCCTGGCGCGCTTCCCAAATCAAGAACGCTGCCCCCCTGCCGGATGACGCCGAACCGCTTCTGGATTTCCTGTAGCTTGTAAACGGAGCGTGCGGGGTAGCGCTCCTTGCGGGCCAGCCGCGTATAGTGGTCTTCCCAGCGATTGGCCTTGGCGGCCGCGTGTCGCATACGTTCAATCGCTCGTTCAGAGCCTTGGATCAATGCAATGTCCAAAAATGGTATTATATACATCGGTGGGCGTATTGAAGTCAATCCGTCAGAAAAGGGCTTCGACGGCTTCGGGCACCGACCGCACCCCGGTAGTCTCAATGCCCCCCACCTCCGGCAGACGCTTCAGATTGCCATGCGGCAGGATGCAGCGGTTGAACCCCATTTTTTGGGCTTCGAGGATGCGCTGCTCCGCCTGGCCGATGGCCCGCACCTCGCCGGTCAGGCCGACCTCGCCGATGACCGCGGTCCGGTCGGGCACGGGCTTGTCTAAAAAGCTCGAGGCGATGGCCGCCACGATGGCCAGGTCCACGGCCGGCTCCACCACCTTCACACCGCCGGCGACGTTCATGAAAATATCGTAGCCCATGAGGTGCATGCCGACCTTTTTTTCCATGACCGCGGCCAAGAGCGCCACGCGGTTGGCATCCAGCCCCAGGATGGTGCGCCGTGGGGTCCCGAAGCTGGTGCCGCTCGTAAGGGCTTGAAGCTCCACCAGAATCGGCCGGGTGCCTTCCATGCTGGCCGCCACAACGGAGCCGGCCGCCGCCGCCGGCCGCTCGGAGAGAAAGACCGCCGAAGGGTTGGCCACCTCGTCCAAGCCCTTGTCCTTCATTTCAAAAACGCCGATCTCGTTGGTCGAACCGAAGCGGTTCTTGACCGCCCGCAGCACGCGGAAGATGTGGTTGCGGTCCCCTTCGAAATAGAGCACCGTGTCCACCATGTGCTCCAGGAGCTTGGGCCCGGCGATGGCGCCTTCCTTGGTCACATGGCCGACCAGGAAAGCAGGGATGCCCGAGCGCTTGGCCATGAGCATCAGCCGCACCGTGGCCTCGCGCACCTGGCTGACGCTGCCGGGCGCCGAGCCGAGCTCGGGGCTGAACATGGTCTGGATCGAGTCGATCACGACGACCTCCGGCTTCACGGAGTCGATCATCGCCAGGACCGGCTCCACCTCCACTTCGGAGACCACCAGGAGGTTCTCCGACACGCTGCCCAGTCGTTTGCTCCTCAGCCGGATCTGGCGGATGGATTCCTCGCCGGACACATAGAGCACCCTGCGGCCCTGGCAGGCCAGTCCATGGAGCGCCTGCAGCATCAGGGTGGACTTGCCGATGCCCGGGTCCCCGCCGATCAGAATCAAGGACCCAGCCACGATCCCTCCGCCCAGCACCCGGTCAAACTCCTGGATGGCGGTGAGCAGGCGGCTTTCGTTTTCGATTTCGATGGAATCGATCGGCACCGGCGCGGCCGGCGCCACGGCCGCATCGCGCTTGACTGCCAGCGGCCCGGCGCCCGCCTGGCGCTCCTCCACGAAAGAGCTCCACCCGCCGCAGTCCGGACACTTCCCCATCCATTTGGGCGCCTGGTAGCCACACGCCTGGCAGGTGAACAGGGTCTTGGATGCCTTTTTCACGATTTAAAATTCCCGCCGCTTGTGGTATTATTTTGAAAAGGTAACATGGGATGCCTTCCCGGGCAACACCCGCGTACTCACCCCCCCAGCTGAAAAGCGCGATAGAAGGAGCCACGCCGAATGCCGAGATCCAGCCAGGCATTTCGTTATTGGATCGCATGCATCCTGCTTGCGGTAAGCATCATGTCTCCATGGGAGCCGGGCCCCGCGGCTCAGCCGAAAAACGATCATTTCAGCGCGTTGCGCCAAAGGCTGATCGCCGACGGGTTCCCTGCGGGGTCGATCTTGCAGCTCTACAGCCGGCCGGAGGTGTTCGTCGAGGCGGACGGTGTGTCGCGTTTTTTTATCCACAGCGAAGCCAAGTTGAACTACGCTCAGTTCAGCTCGCCCGAATCCGTCGCCAAGGCCCAGCGCTACCTGCAGGAGAACATGGCCATCCTGAGTGCGGCCGAGGCGGCCTACGGAGTCGACAAGCGCGTGGTCACGGCAATTATGCTGGTCGAAAGCCAGCTGGGCACTACCTCCGGTAACCGCTCCGCATTGAACATCCTCTCAACGCTGGCTGCGCTGAGCGAGCCCGGCTTCCAGGAAAGCTTCTGGCGGGTGATCCCGCAGGAGCGGCGCATTACGCGCGAGCGTTTCGATGAGCGGGTGCAAAGACGCGCCGAATGGGGTTATCGGGAGTTGAAAGCCTTGCTGCGCTACGCGCAGCGGGAGGGAATCGATCCGACGGCGATCGCGAGCTCCTACGCCGGCGCCGTGGGCTACGCCCAGTTCATGCCTACCAATATCCTGGCCTATGCCCAGGACGGCGATCAGGACGGACGCGTGGACCTCCTGGTGCATGCCGACGCCGTTGCCAGCATCGCCAACTACCTCAAACGCCACGGCTGGCAGCCGGGCATCAGCCGCGAGAAGCAGGAAAAGGCGATCCATGCCTACAACCCCAGCTCTTACTACGTCGACGCGATCCTCAAGATCGCCGAACTTCTGAAAGGCTGAGCATGGAGGACGTCAAAGCCATCCTGATTTTTCTGGCGATCTGCGTGCCCTTTTTCATAGGCACGATCTGGGCCGTGGTGGATGTCGCCCAGAAGGACTTCGGCAGCGCCGGAGCCAAGGCCAGGTGGTGGCTGATCGCCTCGATCCCCTTCGCCGGCTTCATCGTCTACCTGCTGGCCGGGTTCCGCAAGGGCAAAAAGGCCGCCTGACGCGGCCTTTTTCAAATACCATTTGACAAGATTCGATGTATCCTGTTAGAAAGTCGCCCTGATTTCGCTCGCAGGTCCCATCGTCTAGCGGCCTAGGACACCGGCCTCTCACGTCGGTAACACGGGTTCGAGTCCCGTTGGGACCACCATAAAATCAAGTAGTTAGACGCACCTTGTTTGCCGCCTGGGGAGTTGACGGCTCCTCAGACGGCTTTTTCATTCCTGAAGGCCCGGAAGCGCAATCTTTTGCGGCCAGTGCTTGAACTCCACAACCTCACCCCTCTTGTCCCTGGAAAGGTCTTCCATGACCTCGCGCACGCGTTCCAAACCAATGCGCTTCAAATGCCGCTCCGTTGTGCTCGGGCTGGCGACGTTGATGATGCTCCACTTGGCCTTGGTCGCGTGGAACTTGGTGGCAGCGTCGGGAAAGGCATTCATGTTCTGCCAGATGCCTATAACGCCTTCCTGTATCAAGCCCTTATCACCCTTGGCTGTCTTCATCAAATACGGAATTTGCGTATTGAGTTTGTTTTCGAACTTGACTTCGAACGCTTCTTGCTGTGCTGTCATCGCTAAAATGCCCTACCTCAAAAGGGAAAGAGGGTGACTCCCTGGAGATCGAGGAATCGCCCTCTCTGCTTGGACTAGTGTTGGCGGATACGAAACTTGAAAGCGGTTGGCGGCTGTGCTACGTTTTTGAAATGGAACGAGAGCAGGCCATAGCGTTGCTGCAAAATAATCGTGGTGTCATGCGTCGATTCTCAGTCAGACACCTCTACCTCTTTGGGTCGGTTGCCCGCGGGGAGGGTAAAAAAGACAGCGACGTCGACATTCTGGTGGAATACGAACCCGATGCCCATGTCGGGCTGTTTCAGTTCGTCAGGCTGCGCCGGGAGTTGAGCAATATCCTGGGTTGCGCAGTGGACTTGGCGACTCCCGAATCCCTGCACAAAGAGCTCCGGGAGGACATTCTGAAAGAAGCCGTTCATGCCGCATAGAAAATGGGATCTCAGGATAAAGGATATTCTGGCTTCTATCGAACGGATTTTTGAGTACACCAGAAACCTGGATTTTGAGGGCTTTCGGTCGGACACCAAGACCGTTGACGCCGTTGTACGAAACTTCGAGATTATCGGCGAGGCGGCGGCTCATTTACCCGAAGACCTTTCCGCGGACCACCCTGAAATCCCATGGCAGGATATGCGGGATATGAGGAACGTGCTGGCGCATGAGTATTTCGGGATCAATGAGAAAATTGTCTGGGAGACCCTTCAAAACGATTT
>Ga0114939_10003290_pt1 | contig 11419 bp, 11 predicted proteins | sample AshMeaCrysSpring_FD_87196 | JGI IMG/M metagenome (GOLD analysis project Ga0114939, IMG submission 87196) | Groundwater microbial communities from Big Spring, Nevada to study Microbial Dark Matter (Phase II) - Ash Meadows Crystal Spring | ecosystem: Environmental > Aquatic > Deep subsurface >... | reverse complement strand
GATCAGGATCCGCAGGCCGAAGTCCCGCCCTTGGGTGCGATCGCTCAGCAGGTAGGTGAGCTGGAATTGACCGTCCTCAAGCCAGTCCACGGCGGTGAGCAGAACCAGGTGCGTGTAGCCCTCCAGGTCGCGCAAATAGGTCAAGGCCTGACGCAGATGCTCCCTGGGCAGGGTGACAAACCCGAGATTGGGGCGCTGCTCGGTCAGCTCGCCTAGGGCGCAGCGTTCCTTCAGTCTCGCGTAGAGCTCTCGCATGGAGTGGTCTCTCGTTACAGGCGTGGGACAGGGCGCAGGGCGTGCCGCGCAGGCAAGGATGGGCTACCAGTTGTAATCGGGCATGTCCCAGTCGTGGATGATCTGCTTTTGATTGGACTTGTACCATTCGAAGCGCTCCGCGTACTGGTTCGCCCCTTCCGCCTTGCCGGCCCGGATGAGTTTCTTGAGGTCCTCGAAGCCCTGGAGCAGGGCCTCGGGCCTCGGCATACAGCCGGCGATGTAGACATCCACCGGCAGGTAGTCGTCCAGTCGCTTGATGGTGTTGTAGGAGTCCCAATACATGCCGCCGTTGATGGTGCAGGAGCCCAGGCCGACCACGTACTTGGGGTTCTGCATCTGCTCGTAGCAGCGAATGGCCCGCTTCAGGGTCTTGACCGACAGATAGCCGGAGATGACGAACAGATTGGCCTGGCGCGGGGTCGGACGCCACTGGATGCCGAAGCGGTAGGCATCGAACCGCGGGGTCATCAGGGGCCGCATCTCGATGGCCCCGCAGCCGGTGCCGAAGCCGAGTATCCAGATGGACCTGGAGCGCGCCCAGTTGAACAGGTCCTCGACGATCTTCAGGTAGGCCGCGGGCATGACTGTGGGCCCCGCCTCGCAGTAGTAGTCGCGCAACGGCTCGACCTCGAATTCGACGCCGTCGGGGCCCTTGACCGTGCGCCTCTCAAGCTCGGCCCTCGGCTGGGCCTTGACTGTCTCTCGATATGCGGCCGGCAAGACGGCGGGCGCGGGCACCAGCTCGCAGGTGCGCGGCGGCTCGGCCCCAACCCCCTCCAGTCCCGAAACGATGCGGTTCTCTAGCTCGACTTTCATATCACACCAGGACGATGGACAGTACACCCAGGGGGACCGCCCAGATGAGGAACCAGCGAATGGATTGTTCCACCCGGAAGCGCGGGAAGGACACGCCGACCAAGACAGAGACCATGTAGATCGCAAACACCTTGAGAAAGAAGATGGGCCAGCTCGCGGCACCGCCGAAGAACAGGCTCATATAGAGCACGATCTTGGCAATGGGGAAGATGGCCCTGTTGGTCTGCATCAGCGCCAGATAAGAGGAGTGGTACTCGGTGGGCGGACCAATGGGGATCTCCTGAGGCGCGAGCACCACGTCGAAGGGTGGGCGCATCATGGAGCCGAGGAAGGAGAGCATGGCGGCGGCCACTGCCAGGGGATTGGTGAACAGGGTCCAGCTCGTGAAGCCCCCCTGCTGGGCCGCGACTATGTCGGTGATGGAGAAGGTCTGGTACTGCAGGGCGACGGAGAAGACCGCCAGGGCGAAGGGCAGCTCGGCGGCGGTGACCTGGGATAGCCCACGGGTGATGCCGATGGCCGCATGGGGGTGACCGCTCTCCGCCGCCCCAAGGGCCATCCCCAGGGTCCCGAAGAAGACGAAATAGAGGGCCAGGATCAGGTCGCCGGCAAAGGAGAGGTTGGAGAACATCTCCGAGCCGTAGATGGTCGGGACGAAGAGCAGCAGCCCCACGCCCCCGGTCAGGCGGAAGACCGGCCCCAGATAATACATGACCCCATGGGTGATGGAGCTGCGCAGCCCGTAGTTCTTGATGAGATCGGCATAGTTCTGCCAGATGGAGACGCCGTAGCGCCGCCCCACCCGGGCCCCGATCTTCTGGATCAGGGCATTGAGCAGCATCCCGAAATTGAAGACGATGAAGAGCGTCAGGAGCGCATAGGGGATCTTCATCCAGTCGAATGCCATGGTCAGGCCCCCGAGATCAGGTAGACGGCAACGACGAAGACCAGCAGGTGATAGGCGTAGGTCTGGCCATTGCCGGTGTAGAGGCGACGACCCAGGTCGCCGGCGCTGTGCAGCAGGTCGGTGATCCCCTCCCAGAACCGGGTGGCGAGCGGCGTCGTGAGGAAGCCCAGGGCCTTGCGATAGGGGGCGAAGAAATTCCAGGCGAAATGGGTCGTCTCGGGCCTGAAGGGCCGCTCGCCGGAAAAGACGATGTTGAACTGCTTGACCGGCTGGGCCCGGCGGTTGACGAAGAGCAGCCAAACGAACAGCGTGGCGAAGATGACTCCGACTATGACCATGATAGAGATCGGATTCCAATAGCCGAAGCTGCTGGCGATGACAGTCCCGGTCCATTCGAGGCCGCCCTGGGGAAACCAGCGGTCGAGATAGTTATCGACGTGTCGCAGCACCAGCCCCGGGACCACCGCCACGACCATGAGCGCAGCCACATAGAGCATCTGGGGCAGGACGATCCAGAACGGGGCCTCCTTTAGGCGACGGTGCTCGTCCTTCAGCTGGCCGAGGAAGATGCTGTGGATCAGCCGAAACAGGTAGAGGAAGGCGATGGGGCCCGCCAGGAAGAGGACTACCACGGGGAGCCGGACCTCGCTGTCGAGCAGCGCGTTGTAGCTGATCCAGCGCCCGCCGAAGCCCGACAGGGGCGGTACGCCGGAGATGGCGATGATGCCGATGAGGACGGCGATGAAGGAGAGCGGCATCAGCTTGACCAAGCCACCCATGCGGTACATCTCCCGCGTGCCCGTGCGCTTGGCGATGCCGCCCACGGAGAGGAAGAGCATGGACTTGTACACATAGTGATTGATGACGAACATGATCGCCATCAGCCAGCCCAGGTGGTTCATGAGGGCGAGGCCGAACAGGGCATAGCCCATCTGGCCGATGGAGGAATAGGCCAGGAGGCGCTTGGCGTCCTCCTGGAAGACCGCCATCAGGTTGCCGACCAGGGCCGAGAGGGCGCCGATCCAGAGCAGCGCATGGGTCAGCTCCACCCCATGGAGGCGCTGTGACCCCACCCCCATGAGCAGGACCAGGAAGCCATAGAGCCCGGCCTTGAGCAGGATGCCAGAGACCATGGGGGACACATCGGTCTCCGCCTCGGCATGGGCGCCGGGGAGCCAGATATGCACGCCGACGGCAGCGGTCTTGGTCATGAACCCGATGGCCAGCAACACGAAGACCCAAGGGGCCAGGGGCTCGGCCACCCTCGCCAGCCCGTCCAGAGGCAGATGCATAGCCCCTTGTCCGGCCAAGGCGAACCCGGCGAGGATGGCAAAGGCCCCACCCAGGGAGAACAGGATGTAAGACAGGGCGTGGGGCTCCGAGTGCTTGCCCCTCAGGATGAGGAAATAGGAGCCCAGGGTGAGCAGCTCCCAGGCCGCGAAGAAGCCGAAGGTGTCGGTGGCGCGGATCAGCATGATCAGCCCGGCATACATGAGCATGGCGGAGGGGTAGAAACCGATCCGCCGCCCCTTGGCCTCGTAGCTGGCCAGAAGAATGACGGACCCGCCGATGAGGAAGATCGCGGCGAAGATCAGCCGCAAGGGGTCGTACTCCTGCCAGGTCAGGGCGAAGAAGCCGGTCAGACCGGCGATGGCCATTGTGTTCTTGACCCAGGCGGGCAGCCAGTCCAGCACCAGGAAGGCGAGGGCGAAGAGCAGGGGTAGGGCGAGCAGGAGATTGCCCCGTCCGGACATGTTGCCCCACAGGAAGCCCAGCCCCCAGGCCGCCACCAGGGCCGCGGCGATGGGCAGGGCCTGGCTCCAGCCGGTAGCCAAGCCGGGGGCTCCTCCTGCGCCCCCGGCATGTCCCCCGTCCCTGGGGGCCAAGCCAGAGCCCAAGCCGGCTACGGCCCCCTGCAACAGCAGCCGGTCCGGCGCGGCCTCGGGCTCGCGCTTGATCACATACCCAAACCAACGGAACAGGTAGCCGGCCTCGATCAGGGTCCCGAGCAGGATGGCCGCCAGCAGGGCCATGCGCCCCTCCCCCGCCAGCAGCCGTGCCAGCTCCCACTTGGCATAGAAGCCAGGGAAGGGGGGCAACCCCACCAGCACACAGAGGAAGGTGACGAAGGCGAAGAGGGCCAGGGGCCTGCGGCGCAGGACCGCCCAGGCGGTCAGGCCCCGTTGCTCGATGGTCCCGGAGAGCCAGAAGAGCCCCGCCTTGGCCACCGCGTTGGAGACCAAGAGACCGAAGGCGATGAACCCGTAGGCATCGCCAAGGACATCGCGCTGGCCCACCACCGCCAGCACCAGCCCGATCTGCCCCACGGAGGAGTACCCGAGCAGGCGCCGATCCTTGGTCTGGGGCAAGGCAAAGAGGTTCGAGAACAGGAAGGTGGCGATGCCGACACCCGTGGCCACCGGCAGCCAGGCCGCCCCCCCGATGGGGAGCACCTTGTCTACGGCGAAGATCACCGCGGCCCCGGAGGCGGCGGAGAAGATGGCCCCATAGGCCGGGTGGGCGGACTCGTAGATGTCCAGGGCCCAGCCATTGGCGGGGAAGGGTTTCAGCTCCGCGATCAGGGCGACGAGGATCAGGAAGGCGGCGATGGCCCCGATCCCCGCGGCCAGGGGTGCCTCTGTCGCCGCCATGCCGTCGATGTTTAGGGTACCGGTGACGTGGTAGGCGAAGATGATCCCGACCAGGAGCAGGACCGAGACCACCTGGGAGACGATCATGTACTTGAACCCTGCCCCCAGGGCCCGGCTGTCGGCGGACAGGAGGATCAGCCCAGCGGTGGAGATGGCCATCAACTCCATGAAGACGAAAACGTTGAACAGGTCGCGGGTGAGGATCAGGCCGGCCAGGGCCATGATGGCGATGAGCAGGACCGCCATGGCCCGCCGACCCAGTCGGAGCAGGGTCTCCCTGAGATAAAGGGCCGAGGCCAGGCCGACTAGGGTCACCAGCAGGGTCAGATCTGCCTCGGCCATCCCCATGCGCAGGTTGATGGCGAAGGGCGGGGGCGTGCCCGCGGTGAGAATCTCCACTGGCGCCATGGCGCTGGTGGCGAAGGCCCAGACCCAGGTCGCCGAGACCCCAGTCATGAAGGCGAGGGCCGCGAGCGTCAGGCCGTAGGCGAGGCCGCGCCGTGCCTCGCTCAGCAGCCCCAGGAGGAAGGCCGCACCGAGCGCCGCGGCGAGGATGTACAGGGCGCTTACCATTTCAGCTCCGAGAACTTGGCGATGTCCAGGGTGCCCTTGGCCTCATAGAGCCGGTAGGCATAGGCGAGCATGAGCGCCGTCACCCCCAGGCCGATGACAATGGCGGTAAGCACCAGGGCCTGAGGGACGGGGTCTATGATGCGGACGGAGGCCTCGGTCGCCGGCACGGCGGAGTCCAGGATCGGCGCCGTTCGGCCCCGCATGTAGCCGACGGAGACCAGGACCAGATTGACCCCGGCATCCGCCACCGTGAAGGCGACGATCATGCGCAGCAGGTTGCGGTTGGTCAGGGCCCCGTAGAGGCCGACGAGGATCAGCACGAAGCCGGTGGCCATGGCGATCAGGGACATGTCCACCATCACAGCTCCTGGGTTTCCGCGAGACTGGCCAACATTGAGGCGAACTCGGCCCCGACCTTGAGGCCGATGAGGGAATAGATCGCCGGGATCGCCCCCGCCGAGAACAGCGCCCCGAGGTCGCCCAGGGGCAGGATGCGGTTGTCCAGGAAGCCCCCGGCCCAGACCAGGCCGGCCAGGCCGATGGCGACATAGAAGACCCCGGCCAGCGACTCCACGGCGGAGATCAGCCCATGGCTGAAGTGCCGCAGGGGGTCGGCCAGCAACAGCAGCAGGACACCCGAGGCCAGGATCGCGCCACCCTGGAAGCCACCGCCTGGGGTCAGGTGACCGTTGACGAAGACATAGGCACCCAGCAGCAGGATCAGTGGGGTCAGCAGCCGGCTTCCGGTGGTCAGGAGCTCGCCCACCGGGGCCAGCCCCGCCGGGTCTTGCTCTCGCCGCCGGCCCAGCGCTAGCACCAGGCCGACGATGGTGGCGGAGAGGAAGAGCACCGTCACCTCCCCCAAGGTATCCAGGCCGCGGTAGGTGACGACGATGGCGGTGACGATGTTGGCCGCCCCGATGTCGGGGGCGGTACGCTCGGCGTAGTAGCGGGCACTGAGGTTGAGGTCCGTGTCCGGCCTGTAGTCGAGGAGCAGCCCGAGGAACAGCAGACCCAGCCCGGCGAGCAGGGCCAGGGCGATCAGGCGCTTAATCATGTTCACCCCGACGCATGCGGCTCAGGACGAAGAAGAAGAGGAAGGTGGTCAGCCCGCTGCCGATGGCCGCCTCGGTCATGGCCACGTCCGGCGCGGCCAGGACCAGAAACAGGATCGAGGCGACCAGGCTCACCAGGCCCGCGGCCAGGATGGCGATGGGCAGGCTGCGCCCCAGGACCGCAAACAGGGCCGCGCCGATCATGGCGGCGCACAGGAACAGGGTCAGAGCGGTGAGGATCATCAGGCCCCCTGGTCTTCTTCCAACCGGTCCACCCTGGTCTTGATCGACATGGCCGCGCCGATGCGGTGCGCGGCGCGGGCCAGGACCTGGGAGGAGAGCGGGTTGGTGGAAAGGATGAAGACCGCGATCAAAAGCAGCTTCCATCCCCAGTCGGGGCGCAGGCAGGCCGCGCCGGCCAGGGTGAGCAGGGTGCCCAGTGTGGTCGCCTTGGTCCCTGCCTGGATACGGTTGAAGAGGTCCGGCATGCGCACCAGCCCCAGGCCGCCGAGGACGAGAAAGGCAGTCCCGGCCACCATCAGCAGGCCGCCGACGACATCGAGAAGTCCCGCCATCAGTACCCCCGCTCCAGGTAGCGGGCGATGGCGATAACCCCGAGGAAGGACAACAGGGCATACACCAGCGCCGCGTCCAGATAGATCCCCCGCCCTTCCAAAAGGGCCAGGATCACGATGAAGGCGATGCCGATGATGGTCATCACGTCGAAGGCCACCACCCGATCTGCCGCCGTCGGTCCGGCGAGGAAGCGCCACAGGGCGAGGAGAAAGGCCAGGCCGGCCAACAGGGCCGCCAGGGACAGGAGTGCCTCAGCCATACATGACCTCCAGGTACCGCTCGAAGCCGGCGACGATCTCGGCGGTGGCCTTGTCGACATCCACGGATTCAACCCTGACCCAGTGGATGTAGAGCCAGTCCCCGTCCAGATCCACGGTCAGGGTGCCCGGGGTCAGGGTGATGGAATTGGCCAGCAGCAGCCGCCCCATGGGGGTCTTGAGCTTGGTACGAACCTTGACGATACCGGGACTCACTGGGAGCGAGGGGGCCAGCACCACCGCGGCGATGCGCAGGTTGGACTTGACCAACTCTTTGAAGAAATATGTGAAATAGCCGACGGCTGCGGCCCAGGCCCGGGGCTCGCCGGCGCGGAACTGCCCGAAGAACGGGATAGCGCCGGGCAGGAGCAGGGTGATGACCGCAGCGGCTATGACCCCGATGATCAGCACATCCGATGCCAGGGACCCATTGAGTACGAGCCAGAAGAAAAGCAGGGCTGCGAATTGCACCCCTGGGTGTCGCGCCTGTGTCATGGCTGTGGGTCTTCCGTCGCAAGTAGTTCCGGGCCGGAACCTGCCAGGCGGACGCCGATTGATCCGCCAAGCTGGCCGCGGATCAGCAGGGATAGCGCGAAAGCGGCTCCAGATTTCATGTTTTTCAGATACTTAAATGCCTGTGCATGGCGGGGCTGGGTTTCGTCGCCGAGTGGAAGATGCCCGCACCCCTATGCACAGAGAGCCCACGGTCTGAATGAGCCTACGCATTGACCTGTCCGGCGGCAGGGTAATTGGATAGGACGATATGACCCTGCCTTCTTTTCATTCTATTCTAAACTTCTAATGCTTCGCAAACGTTGCGGCGAGGGCGTCTGCCCGGGCTGTGCCGATCCGGCGTGGCCGAAGCCCGCGTACTACACTGTTTTTTCTACTTGTTTATTCGGCGATCAAGTCCGTCCCCCAGGTCCTGGAAGGACTTTCTGTCGGCTGCCGGACCGAGGACGCGGCCCGGCTCACGCTCTGCCTGGATGCCTGTCCCTCGGATGCGGATCGCTGACGAGCAAGATAGACCAAAAGGGCCGCATTTACGATTCAAACCCCTTTGAACAACCTGACTTTCTTCGGGCGCACGGCGGTGACGCCCCCCCTGGACCCGTGCCATCTGGAAGGGCGACCCGGAGGAGGCGGTACGCGAGATCTACCGCACCAACCCCTTCGCCCATGCCTGCCGGCGGGTCTGCACCCATCGTTGGGAGACCGCCTCCTCCGTGGGCCACCACAGGACACCCATCGCCATCCGCTAGCTCAAGCGCCACCCCAGGCACGCCGTCCCGCACGAGCGGGGCAAGGAGATCGTCGGCGAGCTGCGCCCGAGTTACGTCACCGGCAAACGAAGCCCCTTGGGTAAAGTGGGCAGTAGGCATCCCGCAGCCGGAAACCTCCCAACAACTGACGGGCCAGAGGCATCCGGCGCCGTGGCTCTGGGCAAGTGGCGAAACCGCTGTCGCATTCTGCCCTTTGCGGGCTGCACCACCCTCGCATCGGCAAGGGCATCCGCCGCGCACCTGGCCATGGCCGTCTCGGCAAGGCAAAGGCACACGTCAAGATTCCCTTGACCCTGCCCTCCCGGTCGGGCACCCAACCGGTGGCGATGGGTACGTCCCGCCCCCCGATGGCCCTTCTGTTGGTAATATTGCGCCCCAGCCCCGGGCTCGCCGCCTGCTCGGGGCCCTCCCGTTGGGCGGGAGCGGGGCGAGCCACCAGCCAAACCAAGCCACAACCACACCGCCGGAGTTGATGCATGAGATCCAAGCTTCTGATGGCAATGATGCTCGCAGCCGCCGCTTGGGCGACCACAGCCGCCGAGTCGGTCAAGATTGGGTGCGTCGCCCCTCTCACCGGGCCCCAGGCCCACCTGGGCAAGGACATCGAGAACGGCGCCCGGTTGGCGGTGGAGGCCGTTAATGCCACAAACCCGACGCTCGGGGGCGCCCCAGTCAAGTTCGACCTGCTGATGGAAGACGACCAGGCCGACCCCAAGACCGCCACGGTGGTCGCCCAAAAGCTGGTGGACGAGGGTGCCATGGGGGTGGTGGGGCACCTTAACTCCGGGGCCAGCATCCCCGCCTCCCGCATCTACTCCGATAACGGCATCCCCCAGGTCTCGCCGGCCTCCACGGCGGTGGCCTATACGCACCAAGGATTCAAGACGACCTTCCGACTCATGGCCAACGACTCCCAGCAGGGCAAGGCGCTTGGGCAGTACGCCACCCGGCTGGGCAAGCGGGTGGCCGTCGTGGATGACCGGACCGCCTATGGCCAGGGGCTGATCGATGAGGTGGTGAAGGCAGTCAAGGCCTCCGGTGGCGAGGTGGTGGGGCGGGAGTACACCACCGACAAGTCCACGGACTTCACGGCCATCCTGACGTCGATCAAGGCCAAGAAGCCCGACGTGGTCGTTTACGGTGGAATGGATCCCCAGGCCGCCCCCATGGTCCGGCAGATGCGTACCCTGGGCATGAAGACGCCCTTCCTGGGCGGCGACGGCATGCAGTCCGCCGAGTTCATCAAGCTCGCGGGGTCCGCGGCCGAGGGGGCGATCGGGTCCTCCCCCGGCCTGCCCCTGGAGAAGATGCCCGGGGGTGCGGACTTCACCAAGCGCTTCGGCGAGAAGTTCGGAAAGATTCAGATCTATGCCCCCTTCTCCCATGACGCGACCGTGGTCCTGCTCCAGGCCATGCTGAGGGCGGGCTCAGCGGAGCCCGCCAAGTACCTGCCGGAGTTGGTCAGGACCCAACTGGACGGCGTCATCGGCCCCATCGCCTTCGACGACAAGGGCGATCTCAAGGACGGCCCCGTCACTCTCTATCAGGTCAAGGGCGGCAAATGGGAGCCGGTGGAGACCATCGGCGGCCCAGGGGCCAAGTAGAGCCCACCTAGGCCCTCTCCCCCATGGACGTCCTGCTCCAGCAGATCCTCAACGGCCTCATCCTGGGCAGCCTCTACGCCCTAGTGGCCCTGGGCTACACGATGGTCTACGGCATCCTGGAGCTGATCAATTTCGCCCATGGCGAGATCGTCATGCTGGGGGCCATGGTCTCGGTGACCGTGCTGGCCGCCCTGGCCGCCTTGGGGGTGCCGGTGCCATTGGCCCTTCTGGCGGCGTTGGCGGCGGCTGTGCTGGTCTGCGTCAGCACGGGGGTCCTGGTGGAGCGGGTCGCCTACCGGCCCCTGCGCAATGCCCCAAGGCTGGCCCCGCTGATTACCGCCATCGGGGTCTCCATCGTCCTGCAAAACCTGGCCATGATCATCTGGGGCCGCCAGTACCTGTCCCTCCCGCCGGTTCTCGACATCGAGATCTACGAGCTGGCCGGGGCCACTATCACCAATGTCCAGATCCTCATCCTGGCGGTGGCCGCACTGGTCATGGCCGGACTCCTACTCCTGGTTCAGCGGACCCGTCTCGGGCGGGCCATGCGAGCCACGGCCCAGAACCGGGAGGTCGCAGGGCTCATGGGGGTGGACGTCAACCGGGTGATCGCCGCCACCTTTGCGGTGGGCTCCGCCCTGGCGGCAGTGGCGGGTCTGTTGATCGCCGCCTACTACGGCATCGCCCACTACAACATGGGTTTCATCCTCGGCCTCAAGGCCTTCAGCGCCGCGGTCCTGGGGGGCATCGGCAACATCCCCGGGGCCCTGCTGGGGGGGCTCCTGCTCGGGGTGATCGAGAGCCTTGGGGCCGGCTACATCGGCGACCTGACCAACGGCTTCCTCGGGAGTCACTACCAGGACATCTTCGCCTTCTTCATCCTGATCCTGGTGCTCATCTTCCGACCCTCCGGGCTCCTGGGCGAGCGGGTGGCGGATCGGGCCTGAGAATCCATTCAGCCCCAAATGAATGCCGATCAAGGCAAAATGACTGGCTCGCTACCAAACAGGCTTTACCACGACCCGCGCATTGCCGGGCTTGCCTTTGTTGCGCTCGCCGCGCTCTTGCTGGCGCTGCCCTTCCTGGTGGAGGCAGGCATGGGGCGCACCTGGGTGCGCATCCTCGACTTCGCCATGCTCTACGTGATGCTGGCCCTGGGGCTCAACATCGTGGTGGGCTACGCCGGACTGCTGGACCTGGGTTATGTCGCCTTCTACGCGGTGGGGGCCTACTTCTATGCCATCCTCGCCTCTCCCCAGTTCGGCATCCATCTCCCTTACTGGGCCCTGCTCCCGGCAGGCGCGGGAATTGCCTGCATCTTCGGCGTCCTGCTCGGCGCGCCGACCCTGCGCCTGCGCGGGGACTACCTGGCCATCGTCACCCTGGGCTTCGGCGAGATCATCCGGATCTTCCTCAACAAT
>Ga0114939_10003289_pt1 | contig 11420 bp, 10 predicted proteins | sample AshMeaCrysSpring_FD_87196 | JGI IMG/M metagenome (GOLD analysis project Ga0114939, IMG submission 87196) | Groundwater microbial communities from Big Spring, Nevada to study Microbial Dark Matter (Phase II) - Ash Meadows Crystal Spring | ecosystem: Environmental > Aquatic > Deep subsurface >... | reverse complement strand
GCAGGGGGGGCCTGCGCCGGCCGCAAGGCCGGCTCGAGGTTCATGCTGGAGCCCCCTCTCGGAGGGGGCTCGGGGGAGCCCCATGAAAGCGCCTTGGCGCATAGCGGCCGCAGGCCGCTATGCACCGGGTGCTGACCCCGCGCTTCCTTGCGTTCGATTGCGAACGGTTATCAGGCGGCGGGCGCGGGCTCGGCCCTGTCCTCGGCCTCGTCGCCGAAGCGGGTGACGAAGGATTGCGCCTGCAGGCCCTGCTCGCGCAGCCAGCGCACCATCACCGCCTCGTAGCCATGGGTCACGATGACGCGCTGCGCGCCGCTGGCGCGGATCGCCGACTGCAGGCCCGGCCAGTCGGCGTGGTCGCTGAGCGCGAAACCCCGGTCCACGCCCTGGCGGCGGCGCGCGCCGCGCAGCTGCATCCAGCCGCTGGCGAAGGCATCGCTGAAGTCGCCGAAGCGGCGCGCCCAGGCGCTGCCGTGCACGGCCGGCGGCGCGACGATCAGCGCCCGTGCACCGAGCTCGCGCGGCAGCGGCTGCGCCGCGCTCAGCGTGACGGGCAGTGCGACGCCCGCCGCGCGGTAGACCGCGTTCAGCGCCTCGACGGCAGCGTGCACGACGATCGGCCCGATCGTCGCGTCGACCCCGGCCAGCACGCGCTGCGCCTTGCCGAGGCTGTAGGCCATGAGCAGGCTGGCGCGCCCGGCGGCCGCGTTCCGCGCCCACCAGGCGTCGATCTCGGCGAACAGCTCGGCACGCGGCCGCCAGCGGTAGACGGGCAGGCCGAAGGTGGATTCGGTGATGAAGCAATGGCAGCGCAGCGGCTCGAAAGCGGTGCAGGTGGGCCGCAGCTCGGCATCGCCGCCGAAGTGGTAGTCGCCGGAGGCTACCCAGACCTGCCCGCGGTGCTCGATGCGCACCTGGGCCGAGCCGAGCACATGCCCGGCCGGGTGCAGGCTGACACGCACGCCGCGCTGTTCGACGGCCTCGCCCCAGTCCAGCGCCTGGATCCGCACCTCGCCCAGCCGCGCGCGCAGCAGGCCGGCCCCTTCGGCGCTGCACAGGTAGTGGCCATGGCCGGGCCGCGCATGGTCGGCATGGGCGTGGGTGATGACGGCGCGGTCCACCGGGCGCCAGGGGTCGATGTAGAAGTCGCCGGCCGGGCAGTACAGGCCTTGCGGACGCAGCACCACCAGGTCGGCGCCGCGAGCGGCGGTGGTGGGCGCGGCGGCGTCGCTGGCGGGCTGCATCGCGCCATTGTGCGGCGGCACCGTGAAATACTCGCCCCATGGACGGACGTTCCGGACGCGACGACCCCTATGCCGAGGCCATGCCGCCGCTGCGCCTGTTCTTCGGCCTGCAGGGCCGGGTGTCGCGGCGCCAGTACTGGCTGTTCGGCGTGCTCGCCTTGCTCGGCCTGGCCGTGATCGGGCAGGCGCTGCTGGGCATCGCGCGGGTGCGCCCGCGCACGGCGGACCTGGTCGTCAACCTGCTGCTGTTGTGGCCGGCTCTGGCGGTGTCGGTGAAGCGCTGGCACGACCGCGACAAGTCCGGCTGGTGGGTGCTGCTGAACCTGGTGCCGGTGGTGGGCTGGCTGTGGGCGTTGATCGACAACGGCTTCCTGCGCGGCACCGACGGGCCGAACCGCTTCGGCCCGGATCCGCTCGCCCAGGACCGCCCGCGCTGAAGCGCGCCGTACGCCGCGACCGGAGCGTGACGCGCGGCGCCGCGCGACCCGGTCCGCGAACGCCGGTCGCGGGTGCCGGAGGGCGCCGCAGCGCACCGATCAGTAGCGCCCGGCCATGCCGGCGACGCGCAGATAGGCGTGGGCGCACCAGGAGATGAAGCGCCGCGACAGCCAGCGCCGCCAGCCCTCGCGGAGCGGCGGTGCATGCACCTCGCGCGACACCGCGAGGGCGGCGTCGATGCGCTGCTGCAGCAGCTGCGCGAAGGTGGCGTCTTCGACCACGGCATTGGCTTCCAGGTTGAGCAGCAGCGACAGCGGGTCGATGTTGGAACTTCCGACCGTGGCCCACTGCCCGTCGACCACCGCCACCTTGGCATGCAGGAAGGCGGGGGTGTACTCGAAGATGCGCACGCCCGTGGACAGCAGCTCGTCGTACAGCACCTGCGCCGCGAGTGCCGCCAGCCGGTAGTCGACCTTGCCCTGCATCAGCAGGCGCACGCGCACGCCGCGCTGCGCCGCGGCCAGCAGGCTGCGCCTGAAGGCGCGGCGCGGGTAGAAGTAGGGGCAGGCGATGTCGACGCTGTGCCGCGCCCCGCGCACGGCCTCGGTGTAGATGCGCTCGATGGCACGGCGTCGCACCAGGTTGTCGCGCGCGACGAAGGCCACGCGCACCGGGGCGGACGGATCGTGCGGCGGCAGCGGCGCCGGCGCCGCGCTGCGCAGTTCGCGCCACAGCTGCAAGGTGTCGACCACCGGCTGCCGGCTGCGTGCCAGCGCACCCACCTCGCTGCGCCACTCGTGCCCGAAACGGGCGCGGGCGCCCAGCGCCTGGACGAGGTGGCGGACCTGGTGCACCACCGGTCCGCGCAGCGCCACCGCGAAGTCCAGCCGGGGCTGGTCGCTGCGGCCGTGGACCTGGTCATTGCGGTCGTCGATGACGTTGATGCCGCCGACGAAGGCCACCTCCTCGTCGACGACGCACAGCTTCTGGTGCAGGCGGCGCAGCTGCGCGGGCTGGAACCAGGCGGTCCAGCGCTCCAGCGGGCGGAAGACGTCGAACACGACGCCCCCGCCCGCCAGCCACTCGCGCAGCCGCGGCATCGTGGAATGCGAACCGAAGCCGTCGACCAGCACATGCACGTCGATGCCGCGCTGCGCCGCCTGGCGCAAGGCCTGGGCCACGGCCTGGCCCGCTTCGTCGTCCTGGAAGATGTAGGTGGCCAGCCAGATCTGGCGCCGCGCCAGCGCCATCGCGCGCTGCATCGCCGGAAAGAGCTCGTCGCCGCCCTGCAGCAGCTGCACGGCATTGCCGCCGACGAACGCCGGACGCGCCGGCGCAAGGCCGGCCCGCGCATCGCCTGCAGGCGAGGTGGCGTGCGCGGCGTCCGCACTCACGGCGATGGTCGGTGCACGGACTCGGCCGGGTGCAGCTCGGCCAGCAGCGGCAGGTGGTCCGACATGCGTGCCCATGCGGTGCCGCGCGGCACCGCGGTCGAACGGCAGGCCAGGCCGCGGGTGTAGATGCGGTCCATCGAGAACACCGGCACGCGCGACGGAAAGGTCAGCCGCTCCGAGATCCGGCCCGATGGCGACCGGGCGCGCTGCAGCCCGATCTCCCGCATCGGCCCGTCGAGCTTCTCGCCCCAGTCGTTGAAGTCGCCCGCCACCACCAGCAGCTCGTCGGGCGGCACGGTCGCCTCCAGGAATTCGGCCAGGCGCTGCACCTGGCGCACGCGGCTGCGGTGGACCAGGCCGAAGTGCACCACCACGGCATGCAGCGGCTGTCCGTTCCAGCGCACCGGCACGTGCAGCAGCCCCCGCTGCTCGAATCGGTGGTCGCTGACGTCGTGGTGGCCGATCTCGCCCAGCGGCCAGCGCGACAGCAGCGCGTTGCCGTGCTCGCCGTGCCGGGTGAAGGCATTGGTGCGATAGGCCACGTCGTAGCCCTCGGGTGCGAGGAAATGGGCCTGGCCGCCATCGGGCCACCCGAACCAGGTGCGGTCGAACTGGCGCGCGTCGCGGGTGTGGAACAGCCGCACCTCCTGCAGGAAGACCAGGTCGGCGTCCAGCGCCTCGATGCCGAGGCCGAGGTTGTAAATCTCCAGGCGCCTGCGCGGCCCGACGCCGCGCACGCCCTTGTGGATGTTGTAGGTGGCCACGCGCAGCAGGCCCAGGTCCAGCGTCGTGGACGCGGCGAAGGACGTCGACGCATAGGGCCTCATCGCGCAGCGGCTTTGGCGAAGCGCGGCAGCTGCAGGATCGCCTCGGCGTTGCTGGGCGAGAAGCAGCGGTCGGCGGCCTCGCGCCAGGGCCACCAGCCGTGGCGCAGGTGCTCGCGCGGGTTCAGGCGCACCGGCATGTCCCGCGGCACGGTCAGCCCGAAGACATGCTCGGTGTTGTGCGTCACCCCGGGCGCATAGCGATGGCGCCACACCGGATAGATCTCGTACACGTTGCGCAGCCCCCAGTCGCGCAGCGCGGCAAGCGGCACCTCGGCGCTGCCGATGCGGATGCCGGTCTCCTCCTCGACTTCGCGCACGCAGGTCTGCGCCGGCGCCTCTTCGGGCGTGTCCTTCGACCCGGTGACGCTCTGCCAGTAGCCGGGCCGGTCGGCGCGCTCGATGAGCAGCACCTGCAGGTCGGGCGTGTGGATCACCACCAGCACCGACTGGGGGATCTTCGGCGGGCGCGGGGCCGTGCGGTCGCTCATGCCCGCCAGCATAGCGCGGCCGCCTGCGTGACCGACCCTCAGCCCTTGGCGCCCAGCCTGCCGATGGCGTGGTACTCGATGCCCTGCGCCTCGACCGCCGCGGGGTTGAACATGTTGCGACCGTCGAAGATCACCGGCTGCTTCAGCGCGGCGCGGATGCGCGCGAAGTCGGGGCTGCGGAACTCCTTCCACTCGGTGACGATGACCAGCGCATCCGCCTCCTGCAGCGCGTCGCCGGCGCTGTCGGCGAAGCCGAGCCGCGGGTGCTCGCCGAGCGTGCGTCGGGCCTCGCGCATCGCGATCGGGTCGTAGGCGCGCACGCTCGCGCCGCGCCCCAGCAGCGCGTCGATGACGACGCGGCTCGGGGCCTCGCGCATGTCGTCGGTGTTCGGCTTGAAGGCCAGCCCCCAGAGCGCGAAGCGCCGGCCGGACAGGTCGGCGCCGAAGCGCTGCACGACCTTGTCGATGAGCACCCGCTTCTGCGCCTCGTTGGCATCCTCCACGGCGCGCAGCACGCGCAGCTCGCGGCCGGATTCCTCGGCGGTGCGGATCAGCGCCTTGACGTCCTTGGGGAAGCACGAGCCGCCGTAGCCGCAGCCGGAATAGAGGAAGCTGAAGCCGATGCGCGGATCGCTGCCGATGCCCAGCCGCACCTGTTCGATGTCGGCCCCGACGCGCTCGGCCAGCAGCGCCAGTTCGTTCATGAACGAGATGCGCGTCGCGAGCATGGCATTGGCCGCGTACTTGGTGAGCTCGGCCGAGCGCAGGTCCATGACCACCAGCTTGTCGTGGTTGCGCTGGAACGGCGCGTACAGGTCGCGCATGAGCCGGATGGCGCGTTCGTCCTCCGCGCCGATGACGATGCGGTCCGGCCGCATGAAGTCGTCGACGGCGGCGCCTTCCTTGAGGAATTCGGGGTTCGACACCACCGAGAAGTCGATCGCCTGCCCGCGCTCGGCCAGGGCCTCGGCCACGGCGGCGCGGACCTTGTCCGCCGTGCCCACCGGGACCGTGCTCTTGTCGACGATCACCTTGTACTCGCCCATGTGCCGGCCGATGTTGCGCGCCGCCGCCAGCACGTACTGCAGGTCCGCCGAGCCGTCCTCGTCCGGCGGCGTGCCGACGGCGATGAACTGCAGCACGCCATGGGCCACGGCGCGCTCCACGTCCGTGGTGAAGCTCAGCCGGCCGGCGGCCACGTTGCGCACCACCACCTGGTCCAGCCCGGGCTCGTGGATGGGAATGCCGCCGCCCTGGAGGATGGCGATCTTCTGCGCGTCGACGTCCAGGCAGACCACGTCGTTGCCCATCTCCGCCAGGCACGCCCCCGAAACCAGGCCGACATAGCCTGTACCCACCACCGTCAGTTTCATTCGACGAACCTCATCAAGGATGAACTCCGGGGACCCGATCGCGCCGGGCGGCGCAGCGCCCGCGGCAAGCACGCAGCCGGACAGCCGCCAAACCGCGCGTCGGCGTCTCCACGGGATCCTGGCCCAGGCACTGCACCGTCATGGCTCAATGCGCCGCCTCTGCGTCGTAGTGTCGTGCCAGCCAGTCGCGATAACTGCCGCTCTGAACGCGCTGCACCCAGCCCGCGTGGTCCAGGTACCAGCGCACCGTCTTGCGCAGGCCGGTCTCGAAGCTCTCGGTCGGGCGCCAGCCCAGTTCGCGCTCGATCTTGCGTGCATCGATGGCGTAGCGGCGGTCGTGCCCGGGCCGGTCGGTGACGAAGCGGATCAGCCGCGCATGGGGCCCGGACGGATCCGGCCGAAGTTCGTCCAGCAGCGCACAGATGGCATCGACGATCTGCCGGTTGGTGCGCTCGTTCCAGCCGCCGATGTTGTAGACCTCGCCGGGCCGGCCGCGCTCGAGCACCACCCGGATGGCGCTGCAGTGGTCCTTGACGTAGAGCCAGTCGCGCACGTTCAGGCCGTCGCCATAGATCGGCAGCGGCTTGCCGGCCAGCGCGTTGACGATCATCAGCGGGATCAGCTTCTCCGGGAAATGGAAGGGCCCGTAGTTGTTGGAGCAGTTGGTGGTCAGCACCGGCAGGCCGAAGGTGTGGAACCAGGCGCGCACCAGGTGGTCGCTGGCGGCCTTGCTGGCCGAGTAGGGGCTGTTGGGTTGGTAGGGATGGGTCTCGGTGAAGGCCGGATCGTCGCTGCCCAGGCTGCCGTAGACCTCGTCGGTGGACACATGGTGGAAGCGGAACGCCGACTGCTCGCCCGGCGGCAGGCCGGACCAGTGCGCGCGCACCGCCTCCAGCAGCGTGAAGGTGCCTTCGACATTGGTGCGGACGAAGGCGCCGGGCCCATGGATGCTGCGGTCCACGTGGCTCTCGGCCGCGAAGTGCAGCACCGCGCGCGGCCGGTGCGCGGCCAGCAGGCGATCCAGCAGCGCGCGGTCGCAGATGTCGCCCTGCACGAACACGTGCCGGGGGTCGCCGTCCAGCGCGACGAGGTTCTCCATGTTGCCGGCGTAAGTGAGCGCGTCGAGGTTCAGCACCGGCTCGCCGTGCGTGGCCAGCCAGTCGAGGACGAAGTTGCTGCCGATGAAGCCGGCGCCGCCGGTGACGAGGATCATGCTGTTTCAATAAGGCGATGGTTCAGCCGCGGCCGTAGTGGTCTTCGAAGCGCACGATGTCGTCCTCGCCCAGGTAGCTGCCCGACTGCACTTCGATGATCTCCAGCGGCACCTTGCCCGGATTGGCCAGGCGGTGCACCTGGCCCAGCGGGATGTAGGTGCTCTGATTCTCGCCCAGCAGCGTCACCTGGTCGCCGTTGGTGACCTCGGCGGTGCCGGAGACGACGATCCAGTGTTCGGCGCGATGATGGTGCTTCTGCAGGCTCAAGCTGGCGCCGGGCTTGACCATGATGCGCTTGACCTGGAAACGCGGGCCGGCGTCGATGCTGTCGTACCAGCCCCAGGGTCTGTGCACCTGACGGTGCAGCGTCGGCTCGCTGCGCCCGGCCTGCTGCAGCCGGCCGACGACGTGCTTGACGTCCTGGCTTCGCGCGCGGTCGGCCACCAGCACCGCATCCGCGGTCTCGACGACGACCACGTCCTGCAGCCCGATCACGCCCACCAGACGGCTGCTGGCGTGTACCAGCGTGTTCTTCGCGTCGCGCAGCAGGGCGTCGCCATGCACGGCGTTGCCGGCCTCGTCCTTGGGGCTCACCTGCCAGACGGCATCCCACGCACCCAGGTCGGACCAGGCCGCGGCCAGCGGCACCATGCGGATGTCGAACTCCGCCACGCCGGGGCACTTCTCCAGCACGGCGTAGTCGACCGACTCGCCGGGGATGGCCTCGAAGGCGGCCTTGTCCGGGCGCACGAAGCTGGCATCGACGCTGCGGGCGTCCCAGGCCGCGCGCGTCGCCTGCAGGATGTCGGCACGGAATCGCGCCAGCGCCCGCAGCCACACCGACGCACGCACCACGAACATGCCGCTGTTCCAGAAGTAGTGGCCTTCGGCCAGATAGCGCTGCGCCGTCGCCGCGTCGGGCTTCTCGACGAAGCGCGCCACCCGCATCTCGCCCGCGTCGGCCGGCGCGCAGCGGATGTAGCCGTAGCCGGTCTCGACGCGATCCGGGGCCACGCCGAGGATCACGAAGGCGCCGTTGGCAGCGGCACGCACCGCGCGCTGCAGCGAGGCGGTGAAGGCGGCCTCGTCGCCGATGCTCTGGTCGGCCGGCGTGACCACGAGCACCGGGTCGCCGCCCTGCGCGGTGGCGTGCAGCGCCGCCAGCGTCATCGCGGGCGCGGTGTTGCGACCGGCCGGCTCGAGCAGCACCGTGGCCCCGGGCAGCTTCATGTCCGCCAGTTGGTCCAGCACGAGAAAGCGCTGGTCCTCGTTGCCGACCACGCTCAAGCCGCCCACCCGGATGTCCGGCGCGGCCAGCGACTGCAGCCGCGCGGCCGTCTGCTGGAACAGGCTGCGCTGCCCGGTCAGCGCCAGGAACTGCTTGGGAAAGGCGGCTCGGGACAGGGGCCACAGGCGCGTGCCGCTGCCGCCGGCGATGATGACGGGCTGCAGGTCGATCGGTGTCATGTCGGGTGCTCGATGCAGGAGGTGGTCCAGGGTGTGCCCACGGCCGTGCACGGCCAGTTCATGCCGGCTCGGGCACGCAGGGCCCGTCGAAGCCCAGCGGATTCATCCGCTGGAAGCGCCAGCTGTCGGCGCACATGCGGTCGAGGCCGTGCACGGCCCGCCACCCCAGCAGCCGCGCCGCCAGCGTCGGGTCGGCATAGCAGGCGGCCACGTCGCCGGGCCGGCGCGGCGCCACGACACAGGGGATCTCCCGCCCGCTGGCCAGGGCGTAGGCGCGCACGACGTCGAGCACGCTGTAGCCCCGGCCGGTGCCCAGGTTGACGGTCAACGACGGCCCGCCCTGCAACAGGCGGTCCAGCGCCGCGACGTGGCCCTGCGCGAGGTCGCAGACATGGATGTAGTCGCGCACGCCGGTGCCGTCGGGCGTGTCGTAGTCGTTGCCGAAGACCTGCAGGTGCTCGCGACGCCCGGCCGCCACCTGCGCCACGTAGGGCATCAGGTTGTTGGGCGTGCCGCGCGGGTCCTCGCCGATCAGGCCGCTGTCGTGGGCGCCGACGGGATTGAAGTAGCGCAGGATCGCGACCTTCCAGCGCGCGTCGCTGGCCATCAGGTCGCGCAGCACGGTCTCGCCCATCAGCTTGGTCTGGCCATAGGGGTTGGTGGCCGACAGCGGGGCCTGCTCGCGGATCGGCAAGGCCTCGGGCACGCCATAGACGGTCGCGCTCGAGCTGAACACCAGCTGCCGGCAGCCCGCCGCCTGCATCACCCGGCACAGGCTGAACAGACCGCCGAGATTGTTGGCGTAGTAGTCCAGCGGCACGGCCACCGACTCGCCGACCGCCTTGCGGGCCGCGAAATGCACCGCGGCCACCGGCGCATGCGCCTCGAAGAGGCGCTGCAGCGCCGCCATGTCGCACACGTCGGCACGCTCGAACACCGGATCGACGCCGCCCAGCCGCCGGATGCGGTTCAGCACCTCGGGCGAACTGTTGGAGAAGTCGTCGACGCCGACGACGGCGTACCCGCACGCCTGCAGCGCCAGCCAGGTATGCGAGGCGATGTAGCCGGTGGCCCCGGTGAGCAGCACGACGCCGCGAGTCATCTCCGCACCCTGCGGACCTGGGGGTGTGCGGGCATCGCGTCGCTGGGGCTGGGCATGGGCTGATGTGAAGTCGCTAGGGCGGCAGGGTCGGGCCGGACGGCGGCGAACAGCTGCGCCTGCGGATCGGCCGGCGATCGCCGGAACGCTGATCGTACCTGCCGGGGCGGCTTCGCCCGCCGCCGCGCGGGCGGCCGAACCCGGCCGATTTCACGCTCGGCGGCCGTCAGGCCCGGGCGTGCCCGTGCCGCCGCCCCGCGACCCCATGCAATCGAGCGCAAGGCGCGACACCCCGGCCAGGCGTTGCCGCGGACTCCCGTCCCTACAATCACGCGATGCTGCAAAGTCTGAACTCCCTGCTGGCACCGGCCCTGATGGAGCGACTGGTGCTGGTCATCAACCACGTGCTGGCCGCCGAACCGGCCGCCACGCAGCGGCTGCAGGCCCACGACCGGCGCGTCATCGAATTGCAGATGCAGGGCTGGCCTGCGCTGCTGCCGGCGCCGCCGATGCTGGCGTTCCGGGTCACGCCGGCCGGCATGCTCGAGTGGTGCGGCGGCGCCGAGGCGCCCGCCGGCGCCGACCTGAGCGTGCGCGTGGATGCATCGAACCCGCTGCTGCTGATGGCCCGCGCCATGGCCGGCGACAAGCCTTCGGTAGCCATCGACGGCGACGCCCAGCTGGCCGCCGACGTGAACTGGCTGCTGCAGAACCTGCGCTGGGACATCGCGGCCGACATGGAACGGCTGTTCGGCCCGACCGTGGCCTACCCGCTGCACCGTCTGGGTTCGGCGCTGGCCCATGCCCTGCGCACGGCCCTGCAGGGGGCCTCCGGCTTCACCCAGCGTACGCGACCGCCGCCGCCATGAGGCGTTTCCTGCGGCTGGTGTTCATCGTGTACACCATGCTGCGCTTCGGTCTGGACGAACTGGCGCTGTCGGGCTTCAGGCAGCGCTGGGTGCGCGCGCTGTCGTGGACGGTCACGCTCGGCCGGCGCTTCGACCAGCCGCGCGGCGTCCGGCTGCGCCTGGCGCTGGAACGGCTGGGCCCGATCTTCGTCAAGTTCGGGCAGGTGCTGTCCACGCGGCGCGACCTGCTGCCGCTGGACGTCGCCGACGAGCTTGCCAGGCTGCAGGACCGCGTGCCGCCGATCCCCGCCGCGCAGGCCGCCGTGCTGGTGGAACGGGCCTTCGGCCGCGGCGTCGGCGAGCTGTTCGCCAGCTTCGATGCCGAGGCCGTGGCCAGCGCGTCGATCGCCCAGGTGCATTTCGCGACGATGCAGGACGGCCGCGAGGTGGCCGTCAAGGTGCTGCGGCCGGGCATGCTGAAGGTCATCGACGACGACCTGACATTGCTGCACACGCTGGCGCGCTGGGTCGAACGCCTCAGCACCGACGGCAAGCGCCTGCGCCCGCGCGAAGTGGTGGCCGAATTCGACACCTACCTGCACGACGAGCTCGACCTGGTGCGCGAAGCCGCCAACGCCGCCCAGCTGCGCCGCAACATGCAGGGCCTGAACCTGGTGCTGGTGCCCGAGATGCTGTGGGACTACTGTACGTCGACGGTGATCGTGATGGAGCGCATGTACGGCATCCCGATCAGCCAGACCCAGCGGCTGCGCGATGCCGGTGTCGATCTGAAGAAGCTGGCCCGCGACGGCGTGACCATCTTCTTCACCCAGGTGTTCCGCGACGGCTACTTCCATGCCGACATGCACCCGGGCAACATCCAGGTCAGCACCGACCCGGCCACCTTCGGCCGCTACATCGCGCTGGACTTCGGCATCATCGGCACGCTCACCGAGTGGGACAAGGAATACCTGGCGCAGAACTTCATCGCCTTCTTCCGGCGCGACTACAAGCGTGTGGCCGAGCTG
>Ga0114939_10003288_pt1 | contig 11425 bp, 8 predicted proteins | sample AshMeaCrysSpring_FD_87196 | JGI IMG/M metagenome (GOLD analysis project Ga0114939, IMG submission 87196) | Groundwater microbial communities from Big Spring, Nevada to study Microbial Dark Matter (Phase II) - Ash Meadows Crystal Spring | ecosystem: Environmental > Aquatic > Deep subsurface >... | reverse complement strand
CCTGCGAAGCTCGCCGATAGGATGACCACACCGATGCCGATCGCTTGGACCCACATCCCCGAGACGATCAGCCGTTTGCGGCCCACACGATCAGACAACGCTCCGGTGACGAGTTGAGCCATACCCCAGGTGGCGGGGTAGATGGCCGCGAGCGTGCCGATCTGCCCGAGGTTCATCCCGACCGCGACGAAGAACAGCGGAAACAGACCCCACGCCATACCATCGTTCAGGTTGTTGACGAGGCCCGCCTGGCTGACGCTCGACAGGTTGCGATCGGTGAGCGACGTACGCCAAAAGATCTCGCGCTGGGTCGGCACTTCATCCGACGCGAGCTCACCATGCAGCTTCGACTCGTGGGTGACGTGGTATGTAGTCTCGCGTACCAGCAGGATCGACAGCAGCAACCCAATTGCGACGAACCCCACGCCCAGATAGAACGGTTCGGGGCGCAGTCCGTAGCGCGCAGCGACGTAGCCCGTGGCGAGGGCGCTACCGGCAACCGCGAAATAGCCTGCGAACTCGTTGAGCCCCATCGCCAGGCCGCGGTTCTTCGGGCCGGCGAGGTCGATCTTCATGATCACCGTCGTCGACCATGTGAGACCCTGGCTCACGCCGAGCAACGCATTGGCCACCAGCACCCAGGACCACGACGGCGCCCACATCAGCAGGAACGGCACCGGGACCGCCACCACCCAGCCGGCGACCAGCACGTGCTTACGACCGAAGCGGTCGGAGAGGCGGCCAGCGAGGTAGTTGGTGAACGCCTTGGTGATGCCGAACACGACGATGAACGACAGCACCGCGGTGCGGGCGACCAGCTGGAACTCCTGCTCGGCGAGCGGCGGCAGGATCGAGCGCTCGAGACCGACCATCGCGCCGACGAACGCGTTGACCACCACGAGCAGCGAGAACTGCCAGAGGTTGTCCCGCAACCCGAGGCGGATGCCGTTCACGCACCCGCTCCGCCCCGGCGGGGGCTCGTCGTCCCCTTGGCCGGTTTCGCCGTCGCCACTCGCCAGCCACGGGCACGCCAGTCGGCGACGCCCTTCGCCAGGCGATGCGCCCGAAAGCCCTTGCCCCTGAGGAGCTCGACCGCCTCGACGGCCATCACGCAGTACGGCCCGCGGCAGTACGCAACCACCTCACGGTCCCTGGGGATTTCCTTCAGGCGCGCTGCCAGTTCACATACCGGGATCGAGCGGGCACCCGGGATGTGCCCGGCTTCGTACTCCTCGCTCGGCCGGACGTCGAGCACGGTGACTTCGCCGCTGCGCACGCGACGCACCAGCTCGTCGCCCTCAACTGCCTCGAGTGCGCTGCGGCGATCGAGATACTCACGCGCGATGTGCTCGACCTCGGCGAGCCGGGACCGCGCCAGCGTGCGCAGCGCGACGAGGAAGTGCGCAACTTCCTCGTCGGCCAACCGGTACTCGACGTAGAGCCCCTGCTTTTGCGCCTCGACCAACCGCGCCGCGCGCAGAATCTTCAGGTGCTGGGACGCGTTGCCGACCGTGATGGCGGCCAGATCAGCCAGCACCTCCACCGTTCGAGGTCCTTGCGAAAGCAGGTCGAGCAATTCGAGGCGCTTCGGCGCGGCGGCCGCCTTGCCGATGCGGGCGATCTGCTCGTATATCTCGTCCTTGAACTGGCGCTGGGATTTCGACATGGCGCCAAGTATTCTAGCGACTACTGGAATAGTCAACTGTCGACCAAGACCGTGCGCATGGCATTCATCCGGACGATTCCCGAGCATGAGGCACGCGGTGAACTTGCTGAGCTATACCGTCGGCTCGCGTACCGCGACGGGACGGTGGACGAGGCCTTCAAGGCGCTCTCCCTTCAACCAGTCCTCCTGGCTGCAGATGCCGCTATGTACGACGCAATCATGTACGCGGAATCTCCGCTTTCCAGGGCGGAGCGTGAACTGCTGGCGGTAACAGTCAGTGGTCTCAATGAGTGCAATCGGTGCCTGCAGCATCACTCTGCTCGCCTTGAAAAGCTCCGACGCACCGGCGGTCCACGAGGGACACATCGCGCAACCGAGGCGCAGTCCGCTGAGCGTGCACGGGCACTGGTTGACCTGGCCGAGAAGCTGACTCGGGAACCGACCTGTGTCGCCGTGACTGACATCGAGCGACTGCGGCAGGTCGGGCTCGATGATCAGGCGATCCTCGATGCATGTAACGTGATCGCTTACTTCAATTACGCCAGCCGCGTGACCCCTGGTCTCGGTATCGACGCGGCACCCACAACCTCGCGTGAGCGTCCAGGCAACGAGCCGCACTGAGGCGGTATCTGAATGCGTGGTCCCGTCGATCAATCGACGCGGTCATAACTGGGACGTCACGCGCATGTGCAAGTCGCCGCACATTTGCCGGAGCGGTTGAGGTCCACCGTTGCGCTTTCCGCCTTACGCCAAAACAGTAAGCGCGAAGGACCGCTTCTGGGACCGGGTTCCCCCGGGGTTCACCGCAAGCAGACTTTGGCCGGCAGGACCATCGCGCCGAAAGTCAGATTCCTGGCGCCGCCTCGAACTCACACTGGCGGCCAGGAGCGGCCGGATGCGTCTTCCAAGCTCCTCGCGTGATCTCTATCCCCGTCACCCGCTTAAATGACATTTTGCGTCGTCAATGGACCAGCTCTCCCCAGCGATGCTTGCCACAATCGCACCAGCGCACGAACCTCGCCTTAACGTAGCTGCGCACTGGCGATTCCGACCCGAGCGATGGAAAAGTTAATGCTTGCGTTTGCTGTTGCACGGTTGCCCCGAACTGAGCATATTGCGAGCACAAAAACTGCGACGGCCTAGACCAGCCGCGCTTTGGGGATAGCAATGAAGTCAGGGAAATACTTGGCGATCGGACTGATCGCGACCGCCATCATCGGCATCGCCGGTTGCGGCAAGAAATCGAGCGTACCCGCTCAATCGGCCAGCGCGGCCGCGAGCCAGACAGCCGATACCATTTACGCAGGTGGCGACATCGTCACGGTGAACGACGCACAGCCGGTTGCGGAAGCGGTCGCCGTGAAGGACGGACGGATCCTCGCGGTCGGCCAGCGGGTCGACATCGAGAGGACGCACAAAGGCGAGATGACCCAGGTCATCGACCTGGCTGGCCGTGCGCTGGTGCCCGGGTTCATCGACGGCCATGCCCACATGCTGGGTTTCGGCGCGCAGTCGGTGGGTGCGAACCTGCTCGCGTCGCCCGACGGCACCGTGAACTCAATCGATGAACTCGTCGCGCGCCTGCAGGAATTCGCCAAGGGGCCGGACGTCGGGCGCACGGGCTGGATCTTCGGCGTCGGTTATGACGACACGCTGCTGGTTCGCCACCCGACGCGTGACGATCTCGACAAGGTGTCGAAGGACGTGCCGGTGATCGCGGTGCACATCTCGGGACACTTCAGCGCCATGAACAGCGCCGGACTGGCCAAGGTTGGACTCACCGCGGACAGCAAGGATCCGGAAGGCGGCATCATCCGTCGGCGCGCGGGCAGCCGCGAACCAAACGGCGTGCTCGAGGAAATGGCGAGCTTTCCGTACATGATCCCGGCAGTGAATCCGAACAAGCCCGAGGACAAGGACTATTTCCTGCAGCGAGGACTCGGACTCGCCAAGAGCTTCGGCTGAACGACGGCCTACGAAGGACGGGCATTCGCTTTCCAGCACGAGCAACTGCTCGATGCCGCCAAGCGCGGCCTGCTTGACATCGACGTCGTCTCCCAGATCGATTACGCCGATCGGCGCGTCATCCCGTCGCCGGTGACCACGGCGTACGAGAACCGATACCGGGTTGCGGGACTGAAGATCACGCTCGACGGCTCAGCGCCCGGGCGCACGGCCTGGCTCACGAAGCCGTACCTGATCCCGCCCGAGGGCCAGAAAGCGGGATACGCAGGTTACCCGGCCATTCCGAACACCAAGGAAGTGGAAGCCCTGATCGACGAGGCCTACCAGAAGGGCTGGCCCGTTCACGTGCACGCGAACGGCGACGCCGCGGTCGACCAGATGATCGCCGCGCTCACGCCCGTACACGCGAAGTACCCGCCCGCGGATCGGCGAACCACGCTCATCCACGGCGTGCTGATGCGGCGCGATCAACTCGACACGCTCAAGGACCTGCAGGTCATCGCTTCGCTGTTTCCGATGCACACCTACTACTGGGGTGATCTTTATCCCGAGACGGTCGGCCCGGAATGGGCGCAGCAGATCGCGCCGATCGGGACCGCGCTGCGCAAAGGCATGCACGTCAACAGCCATTCGGACTCGCCGGTGGCGCTGCCGAACCTGATGCAGGGCATGTGGGCCACGGTGAACCGTACCTCGCGCAGCGGTAAGGTGGTCGGCGCCGATGAGCGGCTGACGCCGATCGAAGGGCTCAAGGCCATCACGCTGTGGCCCGCCTACGAGATCTTCGAGGAGAAGACAAAGGGATCCATCGAGCCCGGCAAGCTCGCCGACCTGGTGATCCTGAGCGCCAACCCGCTCACGGTGGATCCAGCGATGATCAACCAGATACAGGTCCTTGAAACGATCAAGGAAGGCCAGACCGTCTATCGGCGAAACTGACCGCTGCGGCGGGACCGGGCGCGCGGTCGAGATCACACCTAAACCACACGCGAGATCATCGTCGTCGGTAGGTGATTGCTCCGGCGGGCGGAGCCGAGCGGCCTCACGTGGGTTTGATTCCCATCACCCGCTCCAACTCCCGGTTATGCCCGGCGCTGACTACTCCGAGTATGCGGCGTCTGTACGGGACACCGTCGCCCCGTCGGTCAGTATGAACACCAGCACGTTGCCGGGCTCCGAGGTGGCATCGCTGCGCAGGCCACCGATGCGGCCACTCACGGGGCTGGTGTACTCGGCCATCACTTCGCCGAAGGCATTGCGCTGGATGGCAAGCTTCTGTCCCGCGGTGACGTTGTCTTCCAGCTTCACGAACAGCTCGATGAAGCCGCCTTGGGTGGTCAGTACCGGCACCGCGTTCTTCCCGATGTAGGTGTTGGCATCCACCGCCGTGCGGCCGATCGGGCCCGGCATCACGCCGTAGTGTTTGAATACGTTCAGCGTGCCCTCGACGAAGATGGGAATCGCTTTCATGTCCAGTCGCCGCGCCGCACCGACCTCGGGAGTGAAGCACGGAATCCCGGCATCGATGAAGGCGTTGTGCAACACGCTGGGGTAGACCGGGTCGTCCCAGATCGCCGGGACGGGGTACAGCATCATCATCGTCTTCACGTCTGGGATGCTCATGTCGCCGATGTGAAACGACGACACGTCAATGCCGGTGGTGCCGGTGTGGAAGTCGATGGCCAGGTCGCTGTTCGGCCGCAGCAGCCGGTTGAACACCAGGCCGGCCTGGCGGCTGACCGCACCAACGCCGTTCTCGTTACCGGGCCATTCGCGATTCATGTCGGTCAGCTCGAAGCCGCGTCCCGAGCTCGGCCAGCGGCGCTGCATGCTTTCGAGCGCCGGGCGTGCGATGTTCAGCACCGCCATGACGGTGCCCGACATCTCCATCGGATTCAGCTTGCTCATGACGGTCTGCACGGTGTGCACCGAACTCATCTCGTCACCGTGCACGCCGCTGGTCAGGGTAGTGCGCTTGCCGGGCCCGGCTCCCTTCGCCACGATCACCGACACGTACCAGTACTGTCCCGTCGACATCTGCACGCCCCGGAAATACAGCAGGTGCTTCTTACCGGCTTCCAGATCATCCGTGTTGAGAGAGATCACCACCTTTTTGTCGTTGATCACGTCGCCAGTGTAGTCCGTGCTGATCCTGGCTGCGGTTGCAGGGTCGCTGGCCTGGGCCTGTGCCATGCCGGTTCCGGTCAGTGCGACAGCGGTGATCAGCAGCGATTGCATGATATTGCGGTGCCTACGGCTAATCAGCGGTTTCAATAGCATCACCAGTTCTCGGTTCCGAGTGAGTCTGCAAAGCGCGGCAACCATCCTGACCTAACGCAATAGCGTTGCAACGAGCCTGGCTTGCGCCGAAGCGGAATTATGTCAATTGCCTCGCGATTACTTGCAGAGTGGCCAGTACGTCCATCCACAGTTGGTGAAGTCACCGGCAGGGGTGGGTGCTGACTGCGTTACGGCGCTCGCCGTCCGGGCGCAGGTCTCGCGGGAGTCGACGTTCGCCGAGAATTCACACGTCAATCACACGCGGAGCTGCCGTCGTTTGCAGGTGGTTGATCTGGCGGGCGATGCGGGACGACCCACGTGGGTTCGATTCCCATCGTCCGCCAGTCTTCCAGAGCGACCGACACCCTGAGCGTCTGCTTCTCGCAGGCTCGACGGACAGCTCAGGGTCGTCTTTCACCGTACAACGTCCGGTTGCGGGTGAGCGGTTCGGTTGAGCAAGACGTGCGCGAGGCGTTGCTCGGGGTCCGGGCAGAGGCGGGGTCGGGGAGGTGGTGCTCGACTTGTTCGCCGAGAGCGTCGCTACCGGAAGAGGGCCTGGATCCTGTCCTCGATGAGCCGGCGTACGGCCGGATCGGCGGTCACGTCGGCGAGACGAGCCAGCAGAGTGTCGCGCTGGACCGCATTCGAGCGAGCAGCAGCCTGGGCGAACTCCAGGTCCTTGTCACGTCCGGCACCGAGCTTCGACAGCAGCAGGTCGTGCGGCTCCATGCACAGCGCCCGATATTGCTTCACCTGGATGGGAATCGTCCGGGACTGCCAGCCACGTGGGGCGTACCTGGGGGTCAACAGAGTGACCCCTTGGGCATAGTAGCCGTACTTCGCGTCGAACTCGCTCGCTTCACCCATCACGAAGGAAATCCGATCGGCGAGCTGGTCGTCGGCGCCCGGGATGACGTCGACGTCGCGAGTGGCGACCAGAGATCCGTCGGGCGGATCCGGCAAAGACGCGAGAATTGCCGCAGAGCCGATTACGTAGAACTCCGTCAGGCCGAAACGCTCGCCGATCTCGAGGATGACGTGCTGCAGTTGTGCGCGCCGCATGCGGTCAGGCGGCCCGGATGGAATGGAATATGCGCTCGCGCTCAACCGGACCCACGAGGACGGTCAGGGGCGACTCCTTGCGCAGCGTATCGGCCTGCTCCGACGGCTCGTTGAGCGCGCGCAGCAGCGTCGGCAGCGGACCCGTGAGCAGGGCCAGCCACCGTTCGTGGTAGGGCTTACCGTGTGGATTCACCGCCCGCAGCCTGGTCAGCCGCTGCAGGCCGCGCGCCCGCAAATCAGGCTGGCGCGCGATCTTCTCCGACACCTTGCGATGGAGCGCGCGGCTGCGGAGTACGGCGGCACCGGTCGGTCCGATGAAGTGATAGCGCGTTGCGCGCGCCCGGCCCTCGGCTGCCACGTCGCCCGCCGAGCGCAGGCGGTGCAGTGCCCGCCACAGCGTCGGCTGGGACACCGACGGGCGCAGGCGCTGCTGCAACTCCGGCGCGGACAGTCCGCGGGGTTCGCCGGCGAGGAGATTGATCAGCTTCTGATCGAGGTTGGTCATGAGCGCTGGATGAATATATCGTGAATAGATTATAGGAACCTCCGCGGTCGCGGGCAAGCCGCCGGTCGCTGGGTCGCCAAGGGTGTGCCAACGGTCGCTTTCGAGCAGCCCGGCACCGATGATCCGCGGGAATTCCGCGACCAGCGCGGTGGGGCGCGGTGGCGGCGTGGCTGGCGACTGCTGTAGATAGAAGCGGACGTTCAGGTACTGCGGGTGTCGGCCACAAGCAGACGACCGGGACGCGGACGCGTGTGAGACAGGCGGTCCACCGCGCTGATATTGTTGCCCGGTCCGCGTGGAGGTTGCGCAGCCAAGGACCGTCGTCGCCGAATCCGCGGCCGTTTGGCTCTACATCACTCAGAAGGCGGGCAAGCTCATCCCGTCCGATTTCCTCGGCCGCACGCGAGTGACGCAATGGTGTTTCGCCGCCATGCACAGTCGAGGCGCCGCTCTTTCAGATCGCGTTACGCCGACATGAAAGATCATGATCCAGTTGTAGGTTCTCTCCACTCGGAAGCGTCCCGATCCAGCGAAGATGCCATGTCTTCTGCGCGCCTTGACCCGAGTCGCACTCTTTCGGTGGCACCGGCAGGCATCGCACGGCAGCGCATGCGCTTCGCCGGCCGGACGCTGGGCTCGCTGCTGCTGGGTGGTGCGGCGGTCCTGGGCTCGGTGCTGGCCTTTCGGCAGGGCCTGCTGCCGCTGATCGACGCGGTGTTCCACCCTGGGCCCGAATTGCTCAGTGCGTTCAGACGCGCCGGCATCCTCCTGTCGGCAATGGCGGGCTACTGGGCTTACGTGCATTGGCATGAAAGACGCGAAGCGACCGAGCTGCGGCTGCGGCCGGTTCACCTGATGCTTGGCGGCGCAAGTGGCACCGTCCTGATAGCGTTGCCGATCGCCGTGCTGTTCGCGCTCGGCGCCTACGAAAAGGTGCTGTTCCGTGGCGTCTCGCCGGCGCTGTGGAGCGTGGCGGTCCTCATCGGCATCGCGGCCGTCCTAGAAGAACTGGTCTACCGCTGCCTGCTGTTGCGGCTGCTGGAGCGGGCCTTGGGAACGAGCATTGCGCTGGCGGCACAGGCGTTGATATTCGCCGTGGGGCACTTGGAAAACATGCCCGAGGGCAGGACTGGCGATGTGGTGGCGATGCTGGTGTCGGTGACCTTGCTGGGCCTGCTGTGGGGCGGACTGTTCGTCCTGGCGCGCAACCTGTGGGTGGTGGCCGCCAATCACGCGGCATGGAACTTCACCATATTACTCAGCGGCGTGCCGCTTTCCGGCATCGAGGATTGGCGCGCGCTGGCGCCGTTCGAAAGCCGCTATGCCGGGCCCGACTGGCTGACCGGGGGGATGTTCGGTCCGGAAAGTTCGCTGCTGGTGATCGTGTCGACCACGGTTGCGGTTGCGCTGCTGCTGCGCGCGGCACGGCGGCGTGGGGTCTTCCTCATGCCGGCGACCTAGACCGGCAGGCGCGCGGCTTCGGTATGCGGCGCGATGTTGACGAAGCCGTTGGCAGCTAAGCGCACCTTCAAGCTGATCCTTTGGTCGCGTCCGTCACTCGCCCTGCCGGCGCGGCCTAACAGTTCAAGCCGACGCCGCGTCGCGGCTCGGCTTAACTCAGACGTTGAGCGTTTGCTTTGTAGCGCGGCAAACTTCTGCTGTGTCCTCTTTCCCCGTACAACGTCCACAATCGGGAACTGGGTGCTGGTCGTTGCCCGAGGCAAAGGGAGAGCGGACACAGCTGTACGCGTAGGGTCGGCCACAAGCAGTCGCTGGGGAAGGGGCACCAAGAGCAGACGTGTGGCTGCACAGTCCGGAAGCCGTTCAGCAGCCAGATCTCCCTCGCCCTCAAGTTCGACTGAACGGGACAAGACGCTGATACTGCACGTTATGCAGGAGCCGTTGTGGCGCGAAGCCGAACGGCCATTTTTGTCGCCGTGGGCACCGCATGCGCGAAGAAGCGTTTGAGGCCCGCGCAGAGATAGTTGAGCCCCGGCTCGCCATCGGGCGTCCGCAACAGACGGTTCGTCGGGCACTCACCCCAGCAGTCGCTGAGAAAGTCGCACTTCCTGCAGTACGCCGGCAACGACTCCGATTTCGCGTAGCCGAACTTCACCTGTGCCGGCGAGAAAACCATGTCTCCCAGCGAACGCTGGCGAATGCTGCCGAGCCGGTATTCCGGATAGACGTAGTGATCGCAGCTATAGACGTCGCCGTCGTGCTCGAGCGCGATACCCTTGCCACAAATATCACTGTGCGCACAGATCTGCGACGGCAGTCCCATGTGTTGCGCGACCAGCACCTTGCCGACGTCGCGGGCCTGCCACTCGTCCGTGACTCTGCAGAGGAAGTGGCCGTACTCCTCGGTACCGACAGACCACGGCGTGACCACCGAATCCGGATGATCGGGATGGCAGCGCGGATCGTTGAGGATCGGGAGCCTTGCGGTATCCCAAGTCTGCGGCGCGGTATTCTCGAAGCTCTTGATCTCGACGATCGGGATGAGCTGCAGGTACGTCGAGCCCAGCTCGCGCCGTAGGAATCGGTACACGTCGAGTGGCCGCGAGGCGTTCAAGCGATTCACGCCGGTCAGCGTGTTGAAGCGTACGCCGTGCTTGCGCAGCAATCAGCGTGCCGTTGGTCTGCAGGTCGTTCTCTACCCGCCGTCCTGGCTTCGCATGCCTCTTCTGCAGCGCGACCACCAACATGCCGGGGCGAACCTGGAGCTCTTCCACGCTACCGGTGGCTCGTGGACCAAAGGTGACGAAGGCCAGCAGCCGTTGTGCGCTTACGTCCGCGTCCTGACAGGCAGATTCGTCGAATGACAAACGACCGTGACGGACTCGAGTCGCACGATCCAACGTCTCGCCCGCAGCGGCATCGACTGTAGCGGCATCTCGTCTTGCTCGAGCAGCTGCATGCCTGCGCTGGCGGCTGTCAGGTCACTGATGTCCGCGACCGTGACCGCAGGCTGAGCGGCTATAGTGGAAAACCCAATCGTCGCTAAGTTCTGCGGATTTCCGATAGACCGTAACGAGTCCTTGACCGGACACTGCGCCCTGGTCAAGCAGAGGCCCGGCGGGCCACCATCGCCACTGGCGCCGTTCCATCGGCCAGTGTATCAATATGCCAATGCCGCGAAGCCAACACAGGGGTGGATCCTCATGGGTCAAGTGAAAGTGACGCGAGCTTCGGTCGCCGTGATCGCCGGTCTCCAGGCGGCCCTGTTCGCCGCCGGGACTCCCGCCCAGGCGCAGGTTCAACCGAAGCGGCCGAACATCGTCGTGATCCTCGGCGACGACATGGGTTTCTCCGACATGGGCTCGTTCGGCAGCGAGATCCGCACGCCGAACCTCGATTCGCTGGCCAAGGAGGGGGTGCGGTTCACCAACTTCTACACGCACGCGAGCTGCTCGCCCACCCGGGCGATGTTCCTCTCGGGCGTGGACACGCACCTCAACGGCCTCGGCAACATGAGCGAGTGGACGGCGCCGAACCAGATGGGCCTGGACGGCTACGAGGGCAACCTCAACGACCGCGTCGTCACGCTGCCCCAACTCCTCAAGGACGCCGGCTACCACACCTACATGGTCGGCAAGTGGCACCTGGGGAAGGAGCCGACCCAGATCCCGGCCGCGCGCGGCTTCGAGCGCGACTTCACGCTGCTCGACGGGATGGGCAGCTACTGGGACGACACGAACTTCTCGGCCCTCACCCCCAAGTCGCTCTACACCGAGGATGGGCGCTACCTGCGGCAGCTGCCCGACAATTTCTACGCCACGACGACGTACACCGACAGGATGATCTCCTTCATCGACGCCAACCGCGGCGACGGCAAGCCCTTCTTCGCGTTCGTCTCCCACCAGGCGCCGCACGAGCCGTACCACCTGCCGAAGGAGTGGCGCAACCGGCACGTCGGGGCATACGACAAGGGCTGGGACGCCCTG
>Ga0114939_10003287_pt1 | contig 11425 bp, 9 predicted proteins | sample AshMeaCrysSpring_FD_87196 | JGI IMG/M metagenome (GOLD analysis project Ga0114939, IMG submission 87196) | Groundwater microbial communities from Big Spring, Nevada to study Microbial Dark Matter (Phase II) - Ash Meadows Crystal Spring | ecosystem: Environmental > Aquatic > Deep subsurface >... | reverse complement strand
GAGGAAATGGGGAGTCTGTTGCAAGCAGCAGTTCATATTCCCCACCTGGTGGAGGAAAACTGGACAACTCGTCTCGACCGAGTACTGTTGCATCCTGTATTTGGGTTGCCTATATTTTTGGCAGCCATGTTTGCCATGTTCCAGGTAGTCTATACTTTGGGAACGCCAATACAAGATTTGATGGGGACTGGGTTTGACTGGTTCCACAAGAGCATTCTCTCTCCTGGTTTGGCTGGTTTACCCGCAATGCTGAAGGGATTTCTGATTGATGGACTGTACACGGGACTGACAACAGTAGCAGCATTTATCCCGGTGATTGTACTGTTTTTCTTGATGATGGCAATTGTGGAAGACAGTGGTTATCTGTCTCGTTCGGCGTTTCTGATGGATGCGTTGATGGAACGCTTGGGGTTGGATGGACGCTCGTTTGTGATGTCATTGATGGGGTTTGGTTGTAATGTCCCAGCAATTTTGGGTACACGGGTGATGCGCTCGCCTGGTTTACGTATGCTGTCAATGTTGGTGATTCCCTTCTCCCTGTGTTCGGCACGTCTGAACGTGTTTATTTTCATGACCACGGCATTGTTTTCACCCCGCAGCGCCCCTGTGGTATTGTTTAGTTTGTATCTCCTGAGTTTTGCTGCTACGATTCTGACAGCATTATTATTTAAAGGTCAGCATCCCAACCAAGAACCCTTTGTCCTGGAACTTCCTCCCTATCGCTTTCCTACCCCCAAGCAAATGTTGCTTCGCTCTTGGTGTGAGGTACGACACTTTTTGCGCTGGTCTTATCGGTTTATTATATTTGGGGTAGTTGCAATTTGGGCGTTAAATAACCTTCCTCCTGGTGTGACTACCGCCAGTCCTCAAACCTTATCGGGAATGATTGGACAGTTGACCCAACCTGTTTTAGCACCCCTAGGAATCAATCCACAGCTAGCAGTGGCGTTGATTTTTGGCTTTATTGCCAAAGAAATTGTTTTGGGCGGTTTGGCAGTAATATATGGTAAACAAGATGAAGGCGCGTTATTCAGGGCGATCGCTCACCAAATTGATTGGGTGCAAGCTTATAGTTTCATGTTGTTCACACTTCTGTATATCCCCTGTTTGTCTACGGTAGCAGTCCTCAAAAGCGAATCTAAAAGCGGGTATTTTGCCTTGAAATCTGTCGCTTGGTCTTTGGGGTTAGCTTGGGTAAGCAGCTTAATCTTCTACCAGGGTGCAAAAGCTTTGGGATTTTAAGATGCTGTCAAAAGTCATCGCTGGAACTGATGACTAATGACTAATGACTAATGACTAATGACTAATGACTAATGACTAATGACTCTTTTGTGGAGGTAATGCGTGCAGCCTAGAAATAGTTCACGAAGCAACTCTGGGGTATCAGTAAATCAAACTTGGCAGAAGTTTAGCTTCTTCTGTGATGCTCCTGAAACTAGTACAAAACAACAGCCTAAGATAGAGGATAATACAAACGCTGATTTGTTTCCCTTGTCTTGTCTAAAGGTAGGCGATCGCGTTAGTGTAGTGGCGTTTCGTACCCTTGAGTGTATTGAATCGCTAGTGAAAATTGGCTTAACACCAGGGGTGGAAATGACAGTCCTCAGCAACACTGATAGTGGTTCTGTGATTGTGAAATTAGCAGGTAAGTGCGTGGGTTTGGGTGCAGACACTGCTTACAATGTGATGGTGACGAGGGCTGGTAATTAGGTCGTGGGGAATGGATAATGGCTCTGAAACAATTAGTAATTAGCAATTAGCAACATTGACCAATGACTAATGACTCAAGACTCAGGACTAATGACTCAAGACTCAGGACTTCCAAGGACTAACCCTGGCATTTCCTGATTTTTCCATTCGCCCTGAACCCGTTCGGTGACAAAAGGTCGGAGAATAAACTGGGGTGGACTACCAGATTTAACATCTATACGTAAAAACGAGTAGGGACGGCGGATATTTTCCCCCTCTTTTGTGCGACCGATAAACATATGGGAATATGCGACTTTGCGCGTCGGACTACCGGGAATATCACTAAAAGTCTCCCACAATTGCGACCCCTGTTCCCGTTGTCGGCGGAGATTAAAACCACTCCCACCACATACAACCCAGTTGAGGTGTGAGTCCGCATGTCCTGTGTCAAGAGTACGAAGATACTCCAGACAGTGAGCGTGACCGTTGAGGATTAAATCTACCAACGGACGCCCTTGGGTAATGGAACCCACTGCTGTTTCTACTGCATCTAGAATCCGTCGTAGGCGGTGGCGAACTGCCATAGTTTGTGACTGACGCCACTTACTCGCCTCCGTGACGTAGGGGGGATGGTGAAAATAAATTATCCTTCCCCGCACTTCTGGTGTCTGCCAAGATTGTATTAATCTTTGTCTGAGCCAATCAAGTTGTTCAAAGTCCGTATCTTTGGCTTCGTCGTGGGGTGCTAGCTGCCTCTGGATATCGGTAATTTGGTCTGAGATTAGCTGTAATTGGACAGTTAGTTCATCTACTTGTTCTGCCTGATGTTCGAGGTAGGAGAAACTGTCTAGAATTTGGTCTTTTTCCTGAGTTAATTTCTGCTGACGCTGTTGTAATTCCCAACGATAGCTTTTTCCCTCAGATGTTCCTGATACTGGTAAGGCTGAAGGGGTATTAATAGTGTCGGAATCTAGGGCAAAAAAGTCAATACCCCCGTAACAAAACGTATAATAGCGGTTGGGTAAGCGGGTAAAGCGTCCCGGTTGATATACCAAACAGCGTCCGGTGGGAGTGTGAGCAGTGTAATGCTTATCTAAATGACGCTCTAACTGTTCCTGAGAATGAAAAGCTTGGAGATAGTCGATAAAAGCCCTTGCGTAAGCGTCACCCTGGAAGGAACCATGCCAGGAAACATCTATATCTTTATAGCGTAAAAGACGACGCAGGGGACGGCTGATACCAGCTATAATACCAATCCACCAGGGCACATCAAAATAATCATGATTTCCCAGCACGGGTAAAAATGGCTGGTTAAACACCATGCGATCGTAGCGCAGACGCTTGTAGTTTTCACCCCCTACCAGAAACTCCCGATAGGGTGCAATAAAATTTTTTGGGTAATACTCACTAGAACCAACCTGATAAACCACATCCCCCGTATGTAAGACAAAACGACACTCCTCCCGTTGGGTGAGCATCAACTCTGCTACTTGACGTTGGGGATTGTCGTCGGGATAGGGTGAAGAATAACTATCACCGATAACTAAAAAAGAAAACTCTGGACTATCTGAAAGACCATCCTCTATTACCATCCGGGTTTGGTCAATACCCCGTGTCACAAGAGGAGGTGCTTGCGATCGCACCCGTTGTTTCATTTTCTGAACTTTAATAGCAGATGGCGAATCAAACCATAATTTCATAAAGTCGAGGGCGATGGCAAGGAGCGCATGAATGCAGATGCGTTAACACAGTGTAGCGCAAAGATTTTCCCAGCACAGATACATAAAAATACATCCAGACAATTCATTTGTTTAGGGGACTGGTGAGTCGTGAGTGTCACTTGAGTTCGCACTCTCTTCTTGTGACTTCGTGACGATAACGAAACATTGCATCTAGCTGAGCTACGACAAACCATGCAGCGATAAATTCCATCGCTTCCCCACCCAGCATTGAGAAAGATATAGCATCAGTCAGTCGAGTTTTGCCGTGTTCTGGAGCAAATTGATGACGATGTGTCCAACTAGCAAAAGGTCCCTCGATTTGTTCGTCAGTAAACAGGTGATATTGTTCGTATTCCGTCGTATGACGTGCTAACCAGCGGATGGGTATGGGTCCTACAAACAAGCGAAATTCGGAAATAGCACCTACATTCAATCCTCCCTCACGGCGGACAATTTGCACAGGTTGCCAAGGTGGGGTAAGTAATTGTAAAATATCTGGTCTTTCGTGAAAGTTCCAGACCACTTCTACTGGTGCGTCAATCAGGGACGAATATTTAAATTGCTGCATTTATCCTTCGTATTCCGTATCAATTTCAATATCGAGAGTATCTTCATCAATTCGCACGTAGAGAATATTGGGACGACAGCATACTTGACAATCTTCAACATATGATTGCTGTCCACCAGCGCTGATGTCAATGAAGGTTAAGTTTGATTCACCACAATAAGCACAGTAATATTCAGCAGTATTTTGCATGGGATAAGGATGTAGCACTAGATAACAGATGTAACCGATGAGTTATTTATTAAACTCACTGATAAATTATCCACTACATCCGTTACAAAATCCGCTGCCAAAGTTATCATTTTACCAGTTGCAAGTCTTGTTGAGATGAAGGTAAGTAATTCTGAGCATCCATTAAGTGCTTCAGCAGTGTAGATTTTTGTAGAGGTCCTTGCAAGTGATTCCAAGGTAATACAATGTCGGTTGACCAGTTGCTGTGAACGTAAAAATCTAAATCGGGGATTTGTCCTTTTAATTGTTTGAATGCGCGTTTGTAACTACCCAGGGAATCTCCAAATTCCCTGGTCAGTTCTAAGAGTTGGGATAGTCTTCTATCACCGCGTGATAGTAAGGCTTGAATGATTGACCAATTGTAACTTTCGGGACGAAATTCAATGCCTTTAGGTTTGAGTTTTTTTTGTAAAAATAGCAGGCGTTTTTCGGCTTGATGATTAACACCATACCATTGAAATGGGGTATGGGCTTTCGGAACAAAAGTACTGCATCCCCAGCTTAATCTTAATCCAGTAGCAGCTTTTTTCATATTTAATAACATCTCCACTGTAGCGTCTAAATCCTCTGGTTGTTCACCAGGAATTCCCACCATTCCATAGAGTTTTAAGCCAGATAATCCTCCTGATTTAGCATTGACAGCGGCTTGGATAATATCTTCTTGTTCCAGCTTCTTATTAATTAAATTCCTAACTCTATCTGAACCGCTTTCTATAGCAATTGTCAAAGATTTTGTCTCCCGTTTCGCTAAAGTTTGGGCGAGTTTTTCTGTGACAGTGTTGGTGCGAACTGAAGCAATACTTAGACGAACATCATCGTATTTAGGTTGGTTAATATAGTCTAGCAAAGCTGCAAATTCTGGATGCTGGGTAACGGAAGCACCTAATAATCCCAACCGATTTGTCACTTGTAAACCTCTTTCAATTGCTGGGATTAAGGAAGTTTGAAGACTTGCTGTTCTAAAAGGTAAAGTCAGGTAACTTGCTAAACAGAAGCGACACATTTCTGGACAACTTCTCACGACTTCCACCATGTAAATATTTTCCCAAGCGGCTTTTTCTGTAACTACGGTGGAAGCCGATAGGATATTTCCTCTATAGGTTTGCTTTTCAATTATGGCGGGAATTTCTGGATAAATTGGTTGAATTGATTTAATCTCCCCATCTAAGGCGTGATATTCTACCTGGTACAAACTAGGAACATAGACTCCCGAAACTTGTGCTAGTGCTTTGAGTTGATGGTATCTATCGGCGTTCCTAACTTGTTTATAAGCATCAATAAAATTTTCCAGTAAATTTTCCCCGTCACCTAATAAAATCACATCAAAAAAATTAGCAAAGGGTTCCGGATTCGCAGTTAGTACCGGACCACCACCAAAAACTATGGGATGATTATTATCGCGAGAATTTCCCCGGATAGGAATTTCCAGGAATTCTAACAAACTAAGAATATTCACATAATCCAATTCCCAGGACATAGAAAATCCTAGCAATTCTGGATTTCTGGGTAAATTTTCGCTTTCGTCAGTAAACAGACGACTCACCTGTAAATCAGAACGCATTGCTAAAGTTGTCCATACTACTTGATAACCAAGGCTAGTAATACCGACACTGTATTCATTGGGGAAAGCAAAAATAGTAGGAATCGCGTCCCTATTGGGAGTAGCAGGAGTGAAAAGAAGGCGTTCGGATGCAAATGCAGATGAATTCATAGGTATTTTGGATTTTGAATTTTGGATTGAGCATGAGGTGACGAGTTACGAGTTAGAGAACTTTATTAATCCCCATCACCCATTACCTAACTACCATTAAATTATCGATATCTAATTTTAAGTAAGAGAATTATGCAGTTAAAAATCAATATCATGGTGTTAGCCAAAATAATTGCTAAATCTTGGCGTAAAATCCCGTAAATCAACCACAATGCTACACCAAGAATAAATGTAATTAGCATAGCAAACGAAACGTCTTTAGCGGATTTTGTTTGCCAGGTTTTGAGCAGTTGAGGCAGAAAAGCAACCGTAGTTAATGTAGCGGCGATTAATCCTAAAATTGTCAGGAAATTCATGGTATTTTTTACTTTTTACTTACAGTATTGCATCATAAATAATGTAGCGCTGTCACCTGTAATCTAATATCTGGTAACAATTACAAATGTCCAGAGTCACAAGTCTAGCAACTATTTACCAGATTTAGCATAATAACAAGAATATGAAGGTTTTACCTTTGATGAAAAATCGTACAAGATATTTGCAACGGAAGATGCATCCCAGTGCTTTTTTAGAAAAAACTTGGTATTATAGTAAATCTAAATACAAATTATCTACGTGATTTATGATATTCAGGTAAAAATATGCTGACAAATCACCATAGGCGTGCTGTTGGTATTTTTCCTAGCCGCGAGATGGCAGGACAAGCAATTGATAAATTAATGTTCTGTGGGTTTCCGTTAGCGCAGGTGTTTTTGGTGGGTAAAGACGAAATTACCTCGGTTAGCGAAGACTCTGCCCAAAGGCAGGAATTCCCAACCCCAGAGATTTCAGATGCAGCGACGGGAACTGCTAGCGGAATGCAGAAGGGTCTGTTTCTGGGTAATTTACTCGGAGGTTTAACGGGTTTATTTCTGGGAATGGGTATTTTGGCACTCTGTGGGGGGAGTCAAATTGCTTTATCTTGTGTGCTTTGCAGTTACCGCAACAGCGATGTGATCGCATTTACTTTGTTAAGTGGTGCTATTGGTACAGCGACTGGGGGTGTAATTGGGGGGTTGATTGGTTTGGGACTGACTTGTAAGGATGGAAAAGAGTATAGTCAGCCGGTAGGTAAGGCAAATTTTTTCGTAATTATTGAGGGTACGGAGCGAGAAGTTATTATCGCACAGCAGATGCTAAATGGTCAAGCCAAAACCTGCTGGGTAGACCACTAGTAGGGAGATACTCCAAAAAGTAACCTGCGGTCGGGGGTTGGTCTGTCGGCAGATGTGGGTACTCGTGGTGGACTTGGGGATAGTCAGTTTTTGACGACTAGATGCACTAGTTGTGCCTTGGATGCAAAAATGACCATTGAAACTACGAGGGTAATTCCATCAGTATGAACTTAGTTCTGGCTATCATTCAACCTTCCAAACTAGAGGTGGTGAAAGAAGCACTGGTAAAACTTGGTATCCAGGGTATGACTGTCACTGATGCTAAAGGATTTGGAAGGCAGAAAGGACGTCCGCTGGAATTTTTAGGACTGTATGATTTAGAGGGTAAACCCTTTACAGTAGACTTTTTGCCCAAGGTAAAATTGGAAATTGTGGTCAACGATGACATTACCGATGCAGTAGTAGATGCTATCGTTTCGGCTGCCAAAACTGGTAATATCGGCGATGGTAAAGTCTTTGTCTTGCCTGTAATTAGGGCTGTGCGGATTCGCACGGGTGAAGAGAATGAAGTCGCGTTATCTCTAGAAGAAGTTGCTACAACCAGCAATTATTTTCCCAATTAATTATCGAGCCAGAATTCCTGCTGCCTGTGGTAGAGGTACAATGCGTTCTGTACCCCTACTGATGGACAATATCCTAGGAACCGCTGGAACTAGAAAGCACAATTTCGCTACTAGAGATATTGTTCTTCCTGGCTGGATTCGGTGTTAACTCGGCTGGGGGTTGTTTCACAGTTCCCCACTGGCTAACAAGCCGATTTAATAAAGCTTCTTGTTGTGAGCGGAATTTCTCTAAGTTACCTTGGGAATTCATAATTGCAAACCAGACTGTTCCTTGTTTTTCGGTAGGTAAGGCTCCTACTAAAGCACTAACATTATCCAAACTTCCTGATTTCACCACTCCATAACGGGGGAGCGATCGCACCTCCAATATGCCTTTATCTTGTCCGATGACGGTAAATACATCTGCAACTGTCATCTGATAGGGCTGGAGGTAATTCTCAATTGCTCTAAACATGGCAATAGCAGCACGGGGAGAAATCCGGTTTTCATAAGTCAACCCCGAACCATTGATGAGTTGAATTTCGCTTGGTGATACCCCAGTAATTTCTACGGCTGCCTTTGCGACTTGTTTTGCTCCACCTACACTATTGGCGAGCATCTCTGCCATCTGGTTGTTGCTGTACTGATTCATCTTTTTCAGCAGATCCGCCAGGGGATAGGAATTATGACGGACTAAAGGCTTTAAATTATTGGGAACTGAGGACAAGACTTTGAGGGCACCAGCAATGACCACCTGGGGTTTAGCCGTACCCGGAGGCAAAGTCCGGTACTGGGTTGCTGCTTCTGCTGTCCAAATTTGACTGTTCAAGGCAGTTTTCAGCAAATTACCAGCGGTCTGGGGATTTGTCTTGTAGTTCATATAGAACTTACCCACAATTACTAAATCCCCACTTACGCGCTTAATACCCATCTGATTTAAGACATTACCCACAGCAATCCCTTCTTCCCAAACAAAAAAAGGGTCTTCCCCCCCCTGAATTACCAAGTCACCTTTTAAGACTCCGTTTTCAATTGGTCCGGTTGCCCCTATTTGGGTGACAAATCGGTGTTCTGGTCCCAAGGTCTGCAAAGCCACAAGGGTAGTTGCAACCTTGGAAATGGAAGCTGCTTGTAAGGGAACCATCCCTTGATGATTTGCTAACAGGGTATTGCCAGACTGCATCCATACTCCCTGAGATTGACTACTAGTCGAGAGCGATCGCACGTATTGCACAACTTGGGCGCTTGTGGTGGAGTCAGGATTATCTGGCGGTACTGTTAAGGAAACCCTCGGCGGAGTAATATTGTTATTTCTCCTCGACTGCTCAGTTGGGGGTGAAGGATTATTCGACTGAGGAGATTCAGATGTGGTTTGTGGTGGTTTAGCGGTGGAACATCCACTCAAAACTACCAGCAGGGAAAAACATAGAGCAGCGTTAAAACTACGGTGGTTTGGCATCTTGACCAAATAATTCGTAATTCGTAATTATAAATTTCGAGATCCAACAACTTCTTTAGTTAATCATGATTTCCCGTCCCCTCTGAATCGCATGGGGTACTAATTAGCAATCCATCCTTAATCATTACAAATTGTTTATAGAGCTTGACTTTTTATCAATCTCATAGTCATTGCCAAAGAAATATCTTCTTCAGAGTCTATCCTTACTTCGACATTCTGGGTGAAGATTTAGAAACCGCTGGGATAAACAGTTTAATTTTACGACATACGTCCCAACAGATTGTACATTTTTATATTAACACGGAAAAATCATAAAATATCAATCGCTGTAAAGAAGTAAATACGTTCATTATTTAAGAAATTTTCGCAGTATTATTGCGATTACGCCCAAATTATTGATAAAGTTGCTCTTTACAAAAATTTACATTTAAAAAAACTTATCTTTTAGTCGGGATTAGTCGGGAGTTGAAGTTTCAGCTAAATTTTTAGGGGTAGACAAGAAGCTATCTACCCCAAGTCGAAATGAAAACTAGACGATATTCACACTACTAAGTTGCACCCACTTGAGGGTTGCCAGTAAATCAGTACCAGAAGTAATTAGGGTGTCGCCATTATTGACGCTCACGCTCAGGGGAGTGTGGTCAGACAAACCGCTACCCAGACTGATGCGGTCATCGGAGTTAAAGCCGATGATTGTGGTCGCACCTGCACCAGCTTCTAGGATGAAACGATTGACACCGCTACCGAGGTACACCGTATCATTACCAATACCAGACGAGATGGTGTTGTTGCCTTCCCCACCGTAAATCAGGTCATCACCCTTCCCGGTGTAGATACTGTCATTGCCTGCACCGGCATAGATAATGTCATTACCCGCACCAGTGACAATTTGGTTGACACCTTCACCAGCATAGATAGTATTGTTACCTTCCCCAGCCGTGATTGTGTCGTCACCTGCGCCAGTGTAGATGGTGTCGTTGCCTGTACCTGTGACAACTCGGTTTTTGCCTTCACCTGCGTAAACCGTATTATTGCCATTACCCAGGCTAAACACATCATTTCCCGCACCACCAAAGGCGATATCGTTACCAGAACCAGCCAGGAAGACATTATTGCCCTCGCCGCCGTAGAGGGTGTTATTTCCCTCTTTGCCATCGAGTAATTCGTCAGCGTTAGTGCCATAGAGGGTATCATCTCCCGCACCGCCTTTAATTTGTGCAGTCGGGAGGTTTACTCCAGCCCGTCCGACGCGGGGGTCTAGCGCTAGAGGTTTGTCGAGTTGCAGGATAACGATTTCGTTGTTGTCAATGCTGGGAGGACGACCAACGGAGAAGGGATAGTTGTTGTCATTGGCAACTAAGATAGTGTTTTCATCCAGCACCAACACATCTTCAATGGTTTGGAAGGGCATTCTGTAGCTAGTACTGCCATCGCGGTTTAGGTCGTTGGGGTCTTTGATGTTCAACAAGTCTGCTATTTCCTGCTTTTCCACAAAGCCGTTGGCGTCGCGTTTGGAGAAGTCAACTTTGTAGATTTTCTTGAATTGAGCAGATGCAGCTTGATTTTCATCCCGCTCAATTACCAGATACTCGTTGTCGTTGATGACAGTGAAGTCACCAATGGCATGGCTGGGATTTTCTAGCTGGTAAAAACCCACCAAACCTTGATACTGTCGCAACGCCACATCAAATTTATAAATTCGCAACGAGCCATCCGCGTCACCAATTACTGTACCTTCCAGTAGGGGATACAATGTCGATTTGTCGGGACTAATTGCCATCCCTTCAAAACCTTTAGAACGACCAAGGTTAGGCACTATCGCCTCACCAACAAATTGGTCGCGTACAGAGTCTCCAGTTCCTGGGAAGTCGGTGAAATAACCGTCAACCCCTAGGGTGATAAATTGCTCATACTCTTGGCGGGGGTTGGCATTGTAGTCTGGTGCGAGGAAAACGTTTTCGTTGCGGAGGGTGTAGATATGCACCAACAATCCAGCAGCATGGGCATCTTGGATGAGGGTAGTGGGAGGTAAAAGTCTACCGTCAGCACCAGCAGGAATCACCAAGCGTTTATTTGGACCAATTCCCGCCGCGTAGCTAGCAATTTCTGCCAGTCCGGCGCGAGTTGCTAAGTCACCGTAGGTGCGTCTGTCTCCACTGACAACTAAATCATAGGGTCGGTCGCTGGCACCACCCAGTAACTGAATTAGGGGTAAGTCAATACCAGCACGAGGCATGAGGGTATTATTCAATTCCCGCAGATTGCTGGTTTCAAAAGACTGGATAAATACCCG
>Ga0114939_10003286_pt1 | contig 11428 bp, 6 predicted proteins | sample AshMeaCrysSpring_FD_87196 | JGI IMG/M metagenome (GOLD analysis project Ga0114939, IMG submission 87196) | Groundwater microbial communities from Big Spring, Nevada to study Microbial Dark Matter (Phase II) - Ash Meadows Crystal Spring | ecosystem: Environmental > Aquatic > Deep subsurface >... | reverse complement strand
GGTCGCGTACAGGCGGCTGCGGTTGTAGCGCGTGATGACGTAGAAGTTGTGGCAGGCGATCCAGTGGCTCGCGTCCTGCGCGCTCTCTTCGAGCATCAGCACGCCGACCGGCTCGGCGGCGAGGTCGGGCGGCAGCGCGTCGCTCGTGACGCCGTCCTCGGCCCATGCGGCGATCGAGCGGCGCTCGGAGAGCCCGCCGTCGAGGCGCCGCAGCACGCCGTCGCGCCTGTCCGGATCGAAGCGCGCGGGCAGGATCACCGGCTGCCCGCGCTGCCAGTCGTGGCGGGCGAGGTAGTTGGCCACGCTGCCGATCGCGTCCTCGGCGCTCGCGAAGAGGTCGGCGCGCCCGCTGCCGTCGAAGTCGAGCGCGTAGCGGCGGTAGCTTCCCGGCATGAACTGCGGCAGGCCCATCGCGCCGGCGAACGAGCCCCTCGGCACGAGCGGCGAGATACCCTGCTCGCGCGCGAGCAACAGGAACTCGCGCAGCTCGCCGCGAAAGAAGGTCGCGCGGCGCGGGTAGTCGAAGGCGAGCGTGGCGAGCGCGTCGATGACGCGGTGGCTCCCGGTATGGCGGCCGTACCAGGTCTCGACGCCGATGATCGCGACGATCACCTCGGCAGGCACGCCGGTGTGCGCCTCCGCTCGCGAGAGCGCGGCCTCGTTCGCATTCCAGAAAGCGATGCCGCCATCGACGCGCGCCGGGGCAAGGAAAGGCCGCGAGTACTCGAACCACTTCGGCGGCTCGAGCACCGGCCGGTTCATGAGCTCGACCACGCGCGGCTGGAACTTCGCGGCGGCGAGCCAGCGCTCGAGGTCGCGCTCGGCGAAGCCGTGCTCCGCCGCCATTTCGTCGACGAAGGCGCGCACCTCGGCGCGCGTGAGCCACGGCTCGCGCGCCGGATCCGCCCGGCGCTTCGTTTCGGGAGCCTGGGCGGACGCGGCCGTCGACGCGAGCAGCAGCGCGACCGCGAGCGCGCGCAAGGGACGGTCCATCACGGGGCGGGGCGGGTCGGCACTCGCGACGATGTTATCATCGCGTCCGCGCTCGCGGAGAACGCACGACGATGCTCTATCCGCTCCTCCGTCCGTTCCTGTTCTCCCTCGATCCCGAGACCGCGCACGACCTGGCGTTCGGCAGCCTCGACGTCGCCGCGCGCTTCCACCTCGCAAAGATCGCGCTGCCGTCCGTCCCCGACGATCCGGTCGAGGCGATGGGCCTCAGATTCCCGAACCGCGTCGGCCTCGCCGCCGGGCTCGACAAGAACGCCGAGCACGTCGACGGACTGGCCGCATTCGGCTTCGGCCACATCGAGTGCGGAACCGTCACGCCGCGCCCGCAGCCGGGCAACCCGAAGCCGCGCCTCTTCCGCATCGTCGAGGCCGAGGCGCTCGTCAATCGCATGGGCTTCAACAACGGCGGGCTGGCCGCGTTCCTCGACAACCTCGGCCGCGCGCGCTATCGCGGCGTGCTCGGCCTCAACATCGGCAAGAACTTCGACACGCCCAACGAACGGGCTGTCGACGACTACCTCGCCTGCCTTTCCGGCTGCTACGCGAGGGCCTCGTACGTCGCGGTGAACGTGAGCTCCCCCAACACCAAGGGCCTGCGCGACCTGCAGCACGAGGAGGCGCTCGGCAAGCTGGTCGCGCGGCTCAAGGCGGAGCAGGCGAAGCTCGCGCAGGCGCACGGCAAGTACACGCCGATCGCGCTCAAGATCGCGCCGGACCTCGAGCCGAAGGCGCTCGAGGGCATCGCCCGGCTGCTGGTCAAGCACGGGGTGGACGGCGTGATCGCGACCAACACCACGATCGCCCGTGAGGGCGTGAAGGGGCTGCCCCACGCGGAGGAGGCCGGCGGCCTCTCCGGCCGGCCGCTGCGCGAGCGCGCGACCGTGGTCGTGCGGGCGCTGGCCCGTGCGCTCGACGGCGCGCTGCCGATCATCGGCGTGGGCGGGATACTCTCCGGCGCCGACGCGAAGGAGAAGATCGACGCCGGGGCCGCGATCGTGCAGGTCTACACGGGGCTCGTCTACCGCGGCCCCGACCTCGTCGCCGAGTGCGTGAAGGCCACGCGCGCCGGCGCACGCTGACGGCGCGTCCGATTCCAAAGCAAGGGCGCGCCGGAGGCGCGGCCACTTCGCAGACGGGCAGGCTCGCGCCGCGGCGACGTCCCGCGTACCTGCGCGCCGGCGGCGCGGCTACTTGCCGAACGACGTGTCCTCGACCAACACCTTGTACGCGTAGCCGGATCCCAGGTTCACGTCGGTGCGCACCGTTCCCTTCGCGACCACGAGGTCGCCGACCTTCGGCTCGTCCTTGCTGGTCGCGAGGAGGTCGTTGCTGCCATCCGACGCGGAACCCGAACCGTCGCGCAGGTGGATCCAGTTCTTGCCCATGACGCCCGGCGTCACCTTGACGACCCGGGCGCGGACCGCGACCGGCCTGTCCTTGAGCGCGGCGCGATCGGCGTAGACCTCCGCGACCGTCCGCCCGCTCGTGCCCGCGGCTTTCGCGATCTTGCCGATCTCCACCTCGGGAGCCTTGGCCTTGCTGCCGTGGAACTGCGACAGGTCGACGCCGGGGTGCGGCGCGCCGGTCGCGCCGGATGCCATGGTCGGCGCCGATGCGCCGGTCGCGCCGGCGAGCTTGCCGATGACGATGCTGTCGAACGAGCGCTTGAGCGACTTGCTCTCGAAGTTCCGCGCCACCGTCGGATTGACGATCGACACCTGCTCGCCCTTCTTCACGGCGGCCTTGCCCACCGCCGCCCAGGTCTCGCCCTTGGACGTCTTGAGGCGCATGTAGGTGAAGCCCTCGGTGTCGATCACCTCGAGCACCTCGCCCTTCACGGGCGGGGCCGGCGGCGGCGCGGCTTCGCCGACCGCCCAGGCGGCGTGGGCGGCAACGGCGGTGACGAGGGCGACGAGGAGCTGCTTCATGTTCGATTCCATGGTGGCGGTCGGGGGTGCGGGACGTCCTCCGCAGCAGGCGCAACTATGCCACTCTCCCGGAGGTCGGGGCGCATCGGCGTGCACAAAGGGCGCGCGGCCCGGGCGGACCGCCGCGATCCCGGCAGGGTTGTGCTAAGTTGAGCAAAACCCGCCGTTCCGCACAGGGAGAGCGATGAAGACCCAGGTCGGCATCATCGGCGGCGGCCCCTCCGGGCTGCTGCTCTCGCAACTCCTGCACCTGCAGGGCATCGAGACCGTCGTGCTCGAGAAGCACAGCCGCGAGTACGTGCTCGGGCGCATCCGCGCCGGCGTGCTCGAGCACGGCTTCGCCGCGCTGATGCGCGAGGCGCAGGTGGGCGAGCGGATGGACCGCGAGGGGCAGATCCACGACGGTTTCTACATCGCGCACGACGGCATCCGCGACCGCATCGACCTCAAGGGGCTGACCGGGGGCAGCTCGGTGATCGTGTACGGGCAGACCGAGCTCACGCGCGACCTCTACGAGGGACGCGACCGGCAAGGCGGCGTCGTGATCCACGAAGCGCTGGACGTGACGCCGCACGACGTCGACACGCCACGGCCCTTCCTCACCTTCCGCCGCCAGGGCGAGCCAATGCGCGTCGACTGCGACTTCATCGTCGGCGCCGACGGCTTCCACGGCGTCAGCCGCAAGTCGATTCCCGCGGACCGCCTGCGCGAGTACGAGCGCGTCTACCCGTTCGGCTGGCTCGGCGTGCTCTCGCGGACGCCGCCGGTGTCGCCGGAGCTGATCTACGCCCGCCACGAGCGCGGCTTCGCGCTCTGCTCGCTGCGCTCGAACGTGCTGTCGCGCTACTACATCCAGGTGCCGCTGACGGACTCGGTCGACGACTGGCCGGACGATCGGTTCTTCGAGGAGCTCGCGCGCCGCCTGCCCGCGGACGTCGCGGCGTCGATGGTCACCGGACCGTCGATCGAGAAGAGCATCGCGCCGCTGCGCTCGTTCGTCGCCGAACCGATGCGCCACGGCAGTCTGTTCCTCGCCGGAGACGCGGCGCACATCGTGCCGCCGACGGGCGCACGCGGCTTGAACAGTGCCGCCTCGGACATCTACTACCTCTACCACGCGCTGGTCGACCACTACCGGAAAGGGAACGACCGCGGCCTCGACGGCTACTCGGCGAAGGCGCTGGCGCGCGTCTGGAAGGCGCAGCGCTTCTCGTGGTGGATGACGACGCTGCTGCATCGCTTCCCGGACGCCAGCCCCTACGAGCAGCGGCTGCAGGACACCGAGCTCGCGTACCTCTTCTCGTCGCGGCAGGCGCAGGCCTCGCTCGCCGAGAACTACGTCGGCCTGCCGTTCTAGCCGGAAGTCCCCGGTACGTGCCGCGTCGGCGCGGGCGGCGAGGCGACGGGCGCTCGCGCCGCAGGCGAACGGCTACGCCGCCGCCCCGGGCGCCGGGCCGTGCGCGTTGCCGGCGAGCATCTTCGACTCGGCGCTCGCCACGACCACGCCGTCCTGGTTTCGCGCCTCGCCGCGCAGCACGACGACGCCGCCGGCGTGCTTCGGCTTGTCGTGCTTGTCGACGACCGTCCAGGTCGTGGTGAGCGTGTCCCCCGGGCGCACCGGCGCGAGGAAGCGCACGTGGTGCTCGACGAAGCCGATCGCCGTGCCGTGGAAGATCATCCCGAGCGGCGCACCCATGATCGCGGAGGTGACGATGCCGTGCAGGATGCGCCCGCCGTAGCGCTGGCCGCGCGCGTAGGTCTCGCTCACGTGGTGCGGATTGAAGTCGCCGAAGAGGCCGGCGCCCAGCACGAGGTGCGTCTCGGTGACGGTCATCGTGCTCGCGAACGCGTCGCCGACGCGCGTGTCGTCGTAGCGCACGCCGCTGCCGTCGAGGCCCGACTGCGCCGGCGGCCCGCCCGCGCTCACGGCGCGACGTCTTCGTAGGGGAAGCCCGAGGCGGCCACGCCGGCGCGCAGGTGCAGGAACGCGCGATCGACCTCGGCGCGCGGTCCGCGTACGCCGAGTTCCAGCCGCCGCGAGCCGTCGGCGACGAACGACGGCAGGCTGAACAGCGTGACGCGCGGGAAAAGCGCGACGCTCTCGTTCATCAGTTCGAGGAGCTGGCTCTCCCCCGCGTCGCGCACCACGAGCGCGCGCTCGACGTCCGGCTCGCGCCGCAGGTCCGGGTAGTGCGTCGCGAGCACCCAGTCGAGCATCGGCCAGGCCATCTGCGGGAAGCCAGGGAAGAAGTGGTGGTCGCGGATCGAGAAGGCCGCGACCTTGTTCACCGGGTTCGGCACGATCGTCGCCCCTTGCGGGAACTCGGCCATCAGCACGCGATTGGGGTACGCCTCGGCGCCGAATCGCTCCTCGATCGCCGCCACCGCCTCCGGGTGGCGCACGAGCGACACCCCGAGCGCCGCCGCCGCGGCCTGCCGCGTGTGGTCGTCCGGCGTGGCGCCGATGCCCCCGAACGAGAACACGATGTCGCCGCGCGCGAACGTGCCGGCGAGAAGCGCCGCGAGGCGTTCCCGGTCGTCGCCGAGATAGTGCGCCCAGGCGAGCGTGAGCCCGCGGGAGGCAAGCCGCTCGATCACGTGCGCGAGGTGCTTGTCCTGCCGCTTGCCGGTGAGGATCTCGTTGCCGATGATCAGCGCGCCGATCGCGGCACCGTCGGAATTGGGGTCTGACTCCACTTTCCCTCACCTGCCGTCGAAACCGGGGTCAGACTCCCATTTCCAGCGCCCACCGCCGGCGGCCGCCGAGCCGCCGGGAAACTCGAGTCTGACCCCAGTTCCACCCGAGCCTCCGGGAAACTCGACTCTGACCCCAATTCCAGGAAATTGGAGTCTGACCCCGGTTTCGCCCGTTTCGCCGATCGTGCCGCTCAGGCCGCCTCGACGAAGCGGTCCTCCATCTTCGCCATCATGCTCGACACGGCGCGGTCGATGAGCGGCTCGGCTTCTACCAGGCGCGCACGATCGTCGCGGAACAGCCCGGCCAGTTCCTCGGCGGTGATCGACAGCGCCTTCTGGCCCTGGCGATTGGTGAAGAGGTAGGTGCCGCGCAGCGGCGAGACCCAGGCGAGCTTGGCGAACGACAGCTGGCCGTCCTCGCCCTCGAACTCGACCCACATGCCGCGCTCGAGGCTCCTCGCGATCTCGAGGTACTCGTCCTCGAGCAACTCGCGCTCGGGTTCGGGCTCGGGCGGCGGCGCGGGCGCCATTGCCTCGGCGAGCTTCTCGGCCTTGGTCGCCGCGGCCTCGTCGCCGACCGCCTTCGCCACCTCGGCCTGCGCACGCGCCTGCTCGGCGACCGCTGCGGTCGGCGAGTCGACGTGCGCGAGCGTGGGCTTGACGGCCGCCGCGTGCGCCTCGACCAGGTTGGTCATGAACGCCTCGCGCTCCTCGCCCGGCCACCCGCGCCCCTGCATGCCCGCGGAGACGCGCTTCAACAACGACGGCAGCAGCGCGATCAGGTGGCGCCGATCCTCGGCGGAGCGCTTCGGCTGGACGCTCCACACCAGGTCCTCGAGCGTCGTCACCGCGCTGTTCCAGGCGTCGCTGTCCTCGCCCGAGGCGACGTAGACCTGCGCGAGCGCCGCCTGCCAGTGGCGGCGCAGGAACTGGGCTAGGAACGCGGGGATCGGGTAGCTCTCGATGCGCCGCTCGACCTCCGAGCGCGCAACCGCGGTGGCGACCTCGTAGCGATCGTGCTGGTTGATCTCCTCGGCGGTGACCGCGATGTTCGCCTCGGCGGCCTTTTCCTCCTCCGCGAGGAACGCCTCGAGCTCGGTGCGCAGATCCTCGAACAGGCCGAGGTCGTCGGCGAACCGCTCCAGCACGGCGTGGACGATGCCGTCGATCTTGCGGTATAGCGGGTCGTCCTGGCCCATCACCGGCGACCAGCCGAGCCCCGCTTGCGCGAGCTCGTTCACCAGCATGCGCGCCGGATGCGTCTTCTTCGCGAAGAACGCGCCGTCGAGCATCGCCGCCTTGAGCACGGGCATCTGCAGCCGGGCGAGCAGCGCCTTGATGCCGTCGGGCAGGTCCTTGGTGTCGAAGACGAAGTCGAACAGCATCGCGACCATCTCGATCGTCATCGACTCGAGCTGGTTCGCCTTCTGGCCGAGCGGCGACTCCTGGAGGTCGCGCAGGACGTTGTGCAGGCCGGCCGGGATGCCGGAGAACTGCACCGCCGCCCCGCCGACCTCGAAGCCCGTCTGGCCCGCCTGCAGCCGCGTGATGCCCTCGTGCAGGTCGACGGTGCTGATGATCGGCGCCGCGGGCACGTAGCCCGACGGCGTCGGCGCCATCGTCGGGAACGCGCGCGTGCCGGGCGCCCCGCCACCCGGATGCTGGATCTGCGGGAAGTCGAGGTCGCCCGCATCGGGTGCGCCGAACGCCGGGGGTGCAGGAGGAACGCCCGGGCTGGCGGCGATTCCCGGCGATGCGGGCGCGGGTCCGCGCGGCATCGCGCCACCGGCGAACATGCGCTGGAACAGCGCCATCACGTCGACCTCGGCGTTGGCCGCCGGCACTTCCGGACGCCGCGCCTCGGGGCGGGGCTCGTGGCGGGCCCGGTCCGCGCCGCCGCCGACGTTGATCGCCCGCATCGCCGTGGGGACGACATGAAGCTCCAGCAGGCGCTTGTTGAGGTCGGCGTAGATGGAGCTCACGTCCGCAAGCCCCGCCTGGTTCATCTCCTTCAATACCTGGAGCTTGATTCGCGCGTCGGTCTTGACCTCGCGCAGCGCGTCGGCGAAGGCGTCGACGATCGTCGCCGGCGCGAGCGGGTTGCGGTCGGTCTCGAGGTCGGGGCGGTCGAGCAGCTGGCCCATGCCGCGGTTGAGGAGCGCGAGCTCCTCGTAGCAGGCGTTCTCGATCACCCGCTTCAGGTTGCCGGTGATCACCGCCTCGTCCATCGTGGCCGTCTCGACGAGCGCGAGATCGGAGAGGTCGGCCTTCGAGAAGTCAGGCTTCTTCTCGTCCCCGCCGGACAGGCGCTCGTCAATGCGCCGCCGCATGCGCTTCTCGAAGTCCGCCATCAGCGCCGGCCGCTGGGCGAGCATCACCGCGCGCGCGTCCATCAGGAGCTGCTGCTCCTCCCGGACGTCAGTGCGGTTCGCCCGGTCCATCAGCACGTCCGCGACCTTCTGCAGGATGGCCGAGAACGCGGACTGCATGCGCTGGACGGTCAGGTCCCGACACTCGGTCAGGATCTTGTGCGCCTCACGCGGCGACGGCTTGCGGGCGGCGGAGGTCGTGGAGGTCGCGTTCACGCGCAGGGTCGGGCGCTCGGTCGCGCTGCGACCCCCGGGGGAGTCGGGAGGCGCGTCAACGTTTTGGCGCGGTTTTCGGCCAAATCACTCTAGCACGCCCGTCGGCGGCGCGCCATCGCCCGGGATTCACCGGTCGAGGTCGGCCCAGGCGCGTTCCAGACGCTTGTACGACACAGGGCTGGGGGTGCGCAACTCCTGTGCGAACAGGGACACCCGGAGCTCCTCGAGCAGCCATCGGAATTCGGTAAGAGCCGGCTCGTCCCGGCCAGCGACCCGGTTGCGCTCCGCCCGTTCCCGGTAGCGCTGCCAGAGCGCCGCCACGGCCTCGGCGTGGCGAGCGTCGCGGTCGGGCCGCTCGACGAACTTCGCGGCCCGCCGGTCGAGCGCCTTGAGGTAGCGCGGCACGTGCTGCAGGGCCGACCAGGGCGTGCCGGCGAAGAAACCGGGGTGGACCAGAGCGTCGCGCTGCGCCTTCAGTTCGGCTGCGAAACGGCCGTGCGCCGCGGGCAGGGACGCGAGCCGCTGCGTCACCGCCTGGTACTCGACGGCAATCGCCGCCAGCAGCCGGAATGCGCCTTCGGCGACCGCCGGCAGCCGCGTCCGCGCGCGCTTGACCTGCTCGGCGAAGGCGCGCTCGTCGCGCGGCAACGGGTCGTCGCCGACGAATGCGCGGTCGCAGACCGCCGCGATCACGTCGGCGCGCAGCGCGTCGGCCGGGACGGCGGCCTTCAACGGCAGCGCCGCCTGCGCGAAGCCAGGCGGGTCCTTCTCCCAGCGCGCAAGCGCATCCTTGAGGGCGATCCGGATCAGCCGCACGATCCCTGCCCGGGTAGCCGACTGCGCGGCCTCCTCGGTGTCGAGCAGGACCAGCGCGACGCTCTCCCGGTCGTCGACGAGCGCCGGATAGCCGGTCAGCTTCGCGCCGTTGCGCGCCACGGCGAGCGAGGCCGGCAGGTTGCCGAAGTCCCAGCGGGTGAGGCCCCGGCGCTCGAACGCCGGGCCCGCCGCGGCGAACGTCATCTGCGCCGCTTGCCCGAGCTCCTGCCGGAGCGCCGCGAGGTCGCGCCCGCTCGCGAGCTCGCGGCCCGACGCGTCGACGACCCGCACGTTGACGTGCAGATGCGGCGGTAGCTCGGCGCGGCCGAAGGTGTCCGCGGGCAGCGCCGCGCCGTAGCGCGCCCGGATCCAGGCGCGCAGCGCCTCCGGGAGCGACTGCTCCCCGGGACGCGTCGCCTCGAGGAACGCGGTGACGTGCTCGGGAAGCGGCACCATGCGGTTCTTGACCGCCTTCGGCAGCGACTTCAGGTAGGCGGCGACCTTCTCCCGGATCATCCCCGGGACGAGCCAGTCGAGCCGTGCCACGTCGAGCTGGTTCAGGAGCGCGAGCGGCACGGTGAGCGTCAGGCCATCCAGCGGGTGCCCCGGCGCGAAACGGTACTTGAGCGGCAGGCTGGCCCCTGCCATGACGATCGTTTCCGGGAACTGCTCGTCCGTGATCGACGCCGCGGCGTGGCGCATCAGCGCCTCGCGCGTCAGGTGCAGCACCTTCGCATCGCTCGCTTCCGCAGCCTCCCGCCAGCGCTCGAACGCGGCAAGCGTCGCCACGTCCGCCGGCAGCCGCTCGGCGTAGAACGACGCGACGGTCTCCGGGTCGACCAGCACGTCGTGGCGGCGCGCCTTGTGCTCGAGCTCGGCGACCTCGGCGACGAGCCTCAGGTTGTGCGCGAGGAACGCGCCGCGCGTAGCGAGGGTGCCGGGGACGAGGGCCTCGCGGATGAACACCTCGCGCGCGAGCACGGGATCGACCGCGGCGAACGACACGACGCGCCGCGGCACCAGCGTGAGCCCGTAGAGCTGCACGCGCATCGACGCCACCACCTCGCCGCGGCCCTCGTCCCATCGCGGCTCGAAGTAGTCGCGCGTGACGCGATCGCCAGCGGCCGCCTCGATCCACTCCGGCTCGACCCGGCCGACGCATCGCGCATAGAGGCGCGTCGTCTCCACCAGCTCGGCCGCGACCGCCCACTTCGGCCCCTTCTTCGCGAGTCCCGAGCCCGGATGCAGGAAGAAGCGCAGGCCGCGCGTACCGAGGTAGCCCTCCCCTTCCCCGCCCTTCGCGCCGACGTTTCCGAGGAGCCCCGCGAGGAGCGCCCGGTGCAGCGCGGCGTAGCGCGCCGCGTCGAACGTACGCGGCGGCTGCGGCGGCCACTGCCAGCCGGCCTCGGCGAGCTCGTTCGCGAGCTGCTGGTGGACCTCCCGCCATTCGGTCGCCCGCAGGTGGTTCACGAACTGCGCGCGGCAAGCCTCGACGCGCTTTCGGTGCGACAGGCCCTGCGCGAAGAGGTCGGCCACGAACTCCCACAGCGCGACCAGCGACAGGAAGTCGGAACGCTCGTCGCGGAAGCGCAGGTGCGCCTGGTCGGCCGCCTGCTGCCGCTCGAGCGGGCGCTCGCGCGGGTCGGGCACCGCGAGCGCCGCCGCGATCACCAGCGCCTCGGCGACGGAGCCCGCCTCGCGTGCGGCGAGCAGGATCCGCCCGATGCGCGGATCGAGGGGCAGGCGCGCGAGCTCGCGGCCGGCGGGCGTGAGTGCGCGCCCGGCGTCGATCGCGCCGAGCTCCTGCAGCAGCTGGTGGCCGTCGGCGATCGCACGCGGACCCGGCGGGTCGAGGAACGGGAAGGCGTCGACCGCGCCGAGGTCGAGCGCCGCCATGCGAAGGATGACCGAGGCGAGCGAGCTCCTCAGGATCTCGGGGTCCGTGTAGTCGGGCCGCGACGCGTGGTCCGCCTCCGAGTAGAGGCGCACGCAGATGCCGTCGGCGACGCGCCCGCAGCGGCCCGCGCGCTGGTTCGCCGCGGCCTTCGACACCTTCTCGATAGACAGCAGCGTGGTCTTGTTGCGCAGGCTGTAGCGCTTGACGCGCGCGAGCCCCGAGTCGATCACGTAGCGGATGCCGGGCACGGTGATCGACGTCTCGGCGACGTTGGTCGCGAGCACCACGCGGCGGCCGCGCGAGGGCGAGAACACACGCTGCTGGTCTTCGACCGACAGCCGCGCGAACAGGGGAAGCACCTCGGCCGCGGCGGCGTAGGGCCGGCGCGCGAGGCTGCGGCGCAGCAGGTCCGCGGTCTCGCGGATCTCGCGCTCGCCGGGCAGGAAGGCGAGGATGTCGCCCGGCCCCTCGCGCCACAGGTCCTCGACGGCGGC
>Ga0114939_10003285_pt1 | contig 11429 bp, 9 predicted proteins | sample AshMeaCrysSpring_FD_87196 | JGI IMG/M metagenome (GOLD analysis project Ga0114939, IMG submission 87196) | Groundwater microbial communities from Big Spring, Nevada to study Microbial Dark Matter (Phase II) - Ash Meadows Crystal Spring | ecosystem: Environmental > Aquatic > Deep subsurface >... | reverse complement strand
GCCGCCCGGTCGCCGACCCCGCGGCCCGCGTCGACACCGGGGCCGCGTGGGGCGTCGAATCGCTGCCCGCCGAGGCAGGCCGCGACACCGCCGCGATCGTCGCCGCTGCGGCCGCTGGAGAACTCGCCGGGCTGCTCGTGGCCGGGGTCGACCCCGACGACCTGCCCGACCCGCAGGCCGCGCTGGCCGCGCTCGACACCGCGGCGTTCGTGGTCTCGCTCGAGGCCCGCCACTCAGCGGTCACCGAGCGCGCCGACGTCGTGCTGCCGGTGGCCGCCACCGCCGAGAAGTCCGGCACCTTCCTCGACTGGGAGGGCCGCCACCGCGGCTTCGGCGAGGTCATCTCGGGCACCAACGCGATGGCCGACCACCGGGTGCTGTCGACGCTGGCCGACGAGCTGGGCGTCGCGCTGGGCACGGGCACCGCCGCCGCGGTCCGCCGCGAGCTGGGCGAGCTCGGCGCCTGGGAGGGCCCCCGCGCGACCATGTCCCCTGAACCCGCCGACGAGCCCGCCGGCGAGCCCATCGCGGAGCCCGCCGACGACGGCTCCCTCGTCCTGGCCACCTGGCGGATGCTCCTCGACCTCGGCCGCGGCCAAGACGACGAGCCCCACCTGGCCGCGACCGCTCGGGCCACCGTGGCCCGGGTCTCGCCCGCCACGGCGGCCGCGCTGGGCGCCGCCGAGGGCGACCTGCTCGAGGTCGCCAATTACCGCGGCTCGATCACCTTGCCGCTGGCCATCACGACGCCGATGGCTGACGGGGTGGTCTGGGTGCCGGCGAACTCCGCCGGCTCGCGGGTGCGCACCGCCCTGGCCGCCGACGCCGGCGACCGGGTGCGCGTCGCGCGCTCCACCGCCACCACCGATCAGGAGGCCGACGCATGAGCGCGCTGATCGCCGGGGCCCTGCACCTGGTCGAGGCCCCGACCCCGACCCAGAGCGTGATCGCCGACGACCCGCTGTGGCTGGTCATCGGCAAGGTTGTGGTGCTCTTCGGCTTCCTGGTGGTCGCCACGCTGCTCAACATCTGGGGCGAGCGCCGCATCGTCGCGCGCATGCAGATGCGCGTCGGCCCGAACCGGGTGGGGCCGTTCGGCATCCTGCAAGGCCTCGCCGACGGCATCAAGCTCGCGCTGAAGGAAGAGATCATCCCCAAGGACGCCGACAAGCCGGTCTACTGGCTGGCCCCGGTGGTGTCCTGCGTGGCGGCGTTCATGGCCTTCGCGGTCATCCCGTTCGGGCCGACCGTGACGATCTTCGGCGAGGAGACCGCGCTGCAGCTCGTCGACCTCAACGTCGGCGTGCTCTACGTCCTCGCGGTCGCCTCGATCGGCATCTACGGCATCGTGCTTGCCGGCTGGTCCTCCGGCTCGACGTACCCCCTGCTCGGCGGGCTGCGCTCAAGCGCACAGATGATCTCGTACGAGGTCGAGATGGGCCTGTCCTTCGTGGCGGTCTTCCTGTACGCCGGCTCGACGGCGACCAGCGAGATCGTTGAGGCGCAGGCGTCGCTGTGGTTCGCGATCACGCTGTTCCCGTCCTTCGTCATCTACGTGGTCGCGATGGTCGGCGAGACCAACCGGGCGCCGTTCGACCTGCCGGAGGCCGAGGGCGAGCTCGTCGCCGGCTTCCACACCGAGTACTCCTCCCTGAAGTTCGCGCTGTTCTTCCTCGCCGAGTACATCAACATGGTCACCGTCTCGGCGCTGGCCACGACGCTCTTCCTCGGCGGCTGGCGCGCCCCGTGGCCGATCTCGATCTGGTCCGGCGCGAACGAGGGCTGGTGGCCGGTGCTGTGGTTCGTCGGCAAGCTCTTCTTGTTCGTCTTCATGTTCATCTGGCTGCGCGGCACCCTGCCGCGGCTGCGCTACGACCAGTTCATGAAGTTGGGCTGGAAGGTCCTGATCCCGGTCTCGCTCGTCTGGATCATGGTGGTGTCCACCGTGCGCGCCTTCGCCAACGAGGGCATCGACATCCGGGTCTGGACGCTGGGCGCCGCCGCCGCGATCGCGCTGGCGCTGGTCGTCTACCTGGTCTTCGACGCGATGACCTCGCGCGAGGACCAGGACGACGAGCCGGCCGAGCCGGCCGGCGAGTTCGACCCGTTCGCGGGCGGCTACCCGGTCCCGCCGATGCCCGGCCAGCGGCCCTCGCGCGCGTCCGGACCGGCGCCCGCCCTCGTCGGAGCCTCGCTCGCCGACGACGACGAGCCGTACGAGGACAGCGATCTCGACGCCGGGTACGACGGCAGGGGGGAGGCTCCCCGTGGCTAGCCTGCTGGACGGGGTCAAGGGCTTCGGAGTGACCTTCGCGACGATGTTCCGCAAGGTCAACACCGAGTTCTACCCCGAGGAGAAGAAGCAGGGCGCGCCGCGCTTCCACGGCCGCCACCTGCTCAACCGCCACCCCGACGGACTGGAGAAGTGCGTCGGCTGCGAGCTGTGCGCCTGGGCCTGCCCGGCCGACGCCATCTTCGTCGAGGGCGCGGACAACACCGAGGAGGAGCGGTTCTCCCCGGGTGAGCGCTACGGCCGCGTCTACCAGATCAACTACCTGCGCTGCATCTTCTGCGGGCTGTGCATCGAGGCCTGCCCGACCCGCGCCCTCACCATGGGGGGCGAGTACGAGCTGGCTGACAACAACCGCGCCGACCTGATCTACGAGAAGCAGGACCTGCTGGCGCCGCTGCTGGCCGGCATGGTCCCCGCCCCGCACCCGATGGTCGAGGGCATGGTCGAGCGCGACTACTACCAGGGCAAGGTCACCGAGGCTACCGACGCGCAGCGCGCCTACGTCGCGGCGCGCGACGCGGCCACGCGCGACGAGTCGGCCGACGCCGACGAGGCGCTGGCAGAGGGGGGCGCGGCATGACCGGCGAGCAGGTCGCGTTCTGGATCCTCGCGCCGATCGCGGTGCTCGGGGCGATCTTGATGGTCGGCAGCAAGAAGGCCGTGCACAGCGCGCTGTGGCTCGCGGCCACGATGATCTCGCTGGCCTTCCTCTACATCGCCCAGGGGGCGGTGTTCCTCGGGATCGTGCAGATCGTCGTCTACACCGGCGCGATCATGATGCTGTTCCTCTTCGTGCTCATGCTGGTCGGCGTCGATGCCAGCGACTCGCTGGTCGAGACGCTGCGCGGCCAGCGGGTCGCCGGGGTCCTGCTCGGCCTCGGGCTCGGCGTGCTGATGGTGCTCGGCCTCGGCCAGGCATCCCTCGGCGACACGGCCGGCCTCGACGCGGCCAACGCCGCCGCCGGCAGCAACCTCCAGGGCCTGGCCCAGGAGATGTTCACCCGCTACGTCTTCGCCTTTGAGGTCGTCTCGGTGCTGCTCATCACCGCGGCGGTCGGGGCGATGGTGCTCACCCACCGCGAGCGGCTCGAGCCCCGGCCCAGCCAGCGCGAGCTGTCCGAGCGGCGCTTCCTCGACGGCCCGTACCCCGGCCCGCTGCCGCCTCCGGGCGTGTACGCCCGCCACAACGCGGTCGACACCCCGGCGCTGCTGCCAGACGGCTCGGTGGCCGAGGAGTCCGTGCCGCTGGTGCTGCGGGTGCGCGGCGACGCGCGGCACCCCACACCGGAGGCCACCTCTGAGGTCGCCGGCGAGCTCACCCGGGGGGAGGACGCATGAACCCCGACGCCTATCTGGCCGTCTCCGCGATGCTGTTCGCAATCGGCGCCACCGGCGTGCTGCTGCGGCGCAACGCCATCGTCGTCTTCATGTGCGTCGAGCTGATGCTCAACGCGTGCAACCTCGCGTTCGTCTCGTTCTCCCGGCTGAACGGCAACCTCGAGGGGCAGACGGTGGCCTTCTTCGTCATGGTCGTCGCCGCCGCCGAGGTCGTCGTCGGCCTGGCGATCATCGTCCAGATCTTCCGCACGCGCCGCTCGGCGTCGGTCGACGACGCCAACCTGCTCAGGCACTGAGGGTGAGGGTTCTCGTGATCGTGATGCACCGCGCCCGGGGGAGGGCGGCCCGGTGATCGGCTCTCTGCCGGCATCGCTGTCTGGCCTGGCCGCCGAGGGCTCGACGGCCGGCCTGGAGGCGACCCCGGCCAGCGGGGCCTTCTCGCTGATGTGGGTCATCATCGCCCTGCCGCTGCTGGGCGCGCTGCTGCTGCTCGCCTTCGGCCGGCGCTTCGACCGGATCGGGCACTGGCTCGGCGTGGCCACCGTGGCCGGCTCGTTCGCGGTCGCGCTGTGGCTGTTCCTCGAGCTGTCCGCGCAGCCCGAGGAGGAGCGCGCCGTCAGCCAGCAGCTGTGGTCGTGGATCCCCGTCGGCGACTTCCAGGCTGACGTCGCCCTGCTGCTCGACCCCCTCTCCACGGTGTTCGTGCTGCTCATCACCGGGGTTGGCCTGCTCATCCACATCTACTCCGTGGCCTACATGGACCACGACCGCGACCGCCGCCGCTTCTTCGGCTACATGAACCTGTTCGTCGCGGCGATGCTGCTGCTGGTCCTGGCCGACAACTACCTGCTGCTCTACGTCGGGTGGGAGGGCGTCGGCCTCGCGTCGTACCTGCTGATCGGCTTCTGGAACCAGAACCCGGTCTACGCGACGGCCGCGAAGAAGGCCTTCATCGTCAACCGGGTCGGCGACTTCGGGCTGTCGGTCGCGATCATGGTGATGTTCGCGACCTTCGGGTCGTTCGCGTTCTCCGAGGTGTTCGCCGCGGCCCCGGACGCCAGCGAGACCACCCTCACCGTGATCGGCCTGCTGCTGCTGCTCGCCGCCTGCGGCAAGTCCGCCCAGGTGCCGCTGCAGTCCTGGCTGCTCGACGCCATGGCCGGCCCCACGCCGGTGTCGGCGCTCATCCACGCCGCGACGATGGTGACCGCCGGCGTCTACCTGATCACCCGGTCCAACGCGATCTTCGACCTCGCGCCGGGTGCGCAGCTGGCCGTCGTGATCGTCGGCGTCGTGACCATGCTGTTCGGCGCGGTCATCGGCTGCGCCAAGGACGACATCAAGAAGGCGCTGGCCGCCTCGACCATGTCGCAGATCGGCTACATGATCATCGCGGTCGGGCTCGGCCCGATCGGCTACGTCTTCGGCATCATGCACCTGCTCACCCACGGCTTCTTCAAGGCCGGCATGTTCCTCGGGGCGGGCTCGGTCATGCACGGGATGAACGACCAAGTCGACATGCGCAAGTACGGCGGGTTGCGCGCGCTGATGCCGATCACCTTCGCCACCTTCGGCCTGGGCTACCTCGCGATCATCGGCATCCCGCCGTTCTCGGGCTTCTTCTCCAAGGACAAGATCATCGAGTCCGCGCTGGCCGACTCCTGGTGGGTCGGCGGCGCCACGATCCTGGCGGCGGGCATCACCGCGTTCTATATGACGCGGGTGATGATCATGACGTTCTTCGGGCCGCGACGCTGGGAGGACGACGCCCACCCGCACGAGTCGCCGAGCCTGATGACCGGGCCGATGATCCTGCTCGCGGTCGGCTCGGTCGGCGCGGGCGCGTTCCTTGCCCTTGGCAACCGGCTTGAATTGTGGCTGGAGCCGGTGACCGGATTCACCGAGCCGGTCCCGCCGCTGCCGATCTGGGTGATCACCGGCATCACGCTGGCCGTGGTCGGCATCGGCGTGCTGATCGCCTATCTGCAATACGCCGCGCGCCCGGTGCCCGACACGCAGCCGGCCGGTTCGCTCGTCACGGTCGCCGCCCGCAACGACCTGTACGGCGACGCGTTCAACGAGGCCGTGTTCATGCGGCCCGGCATGCACCTCACGCGCACGCTGGTCTTCTTCGACAACAAGGTCGTCGACGGGGCGGTCGGCGTGACCGCGGCCACGATCGGCGGGCTGTCGGGGCGGATGCGCCGGCTGCAGACCGGCTACGTGCGCAGCTACGCGCTGACGATTCTCGCTGGCGCCGTCGCCGTGGCGGCTGCCGTGCTCCTGGTGAGGCTGTGACCGTGACTGACTTCCCGTGGCTGACCACGCTCGGCCTCGTCCCTCTCGCGGGCGCGGTCATCGTGGCGTTGCTGCCGAAGGGCCGCGACCTCCTCGCCAAGCAGGTGGCGCTCGCCGTCTCGCTGCTCACCCTGGTGCTGACCGTCGTCATGGCGCTGCAGTACGACCCGGCCGGGCCGGACTTCCAGTTCATCGAGTCGCACGAGTGGATCCCGGCCTTCGGGGTCTCCTACTCCGTCGGCGTCGACGGCATCGCGCTGGTGCTCATCGCGCTGGCGACGACCCTGGTCCCGATCGTCATCCTGGCCGGCTGGAACGACGCCGAGGGCGGCCGGCGCAGCGTCAAGACGTTCTTCGCGCTGATCCTCGCGCTCGAGACGATGATGGTCGGCGTCTTCGCCTCGACCGACGTCTTCCTGTTCTACGTGTTCTTCGAGGCCATGCTGATCCCGGCGTACTTCCTGATCGGGTCGTACGGCGGCGCGCAGCGCTCGTACGCCGCGGTGAAGTTCCTGCTGTACAGCCTGTTCGGCGGCCTGCTCATGCTGGCCTCGCTGATCGGCCTGTACGTCGTGTCGGCGCGGCAGAGCCCGGACGGCCAGGGCACCTTCGACTTCTTCGCGCTCACCAACCTCGGCATGGACGAGGGGACGCAGAAGATGCTGTTCCTCGGCTTCTTCTTCGCCTTCGCCATCAAGGCCCCGCTGTGGCCGTTCCACACCTGGCTGCCGGATGCGGCCACCGAGGGGACCCCCGGCACCGCGGTGCTGCTCGTCGGCGTGCTCGACAAGGTCGGCACGTTCGGCATGCTGCGCTACCTGCTGCCGATCTTCCCGGACGCCTCGAAGTTCTACACGCCGATCGTGCTGGCCATCGCGCTGATCGGCATCATCTACGGCGCGCTCGTGGCGATCGGCCAGACCGACATGAAGCGGCTGATCGCGTACACCTCGATCAGCCACTTCGGCTTCATCACCATGGGCATCTTCGCGATGACGTCGCAGGGCCTCAGCGGCTCGACGCTGTACATGGTCAACCACGGGTTCTCCACCGCGGCGCTGTTCCTCATCGCCGGGTTCCTGATCTCCCGGCGCGGCTCGAAGTACGTCGATGCCTACGGCGGCGTGCAGAAGGTCGCGCCGCTGCTGGCCGGCACCTTCTTCATCGCCGGCCTGTCCAGCCTCGCGCTGCCCGGCCTGGCGAGCTTCGTCAGCGAGTTCCTGGTGCTGGTGGGCACGTTCACCCGCTACCCGTGGGTGGCCGTCATCGCGACGCTGGGCATCGTGCTGGCCGCGCTGTACATCCTGATCATGATCCAGAAGGTCAACACCGGGCCGATCACCGACGGCGTCCGCGGCTTCAAGGACCTCGGCGGCCGCGAGATGCTCGTGGCGGTCCCGCTGGTGGCACTGTTTGTCGTGATGGGCTTCTTCCCCAAGCCGCTGCTCGACGTCATCAACCCCGCGACCGACACCACGCTGCAGTACGTGCAGCAGACCGACCCGCCTGCGACGGTGGGCGCGCCTGAACCGGGCGCGGCGGCGGAAGGAACCAACCCGTGAGCGCCCTGCTGGCGGTCGCGCCGGTGATCGAGGACCCGGCCTTCACGGCCCCCGTGATCGAGTACGCCGACCTCGCGCCGATCCTGGTCATCCTGGTGGCGGCCGTGATCGGCGTCCTGGTCGAGGCGTTCGCGCCGGCCTGGGCCCGCCGCACCCTGCAGCTGGCCGTGGCGTTCGGCGCCATCGTGGTGGCCTTCGGCACCGTCGTCATCAACGCCTCGACGCGCCTGATCGCGGCGCAGGGCTCGGTGGCCGTCGACGGCCCCGCGCTCTTCTTGCAGGGCACCGTGCTGCTGCTCGCGTTCTGCGGCCTGCTGCTTTTCGCCGAGCGCGAGGTCGACCCGGCGGGCGACGCCTTCGCGCCGAGGGCGACGAGCCTGCCCGGCTCGGCCGAGGAGCGCGACCTCGCCGTCAAGCAGGTCACCCAGACCGAGGTCTACCCGCTGGCGATGTTCGCCTTGGCCGGCATGGTGCTCTTCCCCGCGGCCAACGACCTGCTCACCATGTTCGTCGCCCTCGAGGTGCTCTCGCTGCCGCTCTACCTGCTGGCGGGCATGGCCCGGCGCCGCCGGCTGCTCTCGCAGGAGGCCTCGCTCAAGTACTTCCTGCTGGGCGCGTTCTCGTCGGCCTTCTTCCTGTACGGCGCGGCCCTGCTCTACGGCTTCTCCGGCACGATCTCGATCTCCGGCATCGGGCTGGCCGCCGGGGCCACGGTGGGCCGTGATCCGCTGCTGCTCTTCGGTGTGGCGTTGGTCGCCGTCGGCCTGCTGTTCAAGGTCGGCGCCGCGCCGTTCCACCAGTGGACCCCCGACGTCTACCAGGGCGCGCCCACCGCGGTCACCGCGTTCATGGCCGCGTGCACCAAGGTGGCCGCGTTCGGCGCGCTGCTGCGGGTCTTCTACGTCGCCCTCGGACCGGTCCGCTGGGACTGGCGGCCGATGATGTGGGGCATCGCGATCCTCACCATGCTGGTCGGCTCGATCATCGCGATCACGCAGACCGACATCAAGCGGATGCTGGCCTACTCGGCGATCGCCCACACCGGCTTCCTGCTCGTCGGCGTCCTGGCCGTCAGCGCGGAGGGCATCTCGTCGACGATGTTCTACCTGCTCGCCTACGGCGCCACCACCATCGCCGCCTTCGCCCTGGTCACGCTGGTGCGCTCGGGTTCCGGGGAGGCGAGCCACCTGTCCCAATGGGCGGGCCTCGGCAAACGCTCGCCCCTGGTGGCCGGGCTCTTCGCGTACTACCTGCTGTCGCTGGCGGGCATCCCGCTCACCTCGGGTTTCACCGCGAAGTTCAGCGTCTTCTCGGCGGCCGTGGCGGCCGACGCGACCCCGCTGGTCATCGTCGGTGTGATCGCCTCGGCGATCGCGGCGTTCTTCTACGTCCGCGTCATCGTGCTGATGTTCTTCGCCGACCCCGCCCCCGACGGCCCGACGGTGGCCATCCCCAGCGGGATGACCGTCAGCGCGATCTCGATCGTCACCGTGATCAGCGTGGTCCTGGGCCTCTTCCCGCAGCCGTTCCTCGATCTCGCCGAGCAGGCCGGGGTCTTCCTCCGTTGACCCGCTCCCTCGGCGTCACCGTGCCCGATCACGCGCTCGAGGCCGAGCTGCTGGCCGGCCTGGACGCCGTCGAGGGGCTGCTCCGCGACTCGGTGAAGTCGTCGTACCCGTTCGTCACCGAGACCTCTCGGCACCTCGTCGACGCCGGCGGCAAGCGGTTCCGGCCGCTGCTCGTGCTGCTGGCGGCGCAGTTCGGGGAGCCCGCCGAGCCGGGCGTCATCCCGGCAGCCGTCGTCGTCGAGCTCACGCACCTGGCGACGCTCTACCACGACGACGTGATGGACGAGGCGGCGCTGCGGCGCGGGGCCCCCTCGGCCAACGCCCGCTGGGACAACACCGTCGCGATCCTCACCGGCGACTTCCTGTTCGCCCGGGCCTCCGACCTGCTGGCCGACCTCGGCCCGGAGGCCGTGCGGATCCAGGCGCGGACGTTCGAGCGGCTGGTGACCGGCCAGATCCGCGAGACCGTCGGGCCCGCCGAGGGCGAGGACCCCGTCGAGCACCACCTGTCCGTGCTCGCCGACAAGACCGGCTCGCTGATCGCGACGTCGGGGCGGTTCGGGGCGCTGCTCTCGGGCGCGCCGACCGCGGTGGTCGACCTGCTGGCCGAGTTCGGCGAGCGGGTCGGCATCGCCTTCCAGCTGTCCGATGACCTGCTCGACGTGGAGAGCACTTCGGCGGAGTCCGGCAAGACCCCGGGCACCGACCTGCGCGAGGGGGTGCCGACGCTGCCGGTGCTGCAGCTGCGGCGGATGGCCGCAGCCGGACCGCTCGACGTCGACGGCGGCCGGCTGCTCGCGCTGACCTCGGGCCCGATCGAGGGCGACGCCGAGCACGCCGAGGCGTTGGCGCTGCTGCGGGCCCACCCCGCTCTCGAGGCTGCCCGGGCCGAGCTGCGCCGGTACGCCGAGGCCGCCCGGGCCCTGCTGGCCGACCTGCCGGACGTCCCCGCCCGCGCGGCGCTGGCCGCCGTCTGCGACGCCGTGGTCGCCCGCCACTCCTGACCGCCCGCCCCCCGCCCCCTCCGAGTTGTCAGAGAATGCGCGGGCTATAGCCCGCGCATTCTCTGACAACTCGGCTCAGGTGTAGCCGAGCAGGCGGGCGGCGAGGTCGGTCATGACCTCGGTGGCGCCCCCGCCGATCCCGAGCACGCGCGCGTCGCGGTAGTGCCGCTCGACCTCCGACTCCCGCATGTACCCCATCCCGCCGAAGAGCTGCACCGCCCGGTCGACCACGGTGTCGCAGGCCTGGACCGCGGTCTCCTTCGCCATCGCGGCCTCGGCCGGCACCTGCTCGCCGTTGACGTGCCGGACCGCCACCGACCGCGCGTACGTGCGGGACACGTCGGTGAGCCGGCGCATCTCGACAAGGGCGTGGCGCACCACCTGGCGCGCGATGAGCGGCTTGCCGAACGTCTCGCGCTCGCGGCACCACGCGAGGGTGAGGTCGAGGCAGCGCTGCGCGGTCGCGTACGCCGTCACCGCCAGCGAGATCCGCTCGGTGACGAACTGCCGGGCGAGCAGCTCGAAGCCCTGCCCCTCGGAGCCGACCAGGTTGGCCGCCGGCACCCGGCAGCCGGTGAACGCGAGCTCGGCGGTGTCGCTGCAGTGCCAGCCCATCTTGTCCAGGCGCCGCGAGACGGTGAACCCCGGCGTGTCCGCATCGACGACGAGCAGCGACAGCCCCGCGGCCCCCGGCCCGCCCGTCCGTGCGGCGACGACGACGTGGTCGGCGCGGCTGCCGGAGGTGATGTACGTCTTGGCGCCGTCGAGCACGTACGCGTCGCCGTCCCGCACCGCGCGGGTGCGCAGGGCCGCCACATCGGAGCCGCCGCCGGGCTCGGTGACGGCAAGCGCGGTGATGGCCTCGCCAGCGAGGACGGGCCGGCCCACCCGGTCCCAGAGCCCGGGCGGGGCGGCCGCGACCAGCGGGGGGAGGGCGATGCCGTGGGTGAACAGCCCGGCGATCAGGCCCCCGCTGCCGCCGTTGTCGATGATCGCCTCGGTCATCACGACGACGTCGACGAGGTCGCCGCCGCTGCCGCCGAGGGATTCGTCGATGCCGAGGCCGAGCAACCCGGCGTCCGCCGCCCGGCGATGGAGCGAGCGCGGCAGCTCGCCGTCGAGCTCCCACTGCGCGAGGTGGGGGGCGATCTCGCCGCGGGTGAAGTCGGCGGTGAGGTCGCGCAGGGCGCGGCGTTCGTCGGTGGCGAAGGGGTCGGCCGCGGTCATGGCGCGAGGCTAGCGAGCGGCCATTTCTGCTTGATCAACGGGAGGGGGCGGGAGGGGAGGGGGGAGGCGGCGGGGGGAGGGGGCGGGGGGGGAGGGGGGGGGGGCGGGGGGAGGGGGGGGGGGGGGGGGCGGGGGCAGG
>Ga0114939_10003284_pt1 | contig 11431 bp, 8 predicted proteins | sample AshMeaCrysSpring_FD_87196 | JGI IMG/M metagenome (GOLD analysis project Ga0114939, IMG submission 87196) | Groundwater microbial communities from Big Spring, Nevada to study Microbial Dark Matter (Phase II) - Ash Meadows Crystal Spring | ecosystem: Environmental > Aquatic > Deep subsurface >... | reverse complement strand
CGTCCAGACAGATCAGCCGGCCGCCCGCACCGAGACGTTCACACAGGGCCGCCGAGTGCCCGCCGCCGCCGGTCGTGCAATCCACGTACGTGCCGCCGCGCCCGGGGCACAGGTACTGCATCGTCTCATCGCGGAGAACCGGATCGTGGAACGGGGAATTCATCCCCGGCTACTTGGTGAGGACGCGCTGCGCGACGCTCTCGTACGTCTCTCCCTGCTCCGCCATGTATCGCTCGTACACCGACGGATTCCAGATCTCCATGTGGTCGAGCACGCCGACGATTCTCACTTCGGCCGTGATCTCGGCGAACTGAAGGAGTTCCTTCGGGAGGATGATGCGGGACTGCTGGTCCAACTGGGCCTCCGTGGCCCACTGCAGGAGCGTGCGCATCACGAAACGATGCTGGGCGTCGGAGGGATTCAGCGCACGGATGGACTGCTCGAGACGGTTCCACTCGTCGAGCGGATAGACGAAGAGGCAACGGTCGTACCCCCTCGTGAGGACGAACGTGTCGTTTGCCTCGGGCGAGACGTACTTGCGCAACCGTGAGGGGATGTTGATCCGCCCCTTACTGTCGACGGAATACGTGTATGTTCCCTTAAAGGAGGACATCCGTCCCTTTGCCGCGTCTGGAATCTCCCACCCATCACCCACTTTTACCCACTTCGGAACAGAAAGATATGCGATATGTGCGGAAAGTCAAGGAGAATGTTGGGGTTTTGGCCGATTCGGAGGTGTCGGGGAGAGATAACTGGAGCCGGCCCACCCACTCCGACCCCCCCCCGCCTGAAGGGGGTGTCACCGATCTCCCGACACCGGATGGATATCAGTCCCCGAAAACCTTACCCTGTACGGCGTATGAGATCGACCCATCCTTTCATCCTGCGTCACCCATCCAGGTGGCTCGGCGTCTACCTTCTGCTCCTCGGGATAGCCTGCCTCTGGCCCTACAACTTCCTCCAGGAAAACCGGGTCTCCGTGCGGGATGGGGCAATCCGCTTCTCGAACCCCGGGACCGCGTTCACCGGATCCCCGGTCTCCCTCCCGCAGGGCGGGGGGGCCTTCTCGCTCCTCCTCCGGTATACTTGCCGCAGACCGACGGAAAACGCCTGGATCACCCACTGGGGGGAGAGCATGGGGCGGTACACCATCCTGGTGGGCCAGTTCTCCAATCAGCTCCTGGTGGACCTCAGTACGGGTTCGGACCGGCGCCGCTCCCGGGTCTTCGTGCAGGGGCAGGTCCGCCCGGACACCGCCGTCTGGCTCGGTGTGGTCTACGACGGGGCAATGCTGGAGGTCTACTGCGACGGCTCCCGCAGGGGTTCGGCGGTCGTTCACGCCGCGGCGGAAGTCGGTCCCGGGACAGCCTACCCGCTGGTCCTGGGGAGCCATGCCAACGGCAAGTTCCCCTGGAACGGGGAGATGGGAGCGTTCGCGCTGTTCGACCGCGCCCTGACGCCTGAGGAGCTCAGCCGTCCGGAGGCACTTCTCCGGGAGGGAGGTCCCCTCCTCCGGTACGACTTCGCCGCAGCGGCCGGCGGCATCGTCCCCGACGGCGGGTCTGCGGCCACACCCACGGCACTCATCATACCCGCACGCTTCCGTCCTGCCACGCTCAGTCCGCTCGTCCCCCCGCAGAACTACTGGCAGCGCGGCCCGCTCTACCGCGACATCATCGCGAACGTCGTGCTCTTTCTCCCGTTCGGCGTGCTCCTCGCCGCTCTGCTCCACGGACGATTCCGCCCCTGGGCGATCGTCGTGACGGTTCTCCTCCTCTCGTGCGCCGTGAGTGCCGCGATCGAGCTCCTTCAGGCAATCCTCCCCACGCGCTGGTCGAGCCTCACGGATCTGCTGACCAATACCGTCGGAGGGGGTCTCGGGGCGCTGGCGTCCGTGTTGGGCTGGCTCCGCCCTTTCGCCGGTGGCACCGGCTTCGCACGCAGCGCAGCCGCCCCGCCGAAAACACCGGTGCCGTGACCCGCCCTGCGGCGAGCCACGGCACCGTCGTGTGCTGCGATGCCCCGCGCGTTCAGGACCTCCGAACCCCGCCCCTCGCCCGTTCCTCGGCCGTCATCGCGAACACCGCCCTGAACAGCCGGGCGTCTTCCGCGGAGAATTCCGTCTTCCTCCGCGCCATCACCCGCCTCGCCACGCCGATGCTCTTCTCCGCATCGTACTCCTCGATACCTCCCGCACCTCCCCACGAAAACGAGGGTACGAACTTCTCCGGAAACCCCGCGCCGAAGACGTTGCTCGAGACGCCCACCACCGTACCGGTGTTGAACATGGTGTTGATGCCGCTCTTCGAGTGGTCTCCCATGGTGAGCCCCACGAACATCGACCCCGAGTCCACCATGACGCCGTTGACGAGCACCTTCACGTTGCCGTAGTTGTTCTTCAGGTCGCTGTTGTTCGTGTCGGCGCCCAGGTTCACCCACATGCCGAGGTAGGCGTGTCCCAGGAACCCGTCGTGCTGCTTGTTGGAGTACGCGTGGATGATGGAGGCCTCGACTTCGCCCCCGACCTTGCACATTTCGCCGATGCTCGTCTGTTCGTAGATCTTCGCCCCGATCTTGATGAGTGATCCTGCACCGACGAACGCCGGTCCTTCGATCACCGCGTTCGGGAATATCTTCGCGCCCTCACCGATGTACACCGGCCCCTCTTCGGCGTCCAGCACGACACCCGGCTTCACGCTGGCGCCCTCCGCCACGTGGATCGACGAGGGGTTCAGCAGGTGTGCACCCTCGTAGATCCTTCCGCGTGAGGGCGCCGTGCCGCCGCCGGTCACGGCGGCAAAGTCCGCCGTGATCTCCCCCCCGTTGTGCCGCACGAGATCCCACGGATACCCGATCACCGTCGCCTCTACCGCACGCCTCGGGATGTCTTCCGGGAGGGGTCCTCCGGCGGACAGAGTCGCCTGGAACGCCGCGGCAGCCGCACCCTCGAGCCGCGCGGCGACCAGTGTATCCCCTTTGTAGAAAAGGGTTTGCTGGCCCTTGACCGGAACCTCCGTCCCAAGCCGCGCCCCCGCCAGGAGGCGTCCGTTGATGAAGAGGCAGGGCCCTTCGGCCGGGGCGTTGACGGGGATCCCGGGGTTCTGTTTCCCCACGACCTCCGCCAAATGCTCACGGCAGAGGAGGGAAATCCGTGCCCCCGCGTATGCACGCACGATCTTCTCGCGCAGCGTGGTCATGCCGCACCGGAGGTCGTAGACGGGGCGGAACCAGGTGAGCGGCAGCAGATTCCCCGCGCCTTCGTCCTCGAACACACAGATCCGTTCAGCCATGGGTCACCGCTCGAGCGAGATGGACGATTTCCAAGTCCCCGGATACCTGCCATTCAGCGCCGACGCCGAATCCCGGGTGACGATGACGAACGTCTTCCGATGCAGCTGCACCACCGACGCCGGGCACTGGCAGGTGAGGGGTCCTTCCACGGCGGCCCTGATCGCGTCGGCCTTTCCTGCGCCGTTGGCGAGAAGAATCAGCTCCTTCGCCTCCATGATTGTCCCCACCCCCATGGTGATCGCATATTTCGGCACGTCGGTTGCCGTTGCGAAGAACCGCGCGTTGTCCACGCGCGTCATGTCGGTGAGTGTCTTCACGCGCGTGCGCGAGCCCAGAGACGAGCCCGGCTCATTGAAGGCGATGTGCCCGTTCGCCCCGATCCCCAGGATCTGCACGTCGATCCCTCCACGTTTCGCGATTTCCGCCTCGTACCAGTCGCAGAAGGCGTCGATGTCCCCCGCCATCCCGTCCGGCACGTGCGTCTGGCCCTCGGGTATATTGATGTGTTTGAAGAGGTTCTCGCGCATGAAGTAGTGGTAGCTCTGGTCGTGGCCCGGGCGCAGTCCGACGTATTCGTCCAGGTTGAAGGTGGTCACGCGGGAGAAGTCGAGCCCCTCCTCCTTGTGCATCCGGATCAGTTCCCTGTACAGTCCCAGCGGCGTGCTGCCGGTGGCGAGTCCGAGTACCAGGTTCGGCTTCCTGCGGAGGCGGTCCTCAACGATCTGTGCGGCCTCGCGGGAAATCTCATCGTAGGAGTCTTTGACGATGACGAGCATCTGCTTCTCCGTCGGCTGTTGGGGGGTGGGGATGGGGAGCGTGTGGCGGAGGGGAGTTTCAGAGCTGCGCGGCGACGTTCAGGAACCGCTTGTAGGGGATCGCCGTCCAGGTCTCGGCCTTCACCGCGCCGCGCGCCATGGTGATCATCGAGACCTTGGCGGCTTCCTCCTCGTTCGGCGCCTCGAAGACGTCGAGGAAGTCGAAGGGGCCGAGGAGCGCGTAGTGTTCGATCCACTTCACCGAAGGGCACTTCTTCTTCACGTCGGCGAGCCACTTGCGTCCGGCAGCCTGCCGGCGGGCGGGGGCACCCATCGACGCGGGGGAGAGTTTGGTGAGGAGAACATAGGTGGCCATGGGATTCTCCTTCTGACGGGTTGGAGGACGATGGACGAAGAACCCGGTGAAACGGAAAGGAGCTGGGAAGGACCTCCGCCGGAAGCAGGACGGACGGTGAAACGCCGGGGGGGGCGGCGCACGCCCCCCCCGGGCGCATCTGCCGATTACCGCACGAGCATGAGCTTCCGCGCGGCGCTGAACTCTCCCGCCTGGATCCTGTAGAAGTAGACCCCGCTCGGCATCGTAGCGGCATTCCACTGCGCCGCATGCACCCCGGCCGGCATCGTGCCGTCCGTCAGCACCGCCACCTCGCGGCCGAGCAGGTCATGCACGGTGAGGCGGACCCGCCGGGACTCCGGCAGCGCGAAACGGATCACCGTCTCCGGGTTGAACGGGTTCGGGTAGTTCTGGTCCAGTCGGAAGTCCGCGGGGATCTCTTCCGCAGTCTCCACGGCCGTCGTGCTGGTGGAGAACCGCCAGACGGGCGACCAGGAGCCCGTACCGCCCGAGTTCCGCGCGTTCACCCGCCAGTAGTAGGTGGTGGCGTTCGCCAGCCCCGGAACGGAGCGTAGGGTGTCCACCAGCGTGGAATCGTTCAGGAACGGGGCCGCAAAGAGGGAATCGGTGGCCACCTGGAGCCGGTAGGCCGCGGCTGACACCGCGGTGTTCCACCGGAGCGTGGCGGTGACGGAGACCCCGACGGTGCCGTTGGCGGGGCTCACCAGAACGGGCGCGCCCACGGTCGACCCGACGGACGTGCTCCCCTGCTTCAGCACGATCTGGTTCGCCGGATCGAACGTCACGCCGGTCGGCTGCCTGTTGAACCGGAAGGCGAAGACCTGGTCGTTCGTGCGGTTAAAGACCCTAATGGTATCGGGAGAGCCGGTGCTGAAGGCCACCCTGATCTGTGCGGGGTTCTGGAAATACCCGGCGTTGGTCTGCGTCTGGCGGAACTTGAACCCCACCATCCACTCCCCGCCGCCCAGGCTGGTGATGTTGTAGGTGTTGGCGTAGACGGGGTGGTTGGGACCGTAGACCCACTGGTTGAAGAACCAGGAGAGGTCCTGCCCGGCGATCTGGCTGGCCAGCACCGCCACGTCCGCCGTGGCCGCGCTCTTGTGCTTGAAGGCGGTCGTGTCGCCCGCATACGCCTTCAGGAACCGGAAGAACGTGGAGTCCCCCATCGTGTACCGGAGCAGGTGAACGACGCAGGCCGCCTTCGCGTAGGTCATCGCATAGTTGAACAGCTCGTTGTTGGACGGGGTGGTGGTCACCCACGAGGGCACGTAGAGCGCCCGGCCCGGGTTGCCGCTCAAGTAGGAGCTCGCCTCGCCGTTGATGTCCGACTTGTAGGCGGCGTAGCCCGACTTGTACTCCGACCAGCTCGCCTCGCCCCAGGTTGCGAATCCCTCGTTCAACCAGATGTCGGCCCAGGTGGCGCAGGTGATCATATCGCCGAACCACTGGTGGGTGAACTCGTGGGCCACCAGGTACTCGCTCCAGCAGTTCGGGCAGAGGGAGGTAAGGGTCTGGTTCTCCATGCCACCCCAGGCGAACTGGCTGTTGAGCGTGGCGAAGCCGTTCTTCTCGAAGGGGTGCTCCACGAAGGTGTTGGAGTAGTGCGTCGTCATGGTGCCGATGCGCGCCTTGTTGGCGGCGACACCCGACTCTTCGCCGAGATTATAATAGAAGACGATCGGGATGCTGTCGTTGGGGTTGGAGATCTTCCTCCAGTAGACCCGGTCCATCCCGTAGTTCACTTTGGCGGAAATCACCATCAGGTAGGTGGCAATCGGATCCCGGCTGGACCAGGTATACCAGGTCGTGTCCGCCACCCGCACGGAGTCGGCGAGCCGCCCGTTGGAGCCGAGTCGCGCGGTCGCGGGGACCTTGGTGCGGAGGGTCAGGGTGGCCTTGTCCGACGGCTTGTCCCAGCTGGGGAACCACTTCCGGGCGCCTTCCGGCTCGGCGTCGGTGAAGACCATGCCGCCGCTCGCATAGAAGGCGTTGTCGGAGACGTTGTTGTGCCGGTACCAGATCCTCACCTGCGCCACCTCGCCAGGGTTGTACTGCCGGTTGAGCGTGACGGTGAGGATGTTCGACGCGTGCGTGAACGACACCCCCGCAAGCCCGACCGAATCGATGACCAGCGACGTGTTCACCGCGTTCAGGGCGATGGAGGAAAGCGCGCTGTCCACCCGGAAGGTGATGATCTCCGTGCCGGTGAAGGACTTCGGGTAGGGACTCAGGAAGCACGCATAGATGTCCAGGTCCAGGTTGTAGTCGAGCACGTCGTACGAGTGCCGGGGTGCCCCCGGTGAGAGCATCGGGAGAGGTGTGTACTCCGCCCGTGATTTCTTCTGGGAGCACATCTCCGACCCCCGGTCGGGGATCGCATCCTGTGCGAGCACGAGGAGGGGAAGGAGCAGGAGGGCGATGACGATGGACCAACGGCGCATGGCGTGCCTTTCGGGCTGTCTGCAAAGAAAATCCCCTGTACTCCGGCCCATATGCCGGGGTGTCAGGGGGGATGGAAAGAGCGGGCGGGCCGAACAGGAAGCGCCCAACATCATCAAGATACGCTCGCATGAAAGCAGAAGCAAGGCGGTCAGGAATCTTCAGGCGGGCGTGGCCGGAACCGGCCGGGAGGGCAGCGCCCGGAGCAAGGAGCAGGCATGGGTGAGTTCCTCTCCCGCCTTCAGGCGCGCCACGAGCTTCAGGGTCTTCCCCGTCTGCCGCAACACCGCACCGCTCCCGCGCATCGTTCCGACGCGGGCCATGATCTCCTGGAACTCCTCCCCGCCGTAGAAGACGGTGTCGGACTCCGGAGGGAAGTCCGCCTCCATCTCCCCCCCGCTCACGGTCACCTTCACGAACCCGATCTTCTGCGCCTCGAGTTTGACGTTGATGAGCGCAAAGAGGTTCGCCACTTCGAACGGGTGCGCACCGAACCGGTCGCGCAGTTCCGTCCCCACTTCCTCCAGCTGCTCGCGGCTCGCGACGCCGTACAACTTCCGGTAGACGGCGAGTCGTTCGCCGCTGTTCTCGATGTACGACTCGGGGAGAAGCGCATCGAGGTCCGCCTCCACCACGGTCTCCACCGGCCCCCGCAGCTCGCCCCCGGAGAAGATGTGGCGGAACTCCTCCTCCTTCAGTTCCGCGACGGCCTCTTCCAGCACGCGCGTGTAGGTCTCGAAACCCATCGTCTCCACAAATCCGCTCTGTTCCGCCCCGAGCAGGTTCCCCGTGCCACGGATCTCCAGGTCGCGCATGGCAAGATGGAACCCCGAGCCCAGCTCCGTGAACTCCTCCAGGGCCTGGAGCCGCTGCAGGGTTCCTTTCGGGAGGACCGAGAACGGAGGTGTCAGGAAGTACGCATACGCCTGCTGGTTCGAGCGGCCCACCCGGCCGCGCAGCTGATAGAGCTCCGCCATGCCGAACCGGTCCGCACGGTTGACGATGATGGTGTTGGCGTTGGGGATGTCGAGCCCCGATTCCACGATCTTGGTGGACACAAGCACATCGCACCGTTTCTCGTGAAACGCCAGCATCGCCTCTTCGATCTCCGTGCCGGTCATCTGGCCGTGGGCGAAGCGTATCCGCACCCCCGGCAGCAATCCCCGGAGCCGCCCGGTGATGTCGCCGATGTTCTGGATCCGGTCGTGCACGAAGTAGACCTGCCCGTGGCGCTGGACCTCGCGGAGGATCGCCTCGCGGACCAGGTCGTCGGTGAACTGGGTGATCTCGGTGACGATCGGGAGGCGGTTGCGCGGCGGCGTGGAGATGATGGAGAGGTCCCGCGCGCCCATCAGCGAGAAGTGGAGTGTACGGGGGATGGGCGTCGCCGTGAGGGTCAGCGTGTCCACATCGACCTTCTTCTGCCGCAGCTTCTCTTTGGCGCTGACGCCGAAACGGTGCTCCTCGTCGACGATCAGAAGCCCCAGGTCCCGAAAGCGCACGTCCTTGGAAAGGAGCCGGTGGGTTCCGATGAGGACGTCCACCGCGCCGCCGGCGAGCTCCTGCAGGAGGGCCTCCTGCTCTTTCTTCGGTTTCAGGCGTGAGAGGGACGCGATCCGGACCGCGTAGCGTTGCAGTCGATCCCGGAAGGTGGCCTCGTGCTGCAGCGCGAGAATGGTGGTGGGCACCAGGACGGCCACCTGGCGGCCGGCGGCCACCGCCTTGAAGGCCGCACGGACGGCAACCTCGGTCTTCCCGAACCCCACATCCCCGCAGACCAGACGGTCCATGGGGGATTCGAGTTCCATATCGGCCTTGACCTCGCGGGTTGCCTTCGCCTGGTCGAAGGTGTCTTCGTAGAGGAAGGAGGCTTCCATCTCCTTCTGCCACGGGGTGTCCGCCGGGTAGGCGAATCCCCTTGCCTGCTTCCGGTGGGCGTAGAGGCGGATCAGATCCCGTGCGATGTCCTTGATCCGCTTCTTCGCTTTCTGCTTCAGCCGGTCCCATTCCCCCGTGCCGATGCGGGTGAGTTTCGGCACGTGTCCTTCGCCGGCACTGTATTTCTGGAGGCGGTTGACGTATCCGAGGTGGACGTACAGCGTATCGTTTTCCGCGTAGAGGACTTTGACCGCTTCCTGTTCCACTCCCCGCACCCGGATCCGGTGCAGCCCGTCGAACTTCCCGATGCCGTAGTCCATGTGGACCACGAAGTCGCCGCGGCGGAGTTTCTGCAGGTCGGCTTCGCGGAGGCCTTTGAACCGCGGACGCTTCTTCTTCCCGCGGCGCTTGAGGCGGTTGAATATCTGGTGTTCCGTCAGGACCGCGACCCGTTCGGCGGGGAGGAGGAACCCCTCGTGCAGGGCGTCGTTCGAGAAGACGAGGCGGGTCAGGTCGAGGGATGGGACCGCTTCCTCTCCCTCCGTGGCGGCGGCCTGAAGCAGTTCGCGGAGCCGCAGCTCCTCCGCCTGGGTGTCGGAGGTGAGGAAGAGCGCATAGCCTTCCTGCTGCAGCCGGGCGAGTCCTTCACGCGCCACCCGGACGCTTGCGTTGAATGCGGGTTGTGGCAGCCCGCCGAAGTCGAGCGCTTCCTCGCGTGCGGACCGGATGCCGCGGAGGTGGACCTGGCACAGGAGCGGGAGGAGCTCCTCGAGCTGCTCCATGCCAACGGCATGCTCCGGTGACCGTGCCGTCTGCCGTTCCACTTCTGCGCGGAGGAGGTCCGGCTCGTCGAGCATGACCACCGCGCCCGCTGCGAGGAAGTCCAGGAGCGTGGCTTTCGCCGCGCCCCCTTCTTCTCCCGCGAGGAGGTCCGGTACGATGCCGGCCGCCGCGAGTTCACGGATGGAGCGCTGGGAGAGCGGATCGAACTCCCGGATCGACTCCACGCGGTCGCCGAAGAACTCGATCCGCACCGGGTGCTCCCCCACGAACGGAAACACGTCCACGATTCCGCCGCGCAGGGCAAACTCGCCGGCGTTCTGCACGAAGTCGGCGCGGGTGAACGAGAACCCGCGGAGCGTCTCCAGGAGCCCGTCGAACGAGAGTATGCCGCCCGCCTCGACGGCGAGTGACCGGCGGGTGAGGGTGGAGGGACGGGGGAGCCCGGAGGCGAGCGCCGCGGGGTGTGTCACGGTCACCACCGCCGCGCCTGCCAGGAGCGACTGGAGGGTCTCGATGTCGTCCGGCTGATGGTGCGATTCCCCCGCGGCGCCAAGGCGGTGGCGCGCCCCGAACGAGCGGACGGCCTCTTCTCCCGCAACGCTCCGCAGGTCATCGCGGAGCCGCTCCGCGCGCTCGGCATCGCGTGCCACCACGAGCACCTGCCGACGGAGCGTTTCCAGAAGAAGTGCTGCCAGGAGGGCGTCGAGGGACCCCGCCACCCCATACACCGCGACCGGCGGTCCCGGGGTGCCGCCGGAAAGGCGCGCGAGCAGGGTGCCGAAGGCCGGTGTGGCCGCCAGGCGGGATGAAACGTCGCGGATCATGATCGTGCGGCCATCAGGCCGATCGGGTGGCGCCGGCGACGGCCTCGCGGACGAAGCCGTCCGCGGCCTCGATGCGCGCCCTGGCTGCGGCGGCGTCGACCCCGGCTTTCAGGATGACGATGGCCGTCTTCACATGCCCCCCCGCCTGGCTGAGCGCCGCCGCCGCCGCATCGTAATCGACGCCGGTGGCGGTCATGACGATCCGCTTCGAGCGCTCCACCAGCTTCTTGTTCGTCTGTTGAAGGTCCACCATCATGTTCTCGTAGACCTTCCCGAGGCGGACCATCGCGGTGGTGGTGATCATGTTCAGCACCAGTTTCTGGGCGGTCCCCGATTTCATCCGGGTGGAGCCCATCAGCACTTCGGGGCCCACCTCCGGGCAGATCGCCACGTCGACCTGCAGGTCGAAGTCCTTGCGCGGATTGGTGGTGATGTAGAGCGTCGTTGCGCCGAGCTCCCGCGCCCTTCGCACCGCCCCGACAACGTACGGCGTGCGTCTGCTCGCAGCGATGCCGCACACCACGTCTGCAGGTCCCACGTGGTGCGCGTCGACATCCGCCGCCCCACCCTCTTCCCTGTCCTCGGCGCCCTCCTGCGCGCGGAAAACGGCGGCGTGCCCGCCGGCGATCACCCCGACGACCATCGACGGGTCGCTGCCGAAGGTGGGGGGGCATTCCGACGCGTCCACGATGCCGAGGCGCCCGCTGGTGCCTGCGCCGAAGTAGATCAGGCGTCCTCCACCCTTGAACGCACGCACCACGTTCTCCACCGCCTGCTCGATCCAAGGGAGCTCGCGCTCCACAGCGAGGGGCACCAGCTTGTCCTCCGTGTTGATCAGTTGCAGGATCTGGTAGGTGGTGAGCCGGTCCAGGTCCATCGACCGCGGGTTGCGTGCCTCGGTCATGAGAGTGGCGATCGAATCGTAGAGGGCGCGGTCGGACATGGCGAGTCTGGCGGGGTTGGTCACGGGTGGACGATGAGGATCTTCTTCTCCTCGAGGCCGGCTTCGCGGTGTCCGGGGAAGTCGAGGTCGATTACGGCGATGCTCGCCGGCCGGGCCTTCACGCGCGCCGCGGCGATCTCGG